>Ga0302323_100000071_pt1 | contig 65698 bp, 61 predicted proteins | sample Fen_T0_3_FD_201950 | JGI IMG/M metagenome (GOLD analysis project Ga0302323, IMG submission 201950) | Peat permafrost microbial communities from Stordalen Mire near Abisko, Sweden - Fen_T0_3 | ecosystem: Environmental > Terrestrial > Soil > Wetlands > Permafrost | place: Sweden: Abisko...
GATGCCGGGGCGCTTCGCAACGCCAAACTCGCGTTGCTGCACTCGCAGAGCAAGTTTCATCGGCCGTTTTATTGGGCGCCATTTCAGATCTATACGCGGCGGTAAGATGCCGGGGCGCAGTTCTCGATCGCCTTTCGTCTGCACTCAAAACGCAGGCCCACTGGAGAGAACAGTGGGCCTGCATTTCGATTCTTCGTTTCGACTATTCTTTGCCGAAGGCTGAACCAACCAGAGCCTCGACCTTTGCCTTCATCTCGCTCTGCAACTGGTCAGAGACCTTGTCGAGAGAAGATGTCAGCTTGGCGAATTCCGGCTGAATCCGGTTGAGGCGCTCGTAGTATTCAACGGGCGGCAGCTTGATCCTGTACTTTTCCAGTGCCTCGTACAGGATGAAGCACCACCACCACCAGACGCGATACTGCTGGCCGAGCGCGATGTCGCCGCCCGCCTCAGAGCTCTCGCTGAAGTTCGGCGAGTCCAGGGCAATCTTCACGGCGTTCGCGTATCCGTAGGCCTCTTCCGCTTCGATCTTGCCGTCGCCGTCGGAGTCGGGATTGAAGGCCAGTGCGCCGCCGAAGGGATCGTGACCCGCCTGGGCTGCGATCCAATCGCGTGCAAATGGATCCCAGTTGCCATCTGACGAGACATACGAGTTCTGGAACTCGGTCGCGGCAGATGCGACGCTGGTTGCGGCTGCGGTGCTCTTGGCCAGGATTGGTGCGTTGAATCCACCGGCATGGCACTGTTCCAGCATCACAATCAACTGCCGGAACTTCGGCAACTCCGCCAGCTTGTTGCAGAAATCGACATTGTGATACGTGCCCCAACTGGGATAGGTGCAGAGGAAGGACGTGCCCGGCACCCAGGTAGCCCCGCCGTCCGGCGTGTCGGAATCGCCGTGGTTGTTGCAGTGAATCAGCAGCGTGTCGCGTGCTCCCATCTTTGTCTTGAGCGTGTCGATGGCCGCTTCAAAGCCAGCCTGGTTGCCTTGCCCGGTGACGTGGATCCGGTAAGCGGTGCCATCGCCCGGCCAATGAGTCTGTACGCCATCCTGGGTGTTCAGGGTGCCGTCGTAGTTGAGGACGTAGATGTTCTTCGGATCGAAGGCATAGACGTCGATCAGAACGCGATAGAGGAATTCCATGTCATTCAGGTGGCGCTTGTTTGACATGCCGGAATAGAGAAGCGCATAGCGCGCGCCATCGCGCACAATAACCGGGCAGCGCCAGATGGGAGGATACCAGTGGAAGCGAATCGGCGAATCGACGAACGCCACCGGCTCATGGAAGGGCTTGAATGTCTTCGGAAGCCTCGCATCCGAAACCGGAGGAAAGCGGGCCGAGACCTTGCGATCGAATGTGCCCGTCTTCGCGTCGTAGAGCATGTAGCTGCATTCGTGTCCGAAGTTCGCGCGGGGCTCGTGATCGGCGAAGACAAGAATACTGGGCTTCTTCGCGACGATCTTCTGAAATTCAGGACCAATCTTCTCGCCCTCTTTGTAGATGCGTTCGTCGAGGTGAAGATTGGTGGTCTCGCGCTTGTCGAAAGGTAGTGAGTTGAAGGCGTGAGCTCGCACACGCCCGAGTACGCGGTCATTGTCTTGATCGGCCATTGTCGTCTCCTTGAGATTTCGTAGGTTGCGTGCAAGTGAGGTTTGGCCGCATCGATGCGGATGCGACGCTGATTACTTGGGATCCGCCACAGCGGCGTCCGGTATTGAAGGCGCTTTGTAAATCACGCGCCACTGCAGTCCCCCTTCGGAATTGAACGGGGGGAAACGGGTATCGATCGAACTGGCTGCTCCACTCACGCAATCGATGAGCAGGTAACGGGCCGCATGCCCCCAGTTCGCCATGGGATCTCGATCGATGAATGCGAGCCAGGAGTTGGAGATCACTTGGATGCTTGTGCCAGGGAACTGTAACGCCGTTCCGGCTTCGAATGGAAGATCGCGCAAAGCTGCATAAGCCACAGCGCCTGTGCGTTCATCCTCCGCGAGTTGCTCGCAGACTTTGGCGACAAATGCTTCAAATGAATCGAGTGCTGTCATTGTGCACATTCCTTTGGTAGCGGACGGATCGTCTTGCGAAAGAATCGCTCGCGTAACTCGCCCTCCTGACTGTCGCCGTAACGTACACGGATGGTTTGACCCTCAACCGGCAATTCAAAGAAGTAACCCTTAATGCTGTGCTGGTCGCGTGCGATGGAAACCCGGGCCGCGATTGCTTTACCAATCAATAACTCAGGCTCGATCGCTCTTTGCGGAAGCATGGGACTGTACACGATGACGCGAAGGGCCTCAATAATCTTGTCTTCGCCTTCGCGCCGAGGCATTCTGACCATCTCTGCTTCGTAATGAGTCAACGGCAAAGGATTCCGTGCCATGCTGCAACCTCCTGTAGTTACTGGCTGAATTCGATGTCATCGATTTCGATGTGACCGGTTGGGTTCGCATCGAATTCAAAAGAGACCGAAGCTACGTTCGTGAGATCCACGTCCTGAGCACCGAGGTTGGCGATGGCAAAGGACGCGAGAGGAATGCGCACTGTCTTCAGCGCGGACTTGATCATGTCGGTAAATCCGCGCTCGTACGGGAACGGAATGTCGGTGAAGATGCTGGTGCGAATTGCCCGCGTCTTTCCTCCGCCGTCGGTGAGCCTCACGAACAAGTCCTGCGGCTGCCCGTGCGGATTCTCTGCGCTGCCATATTTCTGCGTGACCCGGAATGCCAGAACAGCGTAACTGGACAAATCTTTTGAAGAGATCGGTACTGCGCTGATGTACTTTCCGGAGACATTCTGCCAGGCAACTTCTCCGCCACTCGTCACATGCGGTGAGTGGATATCGAGTGTGCGGAGAGCGTTCTCAGCCAGTGTCGAAAGCGCTGTTGCTGTTACCGCGCCGCCTACTGAGTTTGTGGCGGGGTTGTGCGGCAACTGCTCGAAGTCATCGAGCAGCCTCGATCCTGCAACCTGATGCGAGGCGTGAATCTGCAAACTGCTTACCAGGCTCGGCTTGAGATTGGCGCTGAAGTATTCCAGTTGCTCATCGCGCCCTTGCAGATGCGCCTGCATGAAGGCCGTAACATATCCCTTTGCCACGTTTTCATGATCCGTGAGAGAGATCAGATGCGGCACATCGCTTGCGGCGATATCGGACTCGACGGTCAGCGATGTGGGCGCCCACACAGTATTGAACTGATCGTGCGTTGCGCCGTAGACGAAGACAAAAGATCGTGGACGCCCCGCCTCGTCGTAGATGTTGAAGCAGGTACGATCAGGCCATGTGCCCGCGACGTCGCCATCATTGGAGCCGTAGATGACGGCAATTGGAATGCCTGGATCGCCATAGTGGAAATAGTCCGTGGGAGCGATCGACAAGCAGCACTGAATGCCCCAGCCCAACGCTTCAGCCGTGTTGATTCGCGCGGCTCGCACGACCGACTCGCCGCCGCGCGAGTGTCCTGCGATTCCGATTTTTCCAAGATCGATGTGTCCTTGAAACAGCCCCGGATTGGCGTTGTTCTGAGACATGATGTTGATGTGCGCAAGAATCGCGCGGGCACGGGTTTCGATCATCACTCCTACGGGCGCATAGATACTCATCGCAATGAACCCGTGACTCGCGAGATGGTCGAGTAGATAGTCGTATCCGAGATAAGAGGTGTCGTATCCCGAGTTGCCGTGCATGATGACGACGAGCGGGAAGGTGCCGCTGGCAACGGCCGAATCAACCCCGTTCGCCTGCGCCGGATAGCGGATGGTCGCCGTGAGAGGAAGGCTGCTGGTCGGTGTCGGCCCTGCATCCGTCGACGGCACCTGCACGGTGCCTAATGAGTAGTCATGCTGTCCTATGCTTCCGGCATAAGGGCCGGGAAGGGATGGGTCATCGGTCACATAGAAGCCTACCCGGATGTAGCCGTCGATCATGTCCATCGGTGGATCGAGCGAGGCGTCGCTGACAAAGTTGAGCGGATCCGCTGCGTTATTGCCGAAGTCGATCGCGATGTCGTACTTGCCCGGCACCTGCGGATTGGGCCAGACAAGCGTCGTATTCCAGTTGACGCAGCCGGGGACGATGGGAACGATCTTTGGCGCGGGTGTCATCCCAGGGCCGGAGATATCGTTCAAAGCACTGCTGGCTGTCCACTGTGCAGAGGTCTTGTGCTGAATCACGTAGATCGCCGCTCGCTGGCTGACGAGTCCCGCTGGTAGCGCGTCGGGATCGAGTGCCGCATAGACATCCGTTCCCTTGGGGAAGTTATTCACAAAACGAAAATAAGGTCTGTGGGCTAGCGGTCGGCCTGCGATCTCCGGAGTTAGAACGATTCCATTTCCAAAACCAAATCGCTTGTGAAACGGCAGCCGAACCACAAGCGAGGCAAAGCGGCGATCGGAAACAATGTCGGTGGCGAGCAGATGTTCTTCATCCGCCTCGTACCAACCGGGCAGAAATGCGCGCGCGATGAATTGATAACTTCCAGGTTGAAGGTTGCGGGTATTTTCTAACTCGACGAGCCGTTCTTCCGAGCCATCGTGATGGAACGTCCAACTGTGAGTTTCTCCACTCGGAGCGTAGGCGGGTTCAATTGGATCGCCAACGCGCCATCCAAATTGACGCGGCACAAGATAGACTCGGACGCACCCTTTGGGAAAGTTATGCAATGCGACGAAGAGTGGCTCGCGGGCCTGCTCGATTCCAGTTTGAAGACGTCCCTTCCCGTCGCAGGAGACGATCCAGCTCTCGCGATTGCGTGAACTGACTGCGCATTTCAATTCCTTGAAGTCCCGGTCGTCTTTGTGGCGGCTCTCGACGTGGATTTGCAGCGTGCGGCCGTGGAGGGCCTTACAAGCCTCGGCGTACGTCCGGCTGTTCCCGTCGCCGCCGTGAGCCAAGCCAACATAAGGAATCAGCGCAGTCGAAGGCAGCACTCCGTGCCGGTCGGTTGTGTAACTGGCGAGAAGAACTTTCTTGCCTTCCGCCTGCGGGTCCAGCAGGTGGAAATCATAGAGAGTCGCGGGATGAAGGCCGCGGCCAGCAATAAAGACCGTTGAGCCGATTTGAAAACTCTCGGTAGCCTCGCCTAACTCGTTGCCAAGCCAGATCGATTTACTCATGTGACCACCTGCCTATCCACGCTGAAGATTTGGCGCGAGACAATAGTCCGTGCGCCAATCGACGAAGCGATTGGGAGTGATGGAAGCGCGGGTTCTTGCGAGTGAATGCTTAGGAGCGAGGAATCAGGGGAAGCCGATAAGTCGGAAGCCCAAGCAATGCGCAGAATGATAGTGTCAAAGCATGCAGGAACGTTTCACCGCAAAAAATATCAAATGAAGTTCGAGGGGGAGACTTACAGGCCGCCTCTTATTCGGCGATACACATCGGCGTGTCGAACGGGTTGCTATGGCAGACCGGCTTAGATGTCCAGGACCCACGCAAGAACCAGTCGAGTGTGCTTTGTGGAGATGACTCTCATGCGACTCAATGAGGGAATCGCTTCCCGACATCCAGCTTGTCCTCGCCGGGGATGCGTGGGCTGAGTTGATACACTCACCGGGTGGGCCGTCTTATCCTCAATGCCGACGACTTTGGACTCACCGCCGGGGTCAACCGCGCCATCATCGAGTTGCACCGGGCTGGAGTGCTGACCAGCACGACGCTGATGGCCAAGGCCGCCGCCACCGATGAAGCCATCGAACTGGCGCGTTCCACGCCTTCGCTGGGTGTGGGCTGCCACGTCGTTCTTGCGGATGGCGAGCCGGTGCTCCCCGCGCAAAATCTACCAACGCTCGTGGATACGCACACAGGCCGTTTTCATCCCAAGCTGGGCGCTTTTCTCAAGAGGTTGTATTCGGGCCGCATCCGCTCCGCGGAGATCGAAGCCGAAGCCGCCGCGCAAATCGCTTCACTACAGAGCCGCGGCCTGCGTCTTACCCACATCGACACACATAAGCACACCCACATGTTTCCCGCCGTGCTGCGGCCGGTCTTACGCGCCGCCAAAGCTGCCGGTATTCGCGCCGTTCGCAATCCCTTTGAGCCGGCGTGGAGCCTGCGCTCGACCCCCGGTGCGCCGTGGATTCGCCGTACCGAGGTAAGTTTGTTGCGGCTGCTCGAACCCACCTTCCGCCGCATCGTTGCCGAGGAGAGCTTCACGACAACCGACGGCGCAATCGGCGTACTGGCTACGGGAACCCTCGACGCCGCTACAGTTGCTTCCCTGCTCCGCAATCTGCCTCCCGGCACGTGGGAGCTGGTCTCTCATCCCGGCTACAACGATGCGGATCTGGCTCGCGCGCACACACGCCTGCTGGCCTCGCGAGAGACCGAACGGCAGGCTCTTTGCGCGACTGAACAGTTTCCAGATTTTGAACGTATCTCCTTTGCCGGATTCCAGCCCGGCAAGGCGTCCACTCTCTGACCTCCACAAGCTCTTCATTCAAAACAGGCTGAAGACAAATGCATCCTCAACCCTCTTCGAAACGTCCAAGTCAAAGCCGGACGAAAGCTACCGGCTGAGAAGGATTTATGCGCATTGGCATTACTTGTTATCCCACCTACGGCGGTTCGGGCGTGGTGGCTACGGAGTTAGGCATCGAACTGGCAGCACTTGGACACGAGGTGCATTTCATCTCGTATTCACAGCCCTTCCGGCTGAGTGGACGCGACAACGGTATCCACTACCACGAGGTGCCGGTCTCCAGTTACCCGCTCTTCGAGTTTCCTCCCTATGACCTGGCGCTGGCCTCGCGCATGGCTGAGGTGGCGGAGCTCTACGAACTCGATCTGCTGCACGTGCATTACGCGATTCCCCACTCGGTGAGCGCGTTGCTGGCTCGCCAGATGCTTGCCGCGCGCGGACGCCGGCTGCCCTTCGTCACCACGCTGCACGGTACCGACATCACGCTCGTGGGCATGGATCGCAGCTATCTGCCGATCACGCAATACGCGATCCAGCAGAGCGACGGAGTGACCAGCATCTCGAACTATCTTCGCGAACAGACCTTTGAACACTTCAGCATTACGCGGCCCATTGAGGTGGTTCCGAACTTCGTCAACTGCGATGAGTACGCGCCGATCAAGGATGAGGACGCGCGGGCGGAGGCGCGTAAGCACCTTGCTGCTCCGGGCGAGGCGATCCTGATGCACTTGTCGAATTTCAGGCCGGTGAAGCGCGTCGTCGATGTGGTCAAGGCCTTTGCGCAGGTGGCTCGCGAGCTTCCTGCGCGGTTGGTTCTGGTGGGCGATGGGCCGGACCGCTCGGCCGCCGAGTGGCTCGCTCACGACCTGAAGATCCAAGAAAGGGTTCACTTCATGGGTAAGCAGGAGCGGGTCAACGAGTTGCTTCCTCTGGCCGACTTGATGGTCATGCCAAGCGAGCTCGAGTCCTTTGGCCTGGCCGCGCTCGAGGCCATGGCCTGCAAGGTGCCGTGCATTGCAACGCGTGTTGGCGGCGTGCCTGAGCTGATCGATGACGGTGTTACCGGCTTGCTCTATTCCGTGGGCGATGTTGAGGGGATGGCCGAAGGCGCAATCAGCCTGCTCAAAGATCGCGAACGCATCGAGGCCATGCGCGATGCCGCGCGCAAGACCGCACAGAAACGATTCTGCGCCTCGCTGGTCGTGCCGCACTACGTTCGCTACTACGAGCAAGTGCTGGGGATGCAGGGAGCAGAAGTCAAGGATCAGGGGGCTGTGCTAGCTGGAAGATAGTGTGGGACGCGGTGATTCCTTTTCGAACGGCTAGAGCATTTTCGGGAATTGTGTAGACCGAAAGTTCGTAGGTTTCCCACCCATTCCGCAGAAGAAAGCGGAATGGATGGGGCACGGAAGTCTTCAGTAAATCCGAAAATGCTCTAACCTGAATTATCCGGCAGTCTCGCGCTCGAAGACTGGCAAGAATCCCAGCGCCCGCCAGAATCTTTCGATCAGTTTCACAGTCGCCGAAGTTGTTCGTGCCGTGGTCCGCAGCAGGATCTGCGCTCCGGCCACGCCCGGCAGGCTGCTGGCCTCGGCCGCGATGGCGACGCACTTCTCCGGTCGATAGGTGCAGTTGGCCAGATCGGTGATCGAGTGCCGCGTTGTGGGTGTAGCCAACACGGTGCGCGGCGGAGCCATGCGATCGACCAGCCAGAGGATCTCCAGCTTCGATTCCAGCTCATCCGGCACGCAGTCGATCACCAGATCGGCGTTGCGCACCGCGTCTTCAATGGTGGTGACAAAGGCGACCTTGGGCAGCGCCTCAGGCCCCAGCTCCTCGCGCAGCCACTCCTGCGCATGATGCAGATTGGCGGGCATCACGTCTTCCAGCAGCACGCTCACGTCCGCACGCGCCGCAGCCAGTGCCAGCCTTCGGCCCAACGGCCCTGCTCCAAGAATGGCGACTGTCTCAGTCAAGCGGCGCGGGAATGACCGGCAGCGGAATCTCAACGGCGGTTACCGGAATAGGCTCCTCGATGCCGGGCGCAGCTTTGAGGGCCTGCACCACGTCGTCGGCGCTTGGGCTGGCTTTCTGCAGGTGCTCGGCAACGCGTGCGCGCTCTTCGGCCGAAAGCGTGGGGACGGTGGCCAGAACCCGGCGCAGGGTCACGGCAACGTCGTCAATGTAATTCATCAGGCGGATAGCTTCTCCGGAGAGCGGCATGGGGTCCCTCGTCATTTTTGCGTTCCTTTTCATTGTAGGGGGTAAAGCAGGCGAGGGGGAAGCGCGCAAACCCTACCTTGTTTGCCGGCAGTGCCGATGCGGAAATCCCTACACTCCTGGGATGAGCGTGAGAACCTTTTCGATTGCGGTGAGAATCTCGCCTGCCATCGCAAAATGAGAGGCAATCGAGGAGATCTGGCCCTGCAGTTTTTTCAGTCCATCATTGGTGTAGTCGATCTGTTTGTGCAGTGCATCAAAGGCATCCGTGTTCGCATGGAGCTTGTAGAGGTCGTCCTTCCTGAGCACCTGGTCCACCTCGGGCTGCCATGTGTTCAAGGCCTCAATCGCCGCCTGATCCATGGTGCTGTCGAGTTCTGCCTGCATCTTGGCATATAAATCCTGATAAGCCGTCCGCAGTTCTGGAGTGAGCGGGATCGGCGGGTCGGCGGAGAGATTCCCCAGAGGCGATGGGACCACGGTTTTGCTCCTTTGGAAATCAGTTGGTCGGCAGCGACGAGTAGAAGTTGCCGAGATTGCTTCCCACGCTGGCCAGCGCGGCCAGCTTTTCTTTGAACGTCAGGGGATTGTTCTCTTGCGCCTCGACGGCCAGGTCATGATGAGCCTGCGCCAGATGGTCGATGGCCTCGCGAAGCGCGTCGAGCTTCTCGCTGGCTTCCCGCTGCTGCCGTGCGATCCCAGGCAGCTTCATGATCTCCGCGCGGTGCTCCTGCGGATTGGTGAACTTGCCCGCCTGTTCGTCTTCGATGATGAACTGCTTTTCCAGGTTGAGGATTCGGTCGTAGTCTCGCACTTCAATCCCTTGAAGGGTTTGAATGTCGCCGGAGAGCGCCTTGCAGAGCGCCTGAACCTTGGGGTCCATCTCCACAATCTTCCCCGGCAACTGTTTTTCAACCACACGGTTCACGAGAACCTGCCCGAGCGCATTGAGGCCGGTGGTGATGCCGTTGCTGACCTCGGGTGAAAGCGCTGGAGAGGTCGATGAGGAAGCTGAGATACCCAGCACTTTCTCAATCGACGGCGCGAGGTGATTGCCGACGGTTGCCAAGTTGGCGCCCGCCGACTTGGTGGCCGCATCCAGTTCCGCGGAATCCGTGCCCTTGGTGATTTCAATCAGCGATTCGGAGTAGACCTGAAGGGCCGCCAGCACCGCAAGCCTGCTTTGAATATCCTTCTCCGTAAGCAGCACCGGCGTGTTGCGCGGATTGTAAGTCGCATCCTTTTTCTGATATGCAACCACCGCTTCGTAATCGGTGCGCAGGTTATCGAGGGTGACGGCGTCGCGATACGCGGAAGCCGATTGATCGACCACCGGCGCAATGGCTGCCGACAGTGCTTTGCTCGGTTTGGCGATATGCGAAGAACAGCCTGTTGCGCACAGGCTCACACTAACGATCAGCGCGATGGCGCCGAGCCGCGAGGGTAGGGGAATTCCGCTAGCGCGATGCTTTAACCCGTTCTGCATGGTTGTATAGGAAATGCGCGGCGGTTTCTTGTCAAGGCAAAAAATGGCCCGGCTCACCGGCTTTCCGCGTATTGCTTCAGGCCTGACTGATGGCTGCTTTGGCAGCAAAACATAGATCGTCGAAGATGCGCGCTTCAAAGACACTTCTTGCACCGGCTGCCGCTGTGATGGCATCCAGCTTGCGCGACAGCCCACGATAGGTCCGTATCATCTCGGGAACATCAGGCCGTGCTGTCCTGCTGCGAACGAACGCGTTGCAGACTTCCCGCATAACCCCTTCCACCGTACCGTCATGGATGTTGGGGTCGGTGCCATTCAAATCGCTCAAAGACTTCTGAACTCTCCGCTCCCGGGATTCAAAGACAAACCATCTGTGCTGTTCTGGATTGAGCTTTGCCCACGTCACAGTGAGGCCAAGCTCAAACGGCATATTGAAGCGGGGGGTGCGGGGCGAACTTCGATCCAACTGAACTCGGGAGAGATCATGGATCGAGTACCGGCAGCTCTGAATCAGCGCCAGAATTCGATCCAATCTACGCTCGCCTCCAGGAATTCCGAGAGTCGTGCGCGGTTCAAGACCAAGCTGAGTCAAGCCAACAATGTAAGCGAGATAGAGGCGGCGAAAGCCTTCGTCGTAGGGGATATTCACGAAGACAGCATCTGGGCTAACTAGCGGCGGCACGCTCACTCTTCTTGCTCAGTGGAGCCCCTTTCGCAGCACCGCTCCTATTGGACGAACGCCTATTCGCGGACACCGACGCATCCCTGCGACGCTCTACGAACCGGCCGGTCACACTGCTTCTGACAATTTCAATGAGTCGCTGCTGGCGCGCCTTGCTCATCTTCAGCCTCTTGCCAACCTCTTCGAGACTGGGAATCGGAGTCGTGATAGTTACAGAGCGGCCCATAGAAGTATCGTAGACCAAATCGACCTCCTGATCCATAGGGAATTCCACTCAATCGGAGCGAAAAAGCTTTTTTAGCTTCACTGGCTCATGGAATGATTACAATCTCCGCATGGGCGATTCTGCGGAGCTTGTGGCGCGGGCGTTTGTACGGGCAATCAATCGGCAGGATGTGGACGGGCTGACGGCGCTGATGGCGCCGAGTCACAGGTTTGTCGATTCGCTGGGCAATCTCTCCGAGGGCAAGGAAGAGATCCGGAGCGCGTGGATCGGCTACTTCCTCATGATTCCTGATTACTCGCTGGTCGTGGACGAAACCTATTGCAACGGACCGGCTGTGGTGATGCTGGGCATGGCGCGCGGAACGTACGCCCCCGACGGATATCTTGAGGCGGAGAACCGCTGGGAGACCCCAGTGGCTATACGAGCTTTAGTCGAGGACGGCCTGCTGATTGAGTGGCGTGTCTATGCCGATAACGAGCCAGTCCGCAAAAAGATGAAACGCGCTGTTTGAAGGGCCGTTTAGCCGGCGAAAGAACTAATCCGGGCAGAGGCAGGGTGCAATCTTCGCACACCTCTAATGCAGTCTTTGCAGGGTCGAATCACTCGGTCCCGTTACTCAGTCTTGGTCCCAGCCTCGTCTTCTTCTTCGCCCGCCACAGAGATGCGCAGTGAACGCAGAAAGCTCAGATCGTTCTGCGTAAAGGTCGTTTCCGAGTCGCCCTGGCCGGCTAGAACCTCAGCCTCATCGTCTTCATTTGCCACATCATTGAGGCCGATGGTGGCCTCCAGCATCAGAAGCACATCGAAGCCGTGCTGGCGGATGTCCTGCACCACGCCTGCGATCTGATCGCTCTCGATGACCGACTCATGGATGGCCTCGCCCAGTTGCTGAATGAGTTCGCGCAGTCGGGATGTCATGGAACCTCCAGTGGCTGCGGCCAGCGCTTTGAACCCGGCGCGGGGGCGGCTTGGGTTTTTTCTACCATACTTCTATCGGCACTCTAGGGCAACTACGAACAGCAAACAGGCCAAAAAAGAACGGATTTGCCTTCGGCACTGCTACCATCATAACGAAATGAGACCTCAAAGTGTCGGGCGGGCGTTGGGAATCGGGCTCCGGGTTGCCGGGCGGATCGCTGGTCAGCGGATGGCTGGCGGCGGTCCGACCGTTCATGCGCCTGCTGCTAACAAGTTAGACGGCGCCGCGGCAGGCATGAAAGCAGACGGCCGAAAAGCCGGCCGCACGGCGGGAGGAGTCGTGCGCGGTGTTGGCGGCTTTCTGCGGCCTTTTCAACGGGTTGGCGGCATTCTCTGGCTCGAGGTAACGGGGGTCTTCTTCCTCCTGCCGGTGCTGGTCTTCGCTCCGACGCTCTGGCGCGCAAGAGCCAGTTGGCTCCACGGCCCCGACCACGGCCTCTTCCTGGTAACGGCTGGGATCGTGACGGTCTTTCTCTACCTGAGCCTGAGTTCCTTCTGGCGGGCCCGAAAGCGCTAAGGCGCCGCTGCGCGCCGAAACACGGTTTGACCCCACCGCTACTCCCTCCCTATCGTGAGGAGTGTACGGCTGTAATGCCGAAAGGAACTCCATGTCACTTCCTGACCAGCCCAATCTCGACCCATCTGCTCCGGCGCCTCTCAAGAAGACCGCTCTCAACGCCGCCCATCGCACGCTGAAGGCCAAGATGGTGGACTTTGGCGGGTGGGATATGCCGGTCGAATACGGCGGGCTGATTGCCGAGCATATGGCCGTACGAACCGGCGTGGGGCTCTTCGATGTGAGCCACATGGGCGAGATCCAGTTTCGCGGGCCGGGCGCGCTGGCCGCCATTCAGCACATCACGATGAACGACGCCTCGCGCCTCAAGGACGGGCAGGCCCAATACTCCGCGCTGCTGACCCCGGAAGGCACGTATGTCGACGACATTCTAGTCCACCGGCTCAGTGAGAACGACTACCTGCTGGTGGTGAACGCCGGCACCACAGAGAAGGACTACGCCTGGATTCGCAAGCAGGTCGGCGGTTGGCCGGGCATTCATGTCAATGACTATTCGAGCTACTACTCGCAGATTGCCGTGCAAGGGCCGCGTGCACTGGAGACGCTCAAAAAGCTGGCAAAGGTCGATCTGGCGGCGATCAGGAACTATTGGTTCACCTGGGGCGAGGTGGCCGGCGTTCCGCATGTGATGATTGCGCGCAGCGGCTACACGGGCGAGGACGGCTTCGAGGTCTATATTCCGTCGGACGTGGCGACGAGCGAGAAGGTCTGGAATGCGTTGCTTGAGGCAGGTGCCGAGTTCGGCATTCTCCCCTGCGGACTGGGTGCGCGTAATACGTTGCGCCTTGAGGCCGGGATGCCACTCTACGGCCACGAAATCTCCGACTCGATCAACGTCTTTGAGGCTGACCTCGACCGCTGGCTCAAGCTCGACAAGGGCGAGTTCATTGGACGTGAGGCTCTGCTGGCTGTGCAAGCCGCAGGCGGGCCAAAGCGCAAGCTTGTTGCGCTGGAGATGGTGGAGCGCGGTATCGCGAGAGACGGCTATCCGGTGTTGGATCTCGACGGCAACGAAATCGGCTGCGTCACTTCCGGATCGCCCGCGCCGTTTCTGAAGACCAACATCGCCTTTGCGTTGTTGCCTGCCGCAGTGGCTGCAAGTGGAGCGGATGTACTGGTGCAGGTGCGCGCCAATCGCGTGCGTGCAAAGCAGGTTCCCGCGCCGTTCTACAAGCGGGCGAAGAAGTAGCTCGGCAACACGCGACCAGCGCATTGGACCAGGCCTTCCATCGTGACTAGAATCAACCCTGTATGCAATCAGCCAATCCTCTCTCCGGCGCCGCAGGGTTGAACATTCTCGTGCTCTTCTCCCATGGCTGGCGCGGCGGAAGAGCCGGAGGAGCGGAGACCCATGCCCTTCAACTGATGAAGGAACTCAGCCTTCGCGGCCATCATATTTTCTTCGTCGCAGCAAGCGGGCATTCCAGTACCGGGGATCTCCCGCCCGGTGTGGTGGCTGAGTACAGGCTGCCCTTTCAGAGCCTGAATCCTTTTGACAAACTGACGGCTTACCGGCGGCTGATCGAGATCGTCAACCGGCATCAGATCGACCTCATCCACGCTCACCACCGCACCGGCGGCTATTTTGCCGAAGCGATCTTTCGGCGTGCAGGAGTGCCTTATGTCATCACGGTTCACGACATCTGGCACCGCGCTCCATTCAAATCGCTGCATGGCAGATTTCTCCGCCGGATGATCGCGGTAAGCGGATTCATCAAGCGTGGATTGACAGACGAGTTTGGCTTTGCAGCGGATCAGGTGCGGGTGATCCACAATGGAGTCGATCCGGCGCAGATCGAGAAGGCTAGCGGCGAAGAGGCGGCGCGTTTCCGTGAGAACTTCGGCGTTGGCAGCGAAGTTGTTTTCAGCTTTGTTGCGCGCATCACAGAATCCAAGGGGCACTATGACGTGATCGAGGCGTTAAGGCTGCTTCCGCGCGAGTTGAATTACAAGTGCCTGATTGTAGGAGAAGGCAAAGATAAAAAGAAGCTGCAAGCGCTGGCCGTGCGCTACGGCCTCGGCGATAAGATCGTTTTCTGCGGCTTTCAGGCAAATATCCCCGCTCTCATGAAAGCCTCCGACGTGATTCTCCTTCCCTCGCACCGGGAGCCGTTCGCGGTCACGATTCTTGAGGGAATGTTCTCGCGCAGGCCGCTGCTGGTGTCGGCCTCCGGAGGAACGCCCGAAGCGGTCACCAATGACCGCGAAGGGATCGTCTTTCCGGTGAAGGATGTGGCTGCGCTCGCAAAGGCCATCGTGCTGCTGGTGGAAGATCCCGCGCTGCGCCGCCGCCTGGGCGAAGAGGCTTACCGTACCGCTTATCGCAAATTCCAGCTAAGCAAGATGATCGATGACACCGAAGCCTACTATCGGGAGATTGTACGGGAGCAAAAAACCGAGAAGAATTGAATGGCGCATGGCAGCGAGAGAGCCCTGCTCCAGAGTGCCCTGCCTGCTGTTCAGCCACTCAGCATCGTGAGATTGTGCGGCCGTGCATCGGCGAATCGAACGGCCGCACTTGATTGTCGCTACTGAACGGTCAAGGCAACTGTGCCGGTGGCCGTGGTTGCGCCCGAGGTGGCAGTTACGGTGATTGTGTAGGCCCCAGACGTGGTGCCGGAGTTGCCGCCACCTCCACCGCCTCCACCGCCACCTTTCCCGCCGCAGGCAGACACGCCGCCTGCGATTGCGATGAAGAGCGCCAGCATCCCGAGCATGATTCGCCAGCTACGGCGACGCGCCGGAATCCCAAAGAGCAGTAGGCAGGCCAATGTTGCGCCACCTGCCGCATACCAGGGAATTCCGGGGCGTTTGGGCTGAACGAGAGCTGCGCTTGTTGCGGCCGTGGTGTTAATCGTCAGAGTCGCTGTTCCAGGGTTGACGCCGGTGATGCTCACCGGGTTTGTCGAGCCAAAGCTCAGCGTCGGCGGATTCTGAGCGCCAGCCGGACTGGAGGTGACGGCGGCGGTCAGTGTGACGCTGCCGGTGAAGCCTCCGGCAGGCGTCACCGTGACGGTGGATGTGTTCCCAGTGACCGCTCCACGCGCGACCGAGACCGCCGTACCGGTGACGGTGAAGGTGGGACTGGTGACCTGAACCGACGTTGTGTTGGAAGCGCTGGTATAAATCAGAGCACCAGATGTGTCGGGCGTATAGGTGGCCTGAAGCGTATCATTCCCCGCCGTAAGCGAGCCTGCGGGAATGACGACCGATGCACTGCCGGCGGTTAATGCCGTTGCCGCCGAGGTGTAGTTGCCGCCGGCGATGATCACTGAACCGGTTGGCGTGGGGTTACCGGCGCCTCCGTTGACGACGACCGTCACCGTGAGAACCTGCGCGGTTGAGATGCTCGATGCAGACGGTGTGACAGTCACCGTCGGCGTGATTTTGGTTACAGTGACAGTAGCCTTGCCGCCGGCTACGTTGTAGATCGAGGAGCTTGGCGTATCCGGCGTATAGGCGACTGCGAGCGTATCAGTGCCTGCTCTCAGCGAACCGCCTGGAACGCTGATCGTGGCATTGCCACCGCTCAATGTTGCTGCCGCTGAACTGTAGGTGCCGCTGGTCAGTTTCACAGTTCCGGTTGGCGTCGGGTTGCTCCCGACAGCGTTGACCTTCACGGCAACAGAGAGCGCCTGCACCGTGGTGATGCTGGTCGGGGTGGGTGTGACCGATACAGTTGGAGTGGCCGGGGGCAGATACTCCCAGAGGTCATTCAGTTCAGCAGAGGCGCCGCTGGAAGCGAAGCCTGCGCCGCCAAAGAGCCAGAGAAGTCCGTTGCTGTCCGTCCAGCTCGCTGCATGCAGCCGGCTTCCCGGCTGATTGCTGAGAGCGGGGAGACCCAACGTTCCATAGATTCCCGAGATTCCGCAGACAGCAACCGCTCCGCAACTGTTCGTGCTGCTTCCGCCCATCCACGCCCATTGGTTCAACGACTGATTGAACTGCCAGAGGTCGTTGAAAGAGGTAGCGCCATTGGCCTGGTTGGGATTGGCATTGAGAACTTGCCCGCCGAGGAGCCAGAGATTGCCGCTGCCATCGACCCACCCGCTCGCGCCGTATCTGCCTGATGGAATATTCGCGGAAGCAGGGGTCCCCAAAGTTCCGTAGACTCCGGCCTGTCCGCAAGGCTGATTGTTCGTCTGTACGCAGGTGAGCGTGTTGCTTCCGCCCATCCACGTCCATTCCTTTATCCCAGGGTCGAACTCCCAGAAGTCATTGAGATAACCTTTGGTTCCGCTGGAATCGGGGCCAATGCCGCCAAAGAGCCAGAGATGGCCACTGGGATCGGTCCAGCTCAGCGCATCGCTACGCGCACCGGGAAGGTTTCCGGCGGCAGGCGTTCCGAGAGTGCCGTAGACTCCGGGCACGCCAGTGGCATTGGGAACCTGGTTGCTTCCTCCGATCCATGTCCAATCGTTTGCTGAAGGACTGAACTCCCAAAGGTCGTTGAGATTCGAGGCACACGCACCGTTCGCATCGCACCCATCGCCTCCGAAGAGCCAGAGGTTGCCGCTGCTGTCGGTCCAACTCACGGCCTTTTGCCGGCCTCCGGGAACGTTTGCAGCTGCTGGCATTCCCAGGGTGCCGTAAACGCCGGCCGGACCGCAATTGCTGACCGCACCGCAGTTCGCCTGGTTCGATCCGCCCATCCATGCCCATTGCCCCGTGGATGAATTGAACCTCCAGAGCTCGTTGCGGTATCCGGAGTTTCCAGCAGAATCGACGCCGATGCCTCCGAAGATCCAGAGATTGCCGGTGGCATCGGTCCAACTGCTGGCATAGCTGCGGCTTCCCGGCGTGTTTCCGGCAGCGGCGTTGCCCAGCGTGCCATAGACTGCCGGTGAACTGCACTTGCCAGCCACGCAGCTAATCGTGGAGCTGCCGCTGATCCAAGTCCATTGGTGTGTGGTTGCGTTGAACTCCCAGAGGTCGTTGAGCCATCCGGACGTCCCGTTCGCATCCACGCCCACGCCGCCAAAGAGCCAGAGATTGCCGCTTCCGTCGTTCCAACTGGAGGCGCCATCTCGGGATCCTGGAATGTTGCCTGCAGCCGGCGTTCCCAATGTGCCATAAACCCCGGGCTGTCCACTTGTCTTGCTTCCGCCGATCCAGGTCCATTCCTTGGTTAGCGCAGTAGCGGTGATAGTGAACGTCACCGCCACTGTCCGCGGACTGTTGGCCGCGCCAGCACTGGCGACAGAGACTGTGCCGCTATAGGTGCCGGCTGCGAGGCCTGTCGGATTGACTGCGACGCTGATAGATCCCGGCGTTGTTCCGGATGCCGGAGAAGCTGTGAGCCATGAACCACCACTGGTTGTCGTGCTGGTCGTTGTGAAGCTCAGAGCCGCACCGCTGCTGCTCGTCGACACACTCTGCGCCGCGGGAGCCGCCCCGCCAGCTTGTGCTGTGAAGGACAGGGTCGTCGGGCTGAGCGTCAGGCTTGGCAGACCAGCCGCAGTGACAGTGAACGTTACCGCCACTGTCCGCGGACTGTTAGCCGCGCCGGCACTGGCGACGGAGACTGTGCCTGTGTAGGTTCCGGCTGCGAGCCCCGTCGGGCTGACCGTAATACTGATCGATCCGGGCGTTGTTCCGGATGCCGGAGAAGCTGTGAGCCATGAACCACCACTGGTTGTCGTGCTGGTCGTTGTGAAGCTCAGAGCTGCGCCGCTACTGCTTGTTGTCACACTCTGCGCCGCGGGAGCCGCCCCGCCAGCTTGTGCTGTGAAGGACAGGGTCGTCGGGCTGAGCGTCAGGCTTGGCAGACCAGCCGCAGTGACAGTGAACGTTACCGCCACTGTCCGCGGACTGTTAGCCGCGCCAGCACTGGCTACTGAGACTGTACCGGTGTAGGTTCCCGCTGCGAGGCCTGTCGGATTGACTGATACGCTGATCGAGCCGGGTGTTGTCCCGCTAGCCGGAGTGGCAGTGAGCCATGAACCACCGCTCACGGTCGAACTGGTTGTCGTAAAGCTCAGAGCTGCGCCGCTGCTGTTTGTCGACACACTCTGCGCTGCAGGTGCCGCCCCGCCAGCCTGCGCCGTAAACGACAGGGTCGTTGGGCTGAGCGTCAGGTTGGGTAGTGCCGCCGCTGTGACGGTGAATGTTACCGCCACTGTCCGCGGACTGTTAGCCGCGCCAGCACTGGCGACAGAGACTGTGCCGCTATAGGTGCCTGCCGCAAGACCTGTCGGATTGACCGTTACGCTGATGGATACTGGCGTTGTTCCGCTAGCCGGAGTGGCAGTGAGCCATGAACCACCGCTGGTTGTCGAGCTTGTTGTTGTGTAGCTGATCGCCGTGCCGCTACTGCTGGTAGCGACACTCTGCGCTGCAGGTGCCGCCCCGCCAGCTTGTGCCGTAAACGACAGGGTCGTTGGGCTGAGCGTCAGGTTGGGTAAAGCAGCAGCGGTCACAGTGAATGTTACAGCCACCGTCTGCGGACTGTTAGCCGCGCCAGCACTGGCGACAGAGACTGTGCCGCTATAGGTGCCTGCCGCAAGACCTGTCGGATTGACCGTAACACTGATCGATCCGGGTGTTGTTCCGCTGGCCGGAGTGGCAGTGAGCCATGAACCGCCGCTCACGGTCGTGCTGGTTGTCGTAAAGCTCAGAGCTGCGCCGCTGCTGCTCGTCGACACACTCTGCGCCGCAGGAGCCGCCCCGCCAGCCTGTGCTGTGAACGACAGGGTCGTCGGGCTGAGCGTCAAATTAACAGGAGCCGCGGTGACGGTAAAAGTCACAGCTACCGTTCGCGGACTGTTCCCGGCGGCGGCTGCCGCAACCGACACGGTTCCAGCGTATGTACCTGCCGCAAGACCTGCCGGATTGACCGATACGCTGATCGAGCCGGGTGTTGTGCCGGAGGCCGGAGAGGCAGTGAGCCAGGATCCGCCGCTGGTCGTCGAACTGGTTGTGGTAAAGCTCAAAGCCGCGCCACTGCTGCTCGTCGAGACACTCTGCGCCGCAGGAGCCGCGCCGCCTGCCTGTGCTGTAAACGACAACGTCGTAGGAGCGAGCGTAAGAGTGGGTGCCGCCGCTACGGTTAGCGACACCGGGATCGTCAAGGGGCTGTTTGAAGCGCCTGCCGATGTTACGGTCACGTTTCCGCTGTAGCTGCCCGCCGCCAGTCCTGCTGGATTGATCGACACACTGATGCTTCCCGGCGTTGTGCCGCTGGCCGGGGTAGCAGCTAACCAGGTTTGTGAAGCTGCAACCGTATAACTCACAGCCGCGCCACTGCTGGCAATCGCCAGCGATTGCGCCGCGGGAGTTGTCCCATTTTGTGTATAGGCGAAGCTCAACGATGTAGGAGCTGAGGAGATAGTCGGCAAGCCCGCCGATGCGGGCGTGAGAGTGGCGCTTGCGTTGTAGATTGACTGATTCCCCGAAGCATCGCCACCCACGGAAGAAACGTAGAAGACCACATTTCCAACGTTGGTAGCCGGCGGAGTCCAGTTGATGACGAAACTGGAGACGGTGTCGCGAATATGTGCGGCATAGTATTTGTTGACATTGGCGCCGGTGCCTTTGCGGATGGCACTATTGGCGTCGCCAGCAGTCATGGTGCCAGCCCCCGTCGAAGTGGCTGTGGCCTGCACTTCGGTGAGTTCATAACCCCAGACAACCGCATCGGGATCTGTAATCGTCACCGTTACCTGCTGTTGAACTCCAGGGGTATAGGTAGTCCCGCCCGAGAATACAAGTGAAATGTGACCGGCCTGATTGCCCCCACCATGGCAACTGGCGCATGTGGATTCCCCCGGCGCTCCGGTACGAGCCAACGGGGGATTGGTGGGGTTTGCCCACAAGATCAGCGGCGAGAGAATCGCCATCGCAGCGGTGATGATCAGAATGGCCTTGTTTTTTTTCGCAGGCATCGGGAAAGTGACCTCGTTTCATACAATTCGTTCGGCTGTTTTTTCGGCACAATTCATCGTGCGCGAGTAGACACACACCCTCACTTGCATCCAGGAGGCACGGCTCGTGGATGCTCGTCCATTTTTGACGATGGTGGTCCGAGGCACTAAGGCAAACAGGGCTTGCAATAGATGGAACTACCTGGATCGCTCGGCTTATGCGCCGTTGCCCTCTTGGGTCGCGAACCAGTCTTGTACTGTTGTGAATGAACGCAAAGGCGGGTCGAGCAGATTCGCCTAGGCAGAAACCAGAGACTCTCCATCAATACAATTCAAGTTGCCGGTATCGATTGATGGAGTCCGAGCGATGTCGCGTTCTTTCTCGGTGTGCCGGTACTGGATTTGCGCCTATGACCTTCCATTTCCAAGCGGAGATCCGGGGTCCAACTCCGGTTGGATGGCGCAACGCACTTTCTGCGCTTGCAGGAAGCCTTCTCTACTCCAGGTTCGACGTGAACACTCATCGATGCTGAGCCAATCGACTCCGAATCGCTAAGTGGGGACTGAAGAGGAATCTGCCTGCAGGTGATGATTGATGAATCGATGCTATCGTGCAACAGTACCAAAGTAATGTAAGCAATAGTTGAATAGGGATTGAGGTATCGCATGACGATTCCGAGCGAATCGCATTTCCAACTTTCTGTTCGATAACAAAAAAATCAAGCCAAGTCTCTGGGGGAGTGATCCCTTGTTGAACGTATAGAAGGGCTGGCTTGCTGTAAGCTGCTGCCAGCCCGTGACCGATTCCTGAGCTTTGTGAGGCAGGCGAAGCTCGTCAGACCTGCATGACTTCGGCTTCTTTTTTGTGGGAGAGCTCTTCCATGCGGCGGATCTCTTCGTCGGTCATCTTCTGGATCTCTTCGAGAGCGCGCTTCTCTTCGTCTTCGCTGATCTTCTTGTCCTTGGCAAGCTTCTTGAGGGCGTCGTTGCCGTCGCGGCGGACGTTGCGGACTGCGGTCCGGTGCTCTTCGAGAACCTTGTTCAGGTGCTTGCAGACGTCGCGGCGCCGCTCCTCGGTCATAGGCGGAACGGGAATGCGAATGACTTTGCCGTCGGAGAGCGGGTTGAAGCCGAGATCGGAGGTGCGGACGGCCTTCTCAATCTCTTTCAAAATGGTCGGGTCCCAGGGGGCGATCAGGATCAGTTGCGCCTCAGGCGAAGAGACCTGCGCGAGCTGGCTGATGGGCGTGGGGGTTCCGTAGTAGTCCACCTTGACCTGGTCGAGCATGTGTACGCTGGCGCGGCCGGTGCGGGTGGCGGCCAAGTTGGCCTGGAAGGTGGCTACGGTGCCGTCCATGCGGTGCCTGATGTCGGTGCTGAGTTCTTTGAGCGCCGGAATACCGGCCATGAATGAAGCTGCCATCGTTCTTCCCTCTCTACATCCAAAACATATATTAGCGAATCGGGGCGGTTGGGGGGCAGTTTTGCCGAGCGCGGCGCTGCCCCAAAAAGAGTTTTGGATCAAAGTCGGCGAGCTAGCTCCGCTTCGCGGGTTGGCGAGTTCGCTGGGGAGACCATGCCGGTGGAGGCTGCCTGTTCGTGGGCATGATAGCTGGAGCGGACGAGCGGGCCGGATTCGACGTGGCGGAAGCCCATTTTGAGGGCTTCGGTCTTGAGCTCGGCGAACTCACGCGGGGTGTAGAGGCGGGCCATGGGCAGATGGTCGCGCGAGGGGCGCAGATATTGGCCGATGGTGAGGATGTCGCAGCCGACGGCTGCGAGGTCGCGGAAGACCTGGAGCAGTTCGACGGTTTCTTCGCCGAGGCCGACCATTACGCCGGATTTGGTGAGTCCGGCGGGGTTGAGCTCTTTGGCGTAGCGTAACAACTCAAGTGTCCGCTCGTAGCGGGCACCTGAGCGGACTGCTCGATAGAGGCGGGGGACGGATTCGGTGTTGTGATTGAGCACGTCGGGCCGGGCGTCGACGACGATTTGGATGGCTTCGCGGTTGCACTGAAAGTCGGGGATGAGGACTTCAGTGCGGCAGGCGGGGGCCTGGCGGCGAATCTCTTCAATGACCAGGGCGAAGGCGCGGGCTCCGCCGACGAGATCGTCGTCGCGATTGACGCTTGTGATGACGGCGTATTCGAGGCCGAGGGAGGCGACGGCCTGGGCGACTCTTCTGGGCTCGTCGAAATCGATGGGCTCGGGGCGGCCTTTGGGCACGGCGCAGAAGCCGCAGCGGCGGGTGCAGAGGTTGCCGAGCATCATGAACGTTGCGGTTTTATGGTGCCAGCACTCGCCGATGTTGGGGCAGTGGGCGCTCTCGCAGACGGTGTTGAGCTGGAGTGAGCGGGCCAGTTGCTTGAGCGAGTGGTAGTTCTCGCCGACGGGGGCGCGGGCCTTGAGCCATTCAGGCTTGGGAGCCGGGGTCTTGAGGGCGGGGGCAATCTGGACCAGTTCCATCACCGCTTTATTGTAGCGGGGAAGCTGGCCCAGGGATGCGAAGGCGTTCGGTTCTGTCAATCGCCGACGGCGTAGAGTTTGCCGTCGACGCTGCCGAAGTAGACGACGCCATCCTGCACGGCGGGCGAGGAGAGGATGGAACCCAGCGAAAAGACCTTGGTGCGAATGTTGACGATCATGTCGTCGAGGGTGTCGCCGGTCCAGACGATGTCATCTTTGATGCCGCCATCGGGGCCGAGGTAGCGTGGTCCGTTGGCGGCGAGGCCCGGTGCGGCAAATGCGCCTGCATAGGCGTGCTTGTCGAGATCGACGGCGTGCAACTGGCCATCGAAGGTGCCGAAGTAGGCGTGAGTGCCCGCAATTGCCGGCGAGGAAAAGGCAAAGATGTGGGTCGGAAGCCAATAAAGGATCTTGCCGGAGTTGGCATCGAGAGCCTGAAAACGATGGCTGTCGGAGGTGGTGTAGTAGACCACTCCATCGGCCACGGCAGGCGAGGCGATCACCCACGAGCCGTCGTTCGGGACCTTCCACTTGAGTGCGCCGGTGGCCGCATCGAGCGCATAAAAATTCGCATCGCGGCTTCCGAAGTAGACTGTGACGTTGGCAACGGCGGCTGAGCCGGGGATTCCAGTCATAAGGTGCGTGTTGAGATCGTCGCCGGTTTTGAACTTCCACTTCAACTCGCCGGTCGCGGCATTCAATGCGTAGAAGTAGGTATCCCAGCTCCCGGCGTAGAGAGTCCCGTCAGAGACCGTTGGCGAGCTGTGAACCACGTCGCCGGTCTTGAAGCTCCAGCGCAATGCGCCGGTCGAGGCATCGACGGCGTAGATATTCCCGTCCCCGCTGCCGAAGTAAACAATGCCGGCCGCGACGGTGGGAGAAGAAGTGTAAAAGTCCCATGGGTCGGGCATGATTTCAGAAGACGGATGCGTGCCGAGAACTCCGGGGGCGGTGAAGCGATGTTCGCCCTTGGTTGCAAAGGCCCAGCGTTGCTTGCCTGTGGCTGTGTCGACGGCGTAGAGATTGCCGTCGAGACTGACGGCATAGACGGAGCTTCCGTCAACGGCGGGAGAAGAGTTGACGCCGCCGTGCGCGTCGAATCTCCAGCGAAGCTTTCCGGTAGCGGCTTCGACGGCATAGAGGCCTCCGTCCGCGCTGCCGGCATAGACCACGCCAGCAGCCACTGCGGGCGATGAAACAATTGCGCCGTTGGTTGGGAAGGCCCACTTCAATGACAGATGTGTAGGCGCCGGAGAGTTGTAGACGCCGAGATGCGACGGGCCGCCGCGAAAGGATGACTGTGGCGCCTGCGCCAGGGAGATGGCGGAAAAAAGACAGAGCGCGACTAGAACTCCGGATGATTTCATGAAGGTCAATATACCATTGCGAATCAGGGAGTTGCCTCACCCGGAGGTTGCCTTTTTTGATTCAATCGGTCCTACGATCTCGCTGATAAGGCTTTTGGTCGCAAGCCTCCCAGATCATTTAAGCGCCTTATATGGTCACATGACCATGGTCAGGAGTAAAATGAACAAGTGAGGAGATCGGCCATGCGGACGATGGCGGTGGGTGAATTCAAGGCGAAGTGCCTGGCGGTGATGGCCGAGGTGAATTCTACTGGGGAACCTTTGCTGGTGACCAAGCGGGGAAAGCCTCTGGCTCGGGTCCTGCCCTTTCACGAGCAGGTGCCGAAGGAGACTCCGGAGTCGATCTTTGGCTGCCTGCGTGGCTTTCTTTCTTCGCCGACAGGAGTTGGCGATCTTGCCGAAGCCATCATTCCGCTGGAGGACTGGGACCATCTGAAGGAAGACTGGTCTCCGTTTCCGCCGGAATGATCCTCGTTGATACTCACGTCATCATCTGGCTGCTGACCGACCCTGGGCGATTATCCGGCCTGGCGCATGAGGCGATCCTCCAGGCTCGTATCACTGGAGAGAGAATCGCGTATTCTCCGGTTTCGCTGTATGAGATCGCATATGCCATTCGTCGAAAGCGATTGCCGTTGAACTCCGCTGCCGAAGAGTTTATTAGGGCGATCGAAGGCAAGCTCACGATGATTCCGCTCACGGCTGAAATCGCCGTTCTCGCAGCGGAACTCCCTGACCCATTTCACGGCGATCCCTTCGACCGGATCATCGCGGCGACCGCAATCATTGAGGATTGCGTGTTGATTACGCATGACGATCGAATCCGGAAGGCGAGGGCCTGCAAGGTGCTTTGGTAGAGAGCTAGCGGAGTTTTTCGCGGACTTCGATGCGGACTAGATAAAGGAAAAACACCAGATTCAGCAAACCTTGGATTGCATAGGGGAAGTCGTGGCTGGCGGCGAACTTCCAGAGGAAGAGGGCCACCAGCAGAGCCATGGCGGCCAGAGCGAGCGCCCAGGCCCAGCGCAGAAGCATCAGCAGTCCCAGAGCTGCGGCGATGAAGAGAGCCGAGAAGATCAGCAGCTCAGGCCGTAGATGTCCGCTGACCACGCCAAGAATGTTGATGACTGCAAGGACAAACATGTAGAGGCTGATCGCGATGAGGCCGGGGATCCGTTGCAGAGCGCGCAGGCGTGTGAGTGGCGCTGGGACGGGTGCTACTTCGTGGATGGGATCGGGGCCTGTCATAGGGCGTGCAGGTAGGCGAGCAGATCGCTAAGCTGGTCGCTGGTAAGTTGCGTGGCGGGCATCATACCGCGGCCATGGACGATGAGGTAGGTAATCCGTTCGTCGGTAGGCGGCGAGCCGGAGGGCATCGCCTTGACTTTGGTGATGGCCTGAAGGCCGGGGCCTTTCAGCCCTTTGGTGGTTGTCGGGTAGTGGCACTTGGCGCAGGCCTGATGAAAGACCTGTGCGCCGCGTGCTTCTTCGATGGTCCAGAGCGCCTCTGGCTTTGAAGCAGGAAGCGAACGGCAGCCCGCGAGGGCTGTGGCGACTGCGCCAACGAGGGCGAACGCGGGAGTGAGGACGGCAAGGGAAGTAAGCAGAGAACGAGTGCGCATCTGGCTCTGATGATACAAGGTCGCGTCTGAAACAGCCTCAGTTCGTCGCGGCGATGGCTTCGGCGATGCGGTCGATGGCCTGGAGCTCGGCTTCGCTGCCGGGGCGATGGCCATTGACGAGGATGGAAAAGGCCAGGGTCTTGCCGCTGGTCGTGGTCAGGTAGCCTGAGAGCGAATTTGCCTCGACGTGCGTGCCGGTCTTGGCCCACATGTGGGCTTTGAGCGGAGAGCTCTTGAAGCGGTTGATCAGCGTGCCGTCCACTCCGGCGACGGGAAAGGATTCGCGCCAGGCCGCGCCCCAGGGCTGGCGCGAGGCATAGGTCAGCAGTTGGGTAAAGGCGCGCGGAGCCATGCGGTCGTCGTTGCTCATGCCCGAGCCGTCGTAGAAGAAGAAGTCGGCATCGTCGACGCCTGCGCCGATGAGGAACTGACGCACGACACGCGTGCCCTGGGCAAAGCTGCCGTCGGTTCCGTGCACTTTGCCGAGCAGGCGCAGGAGCAGTTCGGCGTGCAGGTTGTTGCTGGTCTTGTTGATGACTGCGATGTCTTGCGCCACGGGGACTGAGACATGAGTTGCAAGTACTTTGTGGCCTTCGAGAGGCGCGGCGACTGTGGAGATCGCAGAGGGGGTGAGTTTGAGAGGCTGGGCACGCTCTTCTGAAAAATCGATAGTTCCATTCGAGAGCTTGTGGCGCGACGAGTAGCCGCCATTGACCGTGACGCCACGGCTGCGCAGGGCATCTTTGAAGGCTGCGGCAGTGTATTCGGCGGAGTCATCGACGGCCAGAGCGGCATGGAAGCCTTCGGGGGCAACGGTGCCCCAGGCGCGCACCATGCGATTGCCGGGGCGGCGTTCGAGGCCGGGGCGGGCGAGTTGGCCTGTTGGCGCGGGCAACATGGTGCTGTCGAGGGTGAAGTAGTCGACGTTCGGGCTCCACTCGGCAGCGGTCGAGCCGGGTGAGGCGGTAGAGGTCGCATCTGCTGCGGCCGGGGGCGTCTCGACGGTCACGTTCAACTCGACGGTGTTTTCGTTGAAGGTGAGCGCGGAGACGGGAGCGCCGTAGCTCCATTGCAGATCGTTCCAGGCCCAGGAGGTGGCGTAGGGCTCGTCGAGATAGAAGCTGTCGTCGCCGATGACGCTGCCCTCGACGGTGCGTATGCCGGCCTGCTCGACCTGCGCAGCCAGCAGATTGAGCACGTCCATTGGCTTTGGCTTGGGAGCTTCTTCTGCATCGGTCGGCGTGGCTGCAGGCGTGGCGGCGGGGGGCTGTGGCGGGCGGTAGGGGTAACGGCGGGCGCTGAGCGTAGGGTCGCCCGCGCCGAGCAGAATCAGGTCGCCGTGCAACATGCCTTGGCTGTCGATCTCGCCACCAGCCACCACATTGGTGGTCCAGGTGAGGGTCTCGACGGGCAGCAGGGCATAGGCTGCGGCGGTGGTCACGAGCTTGGCGTTCGAGGCTGGGGTAAAGAGCAGGCCCTCGTTCAACCCGTAGACGGGATGGCCGTCGAGCGTGGCCACGCTGATACCGAAGTGGGCATGGCCGAGCGCCGGGTCGGCGAGAATCATCTGGACGCGTTCGGCTAGCGGACCTTTGGTCGGGGCCGCGTGAGCTAGTGCGGAGTGCGCCGCCGGGCGTGCCACAGGAGGGACGGGGTGCTGTGCCGGGGTCTGCGCGGGGAGCAGGGTGGCTGGAGCCAGAGCGATGGCCAAAAGAAGCTGAGGGAGCTGAAGAAAGTGCTTCATGCAGGGAGTTTAGCAGGAGGGAAGGAGCTTGCGGCGTACCATCGAAAGGGAATCTTGTTTCTGATGGATGAGGGCTGGCAAAGACACATGACTGGTTTGAGCCGTACGGTCACACCCTGGCAATTGCGCACGCGCACGCTGGAACTTGGGCGGCGGACGCTGGTGATGGGCATCGTGAACGTTACGCCGGATTCGTTCAGCGATGGCGGGGCTTTTCTTGATTCCGATGCGGCTGTGGCGCATGCGCTTGAACTGCTGGACGAGGGGGCTGACCTGCTGGATCTTGGCGCGGAGAGCACGCGGCCGGGATCGCTGGCGGGCGGGGCTGCCCCGGCCGTTAGCACGGAGGAGGAGCAGGCGCGGCTTCTGCCGGTGCTGGAAGGCATCCTCAAGGCTCGGCCCCACGCAGTGGTTTCGGTGGATACTTATAAGGCGGCGACGGCGCGGGCGACTGTGAAGGCAGGCGCGGAGATTGTGAACGACGTGAGCGGCCTAAAGTGGGATGCGGAGATGGCGCAGGCCTGCGCGGAGGCTGGCTGCGGCGTCGTGCTGATGCATACGAGAGGCCGGCCCGAGGAGTGGCGCGGACTGCCGCAACTGTCAGCGGATGAGGTGTTGGCTACCGTGCGAGCGGGACTGACTGAGAGCTTGAAGATTGCGGCTGCGGCTGGGATTCGGCATGAGGCAGTGGTGCTTGATCCGGGCTATGGATTTGGCAAGAGATTTGAGGAGAATTTCTTTTTGCTGGGGCGGCAGGCGGAGTTGCTGGATCTCGGCCGGCCGCTGCTGGCCGGTGTGAGCCGAAAGTCGTTTCTGGGGCGGGCGCTGGCGCCACTGTATGGCGGGGTTGACGCGCCGGTCGGGGCTCGGGAGACGGCGAGCGTGGCCGCGCTGGTTGCGTCTATTCTCTGTGGGGCTTCGATCGTGAGGGTTCATGCGGTGCGTGCGGCAGTAGAGGCGGCGCGTGTGGCGGATGCTGTGCTGGCAGGCGGAGTGGGCGTTGGGCCTGCATGAACTATGATGGATTTTTCCGGATTTGCTTGATGGTATTGGCGCTTGCGGACGGATCAACGGTGATCCGGTCCGAAAATGATGGTGTCAGTCCCTACCCGCAGCCGGATTGAAGCGCAAGGAGATTTTCATGTCGTTGAGTACGCGCAGTGCAACGGTAGCTCGTTCAGTTTTGGTCGCCCGGCTGGTTGGGCTTTGCATTTATGTTTGGGCGTTTTTTCTGCCTGCGGTGCGGGAGGTTGCCGCCCCTGGCGGTGACGCGCCCGAGATGCTGAAGGGCTCGCGTTGTGCTTTGTTCACGCTGATCAACACTGTGAAACCGGAGATGTGGCACTCGAAGTACTTTCTGGCAATTCTGAGCGGCTGGATCAATCCGCTGCTCGTGCTTTACCTGATCTTTCTGCTCTTTCCCATCTTTCTCTGGCCGCGTCGCGTCGTGGCGGTCATTATTTTGGCTTTCATGATCGGGACCTGGGTGTTTTTCTATCAGTATCCGCTGGTTCCGCTGGTTGGCCACTTCTTGTGGATTGGCGGGATTCTGCTGATTCTGGGTGGAGAAGTGTTCAGTCGGAGAGAGACAGACTCAGCAGTTGCTTGAGACCCGGCTACTGCCCGCGATTGAGGCGGTAGAGCACGTGACGCCGCAAGGGATGATCTACGGGTAGATTCGGATGGTCGAAATCGTCCCGCGGGTCGTGGGTCATTCCGAGCTTTTCCATCACGCGGCGTGATCGCAGATTCTCAGGAACCGTAAACGAGACCAGGCTATCTAGTCCCAGCCCCGCGAAAGCATAACGGACGACTGCGCGCGCCCCCTCGGTGGCCAGCCCCCGGCCCCAATAGTCTGCGTTGAGCCGCCAGGCGATCTCGACGGCGGGCATGAACTCCGCATGAAAAGTGGGGATATAAAGGCCGATGTAGCCCAGGAAGGCTCCGTCTTCTCGAAGCTCGGCGGCGAAGGGACCGAAGCCGTGCTGCTCGAAGTGCGTTTCGATGCGGTCGACCAAATCGTCCGAGGCTGCGGATGGTAGTAGGCCGGGCATGAATTCCATGACTCGCGGATCGGCGTTCAGCCTTTGGAAAGGCAGCCGGTCCGCGTCGTGCCAGCGGCGGAGCAGCAGACGATCTGTGGTGAGAGAGTTCGTCATGGGCAGCGGGTCTATTTGGCGCTGGGGTGCCGAACTGCCTTCTTCTTGCCCTTTTTCTTCCACCATGTGAAGCCGCCCAGAGATGCGATGAGCGCAGCCAGCGCGCCCCAGCCAGCTCCTCCCGGCGCCATGTACTTGATGAACCCGATGGGATCTTTTTGAAAGCTCTGCCAGAGGGTTGTCGAGATCTTCTGCACTTCAACATTGACGGTGTAGTTCTGGTCGTCCAAGGTGTCTTGCAGGGTTGTGTCCGGGCGCTTGTAGACCAGGGAGACCCTGATTTCCAGCTTCTGGTTCTTCGCCTCGTGGTCAGGAGTTACGACCCAGTTCCAGGTTGCGGAGCCGTCGATGGGAACAAACTGGATGGATTCATTGCCTTGCGGCGTAATGATGAACTCTCCGGGATTGAGCGGCGCCAGCAGCTCCACCTTCATGTAGGAAGAAACTTTGAGAGTGCTGCTGCCGGTGGCGCCCAGTAGCGGCTGCCCGCCAGCGTCTTTGAAACCGTGAATCTTCACCGTGACCGGCGCGGGCACCTGCGCCTTCATGCTGGGCGGCACAACATATTCAATCTTTCCTTCCTTCAGGCCATTCTTCCAGGTTTCGAGTGCGTAGCCCTGGTCATACTCGCCGGATTGCGCGGGGGAGGATTGAGTGTTCTGGACTGGAGCGGGTTGCGTTTGCGACGGATGCGCGGACATTACAGGCGTTGGCTGCTGAACAGGTTTTGGAGGCGGCGGTGAACCCACGGCAGCCCCGATTGTTGTTGGATTGACCAAAACGCCTAAATCCGGAGGGTGCATTGCCTTTGAGGGTGTTCTGACGACGACAACGGCAGTGGCAGTCGCGGTCCTTCCCTGATCGTCGGAGACGCGGCACGTGATGTCGACGTTGCCTGTGGGTACTCCGGCCGAAGAGAAAACAACTGTCGCGCCTGTGCCGCTGATGGCGCCTGCCGAGGCCGAGTAGCTATAGCTCAAGGGGCGGTTCTGCGGGCTAGCCGCGGTGGCGACGATCCTGCTTGTCTCGCCTGGCCTGATCGCGTCCGGCGAGGCGATGCAATTGATCGTGAGCGGCAACAGATTCGTTGCAGCAAATTCTGAAGCCTCGCCCTGCCCGTGGGCAGATCTTTGCGCGATGCTGCCGATGGCCAGGCAGAGCAGCAGTGCGCCGATGATTGACCGGGAGGTCGAATTGGAGTGCAGGAAGTTCATTTTTCACCGCAAGGGGGATTGCGTGCGCAAGATTGTTCACTAACGTACAGAATTGCGGTTGATTTGGCAACAAGTCATTGACAGAGGTCAACCGCCGGGATCGAGCAGTTTCAACGGCTCCCACCCGAAAAAGCACTTAGGGTTTATCATCAGATTGGTGCGGGCTGGTGGAGCCAGCGCCCTCATCGTCAGCCCAGGATTCCTTTGCGAGTCTCGAAGAAGGACCGCCGCGGCTGAGGTGTGACTCTCCCAAAGACAGGCTACAAGGAACGGATCCGACATGCGAGCAAAGACGGCGGTGGTACTGGGCGCCCAGTGGGGCGACGAGGGCAAGGGCAAGATTGTGGACGTGCTGAGCGAGCGGTTCAACGCCGTGGCGCGCTATGCCGGCGGACACAACGCCGGACACACAGTCATCATCGGCAGCCAGAAATTCGTTCTGCAACTGATCCCCTGCGGCGTGTTGCGGCCAAATTGCCGGGCCGTCATTGGCAACGGCGTGGTGCTCGACCCGATCGCGTTTTTGAAGGAAGTCGCCAAGCTGCGCGCTTTGGGCGTGGCCGTCGATGAGCAGCTTTTTGTGTCGAACCGGGCGCAGGTGATCCTGCCCTACCACCGGATGATCGAGCTGGCCGCCGAATGCGCGCCGGGTCGGCAGAAGATTGGCACGACCAGCAAGGGCATAGGCCCGGCTTATGAAGACAAGATGGCGCGCAGCGGCCTGCGCATTGTGGACCTGCTGCGGCCGGATCTGCTGAAGACGCATATTGAGGCGGCCTGCGCGGAGAAGAACGCCATTGTGCATGCCCTTTTTGGCGCCGACCCGCTCGAGCCCAACAAGATGTATGACGAGTACGCGGCTGCGGCCGAGCAGGTGAGGCCATTTGTCACCGACACCGGACGCTTGCTGAACAAGATCATTGCCGAGGGCGGCAGCGTGATGTTCGAGGGCGCGCAGGGAACGATGCTCGATATCGACCATGGAACCTATCCCTTTGTGACCTCTTCATCGGCAACGGCAGGCGGGGCGGCCACTGGAACGGGCGTTGGCCCGGCGGCAATCGGCACGGTCATCTCAGTCACCAAGGCGTATGTGACGCGCGTGGGCGAGGGGCCCTTCCCTACCGAGATTCACGACAAGGTGGGCGAAAACCTGCGGGCGCGCGGCAACGAATATGGAGCGGTCACCGGACGGCCACGCCGCTGCGGCTGGCTCGATCTGCCGATGCTGCGCTATTCCAACCAGGTCAACAGCGCCGAGTGGCTGGTGATTACCAAGCTGGACGTGCTGGATGAGTTGGAAGAGATCCCGATCTGCACGGCCTACGAGATCGACGGCAAGGTGACAGACGAGATTCCCGCCGACGTGCAGGGTCTGGAAAAGATCAAGCCGGTTTATACCACTATGAAGGGCTGGCGCTGCTCGACCGAGGGGATTACGGAGTTTGAGAACCTGCCCCAGGCCGCAAGAGAGTATCTGCGCTTTCAGGAGCGGGAGAGCGGAGCGAAGATCGGCATGGTCTCCACCGGCCCTGACCGGAATCAGACGATGCTGCTACCGGAGTTTGCCGCGGCTCTGGAGAGCATTCACGCATAAAGTTGAAATACACACCGGGAGCTCGATGGCCGGATCGCAAAAAAGGAAACTGCTCTGATGATCAGCTTTGCTGTACGGTTGAAGTTTGCCGCCGAGGATCGCTCCGATGTTGCTGAAAGCCTGCGCGCGCTAGCCGCGGCCTCGCGCCAGGAGCCGGGATGCATCACCTATATTCCCCACTTTCTGGAAGATGAGCCTTGCACGGTGCTGATCTATGAGCAGTACCAGGACGCCAAAGCCCTGGCGGCACACCGCGAGTCAGAGCACTTCAAGATCCATGCCGTCGGCGGGCTCTACCAGAAGATGAAAGAGCGGAGCGTTGAAAACCTGGTCGCTCTGGTTTGAGCGACGGGCCGCGTCCAATACGCGGAGTGCAAGAATGGGCCGTTAGGGCCGCATTCACGGAAGATTGATCGGGCGCAATGCAGAACTTCCTGAAATCGATTGACCGGCAAGGCCTATCCGGGCTACTATCCGTTACGTTTATGCGCTCACGCCTGACCAATCCCTGCAAGCCCGTCCGCAGCCGGGTGGCCTATGCTCTGGTCTTACTCGCGCTGGTCGGCAGCCTTGGGCCCGCTCTCTCAGCGGCGCGCAATCCCGGCGAGGAAACCAAAGCGCAAAAGCATGACGATCGCCGCGAAATCGACCAGTTGGAATTTGTGTGGCGGGATGCGGTGATGAAGGCGGACACGGCCGCCCTGGACAAGCTGCTGGCTGACGACTATATGGCAATCCTGCCCAACGGGACGCTCCAATCCAAGGAGCAGACGCTAGCCAGCCTGCGCAGCGGGGCAACCCGCTTTTCCGTCTTCAAGATCTTTGACCGCAAGGTCCGCTTCTATGGGACGACGGCGCTGGTCACCTCCAGGGCAGACGTGGTCGGCACTTCCGCTGGGGGTATGCTCTCCGGGAGCTTTCGCTACACACGCGTCTACGTGCGCGACAAGCAGGGCGCATGGAAGATCGTGAGCTTCGAGGCCAACCGGATTCGTGGAACCCACAAGAAGAAGTAGATGGCTGCGTCCATTGAAATGCTGAGAGGGGACGTGCGTTTGCACGTCCCCTCTTTGTTGGATCGTCCAGAATGTGCCTGCCGTGGAGCTCTTCGCTATTTCGCGAGTTTTCTGCGCAATACGCCGGCCAGCCCGATCATTCCGGTGCCGAGCAGGAACAGACTTCCGGGCTCTGGCGTCTCGGACGAATCGAGTTTCCAAGCATAGTTTGTATAATTGGAACCGTTTGCATTGTCTGCAACATAAGCTGATGTATCGCCTGAAGTCAGGTACAGCCCTTCGGTGCTTTGGACAAAATCGTCAGCCACCTTTCCGGTTCCCAAATAAATAATCGAAACCCAATTCGTATAGGTGATTGAATTGGGATCAATGGAGATTGCATAATCGGACGGAGAACCTCCGAAGAGAAGCGCGGCTGCCTGTTGACCCGAATAGGCAGTTGGGTGGCCGCTCCACTCTGGGCCTTGGTCAACCTCCCACGATCCAACATACGTGTAAGTGTCTGCGAAGACCGAGACAGCCGACAAGAATAAAAGCGGTAGTATCCACTTGAAGATTTTCATTGATGCCCCTTTTGCACAAGATAACCAGTGAGGTTCGAGATTCAGAATCCAGGGATTAGCTGCAAGCGCAAGAAGAGTAAATGCATGCTGTTCCCCAACTCGTTTTGACACGGATCTATAGTTGGAATAGCAATTAGCACGCCATTCCAATTGCAGATTTGCAGGGTTTTCTTGAAACCCTAGACTGCTAAATGCAAATAATTGCACATAAATAGGTAATTGACTTCCCTTGTTCGGCTCATTTTTCTGTCAATCTCTGTAGCCAGCCCGCAAGCATGGAAGGTACGCGAGGCAGTGCGCGCAATCGGCCACGCGAACTTTCATTCCCTTACAATAGACCGATGCCTGAGCTGCCTGAGGTCGAGACGATTGCCCGTGGAGTCAATGAACGCCTGCGCGGCGACCGCATCGTCGAGGTTTGGTTCGGCGGGCATCGTGAGCCTTTCAAGACGCCGCCGGCGCGGCAAGCCAAGGGCCTCGAAGGGCGTGCGATACTCGCCGTTCATCGCACGGGAAAGCATATCGTCTGCGAGTTGAAGCCGGAAGCGCAGTGGATCGTCCATCTCGGCATGACCGGGCGGTTGCTGGTGACTACTCCCGAAGCCCCTGTTGCTTCTCACACGCATGCGCGACTGAGCCTGGCAAGCGGCCGCGAGCTGCGCTTTGTCGATCCGCGACGTTTCGGGCGGCTGGAGTTTCGCGACCTGAGCCGTGGCAACGGCTTTTCCGCTGCGGGCGCTGATCCGCTGGAAGTGACGGCAGAGGAGTTTGTCACGCTCTTTCATACCCGGCGCCTCGCGATCAAGGCAGCCTTGCTCAATCAGAAACTGCTCTCCGGCGTTGGCAACATCTACGCCGACGAGAGCCTCTTTCGTGCCGGGATTCGCCCGCGCCGCCCATCTGCACGGCTGAGCAGGGCTGAGCTCGAACGCCTGCGGCTGAGCCTGGCCGCGGTTCTGGAGCACGCGATTCAGTTGGGCGGCTCCTCGGTCAGCGATTATGTGGATGCCGATGGCGTGCGCGGCTTCTTCCAGCTCGAACACTGCGTCTACATGCGTACCGGCCTGGCGTGCCGCCGCTGCCAGACGCCGATTCGACGCATTATTTTGGCGGGAAGGGGGACACACTACTGTCCCAAGTGCCAGGTATAGGAAGATGCTGATATGGTTTTTGGGATCTTTGCTACAGAGCAAGTTCCATAAACAACAAATTTCTCGCATTGCGAAACAAGCAAAGTGCTGATAAATAAGGATCGTATAAAGTGGCATCAAGATTGCTAATAGAAAGGTGCCAGTGATGTACCGGCTGCTGGAAACATTCCTGACAGCCCAAAGCAAGAAAAGACACCCGGCAAGAGCAACCGCCAATGTAGCGGCCCTCAAAAGGGATTGACCGGCTGGGAAAGTCTTCATAGGGCACGGTGGATCTACACCACCGGCCAGTCGTTTGGGAGGCCAGTGACTAGCGCGGGACAGCGAAACGCCACTCTATATTGAGTGGCGTTTCTTGCGTTTGGGGCACTCTCTCAACCGACCGCGCAATGCACAGGTTGAGGTCTGGGGTTGGAGTATCATAAATGGTTCGGCAGTGAGGGATCGGGGCTGAGCGGAAGAACCCACTTGCCAGCCGAACCGGTTCGCTGTACTATCAGACTTGCCTATCAAGCGGCTGACGCGTGCCACCCGGAAGGGCAGAGCAAGCTCGCCGCAGAGCAAGGAAGCTTCGCCTGGGGGAGTTCATTCATCCCAGAATGCCGGGAGCGCAGCTTCTCATAGGAAGGGCATTACCTGAGTAAAGAGCCGGCCGCATCGCGACGATCCAGACAACCGGATGAAGCCTGATTTCACGGCTTCTGTGTGCGTGGCGGCAAGGGAATCTTCACAGAGGCTGTTTAGAACCGCAGAGGCAGAACCGGCGCCGCCAACAGCGAGCAGAGGTTCCTGGGGGAAACGCGGAGACGGCTGGAGACTGTGAAAAGGTTCGAAGATCGTGGGAATCGCCGCCGATTAGGCGCTGGGTCCATCTCCGAAGCTGTTTGTAGCATATTCAGTGACGATATTTGCCGCTAACCGTAGAGTTCCCTACCCAGGGATGGGTGGGAGCGGGCAACAGAAAGCCAGTGGTCGGCGGGAAACGGCTGAACCAATAAAAGGAATTCACCAAATCGCAATGCACCAGGAAGCTTACGCATGACAACAGAATTGACGCAGCCCCAATCTGAAGTGGGGCCGGACCCGGCCAACGGCCAGGGTCAGTCGCAGGGGCACCGGCGCCGCCGGCGCCGCCGCAAGAACAAAAGCAACCCAGCCGCAGCAGCACAGCCGCAAGCGCTGGCGCCCGTGCAACCCCAGGCCCCACCTCAGGCACAGCCGCAGCAGCAGCCGATGAAGCAGCATAAGAGCGCTCCGGCGCATCAGGGCGGCCGCCAGGGCGGCGGACACCAGAATCAGGATCGCAAAAAGAAGAAGTTTTTCCAGAAGGGTTCGGCCACGGCGGCCCAGCCCGGCAACAGCATCTCAGGTCCGCCACAAAACAAGCGCAAGGGCGGCGGCGGAGCCCGGCAGAAGGGACCCAGAGAGTTTGTCGGTCCCATGGACCACAGCTACCGCATCGTCAATGGCAACGTGGCCGACGGTCCGCCCTCGACGATCCAGCTTGGAAGCAACGGCCACAACGGCTACTATCAGGAAAACTTTGAGCCGGCGCCAACGGTTGCAGTCCGCGCGGACGCTCCGACCCGCATCTTCTGCTTCATCGAGGACCTGTTTTTCCTGGCCAAGATCCAGGAGACGGCGCGCAAACTGGGCGTAAAGGTCGAGTTCATTAAAGGCGACAAGGAGTCTGTGGCCAAGCTGACCGACCTGCCAGAGGCCGAGCGGCCCAAGCTTGTGGTCTTTGACCTAAACAACCTCAATGCCAAGCCGATGACGCTGATCCCGAAACTCAAGACCAAGCTGAAGAAGGCGACCTCGATCGTCGGCTTCCTCAACCACCTGCAGGGTGAGTTGAAGGCCAAGGCCATCGAAGCTGGATGCGATGCGGTGATGCCGCGGTCGGCCTTCTCTCAGACGCTGCCCAACCTGCTGCGCCGTTATGGCATCGAAGAGGAAGAAGACCACACCCCGCAGCCGATGTAGAGCGATTGCAGTCCGCAAGACAAGAAGGCGCTTCCATTGCGGAAGCGCCTTTTTTGCGTTTGAGAGTGTTCAGGCTGTTTTCTGAATTCCTGTAATACAAGGATCGTGGTTTCCCACCCATCCGCGATGATGCCGCGGATGGATGGGGCACCCAGTGGTCTTTGGGTTGGGAGAGACTAGCCCGGAGGCCAGGCGAGGGCTCGTCCGCCGAGCAGGTGGACGTGGAGATGGGCGACGGACTGGCCGCCATCTTCGCCGGTGTTGATGACCACGCGATAGCCCTTGTCGAGATTGTTGGCGCGGGCGATGCGGGCGGCGGCCCAGATCAGGTGGCCGAGCAGCGCTTCGTCGTTCCGGCCGGCCTCGGCCATTGAGACGATGTGTTCGCGCGGAGCGATTAGGATGTGGACCGGCGCCTGCGGATTGATGTCCGGGAAGGCGTAGCAGAGCTCATCCTGATAGATGGTGGTGGAGGGGATGCTCCCCTCGACGATCATGCAAAAAAGGCAACTCATAGCGGGTTCAGTTTACAGGAACGGGGCGGGGTTGGCCCACAGTTTGGCTAACGACCTAGCTGCGCAGCAATCGCTTTCCTTCTGCGATGCACTGCGGAGCAGATACGTTCCAAGACGAATTCGTGATAAGTGTCTTCAACCAAGTCTCCGGACCGGACCAAATCGGCTACGGCCTTTCCGATGGCCTTCCACAGAAGTGTATCTTCCCAGTGCTCAAAAGTGCGCTTCAGGCCCTTGGGGAATCTGCGGATAACCGGGCGAGACTCTATTTGACGGCCTTCGAGAGTGACATAGTAGTTTGGCGTCACACCGGCATCGAGTGAATGAAGCATAAGTTTCGGCGGCGGTCCAAGAACGCACCCCACTGTTGTTAATGCAATTCGGTACGCTAGACCAAGGTTGAGTGCTTCAACACCCGGAAACTGTGCCAAAGCACGGAGCTCATCCCGGTGCACTTTGAGGTATGCAACCGCAATCTCCTCCTGTTCATGCAAACGAAGCGTTTGCGCATCTCCTAGCAGGAGTTCCAAGCCATTGGTTGGGCCATTGCCTTTACGCCTCCAGACATAATCTGGACGGAGTTTCGAGGTGGCGAGAAAGCCGTCAACATCGAAAGCTTCACCAAGCGCAAAAATGTGGAATTGCTCCGAGAACCGCTCGGGCCACGGGAGGTCCTTTTGAAGGCTCATCATAGCTTCAGGTTTAGTCTGCAATGATCGATGTGTCGGCATCTGCAGTAGTTTCGATCAAGAGTACCACGATTTCTCTTTCCGGGGATCGTAACCGGTGAACCGGAAACCCAAGTCTTGGCCAATCTTTCCGCTTATATGACGTCCGATCTTGGTTTTGCTATACGATGGCGACTTATTCATCGCAGCGACCGCTCCTATTTACCTTGTGCGAAAGAACTCCGCCCACTGTACCCTTGAAGCTATGAACTGGATCACGATACTTATCCTTGCCGCGATGATGGTGGCTATTATTTTGTTGAGGCGCTCGGGGCTGATTGCACCGGCGGAGGCCGCGGCTCACTTGAAAAATGGAGCGCTGGTGATCGACGTGCGGACTGCGGGTGAATTCAGCTCCGGCCATCTGCCGAATGCGATCAACTTACCGCTGGACGGGATTGAAACGAGCCTGCCGCGCGAGGTGAAGGACAAGAATCAGGTGCTGCTGCTGCACTGCCAGGCCGGCGGGCGCAGCAGTCAGGCCCGGAAGAAGCTGTCGGCGCTGGGCTACGTGAATGCCTACAACATGGGCTCCTATAGCCGCGCTGCGCAGATTGTGGACGGCAAATAAGCGGCAGTCATCCGAGGCAGGGCCTGCGGTCGCGCTGATAGAATCTTCCGCATGGACACAATTCAATACAACCTGCCACCTGATAGGATTCCCCTTGCCTGGTATAACATCGCCGCCGACCTGCCCACGCCGATGGCCCCACCGCTGCACCCTGGAACCCATCAGCCAATCGGGCCGGACGATCTTGCGCCGCTGTTTCCGATGAGCTTGATCATGCAGGAGGTCAGCACCGAGCGGGAGATCGAGATTCCCGGCGAAGTGCGGCAGTTGTACGCGCAGTGGCGACCCGCGCCTCTGTTTCGCGCGCGGCGGCTGGAGAAGGCGCTGGATACGCCGGCGCATATTTACTACAAATACGAAGGCGGAAGCCCGGCCGGCTCGCACAAGCTCAACACCGCGCTGCCGCAAGCTTACTACAACAAGAAAGACGGCACCAAGCATCTCTCGACCGAGACCGGAGCAGGTCAGTGGGGCTCGGCGTTGTCGATGGCCTGCGCATTTTTTGGCTTGGACTGCAAGGTCTACATGGTGAAGGTCAGTTATAACCAGAAGCCCTATCGGCGCGCGCTGATGGAGGCCTTTGGCGCGACCTGCATCGCCAGCCCGAGCGATACGACGGATGTGGGCCGCGCGATTCTGGCGGCAAATCCTGAGACCAACGGCTCACTTGGAATGGCGATTTCAGAGGCCGTTGAAGTGGCCGCGAAAGATCCGAACACCAAATATGCGCTGGGAAGTGTGTTAAATCACGTGCTGCTGCACCAGACGGTGATTGGTATCGAGGCAATCGAGCAGATGGCGCTCGCCGATGACGATCCCGATGTGGTGATCGCCTGCGCAGGTGGCGGATCGAACTTTGCCGGCCTCGCGATGCCGTATGCCGGGCGCAAGATCAAGGGCCTGAGCAAGGCACGGATTGTGGCCGTCGAACCGGCGGCCTGTCCCACCCTCACCAAGGGTCATTTCGCCTATGACTTTGGCGACACCAGCCACCTGACGCCGCTGCTAAAGATGCACACGCTGGGCTCGACCTTCATGCCTCCGGGAATTCACGCGGGCGGGCTGCGTTATCACGGCATGGGCCCGCTGGTTTCGCATGTGCTGGATCTGGGACTGGCCGAGGCCACGACCGTGCAGCAACTCGACGCCTTTGCCGCGGGAATTCAGTTTGCCCGGTCCGAAGGGATTATTCCCGCGCCGGAGTCAAATCATGCTGTCGCTGCAGCGATTGCCGAAGCTCTCGAAGCCAAGGCAGAAGGCAAGCAGCGGACGATTCTCTTTGGCCTCAGCGGACATGGGCACTTCGACATGGCATCGTATATCGCGTATCAGGCTGGCAAGCTCGAGAACTACGAGTATCCGGCGGAAGAGATCGCGATGGCGTTGGCTGGGCTGCCGTCGGTGGGGTAAGTTGAGGCGGCGGAGTTAGTGGGGTTTGAAGTGCCGCTCAATGCGATCACTCAAACCCCATGTGGTTTTTGTGCGTGAGGAGTTATGGCTGAGTTATTAAAACCCGGCGATCCTTTTCGGGTGGCGATGCTTGTCTACCCCGGAATCACTCAACTCGATCTGACTGGACCGCAGGAGTTCCTGAGCAAAGTGCCCGGAGTCGAGGTGCGTCTCTACTGGAAGAACCTTGCTCCTATTACAAGCGCCTCCGGGCTTCAGTTGATTCCTACTCATACATTTGATGACGAGTCGCCAATCGACCTACTGTGCGTTCCCGGCGGGCCGGGGCAGGTTGAATTGATGGCCGATGACGAGGTGCTCGGCTTTCTGCGCCGTGCGGCAGCGACCTCGCGTTATGTCACCTCTGTCTGCACAGGATCGCTGCTGCTGGGTGCGGCTGGACTGCTTCAGGGGTACAAAGCCACTACGCATTGGATGGCGATGGACGATCTGGCGGTGTTGGGGGCAATCCCCGTTCATGAGCGGATCGTTTGCGACCGCAATCGAATCACCGGCGGAGGTGTAACTGCGGGAATCGACTTTGCCCTGACAGTCATCGCTCAGTTATGGGGAGAGCCGATTGCGCGCACCGTGCAGTTAGCGCTGGAGTATGATCCGCAACCGCCCTTTGCGTCTGGCTCGCCCCGGACCGCGTCCCCCGAGGCAGTTCAAAGCTTGCGGGAGAGATCGCGTCCACTCATTGAACGCCGTCTGGCTGCGAGCAAGGCTGCGGCGGCGAGGTTGAAGCTGTAGTTGGTCCGACCTAATTCAGGTCCTCCGACTTATTCAACAACGAGACAGAGCTGGGCTTTGACGTTCGGATCGAGACGGATGATCTCATCGGCTCCGCTTTCGACTACGCCGCTGGCCTTCACACGGTAACGGCCTGGGGCGAGGTCGGTAAAGCGAAAACCGCCTTTCTCGTTGGTGTGAGTGGTGGCGATAGGTGCTTTGTCGCCGGGGTGAAAAACCTCGACGAGCATCGCTTCAACTGGCGTGCCGACGTTGGTTTCACCTGCCCAACCAGTGAGGTCAGGTCCAACGGTCTCGTTTACTGCTTCTGGACCGGCGTCTTTGTCGATTTGCAGGCCTTCCGCGCAGGGAAGATCGGAAGTCACTTCCCTGTTGGGCGCCGCAGGAGTCACCTCGATGTAGTCGAGAGCGGCGCGGTCATCTCCGTCAGGAATGGCGTCCACACTTATCCGATCCCCAGGTGCGAGGAAGAGAGGACCTACTTTTTGCCTCGTCGAATTGTCCCCATGAGGCCGACGTGAGGGCAACGCTGAATCCGCTGTCCAAGTAACCCCAGGCGTGTATCCGGGCATATGGCCATTCACTCCAAAAATGAATTGGGCTGCGCCCGGCTGCAAATCAAAATACTGAACCCCGATAGTGTACTCACCCTTTTCTCCGGTCCATGTCCATTCCGCGGTGCAGTGGGGGTGCGGGGTGCTGCCCGCAGCCATGCGTCCGCCCGCAATTGCGGTATCCGGATCGCAACTTACGGCCTTGCCGCCCGAAGCATCTTCCCACGGCTTTACGTCGATGATCTTGTAGCCGGTAAGTTTAGCGTCTTCGGCTTCGAGTCGGCCGGGATAGTGGCCGGCGCGACCTTTTTCATCAGGGATTCCGCTGAGCTTTAGAAAATATTGCACAATGGCGTCGCGCCAGACGATGGCGTGGCCGGCCTGGTAGACGAGGCGTGCGTGCACGTCTTCATAGAGCTTTTGGTCGATGTGGCCTTCGAGCGTGGCCCACTCACGAGCGAATTCGGCGGCTTGCTCTGCCCCTTCATAGTGACTGTCGTAGATGTGCTGGATGACGGTCTTGCCGGAGTGCAGTTTGTAGGTGTACGGCACGTGATGAAAGAAGGTGAGTAGCCCATCGGGCGTTGTCGCGAGGGACTCGTAGACCTTGGCCACGTCGGGCGGATACTGGCCCACGTAGCCGGTGCCAGTTGCAACGGTGCGGTCCATACCGACGCCGTCCTTGTCGGCGCGGTGCCACTGGCCCCAGCCGTTGTTCTCACTGGCCTCGATGTTCGGTCCGTAGTGGCTGCCGGTGATGTCTGTGAGGGTTTGCATGCCGAGCGGGCCGGTGTAGTTCTCATAGGCGGGCCAGGACTGCATGAGCATCTTGGTGACCGTGCCGACAACGTTGGGATCGTTGCTGATGGTTTGGATCGTCCATTCCTTCGCGATCTCTTCGGGCGAGAGATCGGGATCCCAGGCAAGGCGGCCAAAGGCGTAGAGATTGGCCAGAGCCAGCGGCGAGCCGAGCCACCCGTCGCGGCCCACGCAGGCAACGCCGACGAGACCGCCAAGCGAGCGATGGAAGCTCTTGCCGGCTAGGATCTCTTTGACGGGAGTCGGCTTCCCATCCGCGCGCAGATCGAAGTCGAGAACCTCTTTCCACATGGGCGCGAGATAGACGAGATGCCGCTGCTGGCCGGTGTACTCCTGTGTGATCTGGAGTTCCATCGCCGCGCTGGTCTTCTCAAGGCCGGCGAAGAGCGGGGATACGGGCTCGCGGGCCTGGAAGTCGATAGGGCCTTCCTTGATTTGAACGACGACATTGGCGGCGAATTTGCCGTCGAGGGGGTGGAAGATGTCGTAGGCGGCGCGGGCGCGGTCGGCCTTGGGATCGAGCCAGTCGGCGTGATGGTTATAGACGAAGGCGCGATAGAGGACGATGCCGCCGTGGGGTTCGAGCGCCGCAGCCAGCAGGTTTGCGGCATCGGCGGGCGTGCGGCCGTAGCTGGCGGGGCCGGGCTGACCCTCGGAGTCGGCCTTGACGGTGATTCCCGCGAAGTCGGGGATGAGCGTATAAATCTCGTTGACCTTGGCGGTCCACCAGGCGCGCACGGCCGGGTCGAGCGGGTCAAAGGTCGCAAGGCCGCCGATCTTTTGCGGGCTGGCGATGTCCACGCTCATGGCCATCCGCACACCCCAGGGACGCATGGCGTCGGCGATGCGGGCCATCTGCTTGATGTGGTCAGAGTCGATCAGTTGCGGCGCTGCGTTTACGTTGTTTACGTTGATGCCGTTGATGCCGACCGAGGCGAGCAGGCGAGCGTATTCGGCAACTGGCGCAAGGTCATCGCGGACGTTGCCGCCTTCAAAAAATATGGAGCTGCCGGCATAGCCGCGCTCGATCGAGCCGTCGGGATTGTCCCACTCATCGACCCAGCGAATGGGCATGGCGGGGTGTTCGCTGTATCCGGCGGATGGAAGTGGCGCACCCAGGTACAAATTTCGCAACAGTGCAAAGACGCCGTAAAGCACTCCGTGCTCATCTTCACCTGCAACGACAAGCAGCACATGGCCACGGTAGTGGGTCCATTTGAGCCAGTATCCTTCCGGACCGAGATCGTCTGGGATTTCCAACTCGGGGAAGGCTTTGTGAACTTCTTTCTTGGTGCCCAAGATGGTCTGGCCATCCAAATAGCCGTCGGCAATGTACGACGATAAAAACGTCAGGTCCGCAATACCGCGGGATAACTCCTTGGCGGCCGATCGCTCAAGGATGCCAGAACCGAGAGCGCGAACAGTGGAAGGAATTTCTTTTCTGATTGCACTATGGTGCTGTCGCAGCCAAGCCTGATCGGCCGTTTGCGCGCGGGCGGCCAAGCCGCCTGCCAGTACAAGCGCCAGTGCTATCAATTTATAAAAGGGGATTCTTCCACGTGACATTATCGCCCTCCAGTCAACGTTCAGCCGCAGGGCCGTACGATCAGCTCGGAACGGTTGTCGACTAGGGCGGCTCTGCTTCAGTTACCGGCGCGACACGGTGAGCGAACTCCGAGCGAATGCAAAGAAAAAGCCTACTTCACCGTCAGCACAACCGATGTGTTGTGCGTGGTGGCGGTGACGCCGTTGCTGGTTTGGCCAGTCACGGTCACTGTATAGGTGCCTGCCGGAGTCGCCGGATTGGGAACCGGGCCGTGGTGCTGGTAGTCGTAGCGCGGATTGCATGCGGTGGTGCCCATCAAAGTCACCAGACCGACCAGAGCCACGAGCGAGAGACGGCTAAGCCATTCCCGGCGGCGCAGTCCCCAGGCCAGGCCTCCCAGTCCCAGAGCGCCGGGCAGCAGAAAGGCCCAGGCGATGGGAGAGGAGTTCTTGGCAGGATGGGTTGCCGTAGTCGAGGCAGCGCTGGTCAGCAGCACCATCGCGCTGGTGGGCGGGCATGCAGAGGCAGCGGCGCCTGCGGCGCAACTGGTGGGCGTTGTTGAGAGTATCTGAAGATTCTCAGGAGTAAAGGTGCAGGAGGCCTGATCGGGAAGGCCCGAGCAGGAGAGCGTAACGAACATCGGACCCGTCAACGCTGCGTTGTTCACGGGAGTCACCGTCACGACCACTGTGCCCGCATTTCCGGGTACGAGAGAAAGCGTGGTCGGTGCGGCCGAAATCTGGAAGTCTGGCGTCGCGGTAACCGCCGCCTGCACGTTGGCCGAGAGCGAAACCGAAGACTTGTGGGTTGCATCGCCGGCAAAGACCGCGCGCAGCAGGTGTTCGCCGCCAGCCAGATCGAGCACGACCTTGGCCTGGCCCTGGGCATCGAGCGCCACGCCGGCCAGTTGCTTGCCATGATCGAAGATCGAGACGGGGCCTGAAGCCGGCAGTCCGTCTTCGCTGGTCACGGCAACGGTGATCTGCGTCTGTCCAGCCTGGCCGCGAGCCTCTGCAGTCAGCGTGGTCTGCGTGTCGAGAGCCTGCGCATGCGCCGCCACGGTCAACGCGGGCATCGCCAGCGCGAGACCCAGTCCTGCAACCAACTCAAGCCGCAGACCGCGGCAAAGAATACCTCTCACGTGCACCTGCTTCAAAGTTCGAAAATCGCGGGCCGATGGGTTCCTGCAGCCCAGAACCTATTGTATCCGGCGAGGGCGGACCCGAGCCATCCCTGGCCCCATTCCCGGCCCCATTCCGGCCCTTTCTTTTGACGCGATTCAGGCGGGTTGGTGTCGCCCCTGCGGCCCGGGATTCTACAATAAGGCACCATGATCGCTCACTTGCGCGGAAAGCTCATCCACAAAGAGCCCGGCCAGGCCATCGTCGAGGCGGCCGGGGTGGGGTACGACGTCACCATTTCGATTCCGACCTTTACGGCGCTGCCTTCGGTGGGCCAGGAGGCCTCGCTGCACATCCACACACAGGTCAGCGAAGACCAGATCGCCCTCTTCGGCTTTTTGGAGCGCGAAGAGAAGCGGCTCTTTGAACGGCTGATCACGGTGAGCGGCGTCGGCCCCAAGCTGGCCGTAAAGATGCTGAGCGGATTGTCGCCGGATCGCACGGTGCAGGCGATTCGCGGCCAGGATCACGCGCAACTGACGCGCATTCCCGGCGTAGGCAAAAAACTGGCCGAGCGGCTGGTGGTCGAACTCAAAGACAAACTCGATGACTTTGCCGTTGCGCCAGTGCAGTCTTCTGTCCGCGGGGCTGCGGTGGACGATGTCTTGTCGGCGCTGGTGAACCTGGGCTATCAGCGCCCCTCCGCCGAAAAAGCCATCGAACAAGCCGTGGCGAAGGAGGCTGCACTAGCCGCCGACTTCGACGGGCTCTTCCGTGGGGCGTTGAAGGTGATCCGATAACCACCTGGCGTCTGCCATGCGGCCAGCCGTAGTTAAGCTCGGCATAACATGCAATCTTGCGTACGTAGAAAGGGTGCTTGCATGAACAAAGGATCCCGATTGTCGGAGAAGTGGTTCCAACGTGGTCTATGGCTGATTGCACTTGTATTTGCCGGATTTATGGTGGGACTGGGACGACTTGTTGTCGGCGACCTGCCGCTCGTTGAGAAGCCGGTCGATGCCGAGTCATTCATGGACCGCAGTCAGTTGCTCAAGACGCGTGCGCAGTTGCATGCCGATGATACGGCACTGACAAGCAATCAGGACGCTCTCGACCGCGTGAGCCTTGCCGTGGAAAAGGCAAAGAACGAAACAGACAGCGCACACGAGTCCTTCACGAACTGGATTGCGACGCGATCGGCGACGCAACAGTCCAGCCAGGATGCTGAGGTCGTCAAGCGGACCAGGGAATTGGACGGGCTCAAAGCGCGGGAACGATCGATCGAAGAACAACAGGAAAAGCTCGAGCAAGAGCGCCTTGCACTGCAACAGAGCAGAACCGAGCATCAGGCGCAAGAGCAGAGTGTAGAGGACGCAGGCAGGTCAGGGTATGATCGAGCCGTCCAGAAGCTGGAGTTGCGTGTCTTTCTGCTGCGGCTCGCGATCACGCTGCCGTTGCTGCTGCTGTCGGCATTGCTCTTCTTCAAGGCGCGCAAAAGCGCCTATTGGCCCTTTGTCTGGGGCTTTATCTTCTTCTCATTATTTGCATTCTTTGTTGAGCTGGTTCCCTATCTGCCCAGCTACGGGGGATATGTCCGGTACATCGTGGGCATCGTGCTCACTGTATTCCTCGGCGTGTATGCGATTCGTTCGCTGCGTCGCTACCTCGAACAGCAGAAGTCTGCCGAAGAGAAACCGGAGGCGCAGCGCAGGAAGGATCTCGGCTACGATGTCGCGCAAGCCCGGCTTGCGAAGAAGGTTTGCCCAGGGTGCGAGCGGCCGTTCGAGACAGGCGATCCAGTGAACAACTTCTGCGTACATTGCGGGCTGCTCGTGTTTCACGACTGCCCTGTTTGTAAAGTACGGCAGACCGTTTTTACGCACTTCTGCCGCTCGTGCGGAGCGGCGGTCGACGAGGTGGTCTCGGCGCTCGTGAATCCGGGCAATCAGCGCCCCGGCGTCGAATAAGGTATCGAGCGGGCCGTCGCGAAGGATGCCGCGTTGGTAGCTGATTCCGACGGGCTCTTCAGGGGAGCATTGAAAGTGATCAGGTGAGGCTGACATGAAAACGAGAGAAATGCCGCACGGCGTCGTCGGTTGTATGTTCGCCTGGGCCCTGCTTAAAGGCGATTATGATGTGGCGCACGGTATGTTGAGCCCAGATCTAAAAGATCAGTACTCAGTAGTACAGCTTCAAGGGAGTTTCGAGGAGATGATGAGTCTTACCGATACTGATGCTCTACCCGATGTGGAAGTAATGGACAACGGCGAGTTAGGCAATTCGTCGCTCGATAATGAAGGTTGGGCTTATGTCGCAATTCGAAGTGAGGCGGTAACGGTCACAGTCAGACGTTTCGGGCCGGAATACCTCATCACAGAACTGATCTGGGGCCGTCCATGAAATCACCGAAGGTGCATTTACGTCGCGAGCAGACGGCAGTATTCGCCTACTTCCGTCCAGAAGGTGATCAGGTAGCTCCGAGGTACACAGCGCTGTCATCCTGAGCGACCGCAGGGAGTCGAAGGATCTGCAGTTGCTTTTCTTGCGGTCAGTTGTTCATTCGATCCAGTGCGCGGCCATAGTCGGCTGGCTCCAGGTCGTACCAATCCCGGCTCAGGTCAAGCCAGGCTGGATTCGATGCCTCAATCAGGGCGATCTTTTTGGAACGCTTCCAGCCCTTCAACTGCTTCTCGCGCTCGATGGCCGAAGTGATCTCTCCAAAGCGTTCAAACCAAACCAGGCGGTCGCAGTTGTAGCGTGTGGTGAAACTGTCTTCGTGCTCGCGCCATTTGTGTTCGAATGCGCGCTTGTGCAAGTCGCTGGTGACGCCGATGTATAGTGTGCGGCTGCGGCTGGCCATGATGTAGGTGAAATAGGAGTGCTCTTCCATCGAGCGGATTCTATCTCTGAGTGGGCTGGCCGGGGAAGGGAAAAGCAACTGCAGATCCTTCGACTCCCTGCGGTCGCTCAGGATGACAGCGTTGAGGGTGAAGGTCGCCGGGGTCGCTCAAAAGGTGAATGCATTATGACACCGCCGCGGTACACTGCATCTGTTATGACCACCAAAAAGACGACAGCCAGCAAAAGCGCCGCAACCGGCAATTCAGCACCCGCCCACCTTCGCCCCGAAGGCCTCAAGTTCCTTCGCAATCTCGCGCGCAACAACGACCGCGAGTGGTTCACGCCGCGTAAGGCTGTCTTCGAGGCTGAGCTGAAAGAGCCGATGCTGGCGATCATTCGCATGGTCAACGAGGCGATGGAGAGCTTTGCGCCGGCGTTTGTGCGGCCCGCGGAGAAGAGCCTCTTCCGCATCTATCGCGACACCCGCTTCAGCAACAACAAGCTACCCTATAAAGATCACGTGGCCGCTTGGTGGTCTCGGCAGGGAATGGAAAAGACTTCGGGCGCGGGCTACTACTTTCACATCAGCGCGAAGGAAGTGGTGATCGCCGCCGGAGCCTACATGCCAGAGAAGGATCAACTAGCCGCGATTCGTCACTGGCTGCTCGATCATCATGCGGAGTTCCGCAAAGTCCTGCGGACGGCAGCCCTGCGAAAGGCATTTGACGAAATTGACGGCAACGCGCTGACCCGTCCGCCCAAGGGCTTCCCTCAAGAGCATCCGGCGATGGATCTGATTCGCTGCCGGCAGTGGGGACTGGCCACAACGCTGCCGGCTGCCGCCGCGCTTGAGGCCAACATTGCCGCCACGGTGATTCGCCACTTCAAGCTGGCCGCGCCGGTGGTGGATGCGCTGAACACTCCCATCCTTGCGACCCTCGCGCCGAAGAAAAAGGTGCTTTTCGGCCTGGATTGAGGCATCCTCGCAGGGTTAGATTTTTGAGCCAATACGGCCGATCAAACCCTGCAAAACAGGGTAAAAAACGCCAAAAACAGACAAAAACCCCACAAAAGCAGAAGAAAATTGTGGAAAATGCGGTTTTTGCCTTGACTTTGCCCATCTCAAAGTCGCATTGTAACGAACGACGGGGTCTCTGAACCCGCATGAATCAAGGGTTTCGTGCAAGTGTTGCCCGGGTAGCACTCCCTCCATGCGGAACGCGCCTCGCAATTGGAAGTAAACGAAACTCAGGCAACACCGGCGCACCCAAGGGTCGCCCAAAAAGGAGAAGAACACAATGGCAACTGGATTGACCAAGACCGCCCTCATTCGGCTTCTGGCCGAAAAGCTCGAACTGACCAACAAGCAAGTCGCTGCCTTCCTTGACCTGCAGGCTGAGACCGCCGTGAAGGAAACGAAGAAGAACGGCGTATTTGTGATCCCCGGCATCGGCCGCCTCGTCAAGGCAGAGCGCAAGGCCCGCATCGGCCGCAACCCCCAGACCGGCGCCGCCATCAAGATCAAGGCGAAGACCGTGGTGAAGTTCCGCGTGGCCAAGGCCGCCAAGGACGTCATCGCCCCACCGAAGAAGTAGTTGTTCCGGACTGCGGACACAAACGGGGAAGAGCCTTTGAGGCTCTTCCCCGTTTGCTGTTTGGGCGATGCCTTACTCTGCCGGGCCTGACTCTTGTGGCGCGTTGGGCAGCAGCGCATGGACAACCAGTGAAATGCCAAGGCTGATGATGATCGCGCGAACCATGAGACTGTCGTCGTAGTTCCAGGAGAGAAATGCCATGGTGATGAAGACGCCGATGGGGTTCACCTCAGAGAGGGTAGCGCGGAGCCATTGCGGCTTGCGGCCAGTCGGTTGGATTCCATCGGGCCACAACTTGATGCGTAGCCGCGGAAACAGTCGCGGAACGGCACGCAGGTAATCCAGATAAGGCTGACCGAGCTGGCTGGTGAGAAAGGCTTCTTCGCCGAAAATCAGCCGCAGTAGAAAGGCCGTGAGAAGAATCATGGCAAAGGCCGCGCCGCTCGTCGGCATCACAAAGGCCATGGCGGCAAACATGCACCACGAGCCTATGTAGAGCGGGTTGCGTACGTAGCGATACGGCCCATCGGCCATCACAGCGCCGGCCTTCATCTGGCCATGCAGCACTTTGTTCGTCCCGAGCCATGCAGTGCCCCAGACGCGCAGCACGACCGCAATCGCAGCCAGAAGCGCAGCAAGCGCGATCACCACTGGCACAGAAACTGCAAATCGAAACAGCCCAAGGCGCGTAATTACGAAGGCCAGCCGCGCCATCAGCGGCGTGCGTTCGCCAATGCTCCAAAGCTCGATCCAAGGCGACCAGAAACCCAGCGTGAGGATCACCGTGATGATCGCCACGCGCAGCCGGAACTCGAACTTTGTTGCTCCCATACAACTCTCCTTCGGCTTCAAGACAAGATTACCGGCAGAGGGCCCTTGAGTTGCGACCTTCTTGACGAAGGGTTGGAAAATCAGATGAAAGGGCGCGCAAAGAGGATGAACCGGAGCGGGCGTTGAATCCCGCCCTGTTCGTAATATCGGAACCGCTGCGCGATCGCGGGTGCAGAGCAGAGAGTCTCGGCAGCCGTTGTGTTAGGCTGGCGCATACAGGCCTGTTGCCGCCACTGTCTGGAGGTCCTCTCAATGTTTCTGCGTTTTCTTGTTGCGGCTGCAGTGGTCGCTGCTGCCATGCCGCTGGCTGCGCAAGGCGTCGCCGGTCAGTCTGATCTGGCTGCATCCGTCGAGCGCCAGTTGCCCGCTCTCACTGAGACCTATAAGCATCTGCATCGCAGCCCGGAACTCTCGCGCCACGAGGAGCAGACCTCTGCGTTTTTGGTCGGTGAACTGCGCAAGCTGGGCTATGCAGTCACAGAACACGTTGGCAAGTACGAAGACGGGACGCAGGCCTTCGGCGTAGTCGCTGTGCTGGAGAATGGGCCGGGGCCGCGATTGTTGATTCGCACGGACATGGACGCACTGCCGGTGGATGAGAAGACCGGCCTTGACTACGCAAGCACGGTGAAGACGACCAATGTGCAAGGCCAGCATGTGGGCGTGATGCACGCCTGCGGCCACGACCTGCACATGACGGTGCTGCTGGGAACGGCGCGCGAACTGGCTGCGCGCAAGAGTCGTTGGCATGGGACGGTGATGCTGATCGGCCAGCCCGCAGAGGAAGTGGTGCAAGGCGCTTCGGCGCTGATGGCTGATCGTCTTTATGATCGCTTTGGGCGGCCAGATTTTGTCCTCTCCGAGCACGACGATCCGGCTCATGCGGCGGGCACAGTGGCGCTAAAGGGCGGACCGATGATGGCCAGCGCGACCACAATCAATGTGACCATTCGCGGCATTGGCGGGCATGGTTCCGCTCCGCAGGCCGGCAAAGATCCCATCGTGCTGGCCGCTGAGTTTGTGTTGGTGGCGCAGACCATCGTCAGCCGCCAGATCGATCCGCAGCAGCCCGCCGTGCTCACCGTGGGCACGATTCACGGTGGCACGAAAAGCAACATCATTCCCGATGAAGTGACGATGGGGATGACGCTGCGCACCTACTCACTCGCAGAGCGCGACCAGATCGTTGCCGCCGTGCGCCGCACTGCAAATGGGCTGGCTGAGGCTTATGGCATCCCCGCCGATCGCATGCCGACAGTAATTGCGGACGAAGGCACGCCCGTTACAGTCAACGATGCTGCACTTACCGAACGTTTGCGCAAGGTTGCCGTCACGGCGTTAGGAGCGGAACGCGTGGACACTGCCGAATCGGTGATGGGCTCGGAGGATGTGGGGCTATTCTCTCTCAACGGCAAGATTCCCGCCGTGATGTTCAGGCTGGGCGCGGCAGATGCGGGAAAGCTCGCCGAGAGCCGCAAAACCGGCGTGCCGCTGCCTGGGCTGCACTCAGCACTGTTTGCGCCAGTCTACGAAAAGGCAATCCCGACGGGAGTTACGGCGATGACCGCGATGGCGATGGATTTATTGAAATAAGAATGCACGTTTTAGGTTGAGAGGTCCCATCTTTTCCGCGAAGTGGAAAAATAGATGGGACAATCTCAACTCCGAATAATTAACTACGGGCATTCATTTGAGCGGGGCAATACGAACTTGTCTCTAACGAAGAAGAAGAGTGGAGCTTCGATGACCATCACGATAAACCAACTCAGCTTCCATTCTCCAACGTGTGTAAGCACCATGGCAAAAGCTGCCAAATGCCCCATCAGAAGAATCGCGGTCACCACCCAAAACCTCCACTTTCGGAGGAACTTCTCGCTTTCAGCTACAAATAGCCCAAACAGAAATAACGTAAAACCGGCAAGCCCATCCCATCGAATAAAGGCCTCATGCCCCCACCTGTCCTGAACTACAAAGGCTATCTTCAAACCCACAAAAAAGACGAGGGCGCCGAGAAGAACAAGCAGGAGATAGGTCCTGGCACGAAATCGAGTAGCTTGACGCGCCGCTGAGCACATTGGAATTTACGCTCCTTATTTCTTGTGATTATTGCATCACCTTCTGCATAGATGACGTTGACGATTGTCAGGACGAAATTAGCTTTCCTCAGAGCCTCTGCCAAAGGGTTTTTGAGGGGTTACTTTGACGGATCAACAAGCGCCTGATTGACGACGGTGTGGCCCCTATATTCCAGGCTGTGATTGTCGGGGCTGCTCATGCGCTGGATCATGCTTATGAAGACAACGTCATTGGTGGGATCGACCCAAAACCATGTGCCCGCCGCGCCATCCCAGAAGTAGGTTCCTTTGCCGTCGGTGAGATTTGCCTCCGACGGATCGAAGATCACCGCGCAATCGTATCCGTAGCCAAAGCCAGGACGCATCATCGACAGGCCGATGCCAAACTCGCCCGTGAGCAGCGAAGTCGGCAGATGGTTCGAACTCATCAGCTTGACTGTTGCGGGAGCCAGGATGCGCGTGCCACCTAACTCGCCGCCATTCGCCAGCATCGATGCGAAGCGGTAGTAATCTTCAATCGTAGTGACAAGGCCACCTCCTCCTGAAGGCATCGTCGGCTCCGTCGCGTAATCGGTTGGCGCGCCGCCGCCCTCCGCGTAAGGAGTGATTCCGCCGTCAGGAGTCCCCTTGTAATTCGTCGCAAAACGGCTGCGCTTTTCCGCGGAAACGTAGAACCCCGTGTCCTTCATGCCCAGCGGCGCAAAGATATGGTCGTGCATAAAGTCAGGCAGCTTTTGGCCTGAAAGCTTCTCGGCGATATAGCCTTGAATATCCATCGAGCAGCTATACGTCCATCCTTTTCCGGGCTGATAAAGCAGGGGGATCTTCGCCAGCTTGTCAATCATCTCTTGCAGCGTTTGCGACTGCATCACCTTCGCGTCACGGTAAGCCTGGTCCACCATGGTGTTGCCCATGGAGCCATAAGTAAAACCTGCCGTGTGCGTCATCAACTCGCGCATGGTTGGCGGATGATCCGGCTCGACAAGAATCATCTTGCCTTCCGCGTCGACACCCTTGAAGACCTTCAAATGCGCGAACTCTGGAATGTACTTTGAGATAGGATCGGACGGTAGCCACTTACCCTGTTCGTAGAGAATCATCATCGCTACGCCGGTGACAGGCTTGCTCATCGAGTAGGCGCGGAAGATCGTTTCCTTGGTGATCGGAGTATTCGTGGCGATGTCGCGCTGGCCATAGGTCTGGTACTCCACGACCTTGCCGTGGCGCGCAAGAATGGTGACGGCGCCGGCAAGCTGCTTCTGGTCGATCTCTCCCTGGATCAGCGCGTGAAGGCGCTCCAGCCGCTCGGAAGAGAAACCCACTGACTCGGGCTTGTTGATGGTGAGATCGAACGTGTGGCGTGCAGCTTGCTGTGCGCTTGATTGACTGCAAAAAGCGAGGGTCAAGGCTGCCATTAGCGTGGCTGAAAGCGTGTTCCGGAGTGTCATTTGAATCCTCTTCGTGAACCGATCGAGCAAGAATGAATGGTATGCCGAGCGCTGGAGGTCAGGCAAATGCAAACGAATCCACTGTTAGTAAATCAACTTGAGTGAGAACTGAATCTGCCTTGAGTTGCCGGCGGTTTTGCTGATCTGGCCGAAGCCCGTGTCGCTGAGAATCGCTCCGCTGGCCTGGTTGACCTGCAGCATATTCGACGGTAGACCCATCGTGACAATGTTGAAGAGATTAAAGAGCTCCGAGCGGAATTGCAGATCCATGCGCTCCGCCCCACTCTTGCGGCGGCCAAAGGGTGTGTCTTTGATAAATGCGAAATCAAAGTTATAAAACGCAGGCCCGCGAAAGCTGTTGCGCCCGAGCGTGCCAAAGCGGCCTTGATTGGGGCCTGTTCCTCCGGGCAGATGTACGGGAATGGAGAAGAAAGCCGCACCATTATTGCCACCCTCTCCAAAATAGTCCTGACGGTTTTTGCGCGCGGTAGACAGATGCGGCCTAGCGATCTGGTCAGGGCGGTCGACGCCGTTCGACCCCGCGCCGGTCTGCTGGATGCCGCTGAAGACCGTGAATGGCGAGCCGGAACTGATGCTAGAGATGCTGAGCATCTCCCAGCCGTCAGTGAGTTTCTTGCTGATGGGCCTCAGGAAATGTACGCTCTCCAAATGCAAATCCTGTGCCGCGCTCAGGCCGAAGCCGTGGGCAACATCAAACGATGAAGGCCCTCTTTCAGCGCGCATGTCCTCAGGATTCTGCGGGGCGGGGCTGTTGACCATTCCGCTCGTGTTATCGATCGACTTACCCCATGTATAACTCGCCTGTATGCCCGGCCCTCCATGGCCCACGGTTCCAGAGAGCGAGGTTTGCAGTGCGTGATAACTGGAGTGCGAGTCGGCCATAATTACGGTCTCAACGCCGAAGCCACCAATAACTTTGCCTGCGCTGTCAAATTTGGTGTGAGGCGCGAAGGCCGGATCGGCGCTCGGATAGCCGTTGGGAAAGCTGTTGCGCGGCAGCTTGACTCCAGCCGTGCCCACATAACTCGCGCTGGCGGTGAGGTTGCCGAACTTGCGTTCGACTCCCGCCGTCCACGTGTACAAGGTACCGTTGCCAAAGGAACGGTCGACGCCGTTGAGACTCAAATCACTGACGCCATGCCCAGGCGTAAGAGCCGCCATGTCTTGCTCGTAGCGGTCCACGTCCATCACCGTGTTCGGCGCGACGGTGTTGGTCTTTCCGGAGGCGAAAATACCGGCTCCGTTCGTTGTATAGGCTCGGGGAAGCTCAGCTGGCGTAATTTGAAGTCCGTAGTTGATCGGCGCTCCCGCGGCTGAAAGCACGCGCGGGTAAGCCACGAAAGGCGTGGAGCCGGTAAGTGAGTTATCCTGCCAGATATTTGGCGGTATGGCCATGATGCTGCCGCCGGCATGAGCTGATAACTTGCTTGTAACTTGCCATGCAATCTGAACACGCGGCCCCCAGGCATTCCAATCCGTGCGGTAGCCAGGTTGCGGATTGATGACGAATTGCTGCGTGCCATTGATTGTGCGAAAGCTTGAAGTTCGGCGAGCGCGCTCGGTGATGGGTGTGTAGAGATCCCAGCGCAGACCGTAATCAAGCGTGAGAGTGGGTGTAACTTTCCAGCTATCCTGGAAATAAGCGCTGGCATTGTTGCGGGTAATCGCCGCCGGACCAATGTGAGTACCGTTCCAGAAGTAAGACGGTGCAACTGCAACGGTGTAGAAGAAAGGACTGCCGGCAAGAAAACTGCTCAAGGTATCCGGCAGCTTTTCGCCATAACTCACGTTATGGGTGCCGCTCGCCGAAAGAATTTGCTCGTCGGTTCCCGCATAAAAAGCTGCACCGCCGCCAAAGTCGTATTCGCCGTTGGGACTCATGCCCCAGTAGGTTGTATCGCGATTGATGCGTACCTCGGCGCCTGCCTTGAAGTTGTGATGCGCTGTGGTGAAGGCAACATTCTCCCGGCCTTGAAAAAGATTTCCATAGGCCTGCATCACCGATCCAGCTGCTGAGTTGAAGGACTCGAAGAGGCCGTCGTTGAACTTGACCGCCGGGTCGGTTCGGTTGGGCGTGGGAAAACCCGGCGTCGAACGTGTGATGCTGATGGAGGATTCCAGCACCAGGCGTGGCGAGACAGTGCGCGTATAAGTCCCGACGACGTTGCGCTGGCGGTCGAAGAACTGGATACCGAAGGAAGGATCGAGCGCCGTCTGATCTGGATTAGTGGTGGGGCCTGTGAGATTGTTTATGCTGAAGCGTGCAAAGAATCGATCTTTGCTCGAGAATTCGTGATCGAGGCGCAGCGAGAACTGGTTGGCGTTGGTAGTTACTTTCGACGCGGTTGCATAAGTGTTCGCGCCGAAAGGCCCGCCCGGCAAGTTAGGCAGCGGATAGCGTGCGAGAATCGCCGCAATGTCTGAGTGGACAGGAATGTAGAGCGTGTCGGTACTCTTGTCTGCAAAGGTTACGGTGTTGCAAACGATCTGCGGATTGGTCTGACAGCCGTTCCCCGGTCTTTGCGCGGCAGTGGGCACGGGCATCACCTGGGTAGTGCCAAGCACTTGCCGAAAGCCTTGATACTCCGTGAAATAAAAGCTCCGCTTGCGGCCATCATAAACATGAGGAATAAAAATCGGGCCGCCGTTGGTAAAGCCAAACTCGTTACGGCGGAAGGGCGGAATGCGGCCGGGGTACGCGGCAGTGGCATGGTCGAAGTAGTTGCGTGCATCAAATGCCGAGTTACGCACAAACTCAAAGAAAGACCCGTGGAATCCGCTTGCTCCCGAACGGGTACGGATGTTCGTGAAGCCGGCAGCGCCGCGGCCGATCTCAGCCGGCATCCAGCCGGAGCTCGAATCGATCGCTTCGACCGCGTCTACATTGAAGTTTGAGAAGGTCGCACCACCCATCTCCGGATCGCTGATGTCGGCGCCGTCCAGGGCAAAGGTGGCCTCGACGCCGCGCTGGCCATTGATGGCAAACTGCGCCGTAAAGTTGGTTGAGCCGTTGGCGTCGGTCATGGTGCCGGCGGCCAGCAGCAACAAAGAGCTGAAGTCGCGCTTATTGAGAGGCAGTTCACTCACGGCCTGGCTTGACAGTTGCTCGCCGCCGGTTGCCTCCTGGCTTTTAGGAGCGGTGACGGTCACCTCGCCCCGTTCCGAAAGAGTAACGGCAACCTTGGCCCCGCTTGCGTCTGAAGCCAATTCGATGGGAAGCGCATAGTCCATCTTGCGGCCCTTCGATTCGACTGAGAGACGATACTCTCCGGGCGCGAGGCCCCGCACCTGAAAGCTGCCATCTGCGCCGGTGATCGCTTCGGCTGTTGCGGTCTTCGAAGCCAGCCGGACTGTGGCTGCGGAGATGGGCGCTCCGGCTGCGTTGCGCATAATGCCTTGCCAAACGGCCGTCGGCTGTTGCGCCATAGTTCCCGCTGCGGCGAACGCAATGATCGCGATAGCCACTGTTTTGATCAAACTCATTGTGCAACTGGCCATGAAGAACCCGTTCTTTCAACTCTGAAATCGCCCTGCTACGCCGGAGTGCACTTTGGCATCGAACTGCGGATCGTCTCAGCGAATGTATGGATTATAGACGTGCCTCTCGTACTTCAGGCTGCAGCATCTACACTGATTGCAGCGCATGAATGTTACGGACTCAAACAGCGATACGATTGCAGCGATCTCCACCCCTCCAGGGCGCGGCGGCATCGGGATTGTGCGGCTCAGCGGCCCCCAGGCTGCGTCGATCGCCGTTCAACTGATTCGCCTGCGCCAGCCCCTCGAACACGGCCGTGCACGGCTGGCCGATGTGTTGGATGATGAGTCCGATTCCCATGCGGCGCGCATCGACGAGGCAGTAGTTACTTTCTATGCAGCGCCTAACTCCTACACCTCTGAAGACCTGATCGAGATCGCCGCTCACGGATCGCCGGTCGTTCTGGAAATGCTGTTGGGTCGCGCCCTCAAGCTGGGTGCGCGACTGGCCGAGCCGGGCGAATTCACCCAGCGTGCCTTTCTTTCCGGCAAACTCGATCTCACGCAGGCTGAGGCGGTGCGCGATCTGATCGCGGCGCAGACTCTCACGCAGGCCCGGTTGGCCGCCAGTCAGATGGGTGGTGCGCTCAGCCGGCGCGTCGAGCCGGTGAAGCTCGCACTGGTGGAACTCATCGCACTGCTCGAGGCCGGCATCGACTTTGCCGAGGACGATATCGATGTTACCCCGCAGACTGAGATCGCCCGCCGCATCGGCGAACTGACACCGCCGCTCACAGCTCTCGAAGCCTCCTTCGCACGCGGGCGCATCGTCCACGACGGACTGACGCTGGCCATCGTTGGTAGGCCAAATGCCGGCAAAAGTTCGCTCTTCAACTGTCTCGCCGAGCGTGACCGCGCTATCGTGACAGCAACTCCCGGCACAACGCGCGACACGGTTGCCGAGCGCATCTCTCTCGATGGCATACCGCTGGAACTTGTCGATACGGCGGGTCTGCGCGAGGCCGCCGAAGAAGTGGAGCAGCTTGGGATTGCGCGCAGCCGCGAGGCGCTGGCCGACGCCGCACTGGTGGTGGTGGTGCTGGACGCGACCGAGCCGCTCAACGATGAAGAGCGCCGTTTGCTGGCCGCCGTCGAGAGCCGTCCCGCGGTGGTTGCTGTCAACAAGAGCGATCTGATCGAAGGCGGCCATTCGCTGCCAGATTGTGGCGCGTTGCCCGTGCTGGCCACCTCGGCGCTGACCGGTGAAGGCATCCCCGCGCTGCGCGAGCGCATTCTCTCGCTGGCCACCGGCGGAGCCGCCGCCGAACCCGGCATGTTGACCAGCCTGCGCCACCAACAGGCCATCGCCGCTACGCTCACAGCCTTGGCCGATGCAACGCAATCCAACGCCGCATCCATCCCTCACGAAATGATTCTGCTGGATCTTTACAGGGCGCTCGCGGCGTTGGACTCGCTGACTGGGCAGACCACCCCCGACGACATTCTTAACTTAATTTTTTCAACCTTCTGCATCGGAAAATAAATCACATTCAAGAGTGCTTCGCAGGACGCGGGAACTCGCGGGAAGTTATGCTTTCCGCGCCTCTGCCTCCGCCAGCCATCCACGTCGCAGCTTCTCCGCTGGAATGTTGGAAAGGTAAGGCTTGATGTCGAGAATCGGCGTTCCGTCCAGCATATCGACGCCGCGCACATGCAGCGAGCCACCCTCCCGGCGCAATAACTCGACAACGGTAAGTCCAATCGGGTTAGGCCGGCGCGGCGACCGTGTGGAGAAGAGGCCATGCGGGCGATCGTCTGTCGGCGGAGAGACCATCAGATCGAAGCCGTCCGAGCGGTCAAAAGCCCAGAGCACAATCAGATGGGAGTAGCCTTCGATGTCTGTCAGCCCCTGCTCAAAGCCCGGCAAAATCTTCAGCACACCCTCTTCTTCGTGCTTTGCACCCAGGCCCTTGGGAATCGTGCTTGTATCTTTGAATGGGCTGGCGACGAATCCGATCGGTCGCGGCGTAAACATCTGCATAAGTGCCTCCGCTCCCCATCATAGTCTTGGCGACTCACGGCATCTTTAGCTGATCGTCTGCTCCACCGCCGCCGCGCAAACCTCCGCCAGCCGCCCGATGCCCACCCGAATCTGCTCGGGCGCTGCATTCGAGAAGTTCAAACGCATGTACCGGAGCCCCGGTGCATCCGAGAAGAAATCCTGCCCCGGCACAAACAGAACCTTGCGCGCCAAAGCCTCGCGCATCAACTCGTTCGTATTCACGCCTTCGGGACAAGTAACCCACAGGAACATGCCTCCCTCGGGATGCGTCCATGTAAATCCCGGCGGCATCGTCTCACGCAGCCGCGCGTCCATGACGCCGAAGCGCTCTCCATACGCCTGCCGGATCTTCTCGACATGTGCATCGCTGTCGCAGTCCGTCAGATAGCGGTGAACGATGCGCTGATCCAGGCTCGAAGTATGCAGATCGGCCGCCTGTTTGGCGATCGTCATCTTGGCGCGAATCTCTTTCGACGCAACCACCCAGCCCACTCGCAGCCCCGGCGCAATCGTCTTCGAAATCGTGCTCTGATAGATCACAATTCCTTCCGTATCCAGCGCCTTGATTGAAGGAACATTCTTTCCCGCATAACGCAGCGCTCCATAAGGATCGTCTTCCAGCACAATCAATCCATAACGCACCGCAACCTCATAGAGCTTCTTCCGCCGCTCTGCCGTGAGCGTCACTCCCGTGGGATTCTGGAAGTTCGGAATCGTGTAGAGAAACTTCGGCCGCTCGCGCTCGATCAGCGCCGGTAGCGCCTCCGGAATCAAGCCTTCGTCATCGGTAGGCACAGAGGCAAAGCGCGCCCCGTAACTTTGAAAGGCCTGAATCGCGGCCATGTAGGTCGGGCTCTCAGTCAGAACGCAATCACCCGCATCGAGAAAAATCTTCCCAGTCAGATCGAGTGGCTGCTGTGAGCCCGTCATGATCAGAATGTCGTCGGCACAACAAGCAATCCCGCGCTTCTGAGACTCGACCGCAAAGACCTCGCGCAACGGAGCAAACCCCTCGCTGGGGCTATATTGCAGCGAGGCGGCGCCGCTCTCGCCAAGCACGCGCTCGGTGGCACGCAGCACGTCATCGACGGGAAAAAGCTCAGGCGCGGGAAGTCCGCCGGCAAAGGAAATAATCTCCGGCTGCTCGGTCACTTTGAGAATCTCGCGTATCGTCGAGACACGCACCGCGTCCATCCTGTGCGCAAACTTGATTGCCATGCTCCCGCCTCTCAGACAGCCCAACGCCGTCCCCGGCATCTCCACGCCGAAAAGATCGAATAAGCAAGTTTAACAAAATGGCTGCAGCTCGACCCTACCGTCGACTCTTCCGTTTGCTATCGATCTTCGGCCAGTATTGAAACTCATCGGCATAAAGCTCGCCGTCAAGATCGCTCACGCGTTGCTGCATCCGCGCCTGTGCGTCCCGGATCGCTCCGTTGTAAATAGCCGGTCCAATCTCTTCCATAAAAAAGTTGAGCAGGAGCCCTGCCGGCATCTCGCCGATCGGCTCCGTCATGTTCTCTTCAAAATAGCGTTGAATTGATGCAATCGCATCCGCGCGAGCCTGTTTTGAAATCTCAATCGTACGCATCGAAGTTGGCTCCTACCTACTCCCGCCGAAACTTATTCGCTCGCTCAAACTCTTCGCGCAACTCCGGCGTCCGCAGGTTTTCGCGCAGATGCGCCAGCCTCTGTTCGAGTGCAAAGAGCGTAGCCTCGACAGCCTCCGTATTCGTCAGCGCAATGTCGCGCCACATAGAATAAGGGCTCGAGCCCAGCCGCGTCATCTCGCGCAGCGCGCGCCCGCCGACATCTTTCAACTCTGGCGCCTCGCCCACCTCATCCTGCAAGAGAGCGCTCATCGCCGTCGAAACAAATTGTGGCATGTGGCTAACCCACGCCACTAACTTGTCGTGCCGCACAGGGTCGAGATCGAGCGTCTTCGAGCCCATCGCCGCGACTAACTCCCGCCAGCCCTTCACCAGCTCCGCCGACTGCGCCGAGCGATTCCACGAAGCGTCGTCGGTAAAGAGCCACACCGCGCCGCGAAACAGCTCCGCATCGCCCAGTGCCGCTCCGCCCCGCTCCTTGCCCGCCATCGGGTGGCCGGGAAGAAAACCCGCGCGCTCCGGCGTATTGAAGAGCCTGCCCGCAGCCGCTGTGATCTCGCCTTTCGTGCTGCCCACATCTGTGACCAAATGCTCCGGTCCCAATACGCGAGCAAGCTTCTCCATGAGGTCAAGAGTCGCATAGATTGGCACGGCCAGCACCACCACCTGGCTCTCTACCGCCGCCTGCAACGGGTCCCATGCACTGGAGTCGATCGCACCGGCCTTGAGTGCAGTCTGCGCACCATCGTTGCCCCGGTTCCAGCCCACAATCGAGCCGCCAAAGCCAGCCGCCCGCAGCGCCAGTCCAACAGACGTGCCCAGCAACCCCGTACCGAGAATGGCGATGCGTTCGATCATTTTTCATTCCTTGCTAAAACTGTTTGTCGTACGTGAGCTTTGAAAGGGCATGACTTTAGTCGTGCCGAAAACGCCTCAGAATATGCAGGGCTTTAGCCCCTGAGAAACAGTAATGTAAAAACTCATGAAGTCTCATATTTTGGCCATCGGTTATAACCAATCGCAGGGTCGTTTGAATGAAAGGCGTTGATGTACTCGACTTCTTTGATATTCACTTCCGAATTCGTTGCCGTTTCTGACTCCCACAAAATCTCTCGTCGAATGGTGAAATCACGTCGTTGTTCTCTGGTAAAGTCAGCGGCAATGATCTTCGAACTAGCGGAGCCGAAGTAATTGATGCTGTCAGTCACATCTTGCCCAACGTATATTTTGCCATTCGGGTATGTGACCTTGTAGATTACCTTCACCGTACCGTTCCTCAGAAACTAAATTCCAGTTTCGTGATTCTTCATCTTCGGCCCGACTAAAGCCGTGCCCCGCTACAAAATCACTTCGCCCATCCATGCCCTATGCCGGGCTGATCTTGAACGCATACGCGTAATCGCACGGCTTTTGCGCGGGAAGAGCAATACTCACGCCATCCGCATCGCGCTTCCATTTCAGCTCGCCTTTGTACCCAAGCAACTCGATCTTCCCAATCTGTTTCGGGTAATGCGGCGAGTTCAATCCCAGCGACTTCACCACCAACTTCCCATCGCCGGGCCATGCCAGAGCGATGGCATAAAGCACGTCGCCCTTTTGCGTAAAGCGAATGTCGCCCGTCGCATAACTATGCTTCTCCAGCGTATAAGCCCCGCCTGCGCCCGTCTGGGTGGGGCCTTCGCCGTAGATCTGCCAGGGGCGCGTGCCGTGGATGGCCTCGCCGTTGATCGCATTCCACTTGGCAAGCTCATCGAGAAACTTCAATTCATCGTCGTCCGGCTGGCCGTCTCCGGGCAGCGGAATGCTCAACAGCAGATTGCCGTTCTTGCTGACGATGTCCACCAGCACGGGCACCATCTGTGCCGCGGTCTTGTAGGTGTGACTCTCATAGACCGACCGCAGGTAATGCCAGTTGCCGATGCAGGCCTCCGTCTGCCAAGGCTTCTCTTGCAAGCCTCTCGCTGAATCCCCTTCGAAATCCCGCGTCATCGTGCCCCAAATCGGCTCCGGAACAGTCTTCAGGTCGAGCACGCCCTCCAGCTTTCCTCCGTGCGCGCGCATATTGGCGTTGTAGTAATACGCCATAATCACCGGCGCAAGATCCGGAATGCCCAGCCAAACCTTCAGGTCCAGAATAGGCCCGCCGTCATCGAAATCGAAGACCGGATTGTCGTCGAAGGTGAAGGTGTCGGGGTCGTACTTATCGATCACATCCTGCACCCGCAGCATGAATTGCTTCACAAACTCCGGGCAGGGCGTGTTCTTCAGGTGGGGCCTGCCGTTCAGCATCTGCGGGTCCATGCCCTCCCACCATTTGCCTATGCCGTCGGCTTTGGTCATCACGCCGTCGTAGGGAACGCCTGCCAGAGGACCCGTCTTGTCGCTCCGATACCGGACCGGCAGGAACTCGTCCCACGTCCGGTGCGGCGTCCCGTGATAGCTCACGCCAAAGCGCAGCCCATGCGCGCGCGCAGCCTTTGCCCATCCGCCCACAATATCCCGCTTGGGGCCAACGTTGACGGCATTCCACGGCTGATACTTCGAGTCCCAGCAATCGAAGTTGTCATGATGGTTGGCCAGCGCGACCATATACTTGGCCCCAGCCTTCTTGTAAAGCTGCATCAGCGCATCGGGATCCCATCTCTCCGCCTTCCACAGATGGCAGATGTCCTTGTAGCCGAAGACCGAGGGATGGCCGTAATGCTTGACGTGGTACTCATATTGGGGCTGACCTTGGCAATACATCCCGCGCGCATACCAGTCACCCTGCCCCGGCACGCACTGCGGATCCCAATGAGCCCAGATGCCAAACTTCGCATCTCGAAACCACTCCGGACACTGGTATGCCTTCAACGACTCCCAATCCGGCCAAAACGGCCCGTCTGGAATGGAGCCTCTAAAGTAGCCAGGCCCAGATTGAGCCGCACACATCTTCGCCAGCGCCAGCAGGGAGATGCCTCCGCCCAAAAACTCTCTGCGATTGAAACTCATATCCCCCTCCATCCACCCGATCAGCGGCTTTCTTGCGCAGAAACCAGTCACCATTCAGCGTTTCAGATCTACAGCGTTCTCCCCACAGCCGTAGCAATCAGCCGCAACTGCCCCACCAGCTCTTTGAACTGCTCCAGATAGAGGGTCTGCGATGCATCCGAGACAGCCTTGTCCGCGTTCGGGTGAATCTCCATAATCAATGCGTCCGCGCCCGCAGCCACCGAGGCCTTGGCCATCGCCGGAACCATATCGCGCCGTCCCGTCCCATGCGAAGGATCGCCGACGATCGGCAGGTGCGACAGCTTGTGAATCACCGGAATTGCCGAGATGTCCATCGTATTGCGCGTCGCCGTCTCATAAGTCCGAATGCCGCGCTCGCACAAAATCACGTCGTAGTTGCCGCCCGACATGATGTACTCGCTCGACAGCAGCAACTCCTCAATCGTTGCCGAGATGCCGCGCTTCAGCAGCACAGGCTTGCGAATCTGCCCCAGCTCGCGCAGCAGGTTAAAGTTCTGCATATTCCGCGCGCCGACTTGAAATAAATCGGTATAAGGCAGCATCGCCTCGATCTGCGAGATCTCCATCACCTCGCTGACCGTCAGCAGGCCATGCTCCTGCGCGGCCTCCCACATCAGCTTCAGTCCCGGAATCCCCAGCCCCTGAAAGGCATACGGCGAGCTGCGCGGCTTGAAGGCTCCTCCGCGCAGAAACTCCCCGCCCGCTTCCTTCACGCAAGCGGCAATGGAATAGATCTGGTCGTGATTCTCAATCGCACATGGCCCGGCCATCACCGCGACCTTCTCGCCGCCAATCTTCACGCCGTTGGCGAACTCGATCACCGTGCCTTCCGGACGAAAGGCACGCCCGGCCAGCTTGTACGGCGCGCTGATGCGGTGCACGGTCAGTACACCCGGCAGCACCTCAAATTTGTTCAGATCCACGTTAGCGGTTGGTCCCACGCCAGCCAGAATCGTCTGGCTCGCTCCCGTAGTTCGGTGAACGCCAACTCCCACTTCCACCATGGCGTCGATGACGGCGTCGATCTGCTCTTCGGTGGCTTTTTCCTGCATCGCTACGATCATTGCTTCGTCCCAATCTCGGGCGTCTTAGCGCCAGTGCCTTGGCCCGGCTCACTCGCCTGGGCGTTCCTCTGCGATGCCAACTCGTCCCTCTGCAAGGCCCGCATCACGTCGATAATGCGCTCGTAGATGTGCGTCAGCTCGATGTCTGGCAGCGGTCCCTTGTTGGCCGCGCGCACGTTGGCATAGATCACCTTTTCGCGCGCCGGCTCGTAGACCGGCAGCGAAGTGGCAGCCTTCAGTTGGCCGATCATCTGCGCAGAGCGGGCTCG
>Ga0302323_100000072_pt1 | contig 65079 bp, 43 predicted proteins | sample Fen_T0_3_FD_201950 | JGI IMG/M metagenome (GOLD analysis project Ga0302323, IMG submission 201950) | Peat permafrost microbial communities from Stordalen Mire near Abisko, Sweden - Fen_T0_3 | ecosystem: Environmental > Terrestrial > Soil > Wetlands > Permafrost | place: Sweden: Abisko...
AATCGACGACCCAGTCCGCGGCCTCGATCGTCGCCTCGTCGTGCTCGACGACGAGCACGGTGTTGCCGAGGTCGCGCAGCCGGTGCAACGTCTTGATCAGCCGCTCGTTGTCGCGCTGGTGCAGGCCTATCGAAGGCTCGTCGAGCACGTAGAGCACGCCCGAGAGCTCGCTGCCGAGCTGCGACGCCAGCCGGATCCGCTGGGCCTCGCCGCCCGACAGCGTGCCCGCCGCGCGGTGCAGCGTGAGGTAATCGAGCCCGACGTCGAGCAGGAAGGTCAGCCGCGCCTTGATCTCCTTGAGCACCTCGCCCGCGATCGCGGCGCGCGATCCCGTGAGCTTCATCCCGGAGATGAACTGGTAGGCCTCCCGCACGGTCATGCCGGTGACGTCGACGATGGGCTTGTCGGACACGAACACCGCGCGCGACTCGGGGCGCAGCCGGGTGCCGTGGCACACCGCGCACGGGATCGCGCGGAAGAACTGCTCGTAGTGCGCCTTGGTGCGCTCGCTCGACGACTCGCGGTGGCGGCGCTCGAGCTGCGCGAGGATGCCCTCGAACCGCATCGCCCACTCGCCGGTCGAGTGCCGGCCCTCCCACTCCACGGTGACCCGCTTGTCGCCGGTGCCGTTCATCAGCACGTCGCGCTGCTTCTCCTGGAGCTTGTTCCACGGCTTGTCGAGATCGATCTTGAACGACTTGGCGAGCGCCTTGACGATGTTGGTCGTCCACCCCGAGTCCTTGGCGATCGACTCGCCCCACACCGCGACCGCGCCTTCGCGTAGCGACTTGGTCTGATCCGGCACGACCAGCTCGGGATCGGCCGCCAGCCGCTCGCCGAGGCCATTGCACTCCACGCACATGCCGAGCGGCGAGTTGAACGAGAAGCTCTGCGGCGACAGCTCGGGAAATCCGATGCCGCACGTCGGGCACGCGTTGGACTCCGAGTAGACCCGGGGCACCTTCTCGTCGCCGACCTCGACCATCAGCTTGCCCTTGCCCTCGCGCAGCGCGGTCTCGACCGAGTCGGTGAGCCGGCCGGTATCCTTGGCGTTGATCGTGAGCCGGTCGATCACCAGCTCGATCGAGTGCTTCTTCTGCTTCTCGAGCGCGTCGACATCTTCGAGCCGGACGATCATGCCGTCGATCCGCACGCGGACGAACCCGGCCTTGCGGAGCTCGCCGAACAACTCGCGGAACTCGCCCTTGCGGTTCTCGGCCTTGGGCGCGAGCAGGGTCACCGAGGTCTTATCGGCGAGCCCGGCCAGCTCGCCGACGATCTCGCTCGACGTCCGGGCGCCGACCGCACCGCCGCACTGGTAGCAGCGCTGCTCGCCGGCCCGGGCGTACAGCACGCGGAGGTAGTCGTAGATCTCGGTGATCGTGCCGACCGTGGAGCGCGGGTTGGACGAGGCGCTCTTCTGCTGGATCGCGATCGTCGGCGACAGCCCGCGGATCCGCTCGTACTTGGGCTTCTCCATCTGGCCCAGGAACTGGCGGGCGTAGGCCGACAGCGACTCGACGTAGCGGCGCTGGCCCTCGGCGTACAGGGTATCGAACGCGAGCGACGACTTTCCGGAGCCCGACGGCCCGGTGATCACGACCAGCCGGTGCTTGGGGAGCTCGAGCCGATCGACGACCAGGTTGTGCTCGCGAGCCCCCTCGACAACGATGTTGTCCGGCTCGCGCTTCGGATCGTTGCGACCAGGTCCGAGCAGGCTGCGCGACATAGGCAGGACACCGTACGGAGCACATGTTCAGGTGTCAAGATCGACGGGGCGCGGCAATCGGTCAGGGCGCGAGATCCTGACACAGGCGCGTCAGGATTTCGCGTCAGTGCGCCGCGCCGCCGGCCGCCACCGGCGCGGTGGCGAACAGCGACTTGTAGCTGGAGTAGCCCTGGACCTCGAGCTGGGCGACCGGGATGAACCGCAGCGACGCCGAGTTCATGCAGTAGCGCAGCCCGGTCGGCTGGGGGCCGTCGTCGAACACGTGGCCCAGGTGCGCGTCGCCGATCTTCGAGCGAACCTCGGTGCGGTCGGCTCCCAGGCTGCCGTCGTGCTTCTCGACCACCGCGTCCTTCGAGATCGGCTTCCAGAAGCTCGGCCAGCCGGTTCCGGAGTCGAACTTCTCGTTCGACGTGAACAGCGGCTGACCGGTCGTGACGTCGACGTAAAGCCCGGGTGCGTGGTTGTCCCAGTACGCGTTGTGAAACGGCGGCTCGGTGTCTGCCTGCTGGGTCACCCGGTACTGGACCCGCGTCAGCTCGTTTCGGAGCTCGGTCTCGCTGGGCTTCGCCGTCCGGATCGGATGCGGCGCGTTGTCGGCGAGCGCAGGTTCGGCGGTTTGCCCGGCGCACGCGGCCCCGAGCACCAGCACAGCAACGAACAGCTTGATGCGCATGATCATGTCCTGCCGAGGATACGCTCGCGGCCGCCTGGCGTTACCCAGACGGCCGCGAGCCCGGCGGCTGTGATCAGCGATTCGTTTGCGATGGCGGAGGGTTACGCGCGGGCGCGTTCGACCGTGACGTCGTGCTCGTTGTGCTGCGTGCCGTGAACGCCGGCGATGATGGCGTCCACCGACTCCTCGGGGACGCGCACGTGGGCGTGCGAGTCGCGCAGGCTGACCGAGCCGATCCGGGCCTTGTCGCCGCCGATCGGTCCCGACAGCAGGCCGCGGAGATCGTCGGCCGAGACGCCGTGCTTCTTGCCGAGGCTGACGAACAGGCGTGCCTGCGCGCCATCGGGCGAGGCTGAGGCCGCGGCGGGATGGGCCGGCTCCACCGCGGTGTCGCGCTTGACGCGCGCGCCGCGCTCGGGCTTCTCGCTGCGGTCGGTCCGGTCGGGCTTGGCCTCGGTCCGGTCGGGCTTGGCCTCGGTCCGGTCGGGCTTGGCCTCGGTCCGGTCGGTCCGGTCGGTCGGCTCCGGCTTGGCGTCGCCGCGGCTACGACCACGGTCGCGATCGCGACCCCGATCACGGCCACGGCGATCGCCGCTGTCGCTGGGCTCGGCGGTCGGCGCAGGCGCCGCCGAAGCAGCGGGGGCGGGTGCCGCCGCCGCGGGCTCGGGCGCGCGCGCCGACTTCTCATCGGCCCAGGTCTCCCAGAACTCGCGGGTCTCCGCGGTCGGCTCCGGCTTCTTGTCGCGCTTGCCACGGCCGCGGTCCGCGCCGCGGTCGCGATGGTCGGCGCGGTCGAGCACCGCGCGCGCCACTTCGTCGACCTTGGTGGGCGCCGGCTCGACGACCGCGACGGTCTCCACGGCCTCGACGATCGGCGCGGCCTCGGTGCCAACCGCGATGGCGGGCTCCATGACGGGCTCGGCCGGTACCTCGATCTTGGTCGCCGCTTCCTGCGGCTCCAGCGGGCGGTCGCTGCGCTCGGCGCGGTCCTCGCCCTCGGGCCGGCGGTCGCGGCGCTCGCCCCGATCGCGGAACCGGTCGAACCGGCCACCGCGATCGCCCCGATCACGGTCGAACCGGCGCTCGCCGCGACCCTCGCTGCCGACCGGGCGGTCAGCGGGTGCGCCTCGGTCACCCCGGTCACCCCGATCACCCCGATCCGGGCGGTCACGGCGATCGCGATCGTTACGGGTGTCGGCGGGGCTCGCCTCGGCGGGGCGCACCTCGGCGGGACGCAGCTCGGCGGGACGCACCTCGGCGGGGGGCGCCTCGACCGTGAGGCTCGGCGTCGATCCCTCGGCAGGCACCGCCTGGACCTCGGCGGGAACCGGCGGCGCGTCGGCGCGCGAGTCGAACCGGTTGCGGTCGCGATCCCGGTCGCGGTAGCGGCTCGGGCGGTCGTCGCGATCGCGGCCGAACCGATCGCCGTCGCTTCGCGGCCGATCGCCGTCGCCCCGCGGGCGGTCGTCGCGGCTGAACCGGCGGTCGCCGCGATCCTCGCGGTCGCGGAACGGACGGTCGCCACGCTCGCCGCGATCGCGCTCGAAGCGCGGCCGCTCGCCGCGGTCGTCGCCGGCGGGGGGGCTCGCGGTGGCCGCGGCTTCGCCTTCCGGGCGCTCTGCAGTGCGCTCGACGCGGTCGACGCGGTCCGGTGGCCGGCGCGGCTTGGTCCGCGTGCTCAGCTGGTTCAACCGCTCGGCGACCAGCTGCGCGATCACGCGCTTGCCGGCCGACGTCGCGAGCAGCTTCTCGAAGATCTTCATCTCGAGATCGCTCGGACCGGTGCCGGTCAGCGGCGTGCCGCGGATCAGGATCTGCACCGGGTCGGGGGGCTGCGGCAGGCCGATCGGCGGTAGCGGCACCTTGAGGCGACCCTCGAAGATCGTGTCCTTGGGCAGCAGCCGCTCCTCGGGTTTGATCCCGAACTGCAGCCGGACGTAGCGGAAGTTGCCGAGTTCGCGCGGGCCGACCAGCGACAGCGCCGTGCCCTTCTTGCCGGCGCGGCCGGTCCGGCCGGTGCGGTGGACGTAGACCTCGGGCGACTCGGGCACCGAGTAATTGATGACGTGCGACAGGTTCGAGATGTCGATGCCGCGCGCGGCGACGTCGGTGGCGCACAGAAACCGCAGGCTGTGCGCCTTCATCCGGCCCATGACGCGCTCGCGATCGCTCTGCGACAGGTCGCTCGACAGCGGCTCGGCGTCGAGCCCCTGCTTGGTGAGGAACCGCGCGACCATCGTCGTCTCGTCGCGCGTGTTGCAGAAGATGATGGCGCTCTCGGGCTCCTCGGCGAACAGGATCTTGAGCAGGTCGCGGCTGCGCGCGATGCCGCTCACGATGTAGTACGCGTGGTGGATGTCGGTGACCGAGATGCTGTCGCGCGACAGCGAGATCTGCTCGGGCGAGCGCATGTGGCGCCGCGCGTAGCGCGCCACCTCGTCCGGCATCGTCGCCGAGAACAGCAGCGTTTGCTTCTTGTCCGGCAGGTGCGAGACGACGCGCTCGATGTCCTCGAGGAAGCCCATCGACAGCATCTCGTCGCACTCGTCGAGGATGAACGTCTGGATCGTGCTGGTGTCGAGCGTGCGGCGGCCGATGTGGTCGAGCACGCGGCCCGGCGTGCCGACGATGATATGGACGCCGGCGCGCAGCGCGGTGATCTGCTTGCCGATCGGGGCGCCGCCGTAGATCGGCTCGACGATGACGCCGCGATGCTTGGCGAGGTTGGTCAGCTCGCGGGCGACCTGCAGCGCGAGCTCGCGGGTCGGCGCGAGGATCAGCGCCTGCGGCGCGCGATGCGCGGGGATGATCTTGCTGATGGTCGGCAGACCGAACGCGGTCGTCTTGCCCGTACCGGTGCGCGACTGGACCAGCAGGTCCTTGCCCTCGCTGACCGGCTTGTAGACCGCGGTCTGGACCGCCGTGGGCGTGAAATAGCCCATCTCGTCGAGCGCGAGCTTGACGTCGGGGTGCAGCCCGAGGTCGTCGAAGCTCGGCAGCGCCGGCGGTGCGGGTTCCGCCGGTGGTTCGGGGACCGCCGGTGGTTCGGGGACTGCCACCGGCGCCACGGCGTCGGTCGTTTCGGTGGGTTCGGCGGCCTCAGTCGCAACAGGTGCGACCGCCAGGGCGGTCAGATCGTCGGCCACACCATTCTGGTGCGGCTCCAGCTCGTTCGTCATCTTTTCCTCGGAGGGGTCGTCGGGCAGCGCCGGGCGCCTGGCGCCCGGCCACGTGCGGCTCTCCGAGATCATCCAGTCGGAGCGCTGGTGCCGAAGTGTTGGCGTGGAGATTCACAGCACCGGCGCGACGTCGCTCCGAGCTGCTCCACGGGACTTCGACGAGACAGAGCTCGCGTTGCGCGCGGCGCACGGAAGCTCTGATTCTCACGGGGGCAGGCACAAGATCCTTGAATTGCGCCAGACCTTAGTCGGCACATCCGCCTGGGTCAAGGCGGAAGCCGCGATCAGCGGGGCAGGGTCAAGCGGAACGTCCCCTTGGCATCCGAGGTATTCCGACCCTGGATCTGGGCCGGGATCGGACACGAGGATGGGGCGTGTGCGACCTGGGTACACAGCAGCGCTTCGGACGCGATCAGGTAGAGCCGGAGCTCGGCGTTCTCGACCGGCGCAGCGTCAGGTCCGACGATCCGGCCGTGGACGAACGCGGCGTCGGGCAGGACGATCGCGCCAAGCGAGACCGCGTCGCTGGCGTCGCGCTGGAGCGCGACCCCTGCGTCGACGTAGGTCGGGGCGCGCGCGGTGACCGGCGGCTCGATCACGAGATCGTAGTCGCTCGCGACCTGCGCGACCGCGGCGTCGACCCACAGGACGAACTCACCGGTCTCGAGCGTGACCGCGGTCGCCGCGGGGATCGCCGCGACGAACGCCTGGGGCGCGCTCTCGAGCGTCCACAGAAACCGCAGCGACGGTCGCGCCGTGACCGTGGCGTTGGCCTGGGGCACCCCGGTGGCGTCGACCACCACGCCGCGCAGCGCGACGCGGGACGCCAGCCGCACGCTCGGCGTGACCGCCTGGTCGAACACGACGCCGAGCGTCGAGCTCGCCGGTGGGATGATCGACATACGGAACGAGCTGGCGATCTCGGCGCCGTCGAGCACGTTCAGCAGCGCGACGCCGCTGGTGTCGGTGACCTGCTGATCGCCGAGCGTGTAGAACGCCGAGCCATCGGCGTCGGCGAGCGCACCGGACACGGTGACCAGCGCGCCGGCGATCGGCGAGATCGCGCCGCCGAGATCCGCGCCGGTGACCATGATCTTGATCGGCGCGCCGCTGCCGAACCGGGCGGACGCGACGGTCTTGTCCTGCCTGGACGACTTGGTCGCGTCGACGTTGGCCAGGTGGATCGTGGGGGCGATCGTGCCGCTGGGCGGCCGCGCCACCAGCTCGACGGTCCCGACCAGGCCGCTCGACAGGGTCACCGCATAGCTGCCCATCGCGTCGGTGAAGTCGACGCTCGAGACCTCGGTCGGCGGCTCGGCGGCCGACCACCGGCCGAACGCCGAGACCCGGTAGTTCGCCAGGCCCTGGCTGAGGCTGTTGGTCAACGCGCCGCTGATCACCGGCAGCTCCGCGCCGCCCAGGACGATCGTCTTGACCGCGGTTGTGTCGGGCGCGCCGAGCAAAAGCCGCAGCGGCGGCGCCAGCTCGGAGGCGGCGCGGCCGGAGCTCGGCGACGGGGGATCGCTGGATGGCACGATCGTCAAGCTGTAGTTCCCGCCGCTGCCGGGCGCAGGCACCGGGATCGAGAACGACTCGGCGCCGGCATCGACGTCGACCGTCGCCTTGAACCCGGGGCCGCCCTGAAACTGGGCCTCGCGCGACACCGTGATCGTCGACGCGAGCGTGGTGCTGCAGCCGGTCAGCGGAGGCGGGCAGAACGCGACGATCCGGCCGGTCAGCACCGAGGGCGACGGCAGCACGATGTCGTCGATCAGGCCGTCGGGCGGAATCACGACCTGAGGCAGCTCGAGCGCGACCAGATCGCGGCGCGTGCTGGGCGGCGAGGCGACCCCGGCGAACGGGCCGGGCGGCGGGTTGCCCCAGCACACGTTGTCCTGGCAGACCTCGCCGCTGGCCTGGTCGCAGTCGCTGGTCCGCTTGCACATCGGCGCGGGGCCGTCCGGGACGCTGAGGCAGGCCGCCAGCGCGAGCGGCCCGAGCAGCGCGATCCGCGCGCACGGCGCCCTTCGTCCGAGCCTCGGACGCGGGGCGCGTTGCGATGCGCGCGGGGCGGTCATGGCTGCGCCGGCTCGCACTTCAGGAAGTAGAACCGGCTGGTCGACAGCCCGTCGGGCGCCATCGCCTGGAACGGCGGCTCGGCGCCGCCGGTGTCGTCGGGCGGACGATCGAACACGACGATCGTCATGTTGCGCTGCACGCCGACGTCGGCATCGACGCACAGCGAGTTGAGCCGGCAGGTCACCTGGCGCGCCGCGGTCGCGCTGGGCGGCGCGGTGCACTTCGACCGCGCGGCGAGCCGGCTCGGCTGGTTGTAGTCGATGTAGATCCCGACGTAGAGCGTGTCGGTCGTGTCGGTATCGATCAGCGACAGGTTCAGCGTGTCCATGGTCTGGAGGTTGAACCGCACCGGGCCGGGCTCGAGCAGCGCCTGCTGATCGCTGGTCACCGACATGATCGCCGGCGGCGAGTTGACGCCGGCATCCTCGCTGATCGAGAGCGACGGCGGGATCACGCATCCGCCCGAGTTCGACATCGCGATCAGTGCCAGCATGGCGCACGCGCAGGCATGCACCGACCGCGCCAGCTTCTGCCATGCCCACGATTCCGATAGGTTACGCGTGAAGGCGCGGTCAGGGATGGCAATGGCCTCGGACATTCTCGTCATGGTTGTCAGCCGTTGCTGGCGTCGGGATCTCCTGGCTCGCCCGATTCCTTCTCGAGGTGACGAAACACCGTGCGCGGGTCGACGCCGAGATCGCGCGCGGTCTTGGTGCGGTTGCCGTTATTGAGCGCGAGGATCTCGTTGATGTAGTCGCGCTGGAACTTGTCCTTGGCTTCCGAGAGCGTGAGGATCTGCGGCAGCACGTCGCCGGTCAGGCCGAGATCGTCGGGCCCGATCACGCTCGAGTCGCACAGCACGATCGCCTTCTTGATCCGGTTCTCGAGCTCGCGGATGTTGCCTGGCCACGCGTGCTTGCGGATCGCCACGGCTGCGTTCGGCGACAGGCCCTTGACCTTGACGTCGTACTCGCGCGAGTAGCGCGACAGCAAGTAACGCGCGATGACCAGGACGTCCTCGCCGCGCTGGCGCAACGGCGGCAGCTCGACGTTGACGACGTTGAGCCGGTAGTACAGGTCCTCGCGGAACCGGCCGGCGGCGATCTCCTTCTCGAGCTCGCGGTTGGTCGCGGCCACGATCCGGATATCGCAGGTCTCGGGCCGGGTGTCGCCGACCCGGTAGACGACGCGCTCCTGCAGCGCGCGCAGGATCTTGACCTGGAGCTCGATCGGCATCTCGCCGATCTCGTCGAGGAACAGCGTGCCGGTGTCGGCCGCCTGGAACTTGCCCTGCTTGTTGGCGACCGCGCCGGTGAACGAGCCCTTGACGTGGCCGAACAGCTCCGACTCGAGCAGGTTCTCGGGGATCGCGCCACAGTTGATCGTGACGAACGGCTTGCCGGCGCGCGGCGAGCGCCGGTGGATCTCGCGGGCGATCAGCTCCTTGCCGGTGCCGGTCTCGCCGGTGATCAGCACGCTGATATCGGTCACGGCGATCTTCTCGACCTTGCGGAACACCTGCTGCATCGGCGGGCTGGTGCCGACGATCTCGCCGAACCGGTACTGCTCGAGCCGCTCGTTCAGCCGCTTGTTGTCGACCCGCAGCTCGTTGAGCAGGAGCGCGTTGGCGACGATCAGCGAGGCCTGCGACGAGAACACCGTGAGGATCCGCAGCGTGTCCTGCTGGAACAGGTCGCGGATCGAGTCGTTGCCGACGTAGATGAGGCCGAGCAGGCGGCCGCGGTCGAGCAGCGGCACGCAGATCACGCTCGAGACCTTGAGCTGCATCACGCTCTTGGCCGCGGAGAACTCGTCGTCGCGCATCGCGTCCGAGACGATCACCGGCCTGCGCGACCGCACGACCTTGGCGATGATCGAGTCGGACAGCTGCGACACCGCGTCGGCGATGTTCTCGCGGTTCAGGTTGCGCGCGACCTTGACGTCGATGGTGTCGCCGTCGAGCAGCACCAGAAAGCCCTTGTCGGCGTTGGTGATCTCGATGACCGCGTCCATCAGCGCGTCGAGCAGCTCGCCGAGATCGCGCTGGTGGATCAGGCGCTCGGAGAACTCGTAGAGCTTGGTATAGGCGTCGAGATCGGCGACGGTCTCGGCGGCCTCTTCCTCGATGGGCGCCGCCTCGTCGATCATCGTGAACCGCAGCTCGCAGCTGCCGAGGATGACGCGGTCGTCGTGGCTCAGCTTGTGCTTGCCGCGCTTCTTGCCGTTGACCACGAACTCGGACTTGCGCGGCGCCAGCACGGTGTACATCTGGCCGTCGAAGTGGACCGCGAAGCCGTCGACCACGAGCGGATCGGGCAGCACCACGTCGTTGTCCGGGCCCGAGCCGACCGACGTGATCTTCTTGTAGAGGTTGTAGACGGTCGGCGGATGGCCGGGGGCCGTGAGCCGTAGCGATGGCATCAGTCGTTCTCCCAGGTCAGGCCCAGGCCGGCGGTGTCGCGCGCGAGCACCGGGCCGATGCGCCAGTGGTCGAGGAACGAGGTCTTGCGCGGCCGCCTGGGCGTGGCCGGTACCGTGTCGGATGGTCGGTCGCGGACCACCGGCAAGAGCGTGTCGTCGCCCTCGATCTGCACGGTCGGCTTGTAGTGCAGCAGCGCGTCGACCACGCCCCAGGCGTAGATCGCGAAGAACGCGACGCCGGTGCCGATCTCGACCTGCTGGAGCTGGCGCACGCCAGGGCCGTCGAGCCGCGGGACCTTGGCGTTGAGCCCGTACTTACCGGCGAGATAGAGGAACGCGGTGACCGAGGTGGCGCCGGTCAGGCCTTCGCCGACCGCGAACAAGAGGCCACGCGTCGGCTGCTTGTTCTGGAACTGGCCGGCGCCGAACGGCGCGAAGTTGATGATGAACGAGCGCTTCTCGACGAACACCAGGCTCTCCTTGTACTTGCGGATCCGCTCGCGCTCGTCGACCAGCCGGCGCAGCTGGGCGTCGCGCTCCTCGCGCTCCACGAGCTCGGCCTTGGTGTGGTCGAACAGCCGGATCGCGCCCTCGGAGAACAACAGATCGGTCAGCGACTTCTCGGGCTGGATCTGCAGCGCCTTCTCGAACTCGAGCTTGGCCTCGGCGTTGTGGCCGGTCTCGAAGCTGCTGGCGCCAAGGATCACGTGGGCCTCGACCAGATCGTCGGGCATCGCGAGCTTCTCGTCGGGGTAGAGCAGGAAGGTCGCCAGCTTGCGCGCGGAGTCGTAGTCGTGCTGGCGGAACGACTGGCGCGCCTGGTCGAGATCCTGGCGCGGCGACGCCGCGGCATCGGGCGCCGCCGCGGTCACGGCGATCGCCAGGCCGAGCGCGATCAGCGCACGACGATGCATTTCACGGCTCGCGTCTTGCCGGCCTCGACGGTCACCCGGATCGGCGTCGGATCGACGCGATCGCCCAGGAACTCGACGACCACCGGCTTGGTCTCGTCGGTGCTATCGCCGATCGGGATCACGAAGGCGCGATCGAGGTTGGCGCTGACGCCGCCGATCCGGACCTCGGCGGCGGCGTGGTCGGCGCACACCGGGACGACCCGCCCCGGGAGATACGGCATGACGATCGTCACGTCGGCGCCCGGCGCGATCACCTTGCTCTCCTCCTGGCAGCACTTGGTCAGGCTGAACACGTGGATCTCGGCGTCGCCGGCGAGCTCGAGCCGGATCAGCCCGTCGTCGGGGACCGGCCTGCGCGCGCCGTTGCCGATCGCGTACTCGGCGTCCTTGGCCGGCGAGATCCGGATCCGCGTCGCGACGGCGGCAGGCCCCGCCGGACCGTCGGGTGAAGCCGCCGCGGGCGGCGGGTGCGAGGCGGTCGCCGGATCCGGATCGGCTGCGCTCGCGGCGCGGGGGCGCCGCACCACCGGCAGCTCGATGTGGACGACCTCGGTGCGCCGCGGCTCGACCGGCGGCTCGGTCAGCCGATCGACGGCGGCCTGGAGCGCGGGCGGCAGCGACTCGGCCGCGGGCGGCTGGGCGCCGCGGTGGATCCGCCACGCGCACAGCGCGAGCAGCGCGGCGCCGAGCGCGGCGGCCGCGGTGACCCGCAGGCGCTTGCGGCGGTGCAGGCTCGCGAGGATGCCCAGGACCTTGGCGTTGTCGGGCTCGATCGTGAGGACGCGGTCGAACACGTCGAGCGCAGCCGCGCGATCGTCGTCGGTCAAGAGCTTTTGGCCGCGGCGCGCCAGGTGATCGACCATGCGGTCCTTGAGCGCTTGCTCGTAGGCGGCGGGCGCCTTGAAGTAGCGGCCGAGCTCGCCAGCGACCTTGTCGTGTCCGAGGCCGCTCTCCTCGAGGTACCCCTCGAGCGCGACCGCCATCTCGCTGATCGCGGGAAACCGGTCGGCGGGCTGTGCTGCCATCGCTCGCAGGAGGATGCGGCCGAGCCGGTTGCCGATCCGCGGGTTGGCCTGGCGCGGATCGACGAACCGGCACTCGGCGATCCGCTTGAGCACCTCGTGCGGGTTCTTGCCCTCGAACGGCAGCTTGCCGACCGTGAGCTGGTACAGCACGATGCCGACCGCGAACACGTCGGTGCGGTAGTCGAGCGGGCGACCCTCGACGTGCTCCGGCGCCATGTACGCCGGCGACCCCAAGAGCTGACCGGTCACCGTGAGCCGCTCGAGGTCGACCATGTGGGAGATCCCGAAGTCCATCAGCTTCACGACGCCGTCGCTGCGGATCATGATGTTCTCGGGTTTGATGTCGCGGTGCAGGATGCCGACCGCGTGGGCATGGCTGAGCGCGCGGCACACCTGCAGCATCACCATCGCGCCGATCTCGGGGTAGGTGACCGGCCGGTCGGTGATCACCTGCTTCAACGTCTGGCCGTCGATGAACTCGGTGACGATGTAGCTGCCGCCCGCCACCTCGGCCGCGGCAGCACCGGAGTAGTCGAAGATCTCGAGGATGTTCTCGTGACGCAGCTTCGCGACCGCCTGGGCCTCGCGCTCGAATCGGTCGCGCGCCTCCTGGAAGTCGGCGAGGTGGTTGTGCAGGACCTTGATCGCGACGACCCGCTTCAGCTGGCGGTCGATCCCGCGATAAACCGTGGCCATCCCGCCTTGCCCGACGCGCTCGAGCAATTCGTATTTGTCGAGAACCTGGCCGACCTGGATCACGTGCTCACGCGGGCCATGACAGCGATGTCACGGCGATGTACCCGAATATCTCGGACCTGCATGCGGACCGAAAAGCTTGTCTAACCCCGGAAGCCTACGCCTGTTCTGACGGATCCGGCAACCGCTCATCGCCCCGGGGCGTGACGCCGCAGCCCCGGTGTTCGCGAGGCCTCGCGCACCGATGGCATCTGCTGGCAAAGCGCGGCCACGCGCGGTGAGGGCCCTGGGGATGGATGCGGGCGATCGCCTCCACTCGGAGCGCCCAAGCCTTGACTTGCTCCGCACGATCACGTAGTTGAAATGCCTCTTCAGGCACGTAGCTCAGTGGGAGAGCACTACCTTGACACGGTAGGGGTCCGCGGTTCAATCCCGCGCGTGCCTACAACCAGACCGCCACTACGCCGCCGGCACTGCGCCGCGGCGGGGTGAACGAACCGGCTCGGCCGGTGCCGCAGCATGCACGCGGCCGCGCGGCGAGGGACGCGCAGGTCCTGGCGATGACCGCCAGGGCGCGTGGCGCAACGCACGAGGGGAGCCTCACCTGCAGGTCTCGGAGATCTTCAGCCCTCGCCCCAGGTGCCGCGCGGCGGGACAGCGTGGCTGCAAGCCTCGACGATCTCCAGAACACCCGGTGCCCCAGGTGCCGTGCCGTGCCGTGCCGCGCGGCGGGACAGCGTGGCTGCAAGCCTCGGCGATCTCCAGAACACCCGGTGCCCCAGGTGCCGTGCCGTGCCGCGCGACGCGCGGAGGGGGACCTTGGAACACTTCTGCAAGCCCTGGAGATCTCGAGAAAAAGTGCCGTGCCATGCGACGCGAGTAGCGGAAGCGTGGAGCCTTGCTGCGGCCTCGGAGACTCCAGGAAACCGAGGTCGGCCCCGGGTGCGGTTGCTGCGCGGTGCCGTGCTGCGCGGTGCCGTGCTGCGGGTGTGCCGCCGTGCCGTGCCGCGCGACGTGACGCGCGGAGGGGTGAATGGGCCGGCTCTGCCGGCCCAGAGGGGACGGGAACGTCCCCTTCAGATCGACAGGGGGGCACAAGTACCGCAAGATGCGCCCGTGATGTCGGATCAGCCTGCGCCTGCACCCACGGTCGATGAAGATCTGCTGAACGGCCTCGTCGGCACCACGCCGACGCTGTCGCCGCTCGAGACGATTCGCCACTCCGCGGCCCACGTCATGGCCAAGGCGGTGCAGCGCCTGTTCCCCGAGACCAAGGTGACGATCGGTCCGTCGATCGACACCGGGTTCTATTACGACTTCGATCGCAAGGCGCCGTTCACCGAGGCCGACCTCGCCGCCATCGAGGCGGAGATGAAGAAGATCGTGGCCGCGAACGAGCCGTTCGTTCGCCACGAGATCGGCCGGGCCGAGGCGCGCGAGATGTTCGAGAAGCTCGGCGAGACCTACAAGGTCGAGCTCATCGATAGCTTTCCGCCCGACGCCCAGATCTCGTACTACTCGACCGGCGACTGGTTCGATCTGTGCCGCGGCCCGCACGTCAAGGCGACCGGCGAGATCAAGGCGTTCAAGCTGCTGTCGGTGGCCGGCGCGTACTGGCGCGGCAATGAGCGCAACCCGCAGCTCCAGCGGATCTACGGCACCGCGTTCGCTTCGAAGGCCGAGCTCGACAACCACCTCAAGATGATCGAGGAGGCCAAGCGCCGCGATCACCGCCGGATCGGCAAGGATCTCGACCTGTTCTCGATCGACGAGACGATCGGCGCGGGGCTCGTGCTGTGGCACCCCAAGGGCGGCCGGATCCGCCACCAGATCGAGAGCTTCTGGCGCGAGGAGCACTTCGCGAACGGCTACGAGCTGGTCAGCTCGCCGCACATCGCGCGGGACGAGCTGTGGAAGACCTCGGGGCACCTGAGCTTCTACAAGGAGAACATGTTCTCCGGCATGAAGATCGATGATCAGGAGTACATCGCCAAGCCGATGAACTGCCCGTTCCACTGCACGATGTTCAAGAAGGGGCTACGCAGCTATCGCGAGCTGCCGCACCGCTGGGCCGAGCTCGGCACGGTGTATCGCTACGAGCGCTCGGGCGTGATGCACGGGCTCTTGCGGGTGCGCGGGTTCACGCAGGACGACGCGCACTTGTTCATGACGCGCGAGCAGCTGCCGGGCGAGCTCGAGCGCGTGGTGAACTTCTGCCTCTACATCCTGAAGACCTTCGGGTTCACCGACTTCAAGCTCTACCTGGCCACCAAGCCGGCCGACTCGATCGGCGAGCCGGCGATGTGGGAGGTCGCCGAGGCGGCGCTGCTCGACGTCCTGAAGAAGTCGGGGCTGCCGTACGAGGTCGACAAGGGCGGCGGCGCGTTCTACGGCCCCAAGATCGACTTGAAGCTCAAGGATTGCCTCGGCCGCGAGTGGCAGTGCTCGACCGTGCAGGTCGACTTCAACCTGCCCGAGCGGTTCGATCTCCAGTACGTCGGGGCCGATGGCGCCAAGCACCGGATCGTGATGGTGCACCGGGCGCTGCTCGGCTCGATGGAGCGGTTCTTCGCGGTGCTGACCGAGCACTACGCCGGCGCGTTCCCGGTGTGGCTGGCGCCGGTCCAGGCCCGCGTGATCTCGATCGGCGACCGCCAGGAGGCGTACGTCAACGAGGTCGCCGAGGTGCTGACCAAGCGCGGGTTCCGCGTCGATACCCACGCGGGCGGCGAGAAGCTCGGCGCGAAGATCCGCCAGGCCCAGCTCGAGAAGGTGCCGTTCATGCTGGTGTGCGGCGACAAGGAGGTCGAGACCCGCATGGTCGCGGCCCGGACCCGCGAAGGCCAGCAGCTGCCGGCGATGCCGATCGATCAGTTCGTGGATCACCTGACCGCGGCCGCGGTGATCCCGCGGGGCGGGGCGATCCCGGGTCCGGGCTGACGCACCTGGACGCAGAACCTGCGACCGGCCGGCAACCAGGCGGACCCAACCGGCCAAGCACCCGTCGTCCCACAGAATTGCGGGAGCGGCCGCGGGCGGGATCCCGGAAATTCTCGAGAACATACTCCCACCCCCCGCGGGACCGGGGTACAACCTCGGCCTGCCCAAGCGCAGATCCGCGCAAGAGGAGATCGCAGAGACACATGAGCATGAGTGACGTGACGCAATGAACGGTCGGCCGCCTGGACGTTTCGATCGCCGTCGCCCCGAGCAGGGCCTCCGTATCAACCACCGGATCCGCGTTCCCGAGATCCGCGTGATCCTCGAAGAAGAGCAGCTTGGCATCATGCCGACGCATGAAGCGCTGCGGCTTGCCGAGGAAAAGGGCCTCGACCTCGTCGAGATCTCGCCACGGGCGTTTCCGCCGGTGTGCCGGATCATGGACTACGGCAAGTACAAGTACGAGGAAGCCAAGAAGAAGCAGCAGCAGCGCAAGAAGGCTTCCACGGTCGAGACCAAGGAGATCAAGTTCCGGCCCAAGACCGAGGAGCACGACATGGCCTTCAAGGTGAAGCATGTCCGCCGGTTCCTCGAGGGTGGCAACAAGGTCCGCCTGGCCGTCGTGTTCCGCGGCCGCGAGATCACACACCCCAAGACCGGTATGAACGTGCTCAATCGCGTCGTCGAGCTGTGCAACGACATCGCGACCGTCGAGGCGACCCCCAACATGGAAGGTCGCCGCATGATCATGGTGATCGCGCCCAAGCCCAACGTTGTGCGCAAGGCGGCCGAGGCCAAGAAGGCCGCCGCCAACGCGCAGATCGCCGCGCTCGCCCAGAAGAAGGACCAGCCGGGGGTCAAGCGTCCCGCTCCGGAGATCGAGGACGACGACGATCTCGACGAGGACGAGATCAACGCCGACGTCGACGATGACGACGACGATGACGATCTGCCGCCCGATGATCCGGGTGCGGCTGCGGTCGTCCCGCCGCCGGTCGCACCGCCGGTCGCCGAGCCTGCCAAGGCCAAGGCGTAACGGCGCGAGGGCGGTGCCCGAGGCCGCCCGGGACATTGCGCGGTAGGTTGCCTGCTCGACGGGCCCGCCGGCGATCCGAGTCAATCAATCCCGAGGTGTCGAACGAAGGGCTGGGAGCCGGCTCAGGCGCGCACCTCGCTCCGGTTGAGGTTGACCTGAGCCGTGACCTTGACGGAAGTCACTGAGGTTGACGTGGCCGTCGACGTTGAGCCCATCGTCGATGTCGACCTTGCCCCGACCGCGATCCTCGACGAGGATGCGACGATCGCGATGATGTCAAGGTGCAATGTCGACGGTGGAGTCGACGTCTCCGCACCGTCAAGCGCAATGACCGCCGCCGAGCGGACCTGCCCAGCCGTATTCCCCGCGAATCCCCTTGTCTTTGCACGATGCCTGCGGCATAAGAACCACCCTCCGTTCCGCGGAACCAGCTATGCCCAAGGTCAAGACCCACTCCGGTGCGAAGAAGCGCTTCAAGCGCACCGCCACCGGCAAGTTCAAGTTTGCGCACGTGTTCAAGCGGCACCTGTTGACGGGACGCAGCAAGAAGCGCAAGCGTCAGGCCCGCGCCGGCGCCTACGTGCCCGATGCGCATCATCACCAGATCGAAAAACTCCTGCCGTACAAGGAGTAAGGATTCGCCATGCCCCGCGCAAAACGAGGATTCAAAGCCCGGCGTCGCCGCAATCGCGTGCTCAAGGCCGCGAGTGGGTTCCGTGGCAAGCGCAACAGCTGCCACGCGATCGCCAACGAAGCGGTCCAGCACGCCTGGATGCACATGTACCGGTCGCGCAAGGTCCGCAAGCGGGATTTCCGCTCGCTGTGGATCCAGCGGATCAACGCCGCCGCGCGCGGCCTTGGCCACAGCTATTCGAAGCTGATGGGCAAGCTCGGCGTGTCGGGCATCGAGCTCAACCGCAAGATGCTCGCCGAGATCGCGATCAGCGATCCGGTTGCGTTTCAGCAGATCGCATCCGCGTAGCGAGCCGCAGCCCTCCAGCTTGGACAGCAACGACGGCGGCTCCGAAAGGGCCGCCGGTTTTCGTTTTTCCCGGGTGATTTTCATGCCGACCGCGCAAGAGCTCATCGCGAATCTCGAACGTCTCGGCCACGAGTTCGTCGCCGTGATCCAGCCGCTCGCCGACGAGCAGGGCATCCGCGCCGCGCAGGCCGGGTTCCTCGGCAAGAAGGGCAAGCTGTCCGAGGTCATGAAGGAGCTCGGTCGGCTGCCGGCGGTGGATCGCCCGGCCGTGGGCGCGGCGGCCAACGCGGTGAAGCAGCGCATCGAGGAGCAGGTCGCCGCGCGGCTCGGCGAGCTCGCCGATGCGGTCGGCAAGCTCGACCTGGCGCGCACCGTCGATGTCACGCTGCCCGCGCGGCCGGCGGGCGGCGGCCACCTGCACATCCTGACGCAGGTCCGCCTCGAGGCGGTCCAGATCTTCGCCGAGCTCGGGTTCGTCGTCGCCGACGGCCCGCAGATCGAGACCGACTGGCACACCTTCGAGGCGCTCGCGATCCCCAAGGATCACCCCGCGCGCGACATGCAGGACACGTTCTACGTGTCCGACGAGATCGTGCTGCGCACCCACACCTCGCCGGTCCAGGTCCGCACGATGCTGACCCAGGCGCCGCCGATCCGGATCGTCGCCCCCGGCCACGTGTATCGCCGCGACGACGATCCGACGCACTCGCCGATGTTCACCCAGCTCGAAGGGCTCGCGGTCGACGAGGGGCTGTCGTTCGCCGATCTCAAGGGCGTGCTGCTGCACTTCGTGAAGCGGTTCTTCGCGCGCGATCTCGCGATCCGGCTGCGGCCGAGCTACTTCCCGTTCGTCGAGCCCGGCGCCGAGGTCGACATGCAGTGCAGCTTCTGCATGGGCAGTGGCTGCCGCGTGTGCAAGGGCACCGGCTGGGTCGAGATCGGCGGCTCGGGGATGGTCGATCCCGAGGTGTTCGCGCACGTGAAGATCGACGCCGAGAAGTACACCGGCTTCGCGTTCGGCATGGGCCTCGAGCGCATGGCGATGCTTCGCCACGGGGTCAACGACATCAAGTACTACTACGAGGGCGACCTCCGGTTCCTGGAGCAGTTCTGATGAAGGTCCTGTGGAGCTGGCTGCTCGAGCTGTGTGATCTCGACAAGCAACCGTCGCCGGACGAGGGCGCGCGCGCGCTGACCCGCGGTGGCCTCGAGATCGAGGGCATGACCGACCTGGGCGCCGGGTTCACCGGCGTCGTGGTCGTGGAGGTCGTCGCCAAGGCGCCGCATCCGCAGTCCGACAAGCTGACGCTGGTCGACGTGATCACCGAGCGGGGCGGGGCGGCGACCCGCGTGGTGTGCGGCGCGTCGAACGTGCCGGCGCCGGGCCGCAAGGTCCTGTGGGCCCAGGTCGGCGCCACGCTGCCGGTGGCCGGCGGCGGCACGATCACGCTCGGCGCCAAGCCGGTGAAGGGCATCGTCTCGCCCGGCATGCTGTGCGCCGAGGACGAGCTCGGCCTGGGCGACGCTCACGATGGGATCATCGTGCTCGACCAGGAGGATCGCACCGCGCTCGGCGCCCCGGCGCAGCGCGCGCTCGGCATCGACGACTGGATGCTCGAGATCAACGCCCCGGCCAACCGCGGCGACGTGCTCGGCCACCTCGGGGTGGCGCGCGAGCTGGTCGCGGTGCTCGGCGGCAAGCTCGTGCTGCCCAACCTCGAGCTCGGCGAGCTGATGGCGCCCGGCGAGCCGCCCGCGCTGCGCGTCGCGATCGCCGATGCCGCGGGCTGCCCGCGCTACACCGCGCGCGTGATCGACGGCCTCCGGATCGGGCCGTCGCCGCGGCGGATCGCGCAGCGGCTGCGCAGCGTCGGCGTGCGGCCGATCTCCAACCTGGTCGACGCGACCAACTACGTGATGTTCGAGCTCGGCCAGCCGCTGCACGCGTTCGACGCGGCGACGCTGACCACCGGGACGATCGGCGTGTCGTACGCCGGCGACGGCGAGCAGCTGACCACGCTCGACGGCACGGCGCGAACGTTGATCCCGGGCGACCTGGTGATCCGCGACGGCAGCCGCGGCGTCGCGCTGGCCGGCGTGATGGGCGGGCTCGATACCGAGATCACGGCGCGGACCACGCGCGTGCTGCTCGAGAGCGCGAGCTTCTTGCCCGTGGCCGTGCGGCGCACCGCGCGGCGGCTGGGGCTACACTCCGAGGCGTCGCATCGCTACGAGCGCGGGGTCGATCCCGAGCTCGCCGGGATGGCCTCGGCGCGCGCGGCGCGCCTCTTGTGCATCGTCGGCGGCGGCAAGGTCGTGGGGGGGCTGTTCGACGCCTACCCGGGCAAGCGCGTCCCGGCGGCGATCCCGGTGCGGCTCGCGCGCGTGCAGATGGTGAGCGGCATGGCGCTCGATCCCGCGACCTGTCGCGACGCGCTGACCCGCCTGGGGTTCGGCGTGACCGAGACCGCCGGCGGTGGCGGGCCGGGGTTCGACGTGGTGCCGCCCTCGGCGCGCGTCGACGTCAGCCGCGAGATCGATGTCATCGAGGAGATCCTGCGGCTGGTCGGCTACGAGCAGGTGATGCCGTCCTTGCCCGCGCTGCGCAAGGCGCCCGGCGTGCGGCCGGCCGATCGCGGTGACCTGGCGCGCGCTGCGCTCGAGGCGGCCGGCGCGAGCGAGGCGATCACCTACGCGTTCCAGTCGGTGGCGCGTTGCCTCGCGCTCGGCGTGGCGGGCAGCGACCGCCGCGCGCAGCCGATCGCGCTGAGAAACCCGATGAGCGCCGATCAGGCGGTGATGCGCACACAGCTCTTGCCGAACCTGCTCGCCGCGGTCACGCGCAACCAGAGCTACGGCCGGCCGGACATCTCGCTGTTCGAGGTCGGCAGCGTGTTCCTGCGCCGGGGCGAAGGCATGAGCGAGCGGCCGATGCACGAGCTGGCCGACGAGCCGCTGTGGGCGGCCGGCGTGCTGGCGGGCCGGCGGCCGAACCAGATCGGGCCGGGCACCCCCTGGGATGCGTTCGACGCCAAGGCGCTCGCGCTCGTCGCGATCCGCGCGATCGTCGGCGATCGCCCGGTCCTCACCCGGCCGACCTCGGCGATCCCGTACCTCCACCCCGGCGTCGCCGGGGAGCTGGTGCTGGGCCGCGAGGTCGTCGGCTGGTTCGGCGAGGTCCACCCCGAGGTCCGCAAGCGGCTGGGGGTCGACGGCGCCGCGTTCGCCTTCGAGCTGGAGCTCGACAAGCTGCCGCTCGCGCCGCCCGCGCAGATGCAGCCGATCCCGCGGTTCCCGGGATCGACGCGCGACGTCTCGCTGCTGCTCGCCGCCGAGCTGCCGGCGGCGCGGGTCGCCGAGGTCATCGAGCAGGTCGCCGAGCCGCTGGTCCACCGCGTCCGGCTGCTCGAGGACTACCGCGACGCCAAGCTGGGCGACGGCCGCAAGAGCATGCTGTGGTCGATCGAGTACCGCTCGCCGGATCGCACGCTGACCGACGCCGAGGTCGACAAGGCGCACGAGGTGATCGTCGGCCGGCTGGTCGACAACCTGCCGGCGCAGCGCCGCTAGGCTACCGCACGCCACCGCCGAGGCAGATCGTCGCCTCAGGTCGCGAACGGTAGCGTGCCGGCGAGCCGCTCGGCGCGATCAGCGGTCAGCACGAAGTAGGCGCGGCGCTCGGGGGTCACGCGCAGCCGGTGCAGCCGGCGCGGATCGCCCGTGGCCTCCAGCACCTGGTTGGCCAGGGCGGCGACCTCGTCGATGCTGCGCGCGTCGTGCGCCGGCGCCAGGGAGATCCCGGGCAGCACCGCGGCGATCGCGGCGGCCGCCTCGGCCACCGAGGCGCGCTGCAGGAACCGGACATAGCCATCGCCGCGTGCGCGGGCCGGGTCCGCGGCGTAGAACGCATCGAGCACGTCGACCAGGGTCGCGGCGCCGAGCTTGCCGCCGAACGCGGTCGCCACCAGCTGCGCCATCACATGCTCGCTGAGCGTGCCGGCCAGGTGCTCGCGCTGGACCGCCGCGATCTGGTGATCGAGCGAGGTTCCGGCGGGCGCCGCGAGGGCAGGCGAGGAGAGCGGCTCGACGTGCAGCGCTTTGATGCCGCCGCCCCACCGCGCAGGCCCCACGCGCAGCTGCACGGCGCCCCCCTCTTCGGGGACCATGGTGCAGTCCGAGGCATCGAACTTGACGGCGCGACCGTCCTGAAGAGTGATCACGCCGAAGCCTTGTTCGCGACGGAACGAGGTGACGCGGCCGAACAGCAGGTCGTCCACCATGGGTGCGCCAGTATTACCTCACGGTTGCCACCCGTCACGGGGATCTGCATGGCGATCCGGAGCACCGCACACGCGTTCCGACAACCACGCAGCGACCGCGACTCAGCGCATGCCGGTGCCGTGCAACCCGGCACACCCGCTGCGCACGTCGCGGCGCACCCTGTGACGCTCGTGGCCGATCCTGCCGCGCTGCGCCAGGTCCGAGCTTGGCCCAAGCGTCCATTGGAGTTTTCGGACACCTCTCGGGATCGGCAGCAATTCCAGTAGGTTAATAGAAGCGAAAGCGGCCCATCCGTGGTACATTACTGCCATGGCGAGAATGACCAAGGCCGACATCATCGAGGCCGTGTACGAGAAGGTTGGTGGGTTCTCGAAGAAGGAGGCGGCCGAGATCGTCGAGACCGTGTTCAACGTGGTCAAGGAAACCCTCGAGCGTGGCGAGAAGATCAAGATCTCCGGGTTCGGCAACTTCGTGGTGCGCGACAAGAAGGACCGCATGGGCCGCGATCCGCAGCGCGCCGTGCCGATCCTGATCCCGGCCCGCCGCGTGCTGACCTTCAAACCGAGCCAGGTGCTCAAGAACATTCTCAACGGGCTGCCGCCGGTCTGAATGAAGCGCGCGACACCGCTTGGGCCTGACGTCGGTTGACGGGTCGGTCCGGATCGGATAGACCCTTGCTGCCTCATCGAGGCGTAGCGCAGCCTGGTAGCGCACCAGACTGGGGGTCTGGGGGTCGCAGGTTCAAATCCTGTCGCCTCGACCACTATCGGCCGATCGCCCCCAGCGATCGGCCAACTTTTTATGAGCCGGCCCCTCGTTCTCTGCAGCAACGACGACGGTATCGATTCGCCGCACCTGGTGGCGCTGGCGGACGCCATCGAGGCGTTCGCCGACGTGCTGGTGGTTGCGCCGGAGCGCCAGCGCTCGGCGGCGTCGCACGCGATCACGCTGCACAAGCCGCTGCGGCTGACCGAGGTCCGGCCGTGGCGGTATTCACTGTCCGGAACGCCGGTCGATTGCGTCTACCTCGGCATGCTGAAGCTGTGCGACCGCCCGCCGACCGTCGTCGTGTCGGGCATCAACGACGGCTACAACCTCGGCAGCGACGTGTTCTACTCGGGCACCGTGGCCGCGGCCGTCGAAGGCGCGCTGCGCGGGGCCGCGGGGATCGCGTGCTCGCTGGCGCCGCGCGCCAACGATCTCGCTCGCGCGATCGCGTTCGCCGCGCAGGTCGTGCGCGCCGCGGTCGCCGAGCCGATGCCGCCCGGCACGGTGCTGAACGTCAACATGCCGGATCCCAGCAGCGACCGCTACCAGTGGACGCTGCTCGGCCGGCGGCTCTACCAGGACGACGTGTCCGAGCGCCGCGATCCGCGTGGTCGGCCGTACTACTGGGTCGGCGGCGGCCCGTCCGGCCACGACGACGTCGAGGGCAGCGACTGCGTCGCGATCGCGCGCGGCTGGAACAGCATCACGCCGATGCACCTCGATCTCACCGACCGCGGCCGCCTCGCCCAGCCGCCGTGGACGATCGACGGCTTCCACCTGGTGGCAGGTGAGGCGCCATGACGCGCACGTCGATCGCGTGCCTCGGCGTGGTGCTGCTGGCGCTCGCGGGCTGCGGCGGCGGATCGAGCTCCGCGAGCGGCGAGCCCCGCACCCCGCCGCCTGCGCCGCGCGATCCTCGCCCGGCGATCGAGCAGCGTCGAGACGCGGCGTGCGATCAGCTCGGGCCTCGGCTCACGGCCTGCGCGGTCGAAGATGCCAGGGCGGATCTCGCGGCCGGCAAGATCACCCAGCCGCAGCTCGACCGCGATACGGCGCCGGCGGTCCAGCGCAAGAACACCGAGCAGTTCCTCGCCGTGTGCAAGCGCACCGCGTACTCGTCGCGCCAGATCCGCGTGCTCGAAGTTTGCCCGCGCGAGGAGGCCCGCTGTGCGCCGCTGCTCGACTGTCTCGGCCACCTGAACGACGCCGACGCACCGAGCCGCAAGTAGCCGCCCGGCCGCTCGCCACGACGGGCTTGCGGATCGCCGCGCCCTCGGGCAGATTCGTCGCGGTCCGATCCCATAGCTCAGCTGGATAGAGCGGCGCTTTCCTAAAGCGTAGGCCGCAGGTTCGATTCCTGCTGGGATCACGGCAATCCAGAACGTGGGCGCTGCCGCGGCTGCCTTGATTCGCAGTACCCGACATGCGAGACCACCCCCCATGCTGGCAGCTGCGCAGCGGTGGCGGCGGCCCGCGATCGCCCTGGCGGTCGTGGCGATCGCGGTGTTCGCGCGCTGGCACTGGGACCGGCTGACCGGGCCCCAGACGCCGCGCGAGAACTACGACAGCCGGATGTTCTTCGAGATCGTGCAGCGTCCGCTCGATCTGCAGCAGTTCTACTACATGAAGCCGCCGTTCGTGCCGCTGGTGTATCGGCTGGTAGGCAAGGAGCCCACGGCGATCATCGGCGCGCAGACGCAGATCGCGTTCGCGGCGTGGAGCGTCCTCGCCATCGCTGCGGCGGGCGCGATGCGCAGCGGGTGGGCGCGCGCGATGGCCGTGGCGATCGCCGTGGCGTTCCTGCTGGCTGCGCCCCGCGTCGGCTGGACCGGCGCGGTGCTGTCGGAGTCGATCAACGACTCGCTGACGGTGCTCGTCATGGCGGGCGTCCTCGCGCTCACGATCCCGCAGCGCGCGCACACCCGCACGGTGCTGGCGATCGCGACCGGTCTGGTCAGCTGTGCGTGGATCTTTACCCGCGATACCAATGCGATCAGCGCGCTGGTCGCCACGGTCGTGGCGGCGGTGGTGTGGTCGGCCAGGCGGTGGTGGCGCGACGCGCGCTGGGCCGTTCCCCTGGCCGGGGTCATCGTCGTCGCGGCGGTGTTCTCGCTGTGGTCGACGCGCGTCGTGCCGGACCGCCCGCTGCCGATCCAGGACGACTGGCACATGCAGCTCACCGCGCGCGGCGCCGGGCCGCTGATCAACAATCTCCGGGTCCGGGTGTTCCCGAGCGATCGCGCGTGGCTCGCAGAACGCGGCGCACCGGTCGACGAGCTGTCGCGGCTCGGCATGGCCGATGAGTGGAGCAACCTCGCCGCGTCGCCGGCGTCCAAGGCGTGGATCGCCGAGCATGGTGCGTCGACCTACCTGCGCTGGTTGCTGCGCCACCCGATCGACCGCGCCGTCCAGCTGATCCGCGGGTGGCACCGCCTGCTGGCCGGCAATAACCCGGGGTACATGCCGCCGGCGTGGATCGCGCACGACGACGCACATCCGGTCGTCGAGGCGCTGCGCCAGCTCACCGCGAATCGCTGGGTGCTGCTGGCGCTGCTCGCGCTTGCCCCGCTCGCGCTGCGCCGGCCGCGCGCGCAGCCGGCCTGTGGCCTCGCGCTGTGCGTGATCGCGAGCGGCATCGCCGGCTCGATCGCCGCATACTTCGGCGATTCCATCGAGATCAATCGTCACTGTTACGGCGCGGCCCAGCAGGTCGTGCTCGGCCTGTTCTTCGCGCACCTCGCCTGGCTCGATCGCCGGCGCGCGAGAACCGCGACCCCGCTCGATGGTCGCGGGGCGATGGCGCCGCCGGGCTACACATGAACGCCTTGACCTCTGGCCAAGGGCCTCGATCGAGAGGGGGCTTTCCCGCTTTCCCGCGAACCCCTCTGGGGATGCGCCGGCAAGCCGGCGCATTCACCCCTCCGCGCGTCGCGTCGCGCGGATGTCCTGGGCACCAACCTAGGCGACTTTGTTTAGACTCGGAGTCGCGCCATGGCGGCGCGCATGCTCTTGCGCAGGCGCTCCAGCGACCGCGCGAGCACCGAGAGCTCGTCGTTGCCCTTCATGGCGATCGGCGTGCGCAGCTCGCCGAGGCTCATGCGGTCGGCCGCCGCGGTCATCTCGACGATCGGGCGAACCAGGATGCGCGACGCCGCGATTCCGATCGCGATGACCAGGAACAGCGCGCCCGCGAGCAGCAAGATCCCGACCGTGGCGGTCGCGCGCAGCGGGGCCAGCAGCTCCTGCGTGCTCTGCTCGGCCACCACGGCGAAGCCGGCCTTGGTGCCCTGGACGTAGCCGCGGGTCTCGATGCCGTTATTCATGAACGTCAAGAAGTGGGGCTTGCTATCGGCGTGATACGCCGCGATCAGCGGATGCGTATCGAGGCGGGTTTGCTCGAGCACGAGGTCGGCCCGGGGATGGGCGAGCACCTTGGACTTGTCGTCGACCAGAAACGCGAAGCCGGTATCGCCGTTGCGCCAGCTCGCGAGCTGCTTGTCCTCGATCACCATCGAGGTGGCGAGGACGCCGACCATCGAGCCGTTGACCAGGATCGGTATCGCGATCACGAGCGACGGCTTGCGCGAGGTCTTGCCGATCACGGTCTCCCACGCCACTTCCTTGCCGCCACTGACGAGATCCTTGTAGTACTGGCGATCCTTGAACGGCGTGAGCGCCGACTCGTCGCTGCGACCCACGTTGTTGCCGTCGAGTCCGATGGTGAACACGAGCCACATCCACGGGTACGCCTTCTTGATGCCCAGGAGCACCTTGGCTTGGTCGCTGCGCTGCATCGAGGTGATCTCGGGCAGCTCGACGGCCGCGCGCAGCGCGCGCACGTTGCGATCGAACCATTCGTCGGTCTGCGCCGCCATGTACTCGGCGTAGGTCTGCAGCGACTTGTCGGCATCGCGTTGCAGGTTGTCGTTCTGCTGCGACAACGTGTACGCGCCGAACGCGATCAGCGGCACGAGGCCGACGAACAGCAACGTGATCGACGCCTTGCCGAGGAGGCCGATCCTCCAGGTGCGACGCCGGGTGGGCTCGATGGGGAGGTCGTCAGGGGGCAGCGAACCCGCGCCAGAGCCCGGAACTTCACTCTGATGGTCCATCTGACCATGGTATCCGAGCAGGGTAGTGCTTGTATAGCGAATGTACTACGAACGTCCTTGTAAAACTCGCTTGCGTAGTTTTCGCGGAGGTCACCGTCGCGGTGCGCGGTCGTGTGGGGCCCGTACCTACGCGATCCGGATCGAGACTACGCATCACCGCGACTGCGACATTTAACCTCGTCGATCGGGATGACGTCGTTGGATCCATGTCTTCACTTTCGGAAATCCTGGGCCGCGCGATCGTGATCGCGGCCACGCTGGTCTCGGCGGGAGGCTGCGGGAATGACCGACCGCCCGACGGCGGCGGGGCCGGGGCCGACGGTGGCGTGGCGTTCGCCGCGGATCCGCCGGCGGTGTACGTCGCCAAGGTGAAGAACCTCCTGGTCGGCTTGCCTCCGAGCAATGCCGAGCTGGCGCAGGTGGTGGCCAGCCCCGAGGCGCTCGGCGAGCTCGTCGACGGCTGGATGCAGCTGCCCGAGTACGAGGAGAAGATGATGGTGTTCTTCGAGCTGGCGTTTCAGCAGACCCAGATCAGCGCCGCCGACTTCGCCGATCTGGTGCCGCCCAGCGGGCTGGGCTCCGGTCGGGCGATCCCGCAGCTGATCCAGAACGTGCGCGAGAGCTTCGCACGCACGGTGCTCGCGCTGACCGCCGAGGGCCGGCCGCTCACCGATGCGTTCACCACGAAGCGCCTGATGATGACCCCCGCGCTGATGGAGCTGTACGCGTTTCTCGATGCGCGCCCGGTCAACGACGCGGCGCAGATCAGCGACAGCTTCCAGCGCGCCAATCCCACGCTGTCGATCGTGATGGAGAGTGCGCGGGGGCCGATCCCGATCGCCGACTCGATCGATCCGGCGAGCCCGAACTACATGCACTGGTACAGCCCCGATGTCGCGACGGCCACGTACACCGACGCGACGTGTGATGGCGTCGACCCGATCGCGATCGCGCCGCGCGCCCAGGCGCTGCACGCGATGCTCTACGGCGAGATCCCGAGCCACCCGGGGCCGTCGGGCAGCTGCCCGGCGCGCGCCGGCACGGCGGCGGGCGCGCAGGTCGTCGCCAGCGACTTCACCGACTGGAAGATGATCGACCTCCGGCCACCGCGCCAGGGGGAGGCGACGACGGTGTTCTACGATCTGCCGGCGCTGCGCACGCAGCTCGAGCTGGTGCTCGCCACGCCGCGCGTCGGGTTCTTCTCGACGCCCGCGTTCTTCGCCAACTGGCCGACCAACGCCAGCAACCAGATGCGGGTGACCGCGAATCAGGCGCTGATCGTCGCGACCGGCATCGGGGTCGATGGCCAGGATGCCACGGCGCCGCCGGCGACGCCCGGGCTCGACGCCGATCACGCGGCGCCCGGCTCGGTGTGCTTCGGCTGCCACCAGCAGCTCGATCCGACGCGGTCGATCCTGTCGAGCACGTACTCGTGGTTCTACTCCCCGCAGACCGACGCACCGCTGGTCGCGCAGCCGGGGCTGTTCGCGTTCCAGAGCGTGATCGCGCCGATGCACACGATCGATGACTTCGCACAGCTCCTGGCGAGCCATCCGCGGGTGGCGCAGGCGTGGGGCGAAAAGCTCTGTTACTACGTGAACTCGGCGCCGTGCAATCCGATCGATCCCGAGTTCCTGCGGATCCTCGACCGGTTCACCGGGTCGGGCGGTTCGTGGACTACGCTGGTCCGCGAGCTGGTGGCCTCGCCGATCACGACGAACACCGCGCCGACCGCGACCGCGGCGACCAACGGCGCCGTGATCGCCGTGGCCCGCCGCGATCACCTGTGCGCCGCGCTCGATCACCGGCTCGGCTTCGTCGATATCTGCCAGCTCGACGCCACGCTCACCGGCCGAGCGACCTCGGCGATCGCGCAGATCATCAGCGGGATGCCATCGGATGGCTACGGCCGCGGCGCCTCGATCCCGGTGCTGCCGAACCAGCCGACGGTGTTCTACCGCGCCGGCCTGGAGAACGTGTGCGCCGCCGTGGCGCAGCTGGTGGTCGACGCGGCGCCGAGCGCGAGCCAGCCGGGCGCCAGGCAGTGGACGAGCGCCGAGCCCGACGCTGCGGTCGCGGACTTCGTCGCGACGGTGATGGGGCTCCCGGCGGGAGATGCCCGCGCCCCCGGCGCGACCACGATCTTGTCCTCGCACTTCGCCGCCGCCGTGGCGGCGGGTGCGGCCCCCAAGGACGCGCTGCGCTCGACGTTCGTCGCCGCGTGCCTGTCTCCCTCGTTCATCGGCATCGGCCTGTGAGGAGCCTATGATGATCTCGCGTCGCAAAGCGCTGATGTCTGCCTTGTTCGGAGCTGGCTACGTCGGGCTCCGCGCGCTCGCCACCGGCATCCCCGCCGGCGTGTTGCTGCACGGGCGGCGCGCGCTCGCCGATACCGCGGCGAGCTGCCCGGATCGCTCGAAGGCCCAGTACGTCATCCTCGCCACGTCGGGCAACGGCGATCCGATCAACGCCAACGCGCCGGGCACCTACGACGATCCGAAGATCGTCCACAGCGCCGATCCGGCGATGGCCGCGACGAGGCTCGTGCTCGGCGGCCGCGCGACGATCGCGGCGCTGCCGTGGTCGACGTTGCCGCAGCCCGTGCTCGACCGCGCCAGCTTCTGGCACCTCATGACCAACACGCCGGTTCACCCCAAGGAGCCCGACGTGCTGAGCCTGATGGGCACGACGGCGGCGAACGAGATGCTGCCGTCGCTGCTGGCCAAGCAGCTGGCGCCGTGCCTGGGCACCGTGCAGGCGCAGCCGATCACGCTGGGCGCGCTGACGCCGAGCGAGGGCCTGCGGTTCTCCGGCCAGGCGCTGCCGTTGATCCCGCCGCTGGCGCTCAAGGCGACGCTGACCAGCCCGAGCGGGCCGCTCAGCAATCTGCAGGCGCTGCGCGACCACACGCTGGGCCAGCTCGACGAGCTCTACCGCGCCGGCGCGAACGCGGCGCAGAAGGCGTACCTCGACCAGCTGATCCAGTCGCAGGCCGAGGTCCGCAACATCCGGCAAGATCTGCTGAGCCAGCTGTCATCGATCAAGGACAACGGCGTCGCGTCGCAGATCACCGCGGCGGTCACGCTGATCCAGATGAACGTCACCCCGGTCGTGGCGATCCACATCCCGTTCGGCGGCGATAATCACAGCGATCCGGGGCTGGCCAAGGAAGCGGCGCAGACCGCGTCCGGCGTCGCCTCGATCGGCTCGCTGATGGCCCAGCTTGCGGCCGCCGGGCTCGCCGATCAGGTGACGCTGCTATCGCTCAATGTCTTCGGGCGCACGCTCGGACCGGGCAACGCCGATGGTCGGGGTCACAACGAGAACCACCAGGTCTCGCTCGCGATCGGCAAGCCGTTCCGCGGCGGCGTGATCGGCGGCGTCGCGCCGATCGGCCACGACTACGGCGCCCTGGCGATCGACTCGGCCAGCGGGGCGGGCGGGGCGGGCGGCGACGTCGCGGCGCTCGAGACGCTGGCGTCGTTCGGCAAGACCGCGCTCGCGGCGGTCGGCGCCTCCCCCGCGGCCACCAGCGCGGCGATCCTCAACGGCAAGGTGATCGCGGCCGCGCTGGCGTGATCGACCGCTCGATCGAGGTCGCGGTCACCGCCCGACTACGCCCAGGCGGCGCGCGCGGTCTCGGCGACCAGGGCCAGCTTGGCCCACTGATCGGCTTCGCTGATCAGGTTGCCCTCCATCGTCGAGGCGAAGCCGCATTGCGGGCTGAGCGCGAGGTCGTCGTGCGGAACGAACCGGCTGGCGTCGTCGATCCGGCGGCGCAGCGCGGCGACCGCTTCGAGCGCGGGCTGCTTGCTGCTGACCAGGCCCAGCACGACCTGCTTGCCGCGCGGCACCAGCCGCAGCGGCTCGAAGGTTCCGGACCGCTCGTCGTCGTACTCGAGCAGGAACCGATCGACGCGCAGCTCGGCGAACAGCTTCTCGGCGATCGCGTCGTAGCCGCCCTCGGCGTACCAGTGGCTGCGGTTGTTGCCGCGGCACAGGTGGATGCCCAGGGTGATGCCCGGACGCCGGGCGGCGTCGAAGCAGGCGTTGTCGACCGCGATCGCCTCGTCGAGCGCCGCGTCCGGATCGACGCCGAGCTCGGAGGTCAGCCAGGCGCGCCACTTCGGATCGATGTAGTAGCTGTAGCGGGGCGCGTCGATCTGGAGGTAGGGGATGCCGGCATCGGCGAGCCGCACCATCTCGCGCTTGATGATCTCGGCGATCTCCCACAGCAGCTCGGAGTGCGTCGGGTAGACCTTGTCGGTGATGCCGCGCTTGTAGGCGATCGCCGGGAACTGCGTCGCGCTCGGCAGGGTGAGCTTGCAGGGGCCCGTGGCGTGGGCCTGGAGGAACGGCAGCTCGGCCGCGGTGAGCGGGCGGCGCTGGACGAGCTTTCGGTGGACGATGCCCGTGATGCTGCTGACCTTGGCGCCCTCGCCGTGCCACGTGCGGGCGACCGCGTCGTCGGGGTCGAACCCGTCGACCGCGTCGGTCAGATCGCTCATGAAGTTGGCGCGCCGCAGCTCGCCGTCGGTGACGACGTCGAGCCCGACCTCGCGCTGGCGGGCGAGCACGGCGAGGATGTGGCGGTCTTCGAGCGCACGCAGCTGGTCCGCCGAGGCGTGGGCGTGGCGGGCCTCGACGAGCTCGGGAGGGCGCAGCAGGCTGCCGATGTGGTCGGCGCGAAACGCGTGGGGCATGGCGAACTCCGGGGGTTGGCTCAGAACGGATAGGCGGGTGGCTCGTCCTGCACGGTGATCCACCGCCACTGAGTGTACTCGTCGAGGTCCGCGGGGCCGCCCATCGCGCCGCCATTTCCGGATGCGCCGCGGCCGCCGAACGGGTTGCTGGCGTCGTCGGCGACGGTCTGGTCGTTGATGTGGACGATGCCGGATTGCAGCCGCTCGCCGATCGCCATCGCCCGGCCGATCGCGCGCGAGATCACCGCGGTCGACAGTCCGTACTCGGTGTCGTTGGCGATCGCGATCGCTTCGTCGTCGGTGTGGAACGCGATGATGCTGGCGACCGGGCCGAACACCTCCTCGCGGAACGCGCGCATCGTGGGCCGCACGCCCGACAGCACGGTGGGCTTGTAGAACAGGCGATCGTAGGTGCCGCCGGCCTCGAGCGTGGCGCCCTCCTTGACGGCGTCCTGGACGATCGCGTGGACCCGATCGCGCTGGCGCTCGTTGATGATCGGGCCGAGCGCGACCTGGCCGGTCATCGGATCGCCGACCGGCAGCTGGTGGGCCTTGGCGACCAGCCGGCGGGTCAGCTCGCCGGCGATGCTGCCGTGGACCAGCACGCGGCCGGTCGCCATGCAGATCTGGCCCTGGTGGAAGTAGGCGCCCCACGCGACGTTGCTCGCCGCGCGATCGAGGTCGGCGTCCTCGAGGATGATCAGCGAGTTCTTGCCGCCGAGCTCGAGCGCGACCTTCTTCAGGTGCCTGCCGGCGAGCTCGCCGACGCGGCGGCCGGCGGCGGTCGAGCCGGTGAACGCGATCATGCGGATGTGGGGATCGGTGCACATCGCCTCGCCGGCATCGGCGGCGCCCGGCAGGACCTGGAGCACGCCCGCCGGTAACCCGGCGTCCTCGAAGGCGCGCGCGATGAAGAACCCGCCGGTCACCGCGGTCTGCGGATCGGGCTTGAGCACCACCGCGTTGCCGACCGCGAGGGCCGGGGCGGTGGAGCGCATCGAGAGCAGCAGCGGGAAGTTGAACGGCGAGATCACGCCGACCACGCCGTGGGGGACCCGCTTGGCGTAGTTGAGCCGGCCCGGCGTGGTCGGTAGCACGACCCCCTGGGGCCCGAGGATCAGCGACGCGGCGAGCTGGAGCTGCATCACGACCGCGCCGATCTCGAACTGCGCCTTGGCGATGAGACCGCCGGTCTCGCGCGCGATGAACCGCGCCATCTCCTCGGCGTTGGCCTCGAAGAACGCGATCGCCTTGCGGAAGATCGCCGCGCGATCGGCGGGCGGCATCGCGGCCCATCCGGGCTGCGCGGCGGCGGCCGCCTTGGCCGCGGCCGCGATATCGGCCGGGCTCGCGATCCCGACCTGGGCCAGCGCCGCGCCGGTCGCCTTCTCGAACACGTGCTGGGTGCCGCCGTGGGCCTGAGTCCACGTGCCGCCGAAGATCTTGCCATTCCATCGCGATGCCGCGAGAGCCGGTGACGCTTGCATGCAAGCCTCCTGGTGAGATCCGTAAAACCGGAGCAACAGTACCGCTGCGGCTGCGCCGCGACGACCGTGCTGGTCACAACAGTGTCTCGCGGCGGGCGCCGTGTGCATTGCCAATCCGTGAACGCCGGCGACGTATCGCCGTGCGTCATGGCGTGAGACGATGGCGCCGATGGGCTCCATGATCCTCGCGCGGATGGCCTCCACGCCCGGGATGCTCGCGTGCTTCGACGACGCGGCGCTGGTCCGCGCGGCGCTGGCGTTCGAGCGCGCGCTGGCGATGGTGCTCGCCGAGCACGGCGCGATCTCGGCGGCCGCGGCGGCATCGATCGCCCTGGCGTGCGATCGATTCGACGCCGCGGGGCTCGGCGATGACGCGGCGCATGCTGGCACGCTGGCGATCCCGCTGGTCGCGCGGCTGCGCGGCGCGGTGCCGGCTGCCCACGCCGCGCAGGTCCACCTGGGGGCGACCAGTCAGGACGTCGCCGACACGGCGCTGGTGCTGCAGATCGTGCCGGCGGGGCAGCTGCTCGACCGCGAGCTCGCAGCGCTGACCGGCGCGCTGGCGGCGCTGGCGCGGGCGCACGCGACGACGCCGGCGATCGGCCGCACGCTGCTGCAGCCGGCCGAGCCGATCACCTTCGGGATGCGCGCGGCGAACTGGCTGCTCGGGCTCGACGCCGCGCATGCCCGGCTCACCCGCGAGCTGCGCGGCGCCGCCCGGCTGCAGCTCGGCGGCGCGGTCGGGTCGCTGGCCGCGCTCGGCGCCGCGGCACCCGCGGTGCGGGCCCAGCTCGCGGCGCGGCTCGGCCTGGCCGACGGCCCGGCGTGGCACAGCCGGCGCGACGCGATCGCCGGGCTCGGGGCTGCGCTCGCGATCACCGTGGGGGCGGCCGGCAAGCTGGCGCGCGACGTCGCGCTCGGGATGCAGCCCGAGGTCGGCGAGGTGGCCGAACCGGCGGTGGCCGGCCGCGGTGGTTCGTCGGCGATGCCGCACAAGCGCAACCCCACCGGCTGCCAGGTCGCGCTGTCAGCGGCGGTCCGCGCGCCCGCCCTGGCGGCGACGCTGGTCGCGGCGATGCCGCAGGAGCTCGAGCGCGGCCTGGGCGGTTGGCAGGCCGAGGCGCCGGTGCTCGCCGAGCTGTTCGAGCTGGCGCACGGCACGCTCACCGCGATGCGCGGCGTGGTCGAGGGCCTCGAGGTCCACGTCGCCGCGCTCGCGGCGGGCGCCCCGGCGGCGGCACCCGAGGCGATCGCCGCGGCGGCTCGGTTCGTCGACGAAGCGCTCGCGCTGTACGAAGCGCGCCACGCGCCGCCCTAGCGACCGAGCGCCGCCGAGGAGGGCGGGGGCCCACGGTCGTGGAGCGCGCTCGCGCCGGCTGATCTGCGCGCGACGCGATCTTTGCGAGACCGCGGTGCGTGGCCGACATCGCCCGCGTGCGTGGTGCGCGCGCACTGCTCGGCGCTGCTACAACGCGAGGAACACGGTCTCGCCGTCGCCCTGCAGGCGGAGATCCCAGCGCCACATGCCGCGGGCGGTCTCGCGGGCGAGCAGGGTCTGGCGGCGCGCGGGCGGCAGCGCGTCGAGCAGCGCGTCGGGCGTGGGCGCGAAGTAGACCCGCGTCGCCAGCGCCTTGACCAGGCCGCGCGCGAACACCGCCACGGCGAAGTAGGGCGCCGCCGGATCGGGCGCGAGCGTCGTGAACTGGTAGCTGCCATCGGCCGACGTCGCGCAGCGGCCCCAGCCCGGGAACCGGGGGGACGCGGCAGGGGTCGCTTGCCAGATCTCGATGCAGGCATCGCCGACCGCGGCGCCATCGCCGTCGATGATGCGGCCGGCGAGCGCGAGCCGCGGGCCGCCGGCGCCCAGCCGCGTGAGATCGGCGAGCGCAGGTTCGGCGAGCGCGTGCCAGAACGGACCGATCGTCTGGCTGGCGGTGACCGGCCAGTTGGCGCCGCTCATCGCGCGGCCTCCAGCGGCGTGGCGTGCAGGCCGCGCAGCACGATGTCGAACCGGTAGCCGAGCGCAAACTCCGGCTGGGTGAGCTCGAGGTCGAACGCCGCGACCAGGCGCGCCCGCGCCGCCGCGTCGGGGATCGCGTGGTAGATCGGATCGGTCTCGAGCAGCGGATCCCCGGGGAAGTACATCTGCGTGACCAGCCGCGCGCCCCATGACGCCCCGAACAGCGAGAAGTGGATATGATTGGGGCGCCAGGCGTTGCTGTGGTTGCGCCAGGGATAGGCGCCCGGCTTGATCGACACGAAGCGGTAGCGGCCGTCGGCGTCGGTGAACACCCGGCCCGCGCCGTGGAAGTTGGGGTCGAGCGGCGCGTCGTGGGTATCGCGCTCGTGGTGGTAGCGGCCGGAGGCGTTGGCCTGCCACAGCTCGATCATCGAGTGCGCGACCGGGCGGCGGGCGTCGTCGGTGACGCGGCCCGCGACGATGATCCGCTCGCCCAGCGCGGCGCGGCCGGCGACCTGCGAGAGATCGGCCGCCGCGGGCAGCTGGGCGGGCACAAGCTGCGGGGCGGCGCGCTCGATCGTCGGCGCGGTGACGACGAGCGGCTGGTGCGGCGCCCGCTTGAGCGTGCTGCCGTAGCGCGCCACCGCGTAGGGCGGCTGGCTATCGGGCGGAAACGGCAGATAGGTAGGCGTGGTCATGGCGACTCCTCGGCGACTTGTTTGGCGATCCGGAGCGCGGTATTGGCCGCCGGGACTCCAGCGTAGACCGCGACGTGCATGAGCAGCTCGGAGAGATCGGCGGGGCTGGCCCCGGTGTGCTTCATCGCGCGGATGTGCAGCGCGAGCTCGTGGTCGTGGCCGAGCCCGGCGAGCAGCGCCAGCGTGACGATGCTGCGGGTCCGTCGATCGAAGTGCGGGCGCGCCCACACGCCGCCCCACGCGGCGCGCGTGATGTACGCCTGGAAGTCGCGATCGAGCGCGGTGATCGCCGCGGTCGCGCGGGCGACGTGGGCGTCGCCCAGGACCTCGGCGCGGACCCGCGCGCCGGCCGCGGCGAGCTCGGCGTCACCGGGCGTGAGGAACCCGCGGATCGCGTCGGTGACCGCGGCCGGGTACTCGAGCATCGGGATGTGCCGCGCGCCCGGGAGGACGACCAGCCGCGCGCCCGGGATGGCGTCGCGCAGCGCCTCGGACATCGCGACCGGGGTCGATGGATCGAGCTCGCCGGCGACGACGAGCGTCGGGATCCGCAGCGCGGCCGAGGACCGCGACATATCCGCCGCGGCGAGCGCCTCGGCGGCGGCGGCGTAGCCCTCGCGCGGGGTGCGGAGCAGCAGGTGGCGCAGGCCGCGGCCCGGCGCCGACGCCAGGTACGCGGCGCTGACCCAGCGGCCCAGCGTGGCGTCGGCGATCGCCTCGACGCCCTCGGCGCGGACCTGCTGGGCGCGCGCCCGCCACATCTCCGGCGGCGGGATCGCCAGCGCGGTGTTGCACAGGATCAGCGACCGCACCCGGGCTGGGGCGCGCGCCGCGATCGCCTGCGCGATGACGCCGCCGATCGAGACCCCGGCGACGTGGGCGGCGGCGATCCCGCAGGCGTCGAGCACGGCGAGCGCGTCGTCGGCGAGCTCGTCGATCGTGCAGGCGCCGCTGCCGACCTCGGTCAGGCCGTGGCCGCGGAGGTCGTAGCGCACGACGCAAAGGCCGCGCGACAGCGCCTCGGCCTGGGCATCCCAGACGTGGAGGCTCGAGCCGAGCGAGTGCAGGAGCAGCAGCGCCGGCGCCCCGGGCGGTCCGTCGATGGCGACGTGGGTGGCGAGCCCGCGAATGTCGACAAACGAAGTCATGGGGTCAGCGTAGCGGAAGCCCGACGTAGTTTTCAGCCAGCGTGGTCTGCGCGGCGCGCGACGCGATCACGTAGTCGAGCTCGGCGCGCTGGATCCGGCGGTGGAACGCGCCGGGCGCGCCCGGCTCGGGAAACTGATGGAGCAGCTGCGTCATCCACCACGAGAACCGCTCGACCTTCCAGACCCGGCGCAGGCAGTCGGCAGAGTAGGAGTCCAGCCGCGCTGCGTCACCGGAGCCGTAGAACGCGGCGAGCGCCTCGGCGAGCAGCCGGACGTCGGCGATCGCGAGGTTCAGGCCCTTGGCGCCGGTCGGCGGCACGATGTGGGCGGCGTCACCGGCGAGCAGCAGCCGGCCGTGGCGCATCGGCTCGGCGACGAAGCTCCGCATCGCCGTGACCGCGCGCTGGGTGATAGGTCCCGTGGCGAGCGCGAAGCCCTCGGCGGCCAGCCGAACCGAGAGCTCGGACCAGATGCGATCGTCGGACCACTGCGCGAGATCCTCGTCCGGCGCGCACTGCAGATACAGCCGGCTCACCGTGGGGCTCCGCATGCTGAGCAGCGCGAAGCCATGATCGTGATAGGCATAGACCAGCTCGTGCGAGCTGGGCGCGACGTCGGCGAGGATGCCGAGCCAGCCAAACGGGTACTCGCGCTCGAACACGCGCAGCCGATCGGCGGGGATCGACGGCCGGCACACGCCGTGAAACCCGTCGCAGCCGGCGATGAAGTCGCAGACCAGCACGACCGGCTCGCCGGTCCGGCGCCGGTAGTGGACCTCGGGGCGCGTGGTGGCGATGCCTGCCAGCCGGACGTCGTCGACCTCGAGCTCGAGCGGCGCCCCGGCGGCGAGCCGGTGGCCGACCAGGTCGCGCACCAGCTCGTGCTGGCTGTAGACCATGACCGCCTTGCCGGTCAGCGCGCGGAAGTCGATGCGGTGGGACTGCCCGCCGAACCGCAGGATCGTGCCGTCGTGGACCTGGCCGTGCGCGTGCATCCGCGCCGCGGCGCCGACCTCGTCCATCGCGTCGATCGTGCCCTGCTCGAGCACGCCGGCGCGGATCCGCTGCTCGATGTAGTCACGCGACTTGGCCTCGACGATCACCGAGTCGATGCCGTGGCGCGCGAGCAGGGCACCCAGCATGAGCCCGGCCGGGCCAGCGCCGACGATCGCGACCTGGGTGCGGTGCTGCATGGAGCGGCACGGCCGAGCATGCGGCGGGTCGTGGGACGGCGCAAGCTCGCGCCGTGGAACGGTGTTGGCTGCCGCCGCGCGGTCAGCTCGGCGGCAGGGGCGGGAACACGTAGCGGCCGCCGGCGAACGCGCTGTCGACCTCGGGCAGGATCTCGGCGCGCGCCCGCAGGATGCTGCGCTCGACCTCGCCCTTGTAGAAGTACATCCACAGATAGCCGACGCCGACGCCGACGCCGAGCACGACCACGAGGATCGGCGGCGCGCCCTTCGTCATCCCGAGGATGATCGCGCCGCCCGCCGCCATGCCCGCCAGCTTGATCCGGCCGAGCAGCTGCTTCCAGTACATGCCGACCACCGCGCCCTGCGCGTCGTAGGCCGGCACGGTGGCCTGGACGACGATCTTCGGATCGCGCGACCGCATCATCGCGCCGGTCTTGAGCGCCGCGCCGATCGCCGCGAAGTACGAGTTCGGGCTGCCTTTGCACAGCAGCTCCGCGTGGTTGGCGTTGGTCCGCAGCGCGTTGATCAGCAGCGGCCGCGTGTAGATGTACTTGAGGTTGGCGCCCAGGGTGCGAACGACCGCCGACGCCATGACGGCGAACCCCAGAAGCGCCAACCCATAGCTCGCGAAGGTGGACACGATGGCCAAGCTTACGCGCGCCGCAAACCGGGCGCCAGTGCCGCCGGATGCACCTTGCAAGTGAAATCCAGCGGAGGTCACCGGCCCGACTCCTCGGTCCCAGGCACACATCCGCGCAGCTCCGCCCGGCCGCGCGCGGCTTCCAACCCCGCGGTTATGACCTTAATGCGCATCTCCGTGATTCGGAGCGCGGTAGTGAGGAACACCAGCCTACGCAGCGCTGTCGCTACTACTATCTATTCGAGACAGACTTGCAGTAACGTGGTCTTCAATTATGAACTTTGCGAAGGTGTATGGAACAACGACGTGCGCGATCGTGGTCGCGATCATGGGATGTGGGATCGACCGCGTCGACGCAAGCTCCGCCGCGGTCGAGCAGCGCTCGCCCGCGGCGCCCGGCGGCCTCCACCGGGTCCCGATCGCGGCCGCGGGCCCGCGGGTCCGCCCGCGCGCGGCCGCGCGGCTGCCCGGCATCGAGTATCGCAATCGCTACCCCCGGGCCGACATCAACCACCCGCCGGTGGCGAACGACGACACGCTGGCGGTCGACGAGGATCGCACCGGCACGGTAGATGTCCTGGCCAATGACTCCGATCCCGACGGTGACCGGCTCAGCGCGACGATCCTCGGCGGCCCGGGGCACGGCACCGCGACGATCGCGAGCGGCGTGGTTTCCTATCGAGGTGCCAGGAACTACAATGGAACAGATTCGGTCGTTTACCAGATCAGCGATGGGCACAGCAGTACTGCGATCGCCGTGGTCCATGTCACGGTGAGGCCGGTCAACGATCCACCGTCTGCCAATCATGATTTCCTCACGGTGGTGCAGGGCCAGCCGGGCTCGATCGATGTCACCGCCAACGACACCGATCCCGATGGTGACACGCTCGTCGTCACCGCGATCACCCAGCCGGCCCACGGCACCGCGTCGCGGGCCGGGGTGATCGTCAGCTATACATCCGCCCCGGCGTTCACCGGACAGGATAGCTTCGAATACACGGTGTCCGACGGCCACGGCGGCACGTCGACGGCCACGGTGTTCGTCACGGTCAACCCGGGGGCCGGAAATCGCCCGCCGGTCGCGGTCGACGACACGCTGGCCACTGTCGAGGACACCGCCGCGGCGATCGACGTGGTCGCCAACGACACCGACCCCGACGGCGACCCGCTCGGCATCGTGAGCGTGACCCAGCCGCTCCACGGATCGGTGGCCGTGCTCGACGCGCGCCAGGTGCGCTACACGCCCCAGGCCGACTACCACGGCGCCGACGCGTTCAGCTACACGATCACCGATCCGTCGGGCGCGACCGCGACGGCGGGGGTCGCGGTCACGGTGGCGAGCGTGAACGACGCGCCGATCGCCGTGGCCGACGCGGCGAGCGTCGACGAGGACGGCACGGTCACGGTCGACGTGGTCGCCAACGACCGCGACGCCGACCACGACCCGCTGACCATCACCTCGATCACCCAGCCCGCGCACGGCTTCGCGATCGCGATCGACGCCCACCGCATCACCTACGTGCCGGGGCCGGACTACCACGGCCCCGACGCGCTGACCTACACGATCTCCGATGGCAGCGGCGGCACCGCGAGCGCCGAGCTCGCGATCGACGTCGCCAGCGTGAACGACGCGCCGGTCGCCCGCGACGACGCCGCGAGCCTCGACGAGGATACCAGCGCGACGGTCGACGTCGTGGCCAACGACACCGACGCCGACCACGACCCGCTCGCGATCGCCAGCATCACGCCGCCGGCCCACGGCGCCGCGACGATCGCCGATGCCCATCACATCACCTACGTGCCCGCGCCGAACTACCACGGTGCCGACGCGGTGACCTACACGATCTCCGACGGCAACGGCGGCACGGCGAGCGCCACGCTCGCGCTCGCGATCGCCAGCGTCAACGACGCGCCGATCGCCGCCGACGACGCGGCCACGCTCGAGGAAGATACGGTCGCGACGATCGACGTGCTCGCCAACGACTCCGACGTCGACCTCGACGTGCTCACCATCGTCGGCGTCACCGCGCCGCTCCACGGCACCGCGGTCGCGATCGCCGGCCGCATCGCGTACACGCCGGGCGCCAACTACCACGGCGCCGATGGCTTCTCCTACACGATCGACGACGGCCACGGCGCCCAGGCGACCGCGGCGGTCGCGCTGACCATCACCTCGGTCAACGACGCGCCGATCGCGGCCGACGTCGCGGCGAGCTCGGCCGACGGCGACCCGGTCGCGATCGCGCTGGTCGCCAGCGACGCCGACGACGATCCGCTGAGCTTCGCGATCGCCCAGCCGCCGGCCCACGGCACGCTGACGGCGGTGGTCGGCGCCACGGTGACCTACACCCCGACCGCCGGGTTCGCCGGCACCGACTCGTTCACCTACACCGCGTCGGACGGCCAGGCGAGCTCGCCGGCGGCGACCGTGACGATCGGCGTGACGCACGCGGTGTGCGGCAACGGCGTGCGCGAGGGCCGCGAGGAGTGCGACGACGGCAACACCACACAGGGCGATGGCTGCGAGGCGACGTGCACGCTGAGCTGCGGCTCGGGCTCCGGCGCCGATCGCGCGACGGTCGATCCGATCTCCGGCCACTGCTTCGTGGCGTTCGACGCCATCCACCACAGCTATCCCGAGGCCGCGGCGCTTTGCACGGCGCTCGGCGGCCACCTGCCATCGCTGACCAGCGCGAGCGAGGACGCGGCGGCGTTCGCGGCGGTGCACGCCGGCGATCTGCCGCTGCTCGGCGGCGACGACGTCGCGGTCGAGGGCAACTTCCGGTGGGTGACCGGCGAGCCGTTCGGCTACACCAACTTCCACGGGGGCGTCCACAACACCGCGGCCACGGATTGCCTGCAGTACCAGCAGGACGGCACGTGGAGCGCGTCGACCTGCGACGGCGCCGCCGCCAGCGGCGCGCTGTGCGAGCTCGAGCTCGCGGCGGTGGCCCCGGTGTTTGCCAGCGGCGGCAACGGCACCCACGGCCTCGCGTTCGCCGACCTCAACGGCGACGGCATCCCCGATCTCGCCGCGGTCAACCAGACCAACAACACCGTGGGCGTGCTGCTCGGCAACGGGACGGGCAGCTACCTGCTCCAGGCGGTGTACCCGATCGACAGCGGCGCGACCGCGATCGTCGCGGGCGACTTCGACGGCGATGGCCACGCCGATCTCGCGGTGCTCAACGCCGATATCAACACGATCGGCCTCTTGATCGGCAGCGCGAACGGCCAGTTCTCGCCGGGCACGCCGGTCGGCATCCCCGGCGGCGCCACCGCGCTCGCGATCGGCGACGTCGATCGCGACGGCAGGCCCGATCTCGTGGTCGGCGCGACCAACACGGTGCGGGTGCTGCGCGGCACCGGCGCCGGCGGCTTCACCCCGCTGACCAGCGTGGCGGTCAGCGGCGCCCCGGGCGGGATCGCGCTCGGCGACTTCGACCGCGACGGCGCGCTCGATCTCGCGATCACCACCGCCGCGGCGGTGCAGGTCGCGCAGGGCGGCGCCGGGGGCAGCTTCGGCGCGCCGGTCACGCTGGCGCCGGCGACGGCCGGCAACGGCGCGATCATCGCCAGCGACCTCGACGGCGACGGCAACCTCGATCTCGCGGTGGTCACCGGCGCGACCAGCGTCACCCTGTGGTTCGGCTCGCCGGCCGGGGCGTTCGCGGGCGCGACCACGCTGACCCTCGCCGCGGCGCCCCAGGCGGTCGCCGCGGGCGACTTCGACGGCGACGGCCACGCCGATCTCGCGGTGGTGAGCGCGAGCTACGCCACGCTGCTGCACGGCGCGGGCCGCGCGTTCACCCCGGTGGGCACGCCGACCTTGACCGGCGGCGCGGGCGCGAACTTCGCGGTCGCGGCCAGCCTGAACGGCGACGCGCTGCAGGACCTCCTGGTGGCCAACGCGTCGTCCGGACCTGTCGGTGGCTCGGTCGGCGTGCTGTTCGGCACCGCCGCCGGGTTCGCCGGCGCGCACGCGCTGGTCGCCGGCGCCGGCGATGCCGCGACGGTCTCGGCCGACTTCAACGAGGACGGCCGCCCGGACCTCGCGGTGGTCGACCCGGTGGGCGGCAAGATCTTCATCTACCTGCAGAGCGCCGCCGGCGTGCTGGTGCCGGGCGCGACGCTGACGACCAACCCGAGCGCAGGCACGACGTTCCCGATCGCGGTCGATCTCAACCACGACGGCCACGTCGATCTCGCGGTGACCAACGTCAACTTCAACAGCATCGCGATCGCGCGCGGGGCCGGCGACGGCACGTTCACCGCGCCGACCAACACCGGCACCGTGGCCGGGCCGCACCGGCTCGCGTTCGGCGACTTCAACCACGATGGCAACACCGACATCGCGATCGCGAACACCACCGGCGTGTCGTTGCTCAACAGCAACGCGGCCGGTGGCCTGGGCCGCGGCCCCGACTTTCCGATCGCCGGGACGCCGCAGGCCGTGGTGACCGGCGACTTCAACGGCGATGGCAACCCCGACCTCGCGGTGATCGGCAGCGCCGCGGCCACGGTCACCGTCATGCTCGGCAACGGCAGCAACTCGTTCACCCTGACCGCGCTGCCGATTCCGTCGGGCGGGATCGCGCTGGCCGCCGCGGATCTCGACGGTGACGGCGTGCTCGATCTGGTGACCGCCAACCAGGGCGACGCCAGCGTGAGCGTCCTGCGCGGCACCGGCGCCGGTGGCTTCGCGGCCGCGACGACGATCGCGGTCGACGCCCAGCCGTCCGCGGTGGTGGCGACCGATCTCGACGGCGATGGCCACACCGATCTCGTGGTCGCGAGCGCGGCCGCCCGGACCGTGACCGTGCTGCACAACAACGCCGCGGGCGGGTTCGTCGGGTTCACCGTCGCGGTCGGCGGCGCGCCGTCGTGGTTGACCGTGATGGATCTCGATCACGACGGTCAGCTCGACATCGCGGCGTCGACCGGCGGCCCGTTCATCGCCACGGTGTTCTCCGCCCGGTGACGCGTCCCGCCGGCGCGCAAAGCTGGTAGCGTCGCGCAGGTGCTGCGCCGCTTCGAGCTCGCCCTGGTGATCGCGGTCGCCGCCGCGGTCCTGATCCCCGGGCTGTGGACGTACTCGCCGGTCGATCCCTGGGAGACCCACTACGGCGAGGTCGGCCGCATGATGCGGCAGTCGCACGACTACGTGCTCACGCAGTGGCCGGGCACCAACTACGACCACGCCGCCGACGAGGGATTTCGGTCCAAGCCCGTGCTGGTGGCGTGGCTCATCGCTGCCGGCATGCAGATCACGGGGCTCGCCCGTGACGGCGGCTACGCGGGCGAGCTGGTCGCAGGCGCGCGCACCATGGTCGCGCTGCGCCTGCCGTTCGTGGTGTCAGCGATCGCCGGGCTCGCGCTGCTATGGTGGATGCTCGCGCGCCTGATCGGCCGGCGGGTCGCGTGGCTCGCGCTGCTCGTCGTCGGGTCCTCGCCGATGTTCTGCCTGATCGCGCGCCAGGCGATGCCCGACATGCCGCTGACCGCGTGCGTGATGGGCGCGGTGGCGCTGTTCGCGCTCGCGGTCGAGGATGGCGACCGGCCGTGCGCGCCGCTCGCCCGGATCGGCGGCGTGGCGATCGACGCCCGCCACGTCGTGCTCGGGCTCGCCGGCGGCGCGGTCGTCGCGCAGGCGATCTACTACGCCTGCTACTTCGCGGGCGCGCCGCCGCTCGCGGTGCACGCGGTCGTGTCGCCGGCGATCTGGCTGCCGGTCGCGATGCTCGCCGGGCTCGCGCTGTTGACCGCGCCCGGCTTCGCGATCGCCCGGCGGGCGCTGCGCTGGCTCGGTCGCCAGCTGGCCCGGCCGGTCCGGCGGCGCGGGGCGCGCTGGGCGCGGGCGGTGGCGATCGCCGATCGGCTGCTCGCGATGGCGCCGATCACCACGATGCGCCAGGTCTACATGCTCGGCTGCTACGCGCTGCTCGCGGTGAGCGTGCTCGCCAAGGGGCCACCGGGGCTCGCGATCGCCGGTGGCGTCGGCGCGCTCCACGTCGCGCTGCTCGGCCGCTGGCGGGCGCTGTGGGACGGCGCGTTCGAATGCAAGCGCGGGCTCGTGCTGGTCCTCGCGATCGCCCTGCCGTGGCACGTCGCGATGTTCTTCAAGGATGGCGTGGTGTTCGTGGTTCAGTACGTGATGTTCAACGTGCTGGCGCGCGCGACCACCGGGGTCGACAGCTCGCCGGGCACGTTCGAGATGTACACCGCGCAGCTCGGCGTCGGGATGTGGCTGTGGGCGGCGCTGCTACCGGCCGCGCTGACCCACGCGCTGCTCGGCACGCGCCCCGACAGCCGGGCAGGGCGCGCGCGGTTCCTGATGGCGATCTGGGCGGCGGTCGCGGTCGCGATGTTCGGGCTGGTCCAGACCAAGTTCCATCACTACATCTTGCCGGCCGTGGTGCCGCTCGGCGTCGTGGTCGCGTGCTGGCTCGACGACGTCCTCGCCGGGCGCGCGCGGCTGCATCCGGTGGCAGCGGCGATCGCGGCGGCGACCGTGCTGCTGGTGTGCCGCGACCTCATGCACGATCCCAAGCGCTGGATCGAGATGTTCGTGTTCCGCTACGACCGGGCGTGGCCGGCGGCCGAGCCATGGCAGATCGACCCGTCGGATGGCTTCCTCGGGCTCGGCGCCCTGGCGACGCTCGGCGTCGTGCTCGCCGCGACCCGGTGGCGCCGGCTCGCGATCGCCACGCTCGCCGCCGGCGGCCTGGCGATCGGTGCGTGGGCGCTCCACGTCTACATGCCGATCGCCGGGACGCACTGGGGCATGCGCGACGCGATGCGCGCGTACTACGATCACCGGACGATCTACGGCGAGAAGCTGGTGTATTTCGGGCTCGGCGCGCTGTACGACGACTGGCACGCCGCCACCGATCGCCGGGTGATCGAGACCCACATCCCCCAGGCGCTCTGGGTCGGCCAGCCGATGACCGTGACCATCGAGGTCCGCCCGGCGCGCGCCGAGCGGATCGCCGCTGGCGAGCTCGTGCTGGTCGGCGCGGTCACCGCGATCGGCGATCACAGCGTCGAGCTGACGCTTGGGCCTGGCGAACGCGGCAGGCTCGCGCCGCTCCTCGCCGGTGCCGCCGGTGCCCCGCGCGGCCGCTCGCCGATCCGCGTGATCGACGCCGATCGCATCCTCGCGTGGCAGCTGTACTGGCGCGGCGAGAACTTCTGGTCCCAGGAGGAGATCTGGGGCCCGCTGCCCGAGCTGCAGGCGACGTTTCTGGGGTCGTCCGCCAATCCCGATCTGCTCAGGTACCTCGCCGATCCGCTGCGCGCGCCGCGCGGCCGGCGGTATTTCGTGATCACCGACGCCGGCTACGTGGGCACCCTGCGCGGCGTCATGCCGACCGCGCGCTCCCGCGAGACCTTCGAGCTGGTCGATACGACCAGCAACAAGTTCACGCTCGCGTCATTCTCGCTGTGATCGCGACACCGCGACCGTGTGCGACGCCCGGCCCGCGAGCTCGATCACGGGGCGCGGGGGCCGCGAAACGCGCAACCATGCGCCCTGACGACTGCATCTTGAATAAACCTGTGTAGTATCGCACTGCCAATGCTGAAGACATCCACGCTGGTCTGCGTCGCGCTCGGCGCGCTGCTATCGACCGCACGAGCCGACCCCGAGCCGACGGCGCAGCTCACGCTGCCCCGGGGCCGGGTGCTGCTCGATGCGTTCCTCGAGATCAACCTCTCCGACGGATTGGCGGGAAAGCCAATCTCGCTGAGCCCGGACGTGTGGTACGGGGCCACCGACGAGCTCACGGTCGGCCTGGTCCACAGCTCGCTCGGCACCACCGGGTTCATCGGCGGCGTCGGCCAGGCGCTCTGCCTCAGCGGCGATGCCAACGGCTGCGACGGCGTCTACCCCGGCGCCGGCGTCGAGGTCCGCTATAAGCTCAAGCCGCGCGAGTTCGCGTGGGCGGTGTCCGGCGGGCTCTACGCGCAGGACTTCGATCCGCTGCAGCTCGCGATCAAGCTCGGCGCGGTCGGGCGCTGGGAGCAGGGCAAGCTCGCCGTCGAGCTCGCGCCCAGCCTGTTCGTCGGGTTCACCCACCGCGACGTCGACCTCGCGAACAACGTGCTCCGGTCCAACGGCGAGACCCTGTTGGTCCCGGTGACTGGATTCTACACCGTGGCGCCCAAGATCGCGGTCGCGCTGCAGCTCGGGCTCGTCCTGCCGTTCGAGCACACCGGCGATAACTACGCCGTGCCGGTCTCGATCAGCGGCCACTACCAGATCGACAACAGCGCGAGCGTGAACCTCGCGCTCGCCCTGCCGCGGCTGGTCGCGGGCTCCCCGCTCGACGGCGTCGACGCACGGTCGATCACGCTCGGAGGCACGTATGCGTTCTGAGACGCTCGTCACCATCACCTTGTCGCTCGCGGCCGCATGCGCGGCGCTGCCCGGCTGCGCGACCCCCGAGGCCAAGGCGCTGTGCTACCCGGTCGCCAGCTGGACCACCCCGACGATGCGGTGCGCCGCGCCGCCGCCGCCCGTCGCGGCCACCCCACCGCCGCCGCCCGCGCCGGAGCCGCCGGCGGAGGCGCCGCAGAAGGCCGAGGTCCAGAGCGAGAAGATCGAGCTGTCGGAGACCGTGCAGTTCGAGACCGACTCGGCCACCCTGCTGCCGCGCTCGAAGACCCTGCTCGACGAGGTCGCCCGCGCGCTGACCGATCACCCCGAGGTCAAGCACGTGCTGATCGAGGGCTACACCGACGCCAAGGCGTCGCGCAGCCACAACCAGAAGCTGTCCGAGGACCGCGTGGCCTCGGTCAAGGCCTACCTGGTCGGCAAGGGCATCGACGGCGGCCGGCTGCGCACCAAGGGCTTCGGCGAGACCCACCCGGTCGGCGATAACAAGACCGAGGAGGGCCGCGCCCAGAACCGCCGGGTCGAGTTCCGGATCCTGAAGAAGTAATCGGCCCGGCCGGTCACATCTTCAGCTGGTCCATCACGAACGCGAACACGTCGGCCCACTCGTCGACCTGTTGCTTGACCACGTCGGCGCCGCCGTGGCCGGCGTTGCGCTCGATCCGCAGCCACACCGGCGCCGGGCCAGCCGTGGCCGCCTGGAGCGCCGCGGTGAACTTGCGTGCGTGCATCGGATCGACGCGGTCATCGTGGTCCGAGCTCATCATGAGGAACGCGGGGTACGCGACGCCGGGCCGGACGTGGTGGTAGGGCGAGTAGGCGTAGAGCGCCTGGAACTGCGCAGGATCGTCAGCTGAGCCGTACTCCGACATCCAGGCCGCGCCGAGACCGAACTTGTGGTAGCGGACCATGTCGAGCAACGGCACCAAGCAAACGACCGCCTTGAATAGCTCGGGCGCCTGGACGGTCGCGGCGCCGACCAGCAGGCCGCCGTTCGAGCCGCCCATGATCGCGAGCTTTTCAGACGAGGTCCAGCCGCTCTCGATCAGGTAGCGCGCCGCCGCGATGAAGTCGTCGAACACGTGCTGCTTGTTCGCGAGCATGCCGGCCTTGTGCCAGTCCTCGCCGTACTCGCCGCCGCCGCGCAGGTTGGGGATCGCGATCATGCCGCCGCGCTCGAGGAACACCGCGTACCGCGAGCTGAACCCGGGGGTCTCGGAGATCCGGAACCCGCCGTACCCGGTGAGCAGGACCTTGGCCTGGCCGGTCTTCGCGGCGTCCTTGGCATGGACCAGGAACATCGTGACGTCGGTCTGGTCCTTGGACTTGTAGTGGACCTGTTCTGCGGTGAACTTCGAGGTATCGATCGGCAGCGTGATCCGCGCCCACTCGGCGACCTTGCCGGTCTTGACCGAGGTCTTGTAGATCGTGTTGACGTCGGTGAACGAGGTGTAGCTGAAGTACGCGTCGTCATCGTCGGGGCGTCCGATCAGGCCGCTGGTCGTTCCGAGCGGCGGCATCTCGACCTTGCGCACCAGCGCGCCGTCGAGCGCGTGGATCTCGAGCTCGCTCGTGGCGTCGCGCAGATAGTTGACGATCAGCCGACCGCCGACGACGCCGAGGCCGTCGATCGTGGCGTCCTGCTCGGCGATGATCTGCTTCCACGCGGCGCGCTCGGGGTGTTTCGGATCGACCACGAAGACGTGGTGGCGCGGCGCGCCGTCGTTGGTGTCGACGTAGAACTTGTCGTGCCAGGTCTCCAGGCTGGTGGTGACGTCGGGGCCGTCGACCAGGGTGGTCCACGCCCTGGGCTGCGCGCGCAGGTCCTTGTAGAACCAGCTGCGCGCGCCGCTCGAGCCGTGGCCGATCACCGAGAACAGCCAGTGGCCATCCTCCGAGACGAAGCAGCTGAGGAACCAGTCGCGGTGGCCGGTCGACGGGTGCACGATCGCGTCCTTGGCTGGATCGCTGCCGAGCCGGTGGTAGCGCGCCTCGGCGGCGGCGTTGCGATCCGCCTCCGCCAGCTGGTCGCTCGCGGGCGGCGTGTACGTGTAGTAAAACCCGCGACCGTCGGCCGACCACGACGCCATCGTGAACCGCGTCCCGGGGATGGTATCGGGCAACGGCTTGCCGGTCGCGACCTCGAGCACCTTGAGGGTCGCCTCGTCGGCGTTGTGCTCGCTGACCGCATAAGCGACGTACTTACCGTCCCAGCTGGCCTGCCAGCCGCGCAGGCCCGAGGAGCCATCGCTCGACCACGTGTTCGGATCGAGCAGCACGTGCTCGGCGCCGGTCTCGCCCTGCTTCCAGTACGCGATCCACTTCTCCTTGTCCTTGTGCTTGCGGCTGTAGAACAGCCGCGCGCCGCGGCGGATCGGCGCGCTGATCGCGTCGAAGTAGAACACCTCGCGGAGCCGCGCCGCGAGCGCCTCGCGCCCGGGGAGCTTGGCGAGCCGCTCGCGCGCGTAGTCATCTTGCGCCTTCATCCACGCCTGGACGTCGGGCGGCGCGGGGTCCTCGAGCCAGCGGTACGGATCGCGGACGTCGGTCGGCGCGGCGTGATCGGATCCCCCGAGGTGATCGACCACGTCGTCGCGGCGCGACGCAGGAAACTCGGGGCGCGCGACCGGCGGCGGCGCGGCGGGGGCGGCGGTCGCGACAGGTGGCGGGGCGGGCCTGGGGGCAGGCGGTGGGACCAGGGGCGCAGGAGCCGGTGCACCACCGCACGCGGCAACGAGCAAGATCACGGGCACAGAGCGTCGCATCGCGTGACGCTATCGCGCGTGCGCGGGGGCGACCAGGGCTGTTTCAGGCAGCGGTCGGCCTCCGCGATGTGCGACGGTGCGCACAGCCGCGGGCCGGCACGTCCGCGGGTCCGCGGGTCGACGAGCGCGGTGTCGATCCGACCTCGATCCGAGCTCGCTGAAGTTGGCGACCCCGGCCGGCGGCTGGAGCTGCCGACCTTTGCCGACCAGGTTCGCGCGACGGCGACCGGCGGGAGGTGTGACCTTGGCGCTCAGCGCGGCGCGGTCAGCGCTTCGAGGCGGACCAGGCCCGCCATGGCGGCCGCCGCGGAGTCGCCGCACATCTCGGCCGACGGTCGCAGGCTCGAGCACACGGCGGGGCGCGCGGGTGTGCCGAACAGCGCGCAGGTGATCGCCGCGGTCAGGTGCGGGCAGCGCTCGCCCGCGGGCTTGCCGTGCGGCAGGGCAGGTAGCGAGGGCGAGATCGACGGTGCGATGCAGCACGCTCCGCAACCGGCACGACATGGAAGCATGGCGTCGGTATCGTAACGCAGTCGGCCGCGGATGCGGAACCGGTGGTGGGCGACAGCGCGGACGCGGACGGTCATGTAGGATCGCCGCGTGGGAAAGCGCCTGTCGGCGAGCGATACGATGTTCCTCTACGGCGAGTCGCGCGAGCAGATGATGCACGTCGCCGGGATGCTGCCGTTCACGCCGGCCCCGGATAGCTCGCCCGATCACCTCCGCGAGCTGATGAACGAGCTGCGCGCCGGCGCGGTGGTCCACGCGCCGTGGAACCTCAAGCTCCGCACGCCGGATCTGCTGTGGAACCCGCTGCAGTCGTGGGTCGAGGAGCCCAGCGTCGACCTCGAGTACCACGTGCGGCGCTCGGCGCTGCCGACCCCGGGCGACGAGCGCGAGCTCGGCATCCTGGTGTCGCGGCTGCACGGCCACCACGTCGACTTCCACCGGCCGCCGTGGGAGATGCACCTGATCGAAGGGCTCGAGCGCGGACGGTTCGCCTGGTACCTCAAGATCCACCACTCGCTGGTCGATGGCTACACGGCGATGCAGGTGCTGATCAACGCGCTGTCGCCGGATCCCGACGAGCGCGATCGGCCGCTGTTCTTCTCGATCCCGCCCAAGAAGCGCACCGTCCGTCCGGCGGCGGCCGGGCCGGGGGCCGAGGCCGCCGAGACCAGCGCACCGCCCGAGCCGCGCGAGCCGGGGGCCGCGCCCGAGGGTGCCGCGGGCCCCAGCGGGATCGACTACGCCGACCTGGTCGCCGCGCTGCGCGATCAGTACGGCGCGTCGAAGACGGTGATGCGCGCGCTGATGAACGTGGTGCAGTCGTCGCGCGCCGGCAACCATGACCTGATCTCGCCGCTCGAGGCGCCGCGCTGCATCCTCAACGCGCGGATCAGCAAGAGCCGGCGGTTCGCGACCCAGAACCTGCCGATCGATCGGCTGCGCGCGCTGGCCCGCGCCGCCGGCGGCACGCTCAACGACGTGGTCCTCGCGCTGTCCGGCGGCAGCCTGCGGACCTACCTGCTCGAGATGAACGCGCTGCCGACCGCGTCGCTCGTCGCGATGCTGCCGGTCGCCGTGCGCGCCAAGGACGAGCTCGGCGGCGGCAACGCGCTCGGCGCGCTGCTCGCCACGCTGGCGACCGATATCGACGACCCGGCGGAGCGGCTCGCGCGGATCGTGGCGTCGACGACGCGCGCCAAGCAGCAGCTGCAGGGCATGTCGAAGGCGGCGATCATGCAGTACAGCGCGCTGCTCACCGCGCCTTCCATGTTGCAGATGATCCCCAGCACGGCCGGCCACATGCGGCCGACCTTCAACGTCGTGATCTCCAATGTCCCGGGGCCGGAGCAGCCGCTGTATTTCCGCGGCGCGCGGCTCGAGACAGCGTATCCGATGTCGATTCCGGTCCACGGCCAGGCGCTCAACATCACCTGCAATAGCTACGCGGGCACGGTGTGCTTTGGCTTCACCGGTTGCCGCGATAGCGTGCCGCACTTGCAGCGGCTCGCGGTCTACACCGGCGAGGCGCTGGCCGATCTCGAACACGCTGTGCTCCGTAGCTGAAGACGTGTAGAACAAAGCCTGGAAACGTCTCCAGGAGACGTTGAGGTTGACTGACCTCGACGTTGTCCCAAGGCGTTGAGTTTGACGGCGACGTAGACGTCGACTCCACCGTCGACTTTGCACCTTGACATCATTGCAATCGTCGCATCCTCGTCGAGGATCGCGGTCGGGGCAAGGTCGAGGTCGACGATGGGCTCTACGTTCACGGCCACCTCAACCTCGACTCAACGACTTCCGTCCAGGTCAAGGCCCAGGTCGACGTCAACCGGGCGGTGCGCCTGAGCCAAGGCCCCGACCCCTTTGTTCGACGCCTCTTGACCGGGCCTTGCAATGGTGCCCCGGCCTGGGGGCTGGCGGGCCTCGTGTTGCGCGGGGACCTCGCCTAGCGCTTGCGGCCGAACAGGCCGCCGCCGCCCTTGGCGGCCGCCAGGCGGGCCTCGATCGCGCGGACCTCGGCGGCTGCGTCGGCGTGGTTGGGCTTGAGGTCGAGGACCTCCTGGAAGTGGCGCAGCGCTTCCTTGTCGCGGCCCAGCATGCGCTCGACGCGGCCGAGGTAGAACCGCGCGCGCTCGGGACGCTGCGACTTGAACACCGCGCGCTCGAGCAGCTTGCGGGTCTCGGCGCCGATCGCCGGCTTGTCCCCGGCGGCGCAGAACTTGGCCCACGCCAGCATGCCGGCGTAATCGACCTCGATCGGGTTGAGATCGCACGCGGCCTTGTACTCGAGGATCGCCTCGCCGGGCTGGTCGCGCTTCATCGCGAGCTCGCCGCGCTTGAACGCCGCTTCGGCCGCGGCGGCGTTGTCGGTCGACACCCGCGACGGCAGCGGTCCGGCGGTCGGCGTGCGGCCGAACCCGGCGTCGGTCGGCGTGCGCTGGTCGGCCGGCGTGCGGTGATCGGTGGGCACGCCGAACCCGCCGAACCCGGGGGTGCGCTGGTCGGCGAACGCGGCGTAGCCCGGGGTGCGCTGGTCGGCGAACGCGGCGTAGCCCGGGGTGCGCTGGTCGGTGAAGCCGCGGCCCGGATCGGCGTCGCCGGTCGGCGTGCGCGGCACGGCGGGCGGGGGCGCAGGTGGCACGGATCCCGGCGTCGAGCCGGCGCTCGTTGGCGCCGCGTCGCGGACCACCGTGGTCGGCTTGGCGGTGGCCGGCAGCGGGGCAGGGGGCTCGGTGAACCGCACGGTCTCGTCAGTATCGGCGCGCGACGCCTGCGGTGCCGGGGGCGATGCCAGCGGCGGCACGCCGCGGCTCGACGTCCGCGGCGTGGCGCCGGGCGGGCCGGGCTTGGTCGGCGTGCGCGACACGCCGGCCGGCAGATCCGACGGCGTGCGCGCGCGCGTCGCGGCGGGCGTGTTGGTGCCGGGGTCGCGCGGCGTGGTGCCGGAGTACGCCGAGGGCGAGACCGTGCGTGCGCGCGGGGCGAACGGCGAGGGAGGTGTCCGGACTCCGGACCGCGGCGGCGGCGCGGTGGTCGGCGCGCCGCGGGTCCGCGAGGCGGTGGGCGTGCGGCCGGCCTCCGGTGTGCGCGGATACGTATCGGTGCCGGTCGCCATCGGCGGGTGCGTGCCGGTGCTGGTGGGCGCGACGAGCAGCGAGATCGACGACGGCCGGTCGGGCGGCAGGGCCTCGGGCAGCGGCACGCGATCAGCGGACGCGCCGGCGATCGGCAGGTCGGTCGCCGGCAGCGGGTCGAGGTCGACCGCGGCGGCGCGCCCGGTGGGCCTGCGCGCTGGCGCGGACTCGAGCGGCGCCGTCGGCGCCGTAGATCCGGGGGCCCGGGCCGTCGGCTTCATCGGCCGCGTGCCGGTCCGGGGCGCGTCGGCTTCTCCGGTGGCGCGCGCGATCGCAGCCGACAGCGTGGCCGTGCGCGGCGGGACCATGCACGCCGAGCACGACACCAGCGCGTAGATGATCGCCTGCGCGAACCGTGGATCGAGCTCGCGGTGGGTCGCCTCGAGCTCGGGCAGGCTCGTGCCGGCCTCCAGCGCCTCGAGCACGGGACTGGCGCTGGCCTCGAAGCCGAACCGCGGCAGATCCTCGATCGCCTCGGGCCGCAGCACGAAGTGCGCGCCGAGCTCGCGCAGATCGTCGAGCAGCCGCTGCTCCGACAGATTCGTACGCACCCCGAGGTAGATCGCGTGGCGATGATCGACCGCGACGCCGGGGAACACCGGCAGCGCGATGCGATCGCTCAGCACGAAATCACCGGATTCGACCGAGAACGTCCGCGCTGCGCGCTGCGCGACCATGCGGATCCGCAGCTTCAGGGTCTGCTCCGGGGAGCACCGCACGACGTCGCCGAGCACGTCGACCTCGTCGCGCTCCGGTGACGCCGCGAGCCGGCGCGTGATATCGGCCACCTGGGTCGAGGTGATGAAGTGGCTGGTCAGCGCGATCCGGGCGATGGCGTCGGCGGCCACCGGGGAGGTCGCCGCGACGATCGCGCCATCGTCGAACGCGATGCAGTAGCGCTTCCCGTCGCTGTCGAGCGTGAGCTGGCCGGTGTGACGCCGCGACGCGATCGCCCCCAGGGTCAAGCCCCAGGGTCGGTCGCGGATGGTTCCGCGTACCTCCATCACCGCACCGTCACCACGGTGTCCATACCAACATAAGACGAGTTTTTCTCGCCCAGCGCAACGCATCCGTTGCGTCGCGCCGCAGGAGGATCACTCATATGGATCTGCGCCACGCGACAGGGCGATATTCTCGGCCACACGCGCGATGTGGCCGGTCGGTCGCGGTGGCGGCGGATCTGCGCGAATCGCATGCGATCGCGGTCCTGCCGACGAACTGGCGACGCGCGCGGATCACGGCCTCGCGCGGCAGACGTGGCGAGACTGCGATGAGCGCCTCACGCTGCCCGGGGCGCGCCTCGTCGGATGCGTTGCGCAGTTTGTGCAACCGCCGCGGCGCGCGCGATTCAAGCGCTCGCGACGCCACGGGTTCTTGCGCCGAGTCCGCCACACTGGCTCGTACGCGCCGGCGCGGGCGGCCTGGTGCAGTGACATGGATCGCGGTGGTCGTCATGGCTCGTCGGCGGCGAGGAAGATCCGTGGCCCAAGAAGGGTTCGCACGCGGCCCGCGCGGCGTGGCTCGCCCGCGGCCGCCCGCCGACGCGCGCCGGGAGATCGCAGGTCATCACCAGCGTACCCGCGCGGCGCGTGACGCCCAACGATTTTCGACCGCGTCGTCACGACTTCACGTTACGCTGGCCGGTTGGGCCAACATCTCGTAGGCGTGTGGCGCGGTCGCCGACCGGGCCGCCGGGGGGTTAGAAAGCCGTTAACCGATCTGCGAAGATCGTCAGTCCGTGTAATCACTGCCGCTGCGACGCGAGGTCGCGCGAGCGCAGGACGGGCCTGGCTCGAGCTCGGGGGAGGCTTCATGTGGACGAGGGTAGCGGGCCTTGGCGTGGCCGGCGGCGTGGCGATCGGGGGTGGCGCGATGATCGACGGGGTGGCGCGCGCGCAGGTCGCGGTCGATCCGCCGCCGGGTTTCGGTTCGCTCAAGGACGTGCCGGTGCCGTCGCCGGCCGGGCTCGAGCACTTCGTGCGCGACAAGACGGCCGCGATCGCGCTGGGCAAGGCGCTGTTCTGGGATGTCCAGGCAGGCAGTGACGGACAGGCGTGCGCGAGCTGCCACTTCCACGCCGGCGCGGATCACCGGGTCAAGAACCAGCTCGATCCGGGCATCCTCGGCAAGGACAGCGTGTTCACCACGCCGCTTCCGTCGGGTGGCTCGGGCGGGCCGAACTATGTGCTGACCGGCGCGGATTTTCCGTTTCACCAGCTCGCAGATCCGCGCGACCGTAACTCGCCCGTGGTGTTCGATACCGACGACGTCGCGTCGTCGCAGGGCACGTTCGCCGGGGCGTTCAAGGCGGTCTCGCAGATCGCGATCGACGACGCATGCGGCCCGCCGGATCTCTCGATCTTCCACGTCGGCGGCCTCGCCACGCGCAAGGTCGAGGCCCGCAACACGCCGACGGTCGTCAACGCGGTCTTCAACTTCCGCAACTTCTGGGATGGCCGCGCCAACCACGTGTTCAACGGCGTGAGTCCGTTCGGCCGCCGCGATCAGGCGGCGCGCGTCCTCGAGGTGAAGCCCGACGGCAGCGTCGTGCCGGTGGCGATCGCGCTCGACCACGCGAGCCTGGCGTCGCAGGCGGTCGGCCCGGCGACCAGCGACTTCGAGATGTCGTGCACGAACCGCGGCTTCGCCGATATCGGCCACAAGCTGGTCGGCCGGATCCCGCTCGTGAACCAGCGCGTGTCGCCGACCGACAGCGTGCTCGGCCGCTATCGCCGGCTGTCCAGCGAGGGGCTCGCCGCGACCTACGGCCAGCTGATCGAGCAGGCGTTCGAGCCCCGGTACTGGAGCGCCAAGCAGCCGGTGGTGGTGAACACCGGATCGTTCACGCTGGAGGAGGCCAACTTCTCGCTGTTCTGGGGCCTCGCGATCCAGCTCTACGAATCGACGCTCGTCTCCGACGATGCGCCGATCGACCGCTACTTCGAGGGCGATCCGACGGCGCTGACCGAGCAGGAGCTGCGCGGGTTCGACGTGTTCCAGCACAAGGGCCGGTGCGCCACGTGCCACGGCGGCCCCGCGTTCTCGGCCGCGGCCAGCGTGGGGAACGCCCAGGACGCGGAGCACGGCCTGGTCGAGCGCATGGTGATGGGCGATGGCTTCGTCGCGCTCTACGACAACGGGTTCTACAACACCGGCGTGCGGCCCACGGCCGAGGACCTCGGCGTCGGCGGCGGCGATCCGTTCGGCGTGCCGCTGTCGTTCACCCGGCAGTACAAGCAATACGTCGGCGGCACGAAGTACCCAGATCCGTTCCAGGTCGATCCGTGCACGTTCGCGGTCGGCACGTGCGTCGAGGTCACCGACCCGGGCGCGCGCGACGCCGTCGACGGCGCGTTCAAGACACCGATCCTGCGCAACGTCGAGCTGACCGGGCCGTACTTTCACAATGGCGGCCAGGCGACGCTCGAGCAGGTCGTGGCGTTCTACGACCGCGGTGGCGATCGCCGCGGCGAAGATCGCAATGACACCACCGGGTTCGGCGTCAACCCCACGAACGTCGATCCGGATATCGTGGCGCTCCACCTGACCGACCAGGAGATCGCGGACCTCGTGGCGTTCCTCAAGCGGCCGCTGACCGATGACCGCGTCCGCTGGGAGATGGCGCCGTTCGACCACCCCGAGCTGACCGTCGCCAACGGCGCGAGCGGCTTCGAGCTGCAGGCGAGCGGTGCCGGCAGCGACGGCAGGGCGCACGACGCCACCCTGACCTTGCCGGCGGTCGGTGCGGCGGGCCGGCTGCCGCCGTTGGGGCCGCTACAGCCATTTCTGCGCTGAACCGGCCAAGGCCGAGTGGTCGCCGGTCACGGCCTGCCGCGCTGTACCACCGATCGATCGCAGATCGCCGCAGATCGCCGCAGATCGCGCTTGTCGCGGCGGGGCCCCGATGCTCCGCTTGCGACATGGTGTGTGTGGGGTGTGGATCGCAGCGCGCGGGCGACGATGATCCCGCGGCGCTGTGCCCGGCGTGCGCGCGCGACGCGTTGCCGTGCGACGGCTTGATCCCGGAGCACCTGCGCTCGCGAGTCGACCCGGCCCAGGTCGCGGCCTGGGTCGTCGATGGCTTCGGTGCCGCGCATCCGGTGGGCCGGCAGACCACGGTGGGCCGCAGCGCCGAGCGCGATCTCGTCGTGCTGGCGAGCTCGGTGTCGCGCGTGCACGCCTTGCTGCGCCACACCGGGACGCGCTGGACGGTGCGCGATCTGGGCAGCCTCAACGGCACGTTCGTCTATGGCACGCGGTGCAGCGACGAGACCGTGATCGGAGGCCGGGCGCTGCTCAAGTTCGGTGATGTCTCGCTGTGGTTCCTCGCCGAGCTCGCGGACCAGCCGCCCGCTCGCTCGATCCCGACCATCACCGGCGGCGCGGCCGGCGGCGTGATCTGCTACGAGCTCGTCCACCGCGCGACCGAGCTGCGGGTGTTCGCGACCGACCGCCCTACCGCGGGTGGGGCGCTGCTGGCGCGCGCGGTGGGCGGCGACCTGTGGTCGGAGCGCGGCCTGGCGCCGCTCGAGTTCCAGCTGCTGCGCGCGCTGTGCGTCCGCGGGGCGGCCGAGGCCGCGCTGCCGTCGTCGATCCGCGGCTGCGTCGCCACCACGCAGCTGGTTCGCGATCTGCCGTTCCAGTCGAAGTATGCCAATCAGGATAACGTGCGCCAGGTCGTGCTTCGCCTGCGCAGCTTGCTCGCCGAGCTCGGCGCGCGGGACCTGCTCGCGGTCGTCCCCGGCCGGGGCTACTACCTCGCTTGCCAGGTCAAGACCGGTGGCGCGTGCGACGCACCAGGTAGTCGACGCTCGAGCGCCCCGCGCCGAACGCCGCCAGCACCATCAGGCCGCCGATGATCGCGAGGTTCTTCACGAAGTTTATCTGCTGCGGCAGGCGCTCGGCGCCGTGGAAGTTCCAGAACGCATGGAAGATCAAGGTCGCCGGGATCATGAACAAGATCAGGCCCACGCTGGCGGCGCGGGTCAGCACGCCCAGGATGAGGCCCACCGCGCCGGCGACCTCGGCGATGCCGGCGATGAGCGCGAGCGTAGGGGCGTACGGCAGGCCGTGCTGGGCCAGCTGCGTCGCGGTCCCGGGGAGATCGGTGAGCTTGCCGATGCCGCTCAGCAGAAACACGGCGGCGATGAGGAAGCGGCCGATCAACGCGACCGCCGGACGCTGCATGGCGTCGCGCACCACCACGACCTCATCTACGGTGCCCGGACCATCGAAGATTCGACGCTCAGCGATACTTGGGTTCATCGGCATGGCAAGACCTCCGTGGTGACGACCACGCAAGCACCGCGCCAGCTCGCCGGTCGTGGCGACCGCGCACATCGAGCGCCCGGCGTGGCCAGCTTGCGCGTGCGCCCGCGGCTGACCCGCAGCTGCGGTCCGCGCTGGGCCGGCTGCGTGGGCTCCTGGGATCGAGGTAAGCTACGGCCCCTTGAGCCGCTGGCAACGTTACTGGTTCGCAGAGGGCGGCCGCCTCGCCGCCGCCGCCGTCCGCATCGCCATCGCCGCCGCGGTGCTGATCACGCTGTACCGGCTCGCTACGCTGTCGACGGTGCACCTGCCCGGGCCGCCCGCGCTGTACCGGCCGGTCGGGATGTGGATGCTGCTCGGCCGCACGCCGCCGCCGGCCGCGGTCGTCGACGTGCTGTGGGGGCTGGCGTGGACCGGCAGCGCCGCGATGCTGGTCGGCTGCTACGCGCGCGCGGCCACGGCCGTGAGCTGCGGCGCCGCGCTCGCGCTGACCTCGCTGTCGTTCGCGTCGAGCGCGAGCTGGTCGCACCAGTACAACGTCGTGTTCCTGGCCCAGATCGCGTTGCTCGGCGCGCGCGGTGGCGACGCGCTCTCGGTCGACGCCTGGCGGGCCCGGCGCCGCGGCCAGCCCGTGCGCGACGTGCCGCGCGGCTACCAGTGGTCGCTGCGGCTGGTCCAGCTGGCCGTCGCGCTGATGTTCGCGGGCGCGGCGTTCCACAAGCTCCTGCACAGCCACTTCACGCTGCGCTGGGCGCTGTCGGATAACCTACGCCACCAGCTGCTCGTGCGGTTCGATCTCGCCGGCTTGCCCAGGCCGGCGATCGCGGCCTGGATCATCGACGACGTGTGGCGCTACCGCGTCGTCGCGGTGCTGAACCTGATCTCGCAGTCGATGCCGATAATGGCCTGCATCTTCGTACGCCGACCGCTGGTGCGCGCGCTGGCCGGCGGGTTCTTCGCGCTCGAGATCATCGCGCTCGCCCACGTCGTCGGGCTGTGGAACCCGCAGTGGCTGCCGCTGACCGCGGTGTTCATCGACTGGGATCGGCTGTGGGCGGCGGTCTCGCGCCGCGCCACCCCGGTGCCGGCGACCCCGGCGGGCTGGGCGCCGCGCCCCGCGGCCCGCGGCTTCGTCGTCGCGTTCGTGGTCTACGACGCGATCACGGCGATCATCCCGACCGTCGACCAGCGGCTCAACACGTACCCGTTCTCGGCGTTCCCGATGTTCGCCAATGTCCGCTCCCGGCTGCCCTACGACGAGCACCTGCCGTACTCGGTGCCCGGGGACCGGTTCGAGGTGCTCTCGGATCAGCCGGTCGACCCCCACGTCCAGCGCTGGCTCGACTACCAGAACCGCCGGCTCGATATCACCCACGGCCCCGACGTCCTGCGCAACCGGCTCGCCGCGGTGCTCGGCGACGCCCAGCGGCGGTTCCCCGAGGCCGGCATCCACGGGCTCCGCCACCACGTCGTGATCTTCGAGGCGCCGGCCTACCCGGCGCCGGCCCACTTCGAGCCGCACCCGATCGCGGTCACCGGCGAGCTCGACCGCGGCGTGTTCCGGACGGTGCTCGGCGCGATCGGCGCCGACGACGTCGTGCTCGCGCCCCAGGGCCTCGACGCGACCACCGCGCAGCTCGCGTGCTACCTCGACGACGAGCCCACGCCGCACCCGCTGGCCGGCGCGCACACCGGCAACCGCTTCGCGACCGGCGCGATCGAGGGCGATCCGCTCTACGTCGTGGCACAGATCGATGGCAAAGCCTGGCTCGTCGGCTCGCGGCGCGGCTGGCGCTGGGAGTGACCGACGCGCGCGGGTTACTTGATCCCGAGCTCGGCGGCGCGGGCCGCGCGCCAGGCGTCGAGCTCGGCGGTCGTGACGTGCGACTCGTGGTGGAGCGTCCAGTTGAGGCAGGCGATCAGATCGTCGGGGTCCTCGAGGCCGATGCCGAGCCGGATCAGCCGATCGATGCCGAGCTGGGCGACCTGCTCGGCCGGCGAGAAGTACTCCGACACCGTGCGGTGGTGGTTGACCTTGGTCGCGAGCCCGTCGAACGACAGCGCGTAGCGCGGCACGCTGCACGACACCAGCACGTCGGCGATGTGGCGGTGACGGGCCTCGTCGGCGCCGGCGACGCGAACCGCCATCAGCGAGCCGGCGCGCTGGTAGTCGCGCGCGATCACCGCGGCGTCGGGGTGATCGGGGCGCGACGGATGAAACACCCGCTCGATCCGCGGGTGGCGCGCGAGGAACGCGGCGACCCGCACCGCGGTGTCGCACCGCCGGGCGAACGCGCGCTCGGCCGCCGGTAGGCCGGCGACGATCCGCTGCGCGCGCGCGTCGTCGAGGATCCCGCCGCGCATCGCGACCAGATCCATCAGCTGGTTGGCGAGCTCGCTGTCGTTGGTGGCGATGTAGCCGCCGAGCGCGAGATCCTGGCCGCCGAGCGCCTTGGTCAGGCTGCCGACGACGACCCGCGCCCCGGTGGCGAGCGGCCGCGCCCGGAGCCCCCACGGCGTGGCGATCGTGGTGTCGAGCACGAGCTGTCCGCTCAGCTGCGCGAGCGCCGCCACGTCCTGCGCGCGAGTCAAAGGGTTGGTGAACGTCTCGGCGAACACCAGCTGGGTCGTGGGCCGGATCGCCGCGGCGAGCGCCGCGAGATCGCCGTCGTCGACCAGCGTGACCTCGGCGCCGATCCGGCGCGCGGTGTGCTCGATGAACGTGCGGGTCTTGTTGTAGACCTGCCGCATCACGACGGCGTGGCCGCCGCGCTGGAGCAAGGCGTCGGTCACCAGCGCGACCGCCTGCATGCCGCTGTCGGTGACCAGCGCCGCCCGGGCGCCGTCGAGCTCGCGCAGCGCCGCGATCAACGCGCTCGTCCCCGGCGTGCCGTAGCGCGCGTAGAGGTGCGGCAGCTCCGACCACGCGCCGTCGCCCAGCATCAGGAACGCCGCCTTGGCCTCCTGCCACGCGACCACGCTGGGCGAGCCGAGCAGGTCGCGCTGGATCGTGCGGCGCTCGGGGTGCAGCCACGCCACGCCGGCCTGCCGCGCGTGGGCATCGAGCGCGCCGTGCAGCTCGCGGGTCGCCGGCGCCATGGCCGCCAGGGGCGGGCGCTCGCGCGGACAGCCCGCCGGATCGAGCCACGCGGTCAACTCCAGTCCGCGCGCGGTCATGCGACGACCCCGAGCCACAGGACCTGCTCGACCCGGCCGAGCTCGCGGATCTGATCGACGACCTCCTGGATCTGCGCGTCGTCGCTCGCCGAGATCACGAAGCCGTGGTGGGTGACCAGCGGCTCGCCGCGGCTCGCGCGGTTCTGCACGGTCAGCCCGGCGCGGCGGACCAGCGAGTCGACCCGGCGGGCGAGCCCGGGGTGGGCCTCGGCGGTGACCCGCAGGTAGTGGCGGCGCGGCGCGGCCGGCGTGGCGACCGCGCGGTGCGGCGGCGGCCACTGCACGGAGTTATCCTGCGCGAGGTCGATCAGATCGCCGAGCACGGCGGTCGCGGTCGGCAGCGCCCCGGCGCCCATGCCGAACAGCGAGAGGTCGCCCGACGACGCGCACTTGAGGTACACCGCGTTGTACTCCTCCTCGACCGAGGCCAGCAGGTGCCAGTCGGGCAGGAGCAGCGGCTCGACCGCCGCGGTCAGCTCGTCGCCGTCGCGCGCGGCGTGCGCGATCAGCCGGATCCGGAACCCCATCGACTCGGCGAGATCGCAGTCGGCCGGCCACAGCTCGCCGATGCCGCGCACCGACAGCGTATCGGGCGGCAGCCACGTGCCGAACGCGCGGTAGGCCAGGATCGAGAGCTTGGCCGCCGCGTCGTGGCCATCGATGTCGGCCGAGGGATCGGCCTCAGCGAGACCCAGCCGCTGGGCCTCGGCGATCGCGCGATCGAGCGCCCACTCGTCCTGCTCGAGCCGCGTGATGATGTAGTTGCAGGTGCCGTTGACGATCGCCATCATGCTGTCGATCTCGTCGGCGCGGTGCGACAGGTGGCGGATGATCGGCAGCGCCGCCGCGGCGGCGGCCTCGCACAGGAGCGGCGTGCCGGTGCGCTGGGCGAGCACGCCGAGCTCGGCGAGCTTTCTGGCGAGCAGCGCCTTGTTGGCGGTGACCACGGGCTTGCCGGCGGCGAGCGCGGCGGACACGGTCGGCTCGACCTCGAGGCCGCCGGCGACCTCGACGATCACGTCGACCTCGGGATCGCCGACCAGCTCGATCGCGCGGGTGGTCTGCGGGATGCCATCGGCGAGCCGGGTGCGCGGCTTGTCGAGCTCGCGCACCGCGAGCCGCGTCACGCGGAACCGCACGCCGTAGCGCTCGGCCATCGCGCGGGTCTGGCGGTCGAGCAGCTCGAACACGCCGGTGCCCACCGTGCCGCAGCCGATCATGCCGATCCGGATCTCGCGGATCGGCCGCGCGCCGACCCCCTCGAACCGCTCGCGCGGCGTCGTGGCGTCGAACGCGCGCGAGTCGCGGAGCAAGCCCGCCAGCCGGACCTGATCGGCGAGGAACGCATCGTGGCCGAACTCGGAGTCGAGCTTCCACAGAGAGCACGTCGCGCCGACCGCCTGGAGCTCGCGGTACAGCTCGTGCTGGAGCGGAAACGGAAACACCAGGTCGCCGGGCACGCCGACGACGAGCACCTCGGCGGTGACCCGCGCCAGCTGGGCGCGCAGCGCCGCTTGATCGGTGCCGAAGTGGCTGCGGTCGATCGCCTCGGACAGGAGCAGGAACGTCCGCACCGGGAACCGGGCGGCGAACCGCACGCCGTGGTGATCGAGGTACGCCGCGACCGGCGGCCGGTCGAGCTCGGGCACCAGCACGCCGAACCGCGTGTCGAGCTCGTCGCGGCCGCGGTAGGTCAGCATGCCGAGCTGGCGCGCGCGGATCATCCCGGTGGCGACGTCGCCGGTGCGCAGCCCGTCGCGCACCAGCTCGCGCTGGAGGTGGCGCGTCGCGGTGCCCCAGCCATCGGGCCGCAGGCCCGCCGAGATCGTGATGAGGCGCGCGCAGCGCGCGGCGTGGCGCACGGCGAACGCGATGCCGACCAGGCCGCCGAGGCTGGCGCCGACGTAGGTCACCGGCGTGGTACAGCCCAGGCCATCGAGCCAGGCGGCGATCAGGTCGGCGAGCCCGAGCGCCGACAGCGGCGGGATCGGGCCGTCGTCGAACCCGCGCCAGGTCGAGCCGTTGCCGGGCCACGCCGGACACAGCACCGTGGTGCGCGACAGATCGATCAGGTCGGGCGCGTGGAGCGCGGGCCACCAGGCCTCGGCGCCGCTCGGCGGATCGCCGAATGGAAACGGCGACGCCGTGATGCCGCCGACGACGATCATGACGGGCGCGGTGCCGAGCGGGCGGCCGAGCTGGTAGCCGGCGAGCTCGACCTCCGCGAGCGCGTGGCCTTCCACCATCATCGCGGCGCGGCGGACTTCGTAGCGGCGCGGCGTGGGCAGCGGGACGGTCGGGACAGCGGCGCTCGCGGACATGCGTCCGTGATAGTGGGCGATCGATCGGAGGCGGTCAATCGCCGGGGGCCAGCGAGAACTGCACCGTGGCGCCGGCGCCTGGCGCGGTCTCGAGCCAGATCCGGCCGCCGTGTGCCTCGACGATGCCGCGCGCGATCGCGAAGCCGAGCGCGGCGCCGCGGTAGCCGGGCTGCTCGCTGCGCCACCACGGCTCGAACATCGCGTCCTCGCGATCGATCCCCGGCCCGTGGTCGCGGACGGAGAACTGCAGGCGCCCGGCCTCGCCGGGCTGCGCGCCGATCTCGATCACGCCGCCGTTGGCGGTGACCTTCATCGCGTTCGTACACAGGCAGGCCAGGGCCTGCACGACGCGGTCGGCGTCGCACGCCACGCGGGGCAACCCGGTCGCGTCGCGGACCTCGATCGCCAGGCTGCGCTCGCGGGCCATCGGGGCGAGCAGCTCGCTGACCGCGGCGAGGATCTCCTGCGGCGCGTGGGGCTCGCGGTGGATCGCGAGCCGCCCCGCCTGGATCTCTGCGAAGTCGGTGAGGTTGCCGATCTGCCGGGTCATCCGCTGGGCCTGGCGCTCGATGCGCTCGGCCACGGTGCGGACCCGCGTCTGGGCGGCGTCGCCACCGCCGGCGATCTGGACCAGCGCGGTCGCGCCCATCACGATCGTGCCGAGCGGGTTGCGCAGATCGTGGGCGACCACTGCGAGGATCTCGTCGCGAACCCGCAGCGAGTCCCGCGCGTGGCCGAGCGCCACGGCAGCCTGCTCCCGGTCGCGTTCGAGCGCGGCGATCTGGCGTTCGAGCGCGGCGACCCGATCGGCGGCGCTCTCGTCGTTCGAGCTGTTCACCGAAACGG
>Ga0302323_100000073_pt1 | contig 65021 bp, 49 predicted proteins | sample Fen_T0_3_FD_201950 | JGI IMG/M metagenome (GOLD analysis project Ga0302323, IMG submission 201950) | Peat permafrost microbial communities from Stordalen Mire near Abisko, Sweden - Fen_T0_3 | ecosystem: Environmental > Terrestrial > Soil > Wetlands > Permafrost | place: Sweden: Abisko...
GGTGCTCGCGGTGCGCGGCGTGTTCGACATGCAGTTTGGCGATGTGCCGTTCTACGAGCTCGGCCGCTACGAGGACACCAGTGCGATCGGCGGCGGGATGGCGATCCGCGGCGTGCCGTCGTATCGCTACTACGGCAAGGTCAAGGCGTTCGGCAACGTCGAGCTGCGCACAAAGCTCACGCGGTTCGATCTGTGGGGGCGCAAGATGAAGCTCGGGATGGCCAGCTTCGTCGACGCCGGCCGGCTGTGGAGCGGGATGGACAACCCGCGCCCCGCGCTCGATGGCACCGGGCTCGGCGTGCACTACGGCCTCGGCGGCGGCCTCCGCCTGCAGCAGGGCCAGACGTTCGTGGTGCGCGCGGACGTCGCGTGGTCGCCGGACGCGCGACCGGTGGGCGCGTACGTCATGGCCGACGAGATCTTCTGACCGGTCGTTCAGGTCGTCACGAACGCGTCGACCGGCTCGATGTGGATATTGCGGTCCTTGGCGTCCGGCTCGCGGACCGCCGCCGCGAACCGCTCGCTGACGTCGGGCGAGATCTCGACCCGGGTCTCGCGCGCGTAGATCTGGATCTTGCCGATCGCGGCCTTGGAGATGCCGCCGCGCCGGCACAGCAGCGGGACCAGCCACTTCGGATCGGCGTTCTTCGAGCGTCCGATGTTGATCGTGAACCAGACCTGCTTGGAGTCGTCGTCGTTGCCGTCGCGCTCGCCGGGCGACTCGGCGTGAGGCGCCCGGTCGTGACGAACGTACTCGGCGCGATCGGCGGGAGCCGAGCGCGACCGCCGCGGCGGCACGTCGTGCGCGGTCGCGCTCGCCACGCGGCCGGGCCGGTCAAGCGGCGCACCCAGCAGCTCCACGAGGTCCGCGCGCTCGCCGCGCGGCGCGGGCGACGAGCTGAGCTCCGCGTCGGTCTGCGCTGCGGCGCGGTCGTGCGCCGCCGGCGCCGCGCCCGGTCGCTCGACCGGCGCGGCCGCATCCTGGGAGTCTGCGGCCGGGATCGCCGCCTTGGGCTTGGTGGGTCTGCTGTGCGGAGAGCGCGAGGCGGGCGCCGCGGCAGCGCTTCGCAGCGCGACGCCGCCAGGGCCGGGCTCCACGCGGGCGTCGGGGCCCGCGCTGCCCACGTCGTTGCTGGCGAGGCCGGCGGTGTTGCTGGCGTTGCCCGAGCCATGGGCGCCGGGGCCGCCACCCAGCCGGCCGGCGCCCGCGGCGAACGGCGCGCGCTCGGGGCGGGTCGGTCGCTCGGCGCGCCCGTTGTGGAGGCCGCGATCGCTTCCAGCGCGGTCGTCGTGGCCGCGGATCGGTCCGCGCACCGGACGGTCGTAGCGCGAGCGACCGGGGACATCGCGGCTGGTGGGGCCGCCGCGATCGGCGGGCGAGCGCGGCCGCGCCGCGGACGGGAGCGTGAGCTCCTCGGGCGCCGGGCGCGCTTCGCGGCGCAGGCCGACGAGGGCCGCTACCAGATCCTCGGCCGAGCGCTCGGCGAGCAGCGTGCGGGCGACCGCGCGATCGGCGTCGGAGATGGTCTCGGTCAGCGCAGTGACCTCGCTCACCAGGTGCTGCTGGTCGCGGCTGCGGATATCATCGGACGACGGCGGCAAGAGCCAGGTGGCTTCGACCCGCGCGGTGTAGAGCAGCCGCTCGATGAACCGGCGGGCGGCCTCGATCGAGATGAGGATCGCCAGGCCGTGCTTGCCGGCGCGGCCGGTGCGGCCGCTGCGGTGGACCAGCGTCTCCTTGTTCTGCGGCAGGTCGGCGTGGATGACCAGGCCGAGGTCCGGCAGGTCGAGACCGCGGGCGGCGACGTCGGTCGCGACGCAGACGCGGGCACGGCCATCGCGCAGCGCCTGCAGCGCCTGGTTGCGCTCGCGCTGCGACAGCTCGCCCGAGAGCGCCGCCACGGAGAAGCCGCGCTCGCTGAGGTTGGCGGCCAGGTGGGTGACGCGATCGCGCGTGGCGCAGAACACCAGCGCGCCCGGCGGGTTGTGGTAGCGGAGCAGGTTGACCACGGCCAGGTCGCGCTCGCGGGGCACGACCGAGACGACCTGGTACTCGATATCGCGGTGGCGATCGCCTTCGCCCGAGGTGGCGATCCGCATCGCGTCGCGCTGGTAGCGCTTGGCGAGCGTGGCGATCGGCGCCGGGATCGTCGCCGAGAACAGCAGGGTGCGGCGATCCTTGGGCGCGGCGTCGAGCAGGCGCTCGAGGTCTTCGCGGAAGCCCATGTCGAGCATCTCGTCGGCTTCGTCGAGCACGACCGCGGCGAGCCGGTCGAGCACCAGGCTCTTGCGCGCGAGGTGGTCGCACAGCCGGCCCGGCGTGCCGACGACGATGTGGACGCCGTTGCCCAGGGCCTGGCTCTCGCGGCGCGGGTCCATGCCGCCGACGCAGGTCGTGATCCGCGCCGAGGTCTCGGCGTAGAGCCAGCTCAGCTCGCGGTGGACCTGCATCGCGAGCTCGCGGGTCGGGGTGACGATCAGCGCGCGCGGCGCGCCGGCGGCGGTGAACCGCTCGGCGTCGCCGAGCAGCGTCCTGGCGAGCGCGAGACCGAAGGCGACGGTCTTGCCGGACCCCGTCTGCGCGGACACCAGCAGGTCGCGCACGTCGACCTCGGGTGCCATGATCGCGGCCTGGACCGGGGAAGCGGCGACGAAGCCGCGGGCGACGAGCGCGCGGCGCAGGCTCGGATGGGCAGATGAGAACGGCATCGAGGAGCCGCGCACCGTAGTCGCTAAGGGCCCCTCGCGCAAGCAGCGTCTTCGAGGGGGGCTCGCCGGGGCGCTCGCGCACGGCGAGAAAGTCGCAGCGCCGGGCGTACTTCGCCGAGCTCCGGGCGCAGGCGCGCCCGCGCGACCGGGCACCCACCTTGCAGCTGGAAATCGCCATGGCAACCGCAACGCAACAAGATCATGTGTCGCCACAGGACCACCGCGACCGCCTCCACGAGCTGGTGAAGGCCGCCACCACCGTGATGCTGCTGTCGCACGGTGAGGGAAGCGCGATCGTCGGCCGGCCGATGGCGGTCGCGCGCGTCGACGACGACACGACGCTCTACCTGGTCACCGCGGTCGACTCGAAGAAGGTGGACGAGATCACGCGCGATCCGCGGGTCAGCGTCGCGGTCCAGACCGGTCACAGCTTCGTGATGCTCGATGGCGAGTGCCGCGTCTCGCAGGATCGCCAGCTGATCGATACGCTGTGGCAGGACGGCTGGAAGCCGTGGTTCGCCGGCGGCAAGACCGATCCGACGATCGCGATCCTCGTGGTGACGCCGAACCAAGGCTCGTACTGGGATGGCGGGCTCGGCAATGGCCTGTCGTACCTGTACCGGATGGTCAAGGCGCGCGTCACCGGCGAGGCGATGGAGAACAAGCCCAAGGATCAAGCCAAGGTCGACCTGAAGCACTAAGAGTTGCGCGTCATCGCCGGGCGACTGGCAAGCGGAGGGCGACGCGGCGGCGGCGAGGTACGAGACGTGGACCTCGTCGGACGTGGCCTGTGCTGCAGCTCCGCGCTCGTGAACCCAGCGACGTGGGGCGGGGCTGCGAGGCTCAGCGAGGTGCTGCGATCGTCCAGGTCGAGGGCGCGACGTCGAGCCTGGCCCCGCCGGCCTCGAGCGTCGAGGGGCCGCTGTGCAGCGTGCCGGCCAGGGTCGGGATGGCGCGGTAGCGCAGGCTCAACGTGGCCCCCGGCTTGAGCGCGGCGACGTAGAGGTCGATCGCGCCGTCGCTCGCGTGGAACCGGTCGAGCGCGTGGCTGGCCACCGCGGCCGCGAGGCTGGGCTCGTCGAGCTGGACGCCGGCCGGCAGCGCCTGCTGGAGATGCAGCGGGACGCCCGAGGGGGCGACCGCGGTGAGCGTCAGCTCGACCGGCTCGCCGATGGTGGCGGTGACGCGGGATGGCAGGGCGAGCTCGAGGCCGTCGTGGGCGGGCTGGGTGACCCAGGGCAACCAGCGGTCGAGCGTGAGCGCGTAGCCCAGGCCCGGGACGGCGGGCTCGGCGGTGACCTGCCAGCGGTGGCGACCGGTCACGCCGACGCGTTCGGCGTCGAGCGCGAGCAGGTCGCGCAGCTTGGCGCCTTCGAGCCTGCCGTGGACGACCTCGGCGCCATCCATGGTCAGCGTCACCGTGACCGTGCTCGGCAGCGGCGAGGTGAACAGCGCGAGCACGGCCTGCATCGCGACCAGGTTGACGCGGCCATCACCCCAGCCATACAGCGGCGCGTAGGCGCCCAGCAGCGTGGTGCCCAGATCGGCGAGCTGGGCGGGCGGGTCGCCGGCGAGCGCGAGGACGGCGAGCGCCGTGGCCTCGACCGCGGTCGGCGGCGTGCCGTCGCCGCGCACGATGCCATCCCCCACGGCGAGGTAGGCGCCGCCGTCGGCGGCCGCGTGGATCGCCGCGCGGACCCGGCGGCGCAGCGCGTCGGCCTGCTCGCCGGTGACCGCGCCGCTGGCGAGCATCGCCGCGGCGGTGTAGCCGTCGCTGACCTGGGCGGCGTTGCGGGCGAACGCGCCGGCCGCGCGGGTGGCGACCTGGCGCGCGCGCTGGCGCTGCGGCCGGGTGGCCTGGGCGGCGGCGACGGCGCGGGTCGCGTCGGCCGTGGCGACCAGCAGGCGCTGCAGGGTCCAGCCGGTCTCCCCGGCGAACGTGCCGTCGGGGCGCTGCAGGCGGGCGAGCTCGGCGGCGGCGCGCTCGCCGAGCCGGGCGAGCACCGGGTTGCCGGGGTGGGCGAGCGCCGGCGCGGCGAGCAGCGACGCGCGCTCGACGTCGAGCGTGCGGGCGTCGCGGATCGCGCGCTGGGCGGTGACGAGCGCCAGTGCGCGCAGCGCCTCGCGATCGGGCGTGTCGCCGAGCGCGGCGAGCAGCGTCGCCGCCCGGCCGGCGAGCAGCAGGGCGTAGGCGTCGTCGGCGACCTCGCTGCGCGCGGTGGAGACCGCGAGCTCGGAGCGCAGCACGGCGAGCGCGCCCGCGAACACCACCAGCCGCACGCGATCGGGCGGCGCGGCGGTGGCTGCGCCCGGCGCGGCGTCGAGCGAGGTCGTGAAGCTGCGCGGCGCCGCCAGCGTGCCGCTGCGGGTCTCGCGGACCCGGCGGCCGACCGGGCGGATCTCGAACGTGCGCTCGACCGCGTCGCCGGCGCCGAGCGCGACGCGCAGCGACGCCGGGCCGGCGCGATCGGCCGCCAGCGTGGCGTAGTCGAGCGTGCTGCCCTGCGCGGGGATCCGGCGCGGCGGGCGCGCCGGCGCGCCGATCAGCCGGGCGTTGCGCGCCGAGACCTCGAGCGCGCCGGTGACCTCGGCCGCGGTGGTGTTGACCACCTGGATCGGCACGCGCACGGTGTCGCCCTCGACGAGGAACGGCGGCACGACCGGATCGACGTAGATCGGCAGGGTGCCCAGGAAGCTGGCCACCGCGCCGGCCTGGCCACCGGTCCGCGCGTGCGCCAGCGCGAGCACGCGCCAGGTGGTCAGCCGGTCGGGCACGCGCACCGGCACCACGGCCGCGCCCTGCTCGTCGGTGACGATCAGCGGCTCGAACAGAAACGTCTCGGGGAACCACGATCGGGTCGCGCCCTCGCTGGCTTTGCCCGGTGGCTTGACGCGGTCGCCGCGGCCTCTGTCCGCTGGCTCGGCGGGCGGCGGCGCGGCCGGCGCGGGGCTCGCGGCGACCGCGGCTCGCGGCGCGGCGGCGCTCATGTCCTTGGCCGCGCCGCCCATCGTGTCCGGCCGCGGCTTGGCCTCGTCGGCCGCGCGCCGCTCGAGCTCGTCACGGACCGCCTGCGGCTTGCTGGGTTGGGAGTCGCGCGGCTCGGACTTGCCGCGGCACGCGGCGGCCAGCGCCACGACCGCGATCATCGGGACGCGGCGCATCACGGCCTCTCCTTGCCGACCCACGCGGACCAGTTCTCGACGTCCTCGGGGAGCCGGGTCGCGACCGCGACGACCTGCCGCGGATCGGTCAGCGCCAGCAGATCGGCGGGCAGGCGCGCCAGCCGCAGCGGCCGGCCGTACGCATCGGTGATCTGCTCGCCCCGCGCCTCGCACGCGGCGAGCGCGGCGCGCCAGAGCCGGGCCATCGTGGCCGGCGCCATCTTCTCGGTCGCCGGTGCCCTGGCCTCCCAGGCACGCGCCTGGACGTGGAGCTCGGCGAGCACGCCGTAGAACCGGTCGGTCAGCTCCTCGAGGGGATCGAACGCGCTGGCCGCGTGGCCATCGACGACGGCCTCGAGCCGCGGCGCGTCCGGGACCGCGGTCACGCGCAGCACCGTGGCCGCGGCCGCGTTGGCGCCGCGGATCCGGCCGAGCGCGAGCGCCTGGCCGTCTTGCCCGAACACCGGGCTGGACTCGACGCGCGGGACCAGCCGGTCGAGCGTCTCGGGGGTCGGCAGCGCGGTCAGCTGGCCGAGGCTCTCGTCGACCCCGAACAGGCCGACCGCGGCGCGCCCGGCCTTGCCGCCGAGCCGGGTCTGGATCGCGAGCTCGGCGCGGTCGCCCGGCGCGTAGCGGGCGCGCATCGGGGTCACCGAGACGGTGAGCTCGGCGCGCGGCCGGACGTAGACGAAGCCGCGCACGCCGCCGCCCGACACCGTGCACCACCCCTCGGTGCGGGCCTCGAGCGCGAGCGTCGCGCGGTGGTCGCCGTCGAGCGGCGCCGTGGCGTGCTGCGCCGGGCAGTCGAGCGCGAGCTGCGGCGGCAGCGCGCCAGTGAACCTGGGGCCGCGGATCAGCTGCGCGGTGAGCCGCTCGCCGGGGCTGGCGAGCACCGGCGCGACCCGCATGCGCAGGTCCGGGATGGCGCCCGGCGCGACGCGCAGCCGGGTCGACGGATGGCCGGGGATCGCGGCGGTGACCTCGAGCTCGTAGCCCAGCATCGTGGTCGGCTGCGGCCGCTGGGCGGCGGCGCCCGCGGGCTCGGCGAGGGTGAACCGCGCGACGCCGAACGCGTCCGAGGTCGCCGGATCGGCGAGCTCGATCCGGCGACCGGCCGCGATCCGCGACGTCACGCACGGCAGCGCCGCGCGCGCGCCCGGATCGGCCGCCGGATCGGCGATCCAGCCGGTGAGCTCGACCTGCTTGCTGCCGGCCCGGGCGCGCCAGCCGAGCAGGCGGGCGAGCTCGCCGCCGGATGGTTCGGCGCCCTGCGCGCGCGGCAGGCAATCGCGCGTGCTGCGCGCCAGCTCCGCCAGCGCCGCGTCGAGGCCTTCGGGTGGTTCGAGCGCGGCGTCGATCGCCGGCGTCAGGGTAGGCAGCGCCGGATCGGCGAACGCGAAGTCGATCGCGTACAGCCGCTCGGGCCCGGCGGGCAGCCGCTGGCCGCTCGCGATCGCCACGACGCAGCGCTCGAGCGCCGAGCGACCCGCGCTGGCGGCCGTGACCGTGCCCGCCGCGACGACCCGCAGCGCGAGCTTGATCGACCCGCCCGGGGGATCGACCCACACAGCGCACGGCGCGAGCCTCGGCAGCCAGCGGTCGAGCTCGATCTGATCCGCCAGCGCGGCGCCCTGCCCGGCGACGAGCTCGCGGAGCTCGCCGCGGGTCACGACCTCGGGCGGCGGCGCCGGCCGCCACGGCAGCGCCGGCACCACGATGTTGACCGGCGCGCCCGGATCGATCGAGAGGCTCGCCACGCCGTCCTCGTCGGTCTCGGCGGCGACCCCCGGCGCGCCCGGCTGCCACGCGCGGCCGACCTCGATCTTGGTGCGGGCGAGCGCCTGGCCGTCGGGCGTGGCGACCCGAAGATAGATCCGGTTGTTGAAGCTCTCCGCCAGACCGTCGCCCAGCTCGGTCACCGCCGAGACCGCGATGCCGTCCTGGCTCAGCACGACGCGCGCGGCGCAGGTCGCGCGATCGCCGGCCGGATCGATCGCCGAGAGCTGGGCGATCAGCGTGGCGGCGCCCTGCAGATCCGCCGGGATCTGCGGCAGCACGAGCTCGAACCGGCCGGTGGCCTGGGTCTGGACGCGCCGGGGCAGCTCGCGCTCGAGCCACGCGGTCGGCGGCGGCCACGCGCCCTCGACCTGCCAGGTGACCTCGACCGCCGCCGCCGCGACCGGCGCGCCGGAGCTGTAGCGCACCGCGCCCCGGACCCGCGGCCGGTCGCCGGGGCGATAGAACGAACGGTCGGCGAGCGCATCGATGCGCAGCCGCGGCAGCGTGAACGGCTCGACGGTGAACGCGACCTGATCGATCGCCTCGGCCGACCGCCACGCCACGCTCCACCCGCCGGTGGGCGCCGCCTTGTCGAGCGGGAACGAGCCGGCGACGACCCCCCACGCGCCCGCCGGAGCGGCCTCCTCGAGCACGACCTCGCCAGCCGGATCGGTCACGGTCCAGACGCCGGGCCGCTGATCGAGCGGCGCGAGATCGCGCGCGCGCAGCACGACGGCGCGAAACCGCACCGTGTTGCCGGGCTCGTACAGGGGTCGATCGGTGATCACGTGGATCCGCGCCGGCGCGTACAGCGCGAGCGGCGCCGTGACCTCGCCCGCGCCGAGCCGCGTCACGTAGCGCGCGCGCAGCTGGTAATCGCCGTCGGGGACCACCGGCAGCGCGACGCTCGCGACCGCGGCGCCGCCGTCGCGCCGCCACGCCGACGTGTCGAGCGCCCACGGCGCGTGGCCGGCGCCGAGCAGCGCCAGCTCGATCGACTCGATGCGCGCCACCGGCGCCTGCCGCGCGTCCTCGGCGTCGCCCGTGGTGTAGTGCGCGATCGCGCGCAGCTGGACCTGGCCGCGACCGCCGCGCTGCACGGCGTAGGCGTCGAGCCGCGCCGACTGCCGCGGCGTGCCGTCCGGACAGCGCGCGACGTCGATGGCGTACGACCACCACGCCGAGCGACACCGGTCGCGCCAGGTCGCGAACGCCGCGAGCCACAGCACGACCGCCGCGGCGATCCAGAGCTTCTTCGTCATATCGAGCCAGACTCCAGCGTTCACCGTACAACGCGCGCCTCGGCTCCCGGGTCTACCGCGCCCGCGACTCGCGGTATGCTCACCTCCATGACGAGGCGAGCGCGCGCCATTTCGCGCTGGCTGCTGACGCTGTTCATGGTCGGCGCCGGCGTCAACCACTTCGTCTCCCCCGCGCCGTACGTCGCCATGATGCCGGCGGCGCTGCCGGCCCCGCTGACGCTGGTCTACCTGTCCGGGACCGCCGAGATCCTCGGAGGGCTCGGGCTGATCCTGCCGGCGACTCGCCGGCTCGCCGCCTGGGGGCTCGCGGCGCTGCTGGTCGCGGTGTTCCCGGCCAACCTCAACATGGCGGTCAACCACCTTCCGCTCGGCGCGCGCACGCTGCCATCGTGGGCGCTGTGGGCACGCCTGCCGCTGCAGGCCGTGCTGATCGGGTGGGCCCTGAGCCTGGGCCGCCGCGACACGCGCTAGCTCAGATCACGGCACGCGCGTGGTCAGCGAATCGACCGCGTGGACCGGCGGCGCCGCGCCGTTGATCAAGTGCTTGATCGCCGACAGCACGAGCCGCTGGTTCTCGAGCATCGACTTGCCCGCGAACGCGGTCGACACCACGTCGATCCGGTAATGCCCGCCGCCGCCGGACACCGCGACCACCGCGTCGGGGATGCGGTCCTTGACCGCCGTGGTGATCGCATCTTCGACGGAGCCGACGAAGTCGGTCGGGTGGTCACTCATCCGACGTCGTTCGCACGAAACGCCGCCCGACACAACCGCGGCAACCCAGGTCGGCCCGGCCGATGACTAGAACAGCTGCGCCAGCCGCGCGTAGAGGAACCGGCCCATGTAGTCATAGGTAGTCGAGTCCGACGTGCCTGCGAACCCGGAGTAGATCACCGCGGGCTTGGTATCCGCGACGTTGTTGACGCCGACCGCGAGCGTGGTCTTGCCGGCCACCGTGCCCACCGCGTAGCTCGCGAACAGATCGAGCTTGGCCCATTGCTTGACGTCCCGCGACGGCTGGTCGTGGTTGCAGTCCCGGTTGGCGCACTCCTTGAATGAGCCGATGTAACGCAGGTTGAGGCCCGCGCCGATCCCGCTCGGGTGCTGCCACGCCGCGGAGAAATTGCCCTTCCACGTCGGGTACACACCGAAGTCGTAGTTGCCGCGGTAGTGCAGGACCTGGACGGTGTTGTCGACGTTGTACTTGAACAGCCGCTGGAACTCGGCCTGCTCGCGGAACCGGCCGAGCGCGCCGAACGAGTGGTCATATCCCGCCGCGAGGTCGAGCCCCGACGTCACCGTGCCGCCGACGTTCTGGGTGATGCCATCGATGAAGTCGATCTTGTTGTTCAGCGTCGGGTTGCGATGGACCTGCATGCAGTACGCGTCGAGGTTCTGCACGTAGCAGTTCGACAGGATCGTCGACGCCGGCAGCGTCTGGATCGCGTCGGTGATGTCGATGTGCCAGTAGTCGGCGGTGAGCGCGAGCCCCTTGACCTGCGGCGGCTCGAGCACGACGCCCACGGTGACGACCTTGGCGGTCTCGGCCTTGAGCTTGGGGTTGCCACCGCTCACCACGCGCTGCTGCCGGTCGGCGTAGGTCGCGCCGTCTGGAACGCCTTGCTCGCGGCACCGGGCCGCCGCGACGTCGCTGAGCTTGATCGTGCCGCCGGCGGTGTTGCACGGGTCGAGGTTGGACGGAAAGCCATCCTGGGTGCCGAGGAACAGATCGTTGATCGACGGCGCGCGGAACGCGGTCGAGTAGGTGCCGCGGACCGCGAGGCCGTTGATCGTGCGGACCAGCCCGCCGGCCTTCCAGGTGACGCCGTTGCCGAACGTGTCGTAGTGGAAGGCGCGCGCCGCCAGATCGAGCTCGACCCACTCGGCGAACTTCTGGCCGCTGACCGGCACCACCGAGAGCTCGGCGAAGCCCTCGTACACGTTGTATTTGCCCGAGGTGGGCGCCTGCGCATTGCCGGTGGTATCGCCGGTCGAGGTCAGCGGATCGGGGTTGACGCCACCGGACTCGCGGCGATAGTCGGTGCCGATCGCGAGCGACACATCGCCGTTGGTGGGCAGCTTGACCAGGCTGCCGTGAGCCTGGGCGAGCGCGGTCTGCTGCTCGTTGAACCCGTTCGAGATCCCGGTGAACGTCACGTACTTGGCGGACGCCGGATCGATCGCGCCGGCCGGATCGAGGATGTCGACCGGGACGCAGCCCGGGATCACGGTGCTCGCATCGCCCGGCGTGCGCACGCAGATCGGCTTGTTGCTGGCGTCGCGCATGCTGGGCCCCAGGGCGTTGGCGATGTGGCTCTTGATCAGGTTGCCGGTGTTCTTGTTGGTCGAATCGGACTTCCCGTAGTTGTAGGACACCTCCCATTTCCAGTTCTGGAACGCCGGCAGCTCCTCGGGAACGGAGCCCTGGAGACCGCCGACGAGGCGGAACGTGCTGAGGTCCTGCAGGAACTGGCGATCGCCGTACTCGGTGAGCCGGCGCTGGTAGTCGAGCACGTCGAACCCGGTCTTGTTGTAGATGCTGTCCTTCGAGATCGTCGCCTGCGACGAGAACGGCGTCGGCGCGAGCAGCTGATCGCTGTTGCGATTCAGGTAGCTCGCCTCGAAGAACGTCGAGGCGTGGGGCACCAGCTTGTACGTACCGGCGCTGTACACGTTGTAGCGCGACGCTGGCGTGTAGAGATAATTGTCGGGCTGCGGGTTGTAGAGGTCGGCATCGGTGAAGGGCCGGAACGTGCCGTCGCCGTTCGACGTGCAAAACGCGACCGTGGCGCCGCAGATGTTCTGCTGGACCTTCTTGCCCGCCGCATCGACCAGCCCCGACTTCGCGTTGAGATAGCCGCTCGGCGCCGTCGTGATATTGCCCGTGGTCTCCTTGCGTGCCGTGTAATCGAACGCGCGCAGCCGATCGGAGAACGACCGGTCGCCCGCGAACACCGGGTGCTGGCTCTGGACCCCGGCCGAGAACATGATGTTGCCCTTCTTGTTCTCCGAGTTGTGGCCGGTGACGAAGCTGGCGTCGTAGGTGAAGCCATCGCCGGCCGCGGCGCCGCCGGTGTACAGCGCGACCTCGGTGCCGCTGAAGTCGTTGCGCGTGATGATGTTGACGACGCCGCTGACCGCGTCCGAGCCGTAGGTCGCGGAGGCGCCGTCCTTGAGCACCTCGACGCGCTCGATCACCGCGAGCGGGATCGAGTTGAGGTCGACCGAGCCGTTGGCGCCGTTGCCGCTGGCCACGACGCGCCGGCCGTTGAGCAGGGTGAGGGTCCGGCCGGTGCCCAGGCCGCGGATATCGACGCGCGTCGCGCCGTCGCCGCCGTTGTTGGTCTGGGCGTTCACCGCGTTGGACTGGGCGGGGAGCTGCTGCAGGATATCGCCGACCGTCGCGCGGCCCGCGGCGCCGAGATCTTCGCGACTGAGGATCGTCAGCGGCGCCGGCGTGGTCAGGGTCTTGCGTTCGATGGTCGAGCCAGTGACCGTGATGACCTCTTCTTTGGCAGCTTGTTCGGAGAGCTTCGCCAGCTCCGCGTCGCTCAGATTCGGTGTCTCCGCGACCGAAGCAGCGGGTGGGCTATCGATCGGCGCGGGGGCCTGCTCCGGAGTTGGCGGCGGCGGCCCGGCGGGGGCGGGTGACGAATCCGGAGCAGGCGGGGCCGGATCGGCGGCCGGCGGGGCGGGATCCGGCGCCGGCTGGGCCGCCTGCGCGACGCGACTCCTCGTCGGGAGCGCGCGCATCCGCAGCAACGGTGTCGCGGATCTTTCGGGGTCCGCCTCGGCAGACCCGACACCGACGAGGACGAGGCACAGACTCGTGGCAAACCTTTTCATTCCCTCTCTCCTGCTCGGAGCACCACATGGCTCGCGTTGTGTGGATCACCTTAAGTCGACGGCTCGACAAAATGTTTCAGATTGTGACAACGACTCTAAATATAAAGCCACTTCATCGCGAACTGCCCGCCTCAGCGCGACCGGTCAATGAAGCTCTCGAGCACCGAGATGTACGACGCTGTACTTGTCATTGTTCCAGTACGCTCATGCGGATCCGCGACGAGCCCGGCCGCCGATTCGCGAGCGAAACCCACGCGACACACGCCCCCCGCGGACCCGGATTTGGTGCGAACATCGAACTGGAACATCGGAACATGCAGTCGAACAAGCCACCGTCCCCGGGAGCGACCGTCCGCCGGCTCGAGCGCGCCCTCCAGCGCCGACCGCTCGACGTGGCAGCCCACCAGCACCTCGCGGAGGCGCACCGCAAGCTGCTGCAGCGCAGCGACCGGGAGCAGGAGCTCGCCGCGATCTGCCAGGAGCTACCGTTCGCGTTCACGAGCCAGCTCCATCTCGGCGCGCTGGCCGAGCAGCGCGGCGACCGCTGGGCCGCCACGACCGGTTTTTTGCGCGCGATCCGGACTGCCCAGCTCCGCGGCTTCTGGTTCGACCAAGGCTCGACCCAGCCGTGGATCCAGCAGCTCGTCCTGCACGCGATGAGCTTCGTGGACCGCGGACGCAACGAGCTGTTCCACGCGGTGCTCGAGCCGCTGACCGTGCGCTACGGCGCCGACGAGCTCGCCCGCGTGCGCCAGGCGCTGGCCATGTACCTCGGCCTCGAGCCGACCGTGCATGCCGATCCGCGCCAGGACCCACGGTTCCTGTACATCCCGGGGCTGCCGATCGCGCCGGTGTTTCCGCGCGAGGCGCTGCCGTTCGCCGACTGGTACGAGGCCCAGACCGACGCGATCGCGGGCGAGCTGCACGCCGTGCTCGCCGGCGGTGGCGGGATCCAGCCGTTTCACTACGATGTTCCGGAAGCCCAGCGAACCAGCCTGACCGCAGGGGGAGACTGGGACGCTTACTTCTTCTACGAAGACGGCGAGCGCGTCGCCGCGCATCACGCGGCGTGTCCCCAGGTCTCCGCGGTGCTGGCGCAGCTACCGCTCGATCACGTGCGCGACCACGGACCGGAGGTGTGCTTCTCGATCATGCGGCCCGGCGCGCACATCCTGCCGCATCGCGGCGTCACCAACGCACGCGCGGTGCTCCACCTCGCGCTCGACGTCCCACCCGGCTGCGCGCTCCACCTGACCGGGATCGGCGAGCAGACCTGGGAGGCCGGCAGGTGCTTCGCGTTCGACGACACCTACGAGCACGAGGCGTGGAACCGCAGCGGGGCGACGCGCGCCATCCTGCTGGCGGACATCTGGAACCCCTACCTGCGCCCGGCGGAGCGCGAGGCGATCGCCGAGCTGGTTGGCGCGATCGGCGATTTCAACCGCCAGACCGCGCCCGCCCCGCTCGCGACCACCGGACCTTCCGGCGCACCCTCCCCCGCGGCCCGGCGATGACGCCGGGCCGGCCTGCGATCAGAACGCCTGGTTGATCCGCAGGTAGAACTGGCGGCCGACGAAGTCGTACGCCGACGGGTCGGCGTTGAGCGTACTGCCGTTGTAGATTCTCGGCGGCTGGGCGTTGACCACGTTGTTCATGCCCGCGACGATCTTCATGACGCCCGCCGGGTTCTTGAACCCGTAGTCGACGAACAGATCGCCGGTGGCGTACGCCTTGACGTGGCGGCGCAGGTTCTCGGCGCTGTTGCAGTTGTCGTTATCGCATTCCTCGAACCCGTTGATGAAGCGCAGGTTGCCGCCGGCGCCGAGGCCCGAGGGATGCGACCAGAACGTCAGCAGGTTGAACTTCCAGTCCGGGTTGACGCCGAGGTCGTAGAAGTTCCGGCCGTGGATGATCTGCTCGGTCTTGGTGACGGGATCGACCGTGCCGGTATCCACGTTGTACTTGAACAGGTACGTGCCCTCGAACGCGTGGCGGAACGTCCCCAGCGAGTTCTTCCACGAATAGGCGGCCGAGAAGTCGAGGCCCGAGGTGGTCACCGCGCCGACGTTCTGGTTCAGGTTGTAGATGTACGTGATGACGCCCGTGGCCGGGTCGCGCTGGATCAGGTTGCAGAAGTTATCGAGCCCGCCCTGGTAGCACTGCGCGAGGACCGTCGCGGTCGGCAGGCTCTGGATCGCGTTGTCGATCTGGATGTGCCAGTAGTCCAGCGTGAAGTCGAGGTTGTCGAGCGGCTCGAACACCGCGCCCACGGTCAGGTTCTTCGCCTTCTCGGGCGACAGGTTCGGGTTGCCGCCGACCTTCGCGCGCTGCTGCGTCGTCGTGAACGTCGCCACGCTGGAGACGCCCTGCGCGTCGCACTTGGCCCGGGCGGTGGACCCCAGCATCTTGGTGCCGCCGGCCGTATCGCACGGATCGGTGAGCGCGACGAAGTTGTCGGCCTGGCCGGCGAACAGCTCGCTGACGGTCGGCGCGCGGAACCCGTTACCGTAGGTGCCGCGCAGCGCGAGCCCACCCACGGTGCGCGCCAGCGCGCTGACCTTGCCGGTCACGCCGGAGCCGAACGTCGAGTAGTCGTACGCGCGGCCGGCGGCGTCGATCTCGAGCCACTTGAGGTACTCGAGGCCGGACACCGGAACGATCGAGAGCTCGCCGAAGCCCTCGGTCACGTGGTAGGAGCCGGCCGTCGGGGCGCTGGCGTTGCCGGTGGTGTCACCGGTGGCGGTCAGCGGGTCGGTCTGGCTGGAGCCCTTCTCGAACCGATAGTCGCCACCGATCGCGAGCGAGATGTCGCCATGGTTGGGCAGCTCGACGAGCCGCCCCGCGAGCGTCGCCTGCGTGACGTGCTGCTCGTTGAGGCCGGAGTTGATGCTGGTGAACGTCAGGTACTTGATCGCCTCGGGCGACACGTTCCCCGGGGTGAGCAGGTTGATCGGCACGCAGCCCTTGATCACGGCGCCTTGCTGGCCGCACTTCACCACGTTGTCGGTCGTATCGAGGAAGCTCGGGCCGAGCGCGGCGCGCAGGTGGCTGAGGATCAGGTCGCCGGTCGTCGTGTTGGTCGAGGTCGAGCGGCCGTAGTTGTACGAGGCCTCCCACTTCCAGTGATTGAGGACCGGCAGCTCGTCGGGGAGCGTCCCCTTGATGCCGGCGACCAGGCGCATCGTATCGACGTCCTGCTTGCCGTTGCGCGTACCGAACTCGACGAGCCGGCGGCTGTAGTCGCTGACGGTCTCGTGGAACGGGTTGTAGTAGCTGTTGGCGGAGATCGGCGCAGCGGCCGTCGCGGTCGAGATCGGCTCCTCGGCGAGCTGCTGCTCCGACTTGCGGCCGTTGAACTGCGCCTCGTAGAACGCCTCGACGCCCTTGGTGATCTCGTAGTGGCCGTTCGAGAACAGGTTGATGCGGCTCGACGGCGTCACCACGTAGTTCAAGGTCTGGAAGTTATACGCGTCGTTGAACGCCGTCCCGGTCGCCGGGATGAAGTCACGGAAGCCGCCGTTGCCGTCCGCCGTGCAGACCTTGGCCGTGCAGCCGGGCACGTGGAGCACCTGGTTGCCCTTGCTGTCGTACGTGTTGATCTTGCCGGTCGGCGTGGACCCCGAGCCCTGCAGCGTCACCGCGCCGGTCTCGTAGTCGTACCCGGACGTGCTCGCCGAGAACTTCCGGTCGCCGGCCATGATCTTGTATTGCTTCTGGTAGCCGGCCGCGAACGTGATGTTGCCCTTGTTCGACGACTGGCCGGTCACGAAGCTGAGGTCGTAGTTGGTGCCGTCGCCCTTCTGCGACGTCGAGCTGTACGCCGACGCCTCGCTGCCTGTGAAGTTCTGCCGCGTGATGATGTTGACCACGCCGGCGATCGCGTCCGAGCCGTAGATCGCCGACGCGCCGTCCTTCAGGACCTCGACCCGCTCGATCATCGCGAGCGGGATCGTGCCGATGTCGACCGAGTCGTCGGCGCCGAGGCCGCTCGCCACGACGCGGCGGCCGTTCACCAGCACGAGCGTGCGCTGGGTGCCGATGCTGCGCAGGTTGATGCGGGTCGAGCCGTCGCCGCCGTTGTTGTTCTGGGCGTTGATCGCGTTGCCCTGCGCCGGGATGCGCTGGAGGATGTCGCCGACGTTGGTCACGCCGGCGCTCTCGAGCTTCTCCTTGTCGACGACCGAGACCGGCGACGGCGAATCGACTTCCTTGCGGCCGATCAGCGAGCCGGTCACCGTGATGGTCTCGGTCTTGGCGGCCTGATCCGCCAGCGCAGCGAGCTCTTCGTCCGTCATGCCCGCGGGAGTCGCCGTGGGGCCGGCGGGAGCTGCCGGCGACGCAGGAGCCGCCGGCGTCGCTGGAGCCGGAGTCGCTGGCGCGGGAGCCGTCGCATCCGCAGCCGGCGCTGGTTCAGCGGCAGCGGGCACTGGATCCACTGGCGGGGGAGCCGGGGGCACCGCGGGAGCGGCGGGTTGGCCTGCCGCAGGGGGTGCCGCAGGTGCGGCCTGTGCGACCTTGGTTCGGGGTCGCATCCGCAGGGAACCACCCGCACCGGGCTTCGGCGCGTCGGGTTTCACGGTCTCGATCTGGGGATCGGCGACCGCCGGAGCGGCTCCTAGGAAGGCAAGGCTCACGCTACAAGCTATCTTTTTCATTCGCGTCATTCGGCTGCTCCCGGTTCGCCATGACGCTCTCATACGGATGCCGATCTCTACCTGCTAGGTCGTCCTAACTTGTGATGACGCACACGAGTAAAAATGACACTCACAGCGTAACTCGTGCCTCTCATGCTGACGCACCCTGCACTGAACAAACGTACAAAGGTCATTTATTAGTAACATGAATTACAAAATAATCTTCATACGTACTAATACCTCTGACAATGGATCCGGCCGCAAAAAAAGCCCGCCGGGATCCGATCCGGGCGAGCAGCACGAGTTTCCCCACCACCTGTGAACGACCGCGAGCCCTACTGCGGTTGCTCCTTGGCTCCGTTCCGGATCGTGAGGACTTCTTCGCGGACCGTCTGCGCGAACGCCTTTAGTTCCTGCATCGAGTTGCGGACGCGGGTGCCTGCCGCCTTGTTGCCGTCCTTGTAAAACTTCTCGAAGTCGCTCGCCATGCCGGCGACGAGCTGCTGCAGCTCGGCGAAGCGGCTGGCGGCCGCCGCGGTCTCGGACTGCGTGGTGTCGGTTTCGCTATTGGTCTCCATGAGGCCTCACACCATGCCCCGAGACTCTGACATCGGCAAAAGGCGCTGTATCCATTCGATATAAAACGATTTTTTATCGCGGACACGCGAAATGACGCCACGTGTGAGGCGCGCGGGCAGCCTCGCGGTGCCACGCGCGGCGCACATCGGGAACGCACTTGATACCCTCGGGAGATGCCGTGGAATGCACTGGTGGCCGAGCTCGAAGCCGCGCTGGGCGAGCCGATCACGCTCGATGGGCTCACAGGAGCGTGGCGAGTCGCCCAGCGCGCTGCCGGCCATCGCCACTCGGTCGACGACGTCCTGACGGCCTACTACGCGCTGTGCGAGCTCGGCAGCGTGAGCCCGACCTCCCTGCTCGATCTCGGGAGTGGGATCGGCGGTGTGGGGCTGCTCGCGCTGTGGGGGGTGGGGGCCGGGGCGCGCCTCACGTGTATCGAGGCGCAGCCGATCAGCCACCGCTTGCTGACCGCGAACATCGCCGGCAACCAGCTGGCCGATCGCGTCGAGGCGCGGCTCGGGGATCTTCGCGATCTCGCACTGGTCGAGCGGTTCGGCCTCATCACCGGCAGCCCGCCGTATTTCCCGGTCGGAACCGGCATCCTACCCGCGGACTCCCAGAAGGCCCACGCGCGGTTCGAGCTGCGCGGCGACGTAGCCGACTACGCGCGCGCCGCACAGCGCCACCTCGCGACCGACGGCCTGTTCGTGTTCTGTTTTCCCACGCCGCAGCGCGCGCGCGCCCTCGCGGGTGCCCGTGACGCAGGTCTCGACGTCGTGTCGTATCGCGACGTGATCCCACGCGTCGGGCTCGCGCCGCTGTTCACGCTGTTCGCGTGCCGGCGCGGCCAGGACGGCGCGGCGCCGTGCCGGATCGACCCAGCGCTCGAGGTCCGCACGGCGGACGGCGCGGTGTCCGCGGAAATGGCCAGGGTCCGTCAGCGCTTCGGGTTCACGCCCGCGGGTGAACCCCGCTAGACTCGGCCGATGCGAAGCGCTGCGGCCGCGATGCTCGTACTCGTGGCGTGTGGGTCGTCCAAACCGCCCGACGCGCCGAAGCCCGATGACCGCGTCAAGGCGCTCGAGACCGAGCTCCAGAAGACCAAGGATGACCTCGCCAAGGCCAACGCGGCGACCGACGAGCTGCGCAAGGCCGAGGCGGACCTCAAGGCCAAGGCCGACGAGGCCACCGCGCTGCAGGCCAAGCTCGCCGAGGCGGTCGGCCAGAACGGCGAGGTCACCACCGCCGATGGCGCGGTCAAGCTCGAGCTCGTCGATCAGATCCTGTTTCCGACCGGCGAAGCCGACCTCACGCCGCACGGCAAGGAGGTGCTCGGCAAGGTCGGCGCTGCGCTCAAGGAGATCGGCGACAAGCAGATCTGGGTGCAGGGCCACACCGACGATCAGCCGATCATGCCGCGCAAGCCCAAGCCGGCGCCGCCCGAGCCCAAGCGGGCCGCCGGGTCGAAGAAGCCGGCCAAGCCCGAGCCGCCCCGGAAGCCCGACACCAACGACGCCGTGCTGCCGTTCGTCACCAACTGGGAGCTGTCGGCCGCGCGCTCGCTCACCGTGGTTCACTACCTCCAGGACGACGCCAAGATCGACCCGACGCGGCTCGCGGCGGTCGCGTTCAGCCAGTACCGGCCGGTGAGCCGCTCGCGGGCCAAAAATCGACGGATCGAGATCGTGCTCTACCCACGCGCGAAGATCGCGCCGAAGTAGCCGGGCGGGGTCAGGCCGAGCCGACCAGGCCGCGCTTGCGGAGCTTCTTCAGCTGCGACTTCAGCTGCTTGTGCTCGAGCTGCTCGCGCAGCCCCGGGCGCGCGTCGAGACACGCGGTCCACGCCGCCTCCATGAACAGCTCGGTGTCCTGCCCTCGCTCGGCCGCCAGCTGGGCCGCGCGCTGCAAGAGCTCGACGACCTCACGCCACGCGGCGTCGCTCGGCTCCGGGAACTCGTGGGCGGCGCCGGCGGCCGGCGGCAGAGCAGCATTGATTTGCGCCATGCCGTTTCATAGGATCATTGTGGTTGCTTGTCGCCTCCCCTGGACGGGCAGGCGGCGGCCCCTCCTCGCAGCGAGCTACGTTACTTGCGCAGGACCTTGTAGCGATCGAACAGCTTGGTCTGGTGGGACACCCGGGACTGGATCGCGCCGCCGATGATCACGGTCTCGGCGCGGGTGGTCAGCTCGAGCGGGTCGCCGCTCCACACCACGACGTCGGCGATCTTGCCGCGCTCGAGCGTGCCGCGCTCGGCCGCGCCGCCGAACACCTGCGCCGGGACCTCGGTGATCGCCGCCAGCGCCTTGGGCCACGGCAGCCCCTGGGCGACCGCGATCCCGGCGAGCTGCCGGATCGTCCGGACGTTCGACGGGCTGCTGAGCGTCGAGACCCCGACGGCGACGCCGGCCTTGGCCAGGACCGTGGCGTTGTCGTCGCGGACGTCGATCGCGCCGAGATCGCCCGGCAGGTTGTCGGTCGGATCGACGAACACCGAGACCTTGGCGGCGGCGAGCTCGGGGGCGACCCGCCACGCCTCGGTGCCGCCGAAGATCGCGATGCGCAGCCGGCGCTCCGCGGCGATCGCGAGCGCGGCCCGGATGTCGACCTCGGACGCCGCGCGGATCGCGATCAGCTCTTTGCCCTCGAGCACCGGGATCAGCGCCTCGAGATCGAGCCGCTGCGCGATCAGCCGGCGCGACGCGTTGCGCTCGAAGCTGGCCCGGTTGCGGCGGTAGCTGTCGACGTCATCCAGCAGCTCGCGCAGCCGCTCGACGGTCTGGCCGCGCGAGCCGAGCGCCACGGCGTCGCGGCCGAGCGCCATCTGCATCGCCGAAGGCGTGCGGATCGGCGGGACCGGCGCCGCGCTCTCGGCGAGCGAGACCCACGCGGACTGGCCGGCGACCAGCCCGCCGCTCGGCCCGGTGATCGCCGAGGTCACGCCGCCGCTGCGGGCGACCGGGATCGCGACCGAGCGGCGATCGTAGCCATCGATCGCGCGATATCCGGCGTGGATCTCGGTCGGCAGCGGGCCGAACCGGCCGTCGTTGCCCGCGTCCTCGGCGTCGATCTCGACGAGGCCGACCTGGCTCGAGCTCTCGATGAAGCCGGCGGTGACGATCTTGCCCTTGCCGTCGATCTGGGTCGCGCCCGCCGGCACGGCGAGCCCGGCGCCGACCTCGGCGATCTTGCCGTCGCGGATCACGAGCGTCGCGTTGTCGAGCTTCTTGTCGGAGCGCTGGTAGATCGTGGCGCCGGTGATCGCGATGGTCTGGGCCGCGGCGGGGGCCACGGAGGCCCCGGCGAACACGGCGACGATGGCGGCAAGTCGATTCATGGGGTCCTCTCGGTCGCGGCGTTGCCGAGCTCGAAGTCCGACGGCGTCGGCCCCGCGCTGCGGTCATAGGTCACCTCGCCCCCCGCGATCACCAGCTCGGCGCGGCTGTACACAGAGAACGGCGAGCCGCTCCACACCGCGACGTCGGCCCGCTTGCCCGCGCGCAGCGTGCCGGTGAGGTCGTCGATGCCGAGCACCCACGCCGGGTTGGCGGTCACCCAGCGCAGCGCCTGGTCCTCCGTGATCTCGACGCCGGACGCGCGCCCCGCGGCCATCGCCTTGGCGGCGTCCTGGTTCAGCCGCTGGATGCCGACCGGCGAGTCGGAGTGGATCGTCGCGCGGCCGCCCTGCTGGGTGAACAGCGCCGCGTTCTCGGGGATGCCGTCGAACGCCTCGAGCTTGAAGCCCCACCAGTCCGACCACGTGTTGATCGCGATGTCCTTGGCGACCAGCAGGTCGCGGACCTTGTAGGCCTCGAGCGAGTGGTGGAACGACCGGATCTTGAAGCCCGACTCCTCGGCGACCGCGACCATCTCGGCGATGTCGCTCGCCTTGTAGCAGTGGATCTGCACCAGCACGTCGCCGCGCAGCACCGCGGCCAGGGTCTCGAGCCGCAGATCGATCGGCGGCGCCTCGGGCGCGGGCTCGACCTTGACCTTCAGCCGCGGGTTGGTCTGCTTGCCATCGAGCTCGGACGCGCGCGCCTGCTTCTTCAGCCACAGCGCGTGGCTGCGCTCGTAGCTGGCCTGCTTGACCAGGTAGCTGCGCGCGTCGTTGAACGCCGCGCGAAACAGCGCGTACTCGGCCATCCGGGTCTGCGGCCCGCCCTTCTCGCCGTACACCCGCTTGGGGTTCTCGCCGCACGCCATCTTGAGCGTGCGCGGCGCGCCGGGGAACGCCACCTCGTCGGTGGTGCGGCCGGGCCGCATGACCACGCTGAAGCCCTCGCCGCCGATCAGGTTCGCCGAGCCCGGCAAGATCAGCGCCGCGGTGACGCCGCCGGCGATCGCGCGCGCGATCTGCGGATCCTGGGGCCAGTAGCCGTACTGCGCGCGGGCATGCGCGGTCACCGGGCCGGTGGCCTCGTTGCCGTCGCTGGTCGCGCGCGCGTTCGGCGCCGCGTACACGCCGATATGCGAGTGGGCATCGATGAGGCCCGGGGTGACGAACTTGCCGGTCGCGTCGACGACGCGGGCGCCGCTCGGCACCCGGACGCTGGCCGCCGCGCCGAGCGACTCGATCGCGCCGCCCGACAGCACGATCGTTCCGTCGGTGATCGTCTGGCCTTCGGCCGTCATGATCGTGGCGTGCTGGATCGCGATCACCGGGGCGTCCGGATTGTGCAGCGCCGCGGCGCGGTCGCGCGTCGCGCGCTTGCCGCGCGCCGGGGCGTCGCCGGCGGAGTCGGTCCACGCCTCCGCGACGTCCAGCGTGGGTGGCTCCGGCTTGGCCGGCGGCTTTCCGGCGGCCGCGCAGCCGGCCGTGAACAAGATCAGCGCGAACGACACCCTCATCTCCTGGTGATACGGGCCGCGGTTCCAAGACACCACGGCTTTGTCGCGAAATCTTCGAGGCAACACACCGCCTCTCGTGCGGCAGCTCGTCCGTCCCAGTGGGTCGCAGGATCGGCCGTCCCGCGGATCACGCCGATCAGGCCAGATCGACGACGATCAGCGCGCGCTGGCGACCGGGTAGCTGGAGCGATGCCTCGTCGTCGATGCGCTTGCCGAGCAGGGCGCGGCCGAGCGGCGAACCCGGCGTCACGACCTGGATGCCGCCCGCGAGCGAGCTGCCGCCGCCGTGCGGGGCGAGGAACAGCCGCTTGGCACAGCCATCGTCGAGCACCGTGACCAGCGCGCCCAGCGCGATCGGATCACCGGGGGCAAAGCGCTTCACCGCGAACGCCTGGGCGCCGGCGACCGCGGCCTCGAGCTCGGCGACCCGCTGGGCCTGGCCGCGCGCGAGATAGGACTGCTCGAGCCCGCGGGTATCCTTGGGGTTCTCGGCCCTCGCCTCGGTGTGCGTGGCGCCCTCGACGGCGGCGGCGTGGGCGCGCTGGGCGCTCGCGAGCGCCAGGCCGAGCTGGGCGACGAGCTCCGCGTGCAGCGCCGGCTTGTCGACAGCGTCCGCCACGTTACTCGGACAGGACCTGCGCCACGACGCCGTAGTCCTTCTCGAGGATGCCGCCGGCGCGGGCGCAGCGCAGCCGGTTCGACGGACTGACGAACAGCTGGATCGGGATCGCGCCGTCGCCCAGGCCGAAGCTGGCCAGCCACGCCGCCCGCTTCTCGGCGCTGGCGATCCGGACCGACGCCGGCGCCGCGGGGTGTGCCTTGCGGAACGCCGCGACCTCGGCGTCGTCGTCGTCGACCGAAACGAACGCGAGCTCGACCGGCTTGCCGGCCGCGGCCAGCTTGTCGCGCCACGCGACCAGCCGCGGCATCTCCTCGACGCACGGCTCGCACCACGTGGCCCACACGTTGACCCAGCGCCACGTGTTCGCCGCGCCCGGCGGCGCCGCCCCGCCGGCGAGCTCCGGCCAGTGGAACGCCGCGGCCTTGCCGTCGCTGGCGTGCAGATCGCAAAATGCCTCGGGGCTCGCGGCCCGAGGCGCGGCGACCTTGGCACCATCGGTGCGCGACGGCAGCGGCGTCGCCGGGGTGTCGGCCTTGTTGCCACACCCGACCAGCGCCACGGCGAACATCAGAGTTGACAGTCGATCCATGCGACGAATGCGCTCCGGTTGAGTTGTTCCGTGTTGCACGTACCGCTCGAGCTGCGCTGCCAGGCGCAGAACTCGGTCTCGAGCTGTGCGTACTCCTTGCCGAGCCAGAGCATGCCGACCTCCTTGTCGAGGTCGGGGTCCTTGAACTGGGTCTTCAGGTGGGCCATCACGGCCTCGGCGCGCGCCTTCGACAGCTCGCGGTTGTGCTCGATCGAGCCCTCCGGCGAGGCCCGCGCGACGACGAAGAACCAGCTCGCGCCGCGCTGATCGGCGAACACGCGATCGACCAGGCCGAGGTCGACCGGGTCGAGATCGGCCTTGTCCTTGTCGAACTGGATGATGCCGCCGCGGTCCTTCATCGGCGTGAACAGCGCGTTGAAGTCGTGGCCCGACATCGTCGCGACGTTCTTGGCCTGGACCGGCTGGCAGCCGCGCGCCGCATCGCCACCCCCCAGGCCGCAGCTGAGCAGCACCCGGCGCAGCACCCGCTTGAGCTCGGGGTTGCAGTAGCCGACGTCGGACGCCGACGCGACCGGCGCGAGCTCGCCGGGCGCCGCCGTGGCCACGGCGAGCCGCGCGTCGGCGGACTTGATCCACGCGCCGGTCAGCCCGGCGGGGATCGCCAGCAACGCGACCAGCAGCGCGGCGCGAACGATCATCATGGCGTGGCTCCGGGCGTGGCTCCGGGCGCGGCTCCGGGCCTGGCGGCCGGCTCCTTGCCCCCCGCGCTCGGCTTGGCCGCCGGATCGCCTTCGAGCGGAACCGCCGCCAGGGTGCCGCGCGCGCGGCGGTCGAGCATGCTCGACAGCGTGTACTCGAGGCCGAGATCGACGTCTTCGTCGCACAGCTTGACCTTGTCGACGTAGAGCTGCGGCGTCGACACGCGAATATTGTTGGCGACGACCCAGCGCATCGACTTGTTGAGCCGCGACCGCGCATCGGGCGAGCCGATGCACGCGGCGAGCGCCGGGAACCGCTGCTTGACGATCCGCGCGGCCGCCCCTGGATCGGCCTTGGTCTCGGCGCGGATCCGGTCCTGCTCCTCGAACGCCCACGCGACCACCTCGGGGGCCTTGTCGCCGGCGCACAGCACGGCCTCGCTGACCGTGCACGCCCCCGGGTGGGTCACCTCGGTGACCATCCAGTTGCACGTGCTGTCGAGCGGAAACACCACGGCCTTGCGATCGAGCCGGTCGGCCAACCCCGACGCCGCCAGGCGTTGCTCGAACGCGCGACACGCCGGGCACAGCGGGTCGAGCACCTCGATCGCCGGCGCGCCGCCGGGCGCGGCGAGGCCGACGTGGAACATCACGCCGTAGGTGTCGGCCGGATGCGGCAGCGCCTCGCAGGTGCCGATGAACCGTGCATGGTCCGGCGCCAGCGCGAGGTACAGCGCGACCGGCAGGGCGACGAACCCGACGCCGATCCCGAACATCGCGGCAAGCAGCCCGGTCGAGGCGCCGGGCGATTCGTTGACCGCGACCAGCCGCGCCCCGGACGTCGGCGCCGAGGGCGACGACGACGGCGATGACTTCGCGCGGCCGACGAACGCCGGGTCGTCGCGGTCGTGGCTGCCGCGCGCCGGCCCGCGCACCGCCCGCCGCCACACCGCGATCCCGGCGATCAGGCACACCGCGCTGGCGACGTAGATGCAGACGCACAGCTTGCAGGTCGTCCCGAGCTTGGCGAGCGAGACCGTCAGCATCACCGCCGACGTCGCCGCCGGCAGCGCGGTGGCGAGCGCGAGGAACCCCGTGGCGCGCGGATCGTCCTTGCGCCGGGTCACGATGAGGTCGAGCGCGTAGAACGCGAGGAACGCGAACACCGACATCGCGGCGAGCGAGATCGGCACGCCGCCCCACACGTGTGTGCGGAACACCGACGAATACGGGCTCATCATCGCGACCTGACAGCCCGATTCGCCGCCGTGCGTCCCGGCGAGCCCCGGGAGGAACGAGCAGTGCAGCGCGTGGACCTGGCGGTCGAGGTGCTGGACGAAGTCGTAGGTCGACACCGCCGCGAACACGACCCCGACCACCGCGGCGATGAGCAGCGCGACCAGCCACGGAGAAGGACGTCTCACGCCCCCTGTATATCGCCTCCCATCGGCTTCGGGCAGGATTTCGCAGCCCCACCCGCCAACCTGGCGCGCTGCAGACAGTGGCCATCAGCGCCGGCTCGTTGCAAGGTAGCCGCGTCCATGGCTGCCAATCCCTACGAGACCCTCGGGGTCCCTCGCGACGCGACCCACGACGCGATCCGCAAGGCGTACCGCAAGCTCGCCCGCAAGCACCACCCGGACGTCAACCCCGACAGCAAGTCCTCCGAGGACAAGTTCAAGGTGGTGTCCGCCGCGTACGAGGTCCTGTCCGACCCCAAGCGGCGCGCGGCCTACGACGAATTCGGCGACCCGGCGCTCGAGGCCAACTTCGACGCCGCCAAGGCCCGCGAGTACGCGCGGTGGCAGCAGCGCCCCAGCGGCGGCCCCGGCGGCGCCGGCCGGCCGGGCGGCTTCCCGGGCTTCGGCGGCCCGGGCGGGGCCTCGGACTTCGATTTCGCCGAGATGTTCGGCCGGCAGCGCGGCCCGGCCCGCGGCAGCGATCTGCACGCGACCTTCCAGATGGACCTCCGGCAGGCCGTCGAGGGCGCCGAGGTCTCGATCGAGGTCCCCGAGCAAGGCACGGTGCGCGTGCGGATCCCGCCGGGCGCCGATACCGGCTCGGTGATCCGGATCCCCGGCCGCGGTTCGCCCGGGCCGCGCGGCGGCCCGCCCGGTGACCTCGTGATCGAGACCTCGGTCAAGCCGCACCCGGTGCTGCGCCGCGAGGGCCAGGACCTCTACCTCACCCTGCCGGTCACGCTCGACGAGGCCTACAACGGCGCCAGCGTCGAGGTGCCCACGTTCGACGGCACCGTCGTGCTCAAGATCCCGCCGCGCTCGCAGAACCACGCCCGGCTCCGGCTGCGCGGCAAGGGCATCGCGCGCAAGACCTCGCGCGGCGACTTCTTCGTCGAGCTCGACGTCCGGATGCCGGACCAGAAGGACGACGCGCTGGCCGAAGCCTTGCGCGCCTCGACGGCCGCCTACGCCAAGCCGGTGCGCGAGGATCTCACGATCTGAACGAGGTCGCGCGGGTGGGTGCGACGGCTGCGCCTGGGTTCGGCTCGTCAGTCGCGCACCGGCTGGACCGCTTGGCGGCGCACCACGGCGAGGATATCGTCGCCGAACCGGGCGATCTTGGCCGGCCCCAGGCCCGGGATCCGCGCGAGCGCTTCCTTGGTCGTCGGTCGCAGCTGGTCGATCGCCGCGATCACGCCGCGCTGGAACACCATGTACGTCTTCCACTTGAGCTGGCGCGCCATCCGCTTGCGGTAGCGATCGAGCTCGAGCGTCACGCTCGACGTGCGCGGGCCCGCGCCGCGCGGCCGATCCGCGCGGCCGCCAGGATCCTCCGCGCCCGTGGCGCGACGAGGCTTCGGTGCACCGGGCAGCGCCACGGTCGGATACTTGCGGCCTCGGCGGACCAGCCGGCGGTCCCGGATCAGCTGATCGATCGTCGCGACGATCGCATCCTCCTCGAGCTCGGCCAGCGCACCGTACTGCGGCAACCGCTCGAGTCCCTGCGCGACCACGGCCTTGGCCTGGCTGCCGCGCAGGGCCTTGGCCAGGTTGATGCGGCCGACCTTGCGAGTCGCCGCGCCGACCGCCGCGACGATCACCTCCTGCACCGCCGCGCCCAGCACGGCCGCCGACGCGTCGCCGGCCGCGGGCGCCGCGCCGCTCGCCCCGTCCCCGACGCCGGCCGCGCGCGCCCGCCCCGATCGGCCGCCCGCCGCGCGCACGGCCGCCGGATCGATGCAGGCATCGCACCGGCCGCACGCCGCGTGGTCCTCCGTCCCGGTGAAGTGCGCGCACAGCAGCTGCTGGCGGCAGCTCGCCGCGTGCGCGTAGCGCTCCAGCTGCGCCAGCGCCTCGTCGTGGTGCCCGCCGGCGCTGCGATCGTGGAGCCGCCGCTGGGTCATCAGGTCCGCCGCGCCGAACAGCATCAGGCAATGCCCGGGCTCGCCGTCGCGGCCGGCGCGACCGGCCTCCTGGTAGTACGCCTCGAGGCTGCCGGGCGCCTGGAAGTGGACGATCACCCGCACGTCGGGGTAGTCGATCCCCATCCCGAACGCGCTGGTCGCGACCAGCACCCGGGTCCGGCCGAGCGCGAACGCCGACTGCGCGCGATCGCGCGCCAGCCCGGTGCGCCCGGCGTGGTAGTGGCCCGCGGCGAACCCCGCCGACACGAGCGCGCTGGCGACCGCCTCGGTCTTCTTGCGCGTGCTGCAGTACACGATGCCGCGGCCCGCCCCGCTGCGCGGCCGAAGCCCGGCGCGGTCGAGCGCCTCGATCGTCGCGGCCAGCCGCGGCTCGTCGCCGCGGTGATGCTGGACCTCGAACGCCAGGTTGGGCCGGCGAAAGTCGCCGCGCACCGTCACCGGCGTGCGGAGCGCGAGCCCCCGCGCGATCTCGGCCATCACGCGCGGCGTGGCCGTCGCCGTCAACGCGATCATCGGCGCATCGACCACCTCGCGCAGCTCGGCGAGCCGCATGTACTCGGGCCGAAAGTCGTGGCCCCACTGGCTCACGCAGTGCGCCTCGTCGATCGCCAGCATCGCGATCGGCGCGCGCCCGAGCAGCCGGAGAAACCCAGGCGACACGGCGCGCTCCGGCGAGACGTAGACGATCGCCAGCTCGCCGCGCTCGGCTGCCGCCAGCGCCGCCAGCCGATCGCCATCGTCCTGCTGGCTGTGGATCGCGGCCGCCGCCACGCCCCGGCCGCGCAGCGCATCGACCTGATCGTTCATCAGCGCGATCAGCGGCGACACCACGACCGTGACCCCGGCCCCGCGCGCCGCGAGCACGACCGCCGGCACCTGAAAGCACGACGACTTCCCCGCCCCGGTGGGCAGCAGCACCGCCGCGTCGCGCCCGGCGAGCACGGCCTCGATCGCATCGGCCTGGCCGGGCCGGAACGCGGCATGGCCGAACCGATCGCGCAGCACGGCCAGCGCGGCCACGAGATCACTCATGCCCGCGTCCTATCACAGGGGTACGAGAACCAGCCACGTCCCGCCGGGGCGCCGACGCAGCGCGGTCCCGGACGTCACCGGCGGACGCGCTCGCGCCCGACCGGCGCGCCGGCTAGCGCGCGGACCTCTCGCGATCGAGCGCCGCCGTCGCGCGCGCGAGGATCTCCGCCGCCGTCTCGTCCGCCGCGGCGACCACACCGTAGCCGACGTGCACGGCGCCATCGCACGCCCGCGCCTCGATGCCATGCGCCCGGCAGCGCTCGGCGACGATCCTGGCGCCTTCGAGCGACGTTCCCGGCATCACGATCGCGAGCTCGTCGGCGCGGATCCGGAAGCAGCCGTCGATCATCCGGGTGTGCTGCTTCAAGATCGTCGCGGTCCGCCGCAGCATCTCGTCGCCGGCCGCCTGGCCGAGCCGATCGATCGCGGTCTCGAGCCCGTCGAGCTCGACCAGCGCGAGGCTGAACGAGTGGCGGAACCGCCGGTTGCGGTTGAGCTCGGCCTCGAGCCGCTCGTCGAACGCGCGCCGGTTGCCCAGGCCCGTCAGCGCGTCCTGCAGGCTGTCGTAGCGCGGCCGCGGATAGGTGTACGCGCGGTGCAAGGCGATCGCCACGATCTGGCCGAGCACGCGCAGCGTCTCGACGTCCTCCTCGGAGAACGCCGCAGGACGCGCCGAGATCACCTCGAGCGCACCGACCGCGGTCTCGCCGTACAGGAGCGGCACGCACGCCAGCGACGCCACCCCAGGGCGCGCCATGGCGGGGTCGGCGGCCGCATCCTCGATGCGCAGCGCGCGGCGCTCGACCACGCAGCGACCCGCCGGGCTCGCGGCCTTGGGGACGTGCGTGCCGATCAGCGCAGCCGCCGCGGCGCCGACCACGGCGCGGTAGACCAGGTCGTCGCCCTCCAGGAGGCCGATCGCCGCCGCGTCCGCCGAGGTCAGCGAGACCGCCCGGTCGGCGACGATGTGCATCACCTCGTCCGCGTTCATGGCCGCGGCGGCGATCGCATTTTGCAACTCGATGATCGCGAGCAGTCGCGGCTGGCCGGGCGCCGAGCTTGCCATGGGCACATCATACTCGGCAGCGTGGGGTCTCGGGCTCGTGCGGCCTGTCTCTCGCTGTCCACAAAGCGCCCGCCGGGCGGCCTGGGTCGTCCCCCGGTTCCCCCTGGTTATCAAAGGGCTGTCGGTCACTTGGCGCATCGCGCACCTGCGCACCGTGCTGGACGGCACGGCCTTCTTGCACGCGGGCTCCGCAATTTTTTCGCCCCGGTGCATTGCCTGGGCGTCGCAGGCTGCGCCTCGTGTTATGACGGCACGGTGAGCCGACGCGTCCGCATCGGAACGTGCGCAAGCCCCGCCGATGCCATGTTCCTCCGCTCGATGTTCGCCGCGCGCGGCATCGCGATCGTCGTCGGCGCCGAGCACCACGCGAGCCTGTTCGGCGCGATGAACAACAGCTTCCTGTCGCTCGACATCTGGGTCGACGCTGACGACAGCGAGGACGCCCTCGCGCTGCTGCGCGACCTCCGCGAGCGCGGCGCGCCGAGCGGCACGGCCGAGCCCGCGCTCGTCGACGATGACGATGACGATGACGTCCCCGGCGACTCGATGCACGTCCAGCTCGAGCGCCGCCGCCGCACCGCCGCCGTGCTGCTGACCGGCCTGTTCCTCACGTTCGGCACCGCGCACATGTTCACGCGCGCCTGGCTGCGCGGCCTGGCGCTCGCGGCGCTCCAGATCGCCGGCATCGTCGAGCTCGTCCATCACCACGCGGCGGGCGGCGCCGCGGTCGCGACCGCGGTCCTCACCGATCTGATGGGGGCCATGTGGCGGGTGCGCGGCGATCGCGAAGCGCAGCTGCCCGCCGCGCAGATCCACCGCGCCTAGGACCTCGGCCCACGCCGAAGCCTCCCGCCGGCTTACCCTCGACGCGCAGGGTCGATGCACCGCGCCGCTCTCGAAGACGATTGGCTGTGGGGCTGGGATCCGACTCCCGGCATCGTCTCGGTGTGGGCCGAGCCCGACGGACGGGCCTTCGTCTGGCGGCGCCTGCCCGCGAGCCGCGCGCTCGTCCGCGACGACCTCCGGTTCCGGCCGTGGCTCTTGCTCACCTCGCTCGCCGATCTCGCGCACCTCGGCGGCCGCCTCGTGCCGGCCGACCCCATCCCGCGCCACGCGGGCGCTCCCGCTGCGCCCGCACCACCGGGCCCGGGCCGGCCGCAGATCACCTACCGCGAGCTGAGCGGCCCCGGCGCGCTGCGCTATCTCGTCGACGCCGACGACCTGCGCACGCTCAGCGCCGCGATCTTGCAAGGCGCCGCGCGCCGGCTCGGCCGCCCCCTCGGCCACCTCCGCGACCTCGGTGACGACGTGCTGGTGCTGCCCCCCGAGGACCAGTACCTGGTCGCCACCGGCCGGACCTACTTTCGCGGCCTGGCGTTCGACGACCTGCGCCGCCTCCAGCTCGACCTCGAGACCACCGGGCTCGACCCCGCCCGCGATCGGATCTTCCTGATCGCCGTGCGCGATCCGGACGGGCGCACCCACCTGCTCGGCGCCGACGGCGATGACCCGCGCGACGAGGCCATCCTGATCGAGCGCCTGATCGCGGTGGTCCGCGCCTGCGATCCGGACGTCATCGAGAACCACAACCTGCACGGCTTCGACCTGCCGTTCCTCGAGCGCCGCGCGCGCAGCCTCGGCGTGCCGCTCGCGCTGGGCCGCGCCGGCCTCCCCGGACTCCGCCCGCGCCCGGCCCGCCGCGGCCCGCCGTCGCCCCGCGACCCGGCGCGCCGGATCCGCTACACCGTCCCGGGCCGCGAGCTGATCGACACCCTCGACGCCGTGCTGCGCCATGACTTCGCGACCCGCGACCTCCCCGGCCACGGCCTCAAGGCGGTCGCGCAGAGCCTCGGCCTCGCCGCCGAAGGCCGCGAGTACATCCCCGGCCCCGAGATCCACGACGTCTGGCGCCGCGATCCCGATCGCGTGCGGCGCTACGCCGCCGGCGATGTCGCCGAGGTCGCCGGCCTCGCGCGCATGCTCGGCGGCGCCGCCTTCGTGCTCGCCGGCATGGCGCCGCGGCGCTACGAGCGCCTCGCCGACGCCGGCGCCGCCACCGGCGTGATCGATCCGCTCCTGGTCCGCGCGTACCTGCGCGCCGGCGCCGCGCTCCCCGCCCACCAGCCCGGCGACGGCACCCCGCACAGCGGCGCCGCGCTCCATCTCTTCGCCGCCGGCGTCGCCCACCGCGTCGTCAAGGCCGACGTCGCGAGCCTCTACCCCTCGCTGATGCGCGAGTACCGGATCGGCCCCGCGCGCGATCGCCTCGGCGCCCTGCTCGCCATCGTCGACCGGCTCGTCGATCACCGGCTCGCCGCCAAGGCCCGCGGCCGCGCCGCGCCGGCCGGGTCCGCCGAGCGCTACACCCACGAGGCGATGTCGGCGGCGATGAAGCTCGTCGTCAACTCGGCCTACGGCTACCTCGGCGCGGTCGGCCTCACCCGGTTCGCCGATGTCCACGCCGCCAACCGGGTCACCGCCCACGGCCGCGCCGTCCTCGCCCTGCTGTGCCGCGAGCTCGCCGCGCGCGGCACCACCCTGCTCGAGGCCGATACCGACGGCGTCTACTTCGCCGTCCCGGCGCACTGGACCCAGGACGACGAGCGACGCGTCGTCGCCGACGTCGCCCGGCTGCTGCCAGCGCGCGTCCAGCTCGAGCTCGACGGCCGCTACGCCGCGATGCTCTCGCACGAGCCCAAGAACTACGCCCTGCTGCCCTACGACGGCCCCCTCATCCTGCGCGGCGTCGCCTTCCGCTCGAGCCGCGCCGAGCCGTTCGGCGAGCGCTTCCTGCGCCGCGCCCTCGAGCACCTGCTCACCGGCGACCTCGTCGGGGTCCAGCGGGTCTACGTCGACACCGTCCTCGCGCTCCGCAGGCGCGAGCTCCCGACCCGCGACCTCGCCGCGCGCGTCCGGCTCACCCTCACGCCGGCCCAGTACCTCGCGACCCGCAGCACCCGCCACCAGCTCGCCTACGAAGCCCTGCTCGCCGCCGGCCGCACCACCTGGACCGTGGGCGAGCGCGTCCGGGTCTACCGCGCGACCCGCGGCCGCGGCCGCCTCCTCGTCGACGGCGACGACGACCCAGCCCCGGACGACGACCCCGACGCCGAGCCGCGCGCGCTGCGCGACGCCCCCACCGCCGCCGTCGACGACCCGCGCGACTACGACGTCGAGCACTACCACCGCGTCCTGCGCGACACCTACGCCGCCCGGTTCGCCCGCGCGCTCACCCCCGACGACTTCGCCGCCGTGTTCGCCGACCCGGAGCAACCCTCGCTGTTCGCCTGGCCGCTCGCCAGCGCCCGCCCGATCCTCACGACGATCACCGGCGCCGACCTCGCCCCCGCGCCCGCGGGGCTGCGCCACGCCTGAGCTTCGACCAGGACCTGGACCAACCACCCCAGCCGCGCGTCAGACGCGCGTGTTATGCACGCTGCGCGATGATACCCAACCGCGATCCCGAGCCGGTCGAGGCGCTGTCGGCCGAGCTCGAAGCCGCGCTCATCCGCGAGCTGCGCGAGCGCTACGACTGGGACAACCGCGACCGCTTCGCCGGCCGGCTCACCGCGCCGGTGCTCGTCCTGTCCAACACGACCACGCACCTCGGTCGCTGGCACAGCGCCACGCGGATCCTCGAGCTGTCTCGTACGCTGGTGCTCGAGCGGCCGTGGCCCGAGGTGGTCAGCGTGCTCGAGCACGAGATGGCGCACCAGTTCGTCGACGAAGTCCTGCAGGTCCGTGGCGAGACCGCGCACGGCGAGACGTTTCGCCGGGTCTGCGCCGAGCGCGGCATCGATGCGCGCGCCGCCGGCCGGCCGGATCCCGCGGGCGCGCCCGTCGGGGCGACCGATCCCGGCGCTGATCGCGTGCTCGACCGGATCCGCAAGCTGCTCGCGCTCGCCGGCAGCCCGAACCAGCACGAGGCCGAGATCGCGATGCGCAAGGCGCACGAGCTGATGCTGCGGCACAACATCGCGGAGACCGCGGCCCGCGCCGATCGCAGCTACGAGGTCCGCCACCTCGGGGATCCAGCGCGCCGCGGCACGCGCGTCGATTCCGACGTCGCGGGCCTGCTATCGGAGTTCTTCTTCGTCAAGGTGATCCGCGTCCCGGTGTACCTGCCGCGGCTCGGCAAGTCCGGAAAGGTCTACGAGATCGCCGGCACCCGCGCGAACGTCGAGATGGCGAGCCACGTGTTCGCGTTCCTGCTCGCGACCGCGGAGCGGCTGTGGAACGCCAATCGCCACGACGCGCGCGTGCGCAACGGCCGCGATCGGCTCGCCTACCAGTCCGGCGTCGTCGGCGGGTTCCGCGAGAAGCTGCTGTCCGAGCGCAAGGATCTGAACCAGACCGGCCTGGTGTGGGTCGGCGACGGCGCGCTCGACGACTTCTACCACGCGCGTCACCCGCGGATCGTCACGCGGTCCCATCGCGTCCGGATCAACGGCGCTCATGCGGCAGGCCGCGAAGCCGGCCGCACGGTGGTCCTGCACAAGCCGGTCGAGCGCGGCAGCTCCGGCGGCTCGACGCGCCTGCTCGGCGACTGAACAGCGACCAAACGGCGACGGTCAGCTCTCGACGTGGAGCAGGATCTCCACGGTGCCGTCGGCCTGGCGCGTCCAGCGCGCCGCGGTCACGACCAGATCCCCCAGGTCGTGGCCCCAGATGCCGTAGGCGCCGTCGGTGCGGTTGCGCTTGGTGTTGCCGTCGCGCTCCTCCGGCGACGTCGGCTTGATCGCCGCGGTGCCTTCTTCGGCGTCGTAGACGTGCGCGTACTCCTCGCAGATCGACTTGACCAGCGCCGCCCGCGTGAACCCCAGCGGCAGCGGCGCCGTGATCGGGATCGACGCCGGCGTCGACAGCGGAAAATCGATCACCAGCACGGCGTGCTCGAACGGGATCACGATCTCGTCCGGCTGCTCGAGCCGCATGATCGCCTGATCGGCCTCGGCGAGGTGGATGCCGCCTGGAAACGCGATCCGCTGCGCCATCATCGCGACCGGCGCCGCCCGGGTCACCCGGATCTTCGACAGCCACCACCACATCACCGAGACCGCGATGATCACGCCGATCAACGTCAGGTACGGAAGCGGCGGAAACATCGTCGCGAACCCTATCATCCGCGCGGCCCACGCGCCGCCGATCCGGCCGCACGATCCGTCGATCCCGACGCCGTCCCCGCCCGGCCGTGCGGCCACGCCTCGATCCATCCATCAGCCACGGATCGCCGCCGCGATCGAGCGCGGCGTGATCTTCTGCCAGGTCGCGACCAGCGCACATGTGACCGCAAGTGCGACCACGCCGATCGCCAGCATGCGAACCAGGTTGCCGGCGTCGGGGATCACCAGCGAGACCGCGGACCCCGCCGCGAGCCCGGCCAGGCAGCAGCCGAGGATCCCCCAGCTGCCGCGGGCGTACGGGCCGATCGGCAGCGCGATCGACCGCGCGACCAGGTAGGACAGCGCGGCGAACGCGACCGGATAGCCGATCGCCCACGCGATCGCGACCGACAGCAGGCCCAACCGCGCGCCCAGCAGGTGCGCGCCGAGCAGGAACGCGCCCGGCACCACGACCGCGGCGACGACCATGTAGCGCAGCGTCAGATGCGGCTTGCCGATGCCATCGAGCAGCGGCGGGCCGATGAAGCCGAGCGCGCGCAGCGCGCCGACCAGGCACAGCAAGCGCGCCGCCTCGGCGCACGACGCCAGCTCCGATGCATTCCATTTGTTGCTGTAGAAGATCCGCAGGAACTCCGGGATCACCAGCAGGATCAGCACGACGAACGGCAGCACCGCGAGCAGGTTCAGCCGGGTGAAGCCGATGAACTGCGCGACCAGCGCCTCGCGGTCGTTGCGCAGCCGCGCGAACGTCGGGTACGCGACGTCGATCACCACGTTCGAGATCGTCTTGACCGGCTCGAGCACGATGAACAGCGCCGCCGAGTAGATCCCCGCCGCCTGGTCGCCGAACATGTACAGCACGACCGGCGTATCGACGCAGGTATAGAGCCGGAACAGCACCTGGCTCGCCGCCGTGCGCATGCCGAACCGCAGGTAGTCCATCACCTCGCGCGGCCGGAACACGAAGCTCGGCACGAACGGATGGCGCAGCTGCATGATCACGCCGAACACGAACGCGCGGGTCAGCGCGGCGAGCGTCCAGCACCACAGGGTCGCGCCGAGCGCCGCGAACACGATGCGCCCGGCGCTCTCCGCCAGGTGCGCGATCATCCGCGCCTTGGCGATCTCGGCGAACCGCAGCTCCTTGCGGAGCAGCGCGAACGGGATCGCGTAGACGTTCTGGAACACCAGCTTGCCGCCGTAGGCGACAAGCATCCAGCCCAGCACCGGGATGCCCTGGAGGTACCCGTAGAGCGGCCCGAGCCCGAGCAACAGCACGAACAGCGCGGTCGACACCGCGAGGTTGAACCAGAACACGGTCGAGACCCGCGCGGGCGTGTGATCGTCGCGCTGGATCAGCGCCGAGGTCACGCCGAAGTCGGCCGCGGTATCGAGCAGCGTGTAGAACGCCACCGCGCTGCTGGCGATCCCGAAGTCCTTGGCGCCGACCCAGAGCGCGAGCACGACGATCTGCGAGACCAGATCGCTCACCGCGATCACCGCCTGGGCTGCGGCGGACCACGCGACGCCGCGGTTCACCTGGGTACGGAGGCCGTCGGCCACGCACCCCGCTGATACCACGAGTCGTGCTAGCGTGGCCCGCGATGGTCGCGCCGGTCGACGAACCGCCCGCTCGCGCCGTCCAGGTCGAGCCCGCGCACTACGACTTCGAGCGCTACGACGACGCGGAGCGTTGGATGTCGTACTGGTACCAGCTGCGAGCGGTGCTGGCCGTGCGCCCGCGCACCGTGCTCGAGATCGGGCCGGGGTCCGGCGTGTTCCGCCGCTACCTCGAGCACGCCGGCGTCGCGGTCCAGACGCTCGATCTCGACGCCTCGCGCGGGGTCGATTACGTCGCCGATCTCACCCAGCTCGACACCGCCCTGCCGCCGGGCCTGCAGTTCGACGCGGTCTGCGCGTTTCAGGTGCTCGAGCACCTGCCGCTGGCCGAGTTCGACCGCTGCCTCGGCAACCTGGCGCGCCGCGCCGCGCCCCACGTGTTTCTTTCGCTGCCCTACCGCGGCCTGCGCATCCGGCTGTCGCTGTGGTGGGGCGACCACCACGTGACGCTCGGCCACAAGCTGATGTTGCCCTGGCGCCACACGCCGATCCCCGAGCACCACTGGGAGCTCGGCTACCCGATCACGGCGCGCAAGCTCACGCGGCGGATCGAGCAGCAGCTCGACGTGGTGTCGCGCGGGTTCATCCGCGACAACCCGTACCACTACCTCTGGCAGCTGCGCCGCCGCTAGCGCGGCTCGCGTCCGCTCTCGCCGCGGCGCCGGTGGCGAAACACGGTGAAGTGCAGCACGAGCAGCGACACGTTGACCGCGGCGATCACCAGGCCGTGGCACACGACCCACGCCGGGAAGCCGCAGCCGAGCGCGATCATCCACGCGAACACGTAGGTGTCGCGGCGGCCGAACGAGCGCAGCCAGGTGAGCGGCGAGGTCGGATCGTAGACGTCGTCGGCGGTGGCCTTGCCGGTCTCGAACCACCAGCGGAACGCGAACACGTCGCCGGTGCCGGTGCGGCGATAGACGTCGAGGTAGGTCGTCGCGGCGACGACCAGGCGGCCGGCCGCGGCGGCCAGGCCCAGCCAGCGCCACGCGCCGCCCATCCCCACGCCGGCCGCGACCAGGAACACGTTGTCGACGACGTCGTCCGACAGGTTGTCGAGCCACTGGCCGAGCCTGGAGTACTGGTAGCGCAGCCGCGCCAGCTCGCCGTCGCACGAGTCGAGGATCGAGTTGATCTCGAGCATCACGCCGGCGACCGCCAGCATCGCGTAGCCGCCGCGGCTGGCGACCAGCGAGGCGGCGAGGCCGACGAGGATCGCGCCGATCGTGACGTGGTTCGGAGTGACGGCGAGCGAGCGGCGGGCGAGCAGCCGGGTCAGCCGCATCGAGAACCGCCAGTTGATCAGCGCGTCGACCGGGCCCTCGAACGACTTGTTCATCCGGCGGATCAGCGCCCACTCGGCCCGCCGCCGGGCGGCGTCGTCGACCAGCTCGATGCCCGCGATGACCTCGACCGGCTCGCGCCGCGCGCCCTCGGGCGGCGCGCTGCCCGGCGCGACGAACGCCACCGGGATCGGCAGCGCGCGCGGGAACGCGACGGGAGCGGCGGCGACCACCGCGCCGGTCGCGCCCTGCGTGGCGGCCTCGCGGATCCGGCGCTCGAGCACGGTCAGCCCGGCGAGGAGCCGGACGTGGCCATCGCCGGTGGGCTCGAAGAACACGACCGCCATGGCTAGCTACGGCGGCGCAGCAGCACGATGTGCTCGGCCTTGGGGCGATCGCCGAACGCGCGCTGCTCGCGGGTGCCGAGCATCGGGCGGTGCTGCGAGGCCCACGCCTCGAGGACCAGCTCGTCGGTCAGCGCGCCGCGCACCGCGTCGAGCGCGTACTGCGCCTGGTTGAGCGCGAACGAATCGCCGATCACGATCGCGGCGGCCCGGCCGGGGGCGAGCACGCTGGTGATCGCGTCGAGCGAATCGGCGAGCGCGGCGCGCCACGCCTGGGGCGCGCCCGGCTCGTTCTGGAAGCTACGGCGCGAGCCGATCTCGCCGGCGTCGAGCTCGCGGTGGCGCAGCGCGAGGAAGTCGAACCGCAGGCGCTGGTGCTCGGCGTAGTCGTAGGTGCCGGCGTACGGCGGCGAGGCGATCACGCCGGCCGCGCCGCCCGCCGGGACGATCTCGAGCAGCCGCCGCGCGTCGCGCTCGAACACCTCGGGCATCGCCACCGTGCCGTGCGCCATGTCGTGGAGCCCGGCGCTGAGCAGCGCGATGCGCTGCGAGAAGTGGCGGGCGGCCGCGCCGCGCGGCACGTTGCGATCGACCCACGTGCCGTCGGTGTCGGACGCCCGCGACGAGACCTTGTAGAGGATCGCCGACAGGCACGCCGTGAGGATGCCGGCGATCTCGGGGTCGCTGGCGCGCAGGTTGTCGAGGTGAGAGGCGATGAGCTCGAGCTCGCGGCGGACGTGCGGCGCGAACCAGCTGGCGAGCCGGCGGTTGCGCGCGTTGGGGTCGAACCCGACCGGCTTGCGCAGCGGCGCCGCCTCGGCCCCCGCGCGCCGCGCCGAACGGCCCGCGGCCAGCACGAGCCCGGCGATCTCGTTGCCGGTCTCGTGCAGCTGCTTGCGCCTTCGCACCGGCGCGGTCCAGGTCTTGGCCCGCGCGACCAGCACCGCGAGCGGGTTCAGGTCGCTGCCGATCGCCCGCAGCCCGGCCGCGCGCGCCTCGACCAGCGAGGTGCCCGAGCCGCAGAACGGATCGACGATCGGCGCGCCGGCCTTGGCGCCGGCGCCGACCAGCTCGACGAGCACCCGCGCGGTCGCCGGGTGCAGCCGCGCCGGGTAGCTGTGCAGCGGGTGGGTCAGCGAGTCGGCGACCTCGTGGTCGATGTGGGGGGCGCGCAGCGCGGCGACCAGGGCTTCCGCGGTGTTGCGCTCGCCGTCGGCGAAGATGCGGCCCGGCGCGCGAGGCATGGACAGAGCTCGACGCTGACGCTGGGGCACGCGCGCACGCTAGCACGCCCGGGGATGGTACAAACCCGGGCGATGCCGATGCCGCTCGAGATCGTGGGCCTGGGAAAACCCGAGATCCGGTTCGTGTGGGACGATGGCGACGAGGATACGTGGGGTGCCCGCGAGCTCCGGCTGCGCTGCGCGTGCGCCCACTGCCAGTCGGAGGCGACCGGCGAGCGGCTGCTCGACCCCGCCACGGTGCCCGAGGACCTGACGGTCAAGGACATGCACCTGGTCGGCAACTACGGGGTCGGCATCCAGTTCTCGGATGACCACGCGACCGGGATCTTCCGGTTCCGCGAGCTCAAGAGGGCGCGATGACCGAGGCGCTCTCGACCGACGCGCTCTCGACCGACGCGCTCTCGACCGACGCGCTCTCGATCGACGCGCTCGACGCGGCGTGGGCCGGCCGCCGCAGCATGCGGGCGTTTCACCCCGAGCCCATCGCGCGCGCCGAGCTGGCGCGCGTGTTCTCCGCCGCCCAGCGCGCGCCGAGCTGGTGCAACATCCAACCGTGGCGGGTCGCCGTGACCGAGCCGCCGGTGACCGGCGAGCTGGCCGAAGCCATGCAGGCCGCTGCACGCGCCGGCGCGCCCCAGCCCGAGCAGGCGTTTCCGCCCGAGTTCCCGACGCCCTACAAGGAGCGCCGCGTGGCGTGCGGTGCGGCGCTGTATACCGCCATGGGTGTCGCGCGTCACGATATGGCCGGGCGCTATGAGGCGTGGCTACGCAACTACGCGTTCTTCGGCGCGCCCCACGTCGCGATCGTATCCTGCGACCGCCGGCTCGGCCCGTACGCCTACGTCGACGTCGGTGTGTGGCTCGGGTACGTGGTGACCGCCGCCGCGGCCCTCGAGATCGACGTCTGTCCGCTGGCCTCGGTCGCTTCCTATCCCGGGCCGCTGCGCCAGCGACTCCCGATCAGCGATAGCGACGTGATCTTGTTCGGCATCGCGCTCGGCCGCGCCGATCGGGGGGCCGCGGTGAACACGTGCCAGACCACGCGCGAGCCGCTGGCATCCAATGTCGCGTTCGTGAGCTCGCTGTGATTCGCGCGCTGCGAATCTATTGCACAGAAGCCTTCTGAGATCATCACGAGTCGGCCGACAGGGATTTTCGGCCTGGCTCCTCGTGGAACTTTCCGTCGACACCGTCGACGAAGCGCCGCGATTGGGGTGGTCGCCTGCGGCCAGCACTAGATGTGATATCGTCCAAAGCTTCCAGGGGAGACTATGCAATCACGCGTGGTGTTCGTGGTTTGGATGTCGCTCTGTGCCCTGGCGTCGCCAGGGTATGGCCAGCCCGCCGACGCGCTCAAGAAGGCGCAGTCGGCGTTCGATCGAGCGCAGGTGGATTATCTGCAGGGCAAATACGATGACGCCGCGCGCGGATTCGAGGAGGCGTACACCGCGCGGCAGTTTCCGCAGTTCCTGTACAACGTCGGCGCGAGCTTCCATATGAAGGGGAAGAAGGCCTCCGATCCCGAGGCCTATCGCCACGCGGTCGAGGCCTACCGCAAGTACCTGGCGGCCGAACCCCAGGCGGCGGACAAGGACAAGGTGGACAAGGCGATCCACGTCCTCGAGGACGAGATCCAGCGGCTCAAGGACCAGGCCGCAGGCGCGCCTGGCGCAGGCCCGGCCTCGCCAGGCACCCCCGCGCCCGCCCCACCGGCGGTGCCCGGCAGCCCGCCGGTGCCCGGCGGCCCGGCCTCGCCCGGTGACCCGCCCGCGGTCGCCGCCGCGCCGGCCGGGCCGTCCGCCGAGGTCGAGCAGCTCGGCGACGTCAACGTTCACGGCCTGGTCGTGATCGAGAGCGAGCCGTCCAACGCCACGGTCTACGTCGACGACAAGCGCAAGGGCGCGTTCGCGACCACGCCGTGGTCGGGCACCCTCGACGGCGACCACCGGATCATCATCGAGAAGCGCGGCTACACCGTGATCGACCGGACGATCGCCGCCGATCCGACCAAGCTGTTCGTGCTGGTCGGCGCGATGTCGCAGCAGAGCTTCCTCGGCTGGGTCGAGGTCACCTCCAACGTCCCGGGCGCCGACATCTACATCGACGACAAGTCGATCGGCTCGGTCGGCCGCACGCCGCTGTCGCAGAACATCAAGCCCGGCAAGCACACGTTCTGGGTCAGCGCCGAGGGCTACGACGAGTACAAGGAGGAGGTCGACGTGATCGCCAACGAGGTCACGCCGATCAAGGCGCCGCTCAAGGGCGCGCCGGTCGGCAAGGTCAACATCACCGGCCCCGGCATCGAGGACTCGCGGATCGCGATCGACGGCGCGGTGCTGTGCGAGCGCGGGCCGTGCCTCAAGGGCATCGTGCAAGGCGACCACACGATCACGGTCACGCGGCCCGACTTCAAGCCGTACGCGCGGCGCATCACCATCCAGGCCAAGACCGAGACCCAGATCCGGGTCACGCTGGCGCCGACGCCGAGCCGCGGCGACGCGATCGTCGCCTACGTCCTGGCTGGCGGGTTCGCCGCCGGAGGCATCGTGCTGGGCGTGACCGCCAACAAGTACCGCGACGACCTGCGCCGCGAGATCGCGGCCGGCGCGCCGCCGCCCGACTCCAACGACGCGCGGTTCAACCGCGGCAAGATCTACGCGATCGCGGCCGACGCGACGTTCGCGATCGCCGGCCTCACCGCGCTGACCGGCGTGTACTACACGTTCCGCGACAAGGGCGCGGCGTCGACCGCCGCGATCGACGTCCGCGCGCTCGCGCGCGCCCTGCGCCCGGAGCTCGGCGCCGGATATGCCGGCCTCGGCGTGAAAGTGAGCTTCTGATGCGCGCCGCCTTCGCCATATGGATGATCGCGGCGGCGCTCCCCGCCTGCAGCTGGAGCCAGTTCGACGATCTGCGGCGCCAGACCTGGGCCGGATCGACCGAGAAGCCGAACGTGAAGTCGTCGGACTACGGCGTGGCGCTGCAGCGCGGCGCGCGGGCCGGGAGCGGCGGCACGCTGGTCGTGGTCGGCGCCACGCCACCGAGCCTGTCGGCGCTGGCCTACACGGCCCAGGGCAGCGCGAGCCTGGCGGCGCCGGCGATCGAGCTCGATACCCAGTACGCGATCGGGCAGGTCGATCCGCAGCCGATCGCGATCGCCGATCCGACGAGCGACGACGTCTCGCTGATCGCCAGCTCGGGGGCGGGATCGATCTCGGTGTTGACCGGCGCGGGCCAGATCAGCCTCCACCAGCTGCTCGTCCAGCCAAGCAGCGTCGAGGCCGCGACCTACATGCAGGCGCCCGACCGGATCGACCCGCCGCACGCCGGCGAGCACCCCCCGGCGCAGCCGCTGGTCGCCGCCGGCGACGACGTGCTCGGGACGTTCTACACGAGCCCGCCCACCCCGCAGCCCACGTGCAAGCTGACCGAGGCCGGCACCCCGATCGCGACCCGCGCGCTGGGCACCGTCCGCGCCGGCGCGGTCGACGACGTGATCGCCTGGGGCGCGAGCGGCAAGCTGTACCGCTACCCCGCCGCCGTGTTCAACGGCTGCGCCACCCCGCAGGAGCCGATCGCCGTGGTCGACACCGGGTTCGCGCCCGGCCACGGCTCGCAGATCCTGGCGCTCGACGGGACCCGGGTGGTGCTGCAGGGCCACCACGACGTCGACGAGGCGAGCTTCCTCGGGATCTATGACGCCGACACGCTGACCGCGGTCGGCGCCGCGGTCGCGCTGCCCAAGCTGCGCACCGCCGCGGTGCTCGACGCCGCCGGCACCAGGTACGTGCTCGCCGGCTACCCGGCCGCGGTGGTCGGCGGCAAGCCGACCGGCCAGGTGCTGGTGTTCCGGGCCGCGGCCCAAGGGCTCGACGCGGCGCCCGCGCTGGCGCTCGGCGATGCCCGGCCCGATACCAACGAAGCGTTCGGCCGCGCCGTCGCCGCGATGCCGTTCAATGGAACCGAGGTGATCGCGGTGGCCACCAGCCACGAGATCTTCGTGTACTTCCACGCCGTGCTCACCGACGGCACGACGCTCTACGACGAGACGCGCGAGGGCCGGTGATTGCAGTACCTCTGTCCGACGTGCCGGCGTAGGTTCGACGAGACCGGGTTCTGCCCGTTCGATCGCTCCGCGCTCACGCCTGTCGCCGCGCCCGATCAGCGGACCCAGCTGTCCGGCCCGATCGCGCGGCTCGACGTGCCGGCGTCCCCCCCCGCAGCGCCGTACCCGGGCGACGATCTGCCCACGGTCACGGCGCTGCCCGGCGCCGATGCCGAAACGGCGGACGGCCCGGCGGTTCCCGGCGGTGGGTGCATCAGCACCGGCGAGCTGGGCGCCCCGCGCAGGCGGTCGGGGCGCCCAGCTCCGGGGCCGCCGCGGCGCAGCGCGGCATATCAGCCGCCGCCCATGTCGCACGCGGCGCAAGGCGGCCCCGACCCGGCGCTCGCGCCGCTGTTCGACGCGCGCGACAGCGAGTACGACAAGCTGGTCGGCCAGACGCTCGACGGCCGCTACTGCGTCGAGCACAAGATCGGCGAGGGCGGCATGGGCGTGGTGTTCGCCGCGCGCCACGCGGTGATCGAGCGGCCGCTCGCGATCAAGGTCCTGAAGCGCGAGGCGATGCGCGACGCCGGGACGATCCTGCGGTTCGTCCAGGAGGCCAAGGCGGCGTCGCGGATCGGCCACCCCAACATCGTCGACGTCACCGATTTCGGCACGACCCCCGACGGCATGACCTACTCGGTGATGGAGTTCGTCCAGGGCCACACGCTGGCCACCGCGATCCGGCTCGGCGCGCCGTTCGCGCCGCTGCGCGCGATCCGGATCGCCGCGCAGATCGCGCGCGCGCTCGGCGCCGCCCACGACAAGGGCATCGTCCACCGCGACCTCAAGCCCGAGAACGTGTTCCTACTCGACCGCGATGGCCGCGAGGACTTCGTCAAGATCGTCGACTTCGGGATCGCCAAGGTCTCGCCGCCGCCCGGCTGTGTCGCCGGGCCGCGGCTGACCCGGGCCGGTTCGGTGTTCGGCACGCCGGAGTACATGGCTCCGGAGCAGGCCGCCGGGCGCGGCGACACCGATGGCCGGGTCGACATCTACGCGCTCGGCGTGATCCTCTACGAGATGCTCTGTGGCCGGGTCCCGCACCGCGGCGACAGCATGGTGCGCACGCTCGCGATGCAGATGCTCGATCCGATCGAGCCACCGTCGATCGTGCGCCCCGATCTGGAGATCCCGCCCGCGCTCGAGGCGGTCGTGATGCGCGCGCTCGCCAAGCAGCGCGAGGACCGCTACGCCGCGATGGCCGAGCTGCTCGACGCGCTCGACCACGTGCTGCCGCCGACCGTCGGCCACAGCATCACCGGGAGCCCGGTGTACACGCTCGCGGCGCTGCCGCCGGGCGCCGATCCCGGCGGCGTGCTGGCGGTTCCGGAGATGGCGGTTCCCTCTGCGGCCGCCCCGCCGCCGACCCCGCCGCCGCCCGCGGGCCACCGGGTCCACGCCGAGCCGCAGTTCACCGCCGATGAGCGGCCGGTCTCGTTCGACCACGTGTTCACCGAGGAGCTGGTCCAGCCGCGCAACCAGCGCTGGCCGATCGTGCTCGGCCTGGCGCTGGTCGTCGGCGCCGCGGCCGGCGCGATCGGCACGGTGGTCCAGCGCCGCGCCGCCGCCCGCGGCCCGCGCGAACCCAGCGCGCTCGCCGGGCCGTCCGACGCCGGGACACGCGACGCGCCCCCGCCACCGCCCGACGCCGCCATCGCTTCCGCCGACGTCCTCGTGGTCACCGAGCGCGACGGGCCCCGCCGGACGCGCTCGGCGCACGGCGACGACGGGCCCGCCGCCGCGGCCGCGGCGCCCGCCGAGACGCCGAACCACCGCGGCACCATCGGCGTGCAGGTGATCACGCGGCCCGAGGGCGCGAACCTCTATGACGATGCCGGCCACTACCGCGGCCCCGGCGGCGCGCAGCTCGAGGAGGCCTACGGCACCCGGCTCCTGGTGCGCTGCCGCCAGGCCGGCTACAAGCCGGGCAGCGTCGAGGTCCGGTTCGACGGCGCCACGAGCACCGCGGTGTGCGCGCTCGAGCGCATCAAGGTCTGCATCAACAACATCAAGAACCCATTCGACGACTGCGAGCTCGCGCCCGACGCGCCGCCCGCCCCGCCGACCGACCCGCCGACCGATCCGCTGACCGACGCAGGCGCCGCCCCCGACGCAGGGGAGCCGCCCGACGCGGCGCCGTGATCAGCGCGCGACGGTCGCGCTCGACTCGTCGATCCGCACCAGGTTCTTGTTGGTCGCCGCGCCGAGCCGCTTCTCGAGCCGGTCGATCACCTCGTTGCACACCAGCTGCACGTTGCCGGCGCCGAGCGTGATCACGAGGTCGCCGGGCGTCGCCTGGGCGTCGAGCCAGGCGGCCAGATCGTCGCGCCGCGGCACGTAGGTGATGTCGGGGTGCCCGGCCTCGCGCGCGAGCCGGACCAGCACCTCGCTGGTCACGCCGTCGATCGGCTTCTCGCCGGCCGCGAAGATGTCGCAGATCACGACGCGGTCGGCGTCGTGAAACGCGGTCGCGAACTCGGCGAGCTGGTCGCGCGTCCGGGTGAACCGGTGGGGCTGGAACGCGGCGACGATCCGGCGGCCCGCGAACGCGGCCTTGGCGCCTGACAGCGTCGCCCGCACCTCGGCGGGGTGGTGACCGAAATCGTCGACGACGGTCACGCCGCCGACCTCGCCGCGCACGGTGAACCTCCGCGCCACGCCCTCGAACTGCGCCAGTGCCTTGACGTAGATCTCGAACGGCAGCGCGAGGAAGTCCGAGACCGCGAGCACGGCGAGCGCGTTCTGCACGTTGTGGGCGCCGGGCATCGGCAGCACGACCTCGCCGAGCTCCTCGGCGCGGCGCCACGCCACGAACCGCGTGGTCATCCCGTCGTGCCGTAGGTTGCGCGCGCGGTAGGTCGCCTGCGACGCCACGCCGAACGTGGTGTAGCGCTTGGTCAGGCTCGGCAGGATCGCCGCGACCCCGGGGTTGTCGAGGCACAGGGCGCTCATCCCGAAGAACGGCACGCGGTTGCAGAAGTTGGTGAACGCCTGCTTCACGTTGTCGAACGTGCCGTAGTGATCGAGGTGCTCGGCGTCGATGTTGGTGACCACGGCGAGCGTCGGGGTCAACGTCAGGAACGAGCCGTCGCTCTCGTCGGCCTCGGCCACGAGGTAATCGCTCTTGCCCCACCGCGCGTTGGCCAGCCCGAGCGAGTTGACGCGGCCGCCGATCACCGCGGTCGGATCGAACCCCGCGGCCATCAGCACGGTGTGGACCATCGTCGTCGTCGTCGTCTTGCCGTGCGCGCCGGCGATCGCGATGCCGTACTTCATGCGCATGAGCTCGCCGAGCATCTCGGCGCGCGGGATCACCGGGATCTGGCGCGCCCGCGCGGCCTCGACCTCGGGGTTGTAGCCCTTGATCGCGCTCGACACGACGACGACATCGGCCTCGCCGAGGTGATCGGCGCGGTGGCCGCGCGAAACGCTGCAGCCGATCTGCGTGAGGTGGCGCGTGATCTCGGTGTCGTTCATGTCCGACCCCGAGACCCGGTACCCCATGTTGGCGAGCACCTCGGCGATCCCGCACATGCCCATGCCGCCGATGCCGACGAAGTGGATCTTGGTGTCTTGCTTGCGAAACATGCTGCTTGGGACCTGTCCAATCAACGCGCCGGCGCAGGCCGATGCCTGCCGACGCGACCGTAGGTGGATCTCGTCGCCATGGTAGCGAAAACTCAGGGCCAAGCCAGCGCGCCCCGGGCGTTCCGGTGCGGCGCTACCGGCGCTGCGCCGCGCACCAGTCGATCACGGTCGCGGCGGCCGTCGGGCGAGCCAGCGCCTTCATCCGGGCGCTCATCTCGGCGCGGCGGGCGGGGTCGGTGAGCAGCGGGCGGAGCGCGGCGGCGAGCGCTCCGGGCGTGAGCGCGGACTGCTTGAACATCAGCGCGGCGCCCGCCTCGGCCATCTCGCGCGCGTTGATCTCCTGGTGGTTGTCGGCGGCGAACGGGTACGGAATGAAGACCGCAGGCTTGCCGGCGATCGCCAGCTCGGCGACCGTCGTCGCGCCGGCGCGGCCGAGGATGAGGTCGGCGCGCTGGTACGCGGCCGCCATGTCCTTGATGAAGGCGCGGCAATCGGCGGCGATGCCGGCGTCGGCGTAGCGCTTCGCGGTGTCGGCCAGGCCCTTCTCCCCGGTCTGGTGAACGATGGTGAGCGGCAGCGTCCTGGCGAGGCCGATCAGCGCGTCGGCGGCGAGGTCGTTGACGGCGACGGCGCCGAGCGAGCCGCCGCTGACCAGCACGTGGACGGTCGCCGCCGCCGCCGGCGCCGGGGCCGGGGTGCCGGCAAGCAGCCGGTCGCGCATGTCGCGCCGCACCGGGTTGCCGCTCAGCACGGTCTTGGCCGGCTTGAAGAACCGGCGGGTGCCATCGAACGAAACGAACACGGCGCGCGCGACCCGGCCGAGCAGCTTGTTGGTGAGCCCGGGGATCGAGTTTTGCTCGCAGATCGCGGTCGGGATGCCGGCCAGCCGCGCCATCAGCACGACCGGTCCCGAGGCGTAGCCGCCCACGCCGATCACCGCGTCGGGGCCAAACTCGCGGATCACCTGGCGGGCCTGGAGCAGGGCGCGGGGTAGCCGGGCGAGGCCGCGCAGCGCGCCGAGCGCCCCGACGGTCTTGAGCCCGGAGACGTCGATCAACGAGAGCTGCCAGCCGAGCTCGGGCAGGACGCGCGCCTCGATGCCGCGCCTGGTGCCGACGAACCGCACCTCGGCGGCGGGCTCGCGGGCCCGCAGCTCCTCGGCGAGCGCGACGCCCGGAAACAGGTGCCCACCGGTGCCGCCACCGGCGATCAACAGACGCATGGAGGTTGTCCTATCACGAGAAGGTGTCGCCGACCTCGGGTCGCTGCTGAGGCGACGAAGCAACGCTTGACCCGGCCGCTCGATTCCACCACCGGCTCGAGGACCCGCCGGGTCGATCCTTCGATCAGCCGCTGTGCACGCGCACCCGGACGCGCTTACGGCGGGCGAGCTCGCGCGGCGCGGGGTCTTTCGCGGCGCGCTCCGGCCGACGGCCGACGTTGAACAGCAGGCCGATCAGGAACAGCGTGATCACCAGCGAGGAGCCGCCGCAGCTGACGAGCGGCAGCGTGATGCCCTTGTTGGGGACGACGCCGAGCACGACGCCGACGTTGAACAGCGCCTGCACGCCGAACAACAGCGTGATGCCGAACGCGAGGTACCCCCCGAACACGTCGCGCGCGCCGAGCGCCGCGCGGATGCCGCGCCAGATCAGCACGCCGAACAGGCCGAGCACGACGGCGACGCCAAGGAAGCCCAGCTCCTCGCCGATCGGCGCCAGGATGAAGTCGGAGTGCGCCTCGGGGGTGTAGCCCAGCGACTGGTGGCCGCCGCCGAGGCCGGCGCCGAGAAACCCGCCCGAGCCCATCGCCAGCCGCGCCTGCATGAACTGGTACCCATCGCCGTGGGCATAGGCCTCGGGGTTGAAGTACGCGAGCACGCGCTGCAGCCGCCACGCGGTGCCGACGACCATGTGGTAGGCGACCGGCGCCGCCGCGAGCACCGCGAGCAGGATGTAGGAGATCCGCGCGCCGGCCATGAACAGCATGCCGAGCGTGGTCAAGCCGAGCACGACCGACGAGCCGAGGTCGGGCTGCTTGAGCAGCACCACCATCATCGCGCCGCACACCACGAGGTGGGGGACGAACCCGACGGTGAAGGTCTTGACCTGATCGGCCTTGCGGCCGAGCGAGCTGGCCAGGTAGGTCACCAGCGCGAGCTTGGCGATCTCGACCGGCTGGAAGGTCATCGGCCCCAGCGGGATCCAGCGGCGCGCGCCGTTGAGCGTCGGCGCGGCGAGCGTCGCGGCGAGCAGCACCACCGAGCCGATCAAGAGCGGGTAGGTCCACTGCTTGAGCCGGCGGTAATCGATCCGGGCGCCGAGCCACGTCGCGAGCCCGCCGAGCGCGAGGAAGCCGACCTGGCGCTCGAGGAAGTGGCCGGCGTCGTGGAACCGGGTCAAGCCGTCGGCCGCGGTCGCCGAATAGATCTCGATCGTGCCGATGCCGAGCAGCCCCAGCACGCAGACCAGCAGCACCAGATCATACGGCCGCTCGGGGAGCACGGCGCTGGGCTGCTGCACGGCGACGAGCTGCGCGGTCGCGGGCAGCGTCGGATCGACCGCGACCGCGGGAGCTGCGCGCTGGAGCACCCCGCGCGCGCGCTGGAGCGCCGAGCGCAGCAGCTGCTGCACGCGCTCGCCGGGCCGCAGCACCAGCGGGCCCCGGTGGGTCGGCTCGGTGCCCGCGCCGCGCGCTCCGGCGACGCGGCGCGCCCCCGACTCGGATCCAGACCGCCGGATCGGTGGATTGCGGCTCCCGGGCTCCGTCCCGGCGCGCCGGATCGGAGCTGTGCGGTGCGAGGCGCCCGCCCTCCGCCGCTCCGCCCACGACGCGACGATCCGATGCAGCACTGCCATCGCCCGCCATCCTCGGGGCCGGCCCGAGACCGCGCCAGTTTTCAGCAGCCGATCGCCCGCGATTGCCGGGAGTGGCACCACCGACGCGCCGACGCGTCAGTGAAGCCGCCACCAGGTCTGGCCGTCGATCGCGGCGCGGCGCGCGCAGCTATCTTCGACCTTGGTGAAGTGGATGCCGACCTTCGAGATCACGACGGTGTACACGCCGGTGCGGCTGTCGCCGTCGGTGCACGCGCCCTTGTCGTAGGTCAACGTCAGCCGGTCGCCGTCGAGCTTCCAGCTGCCGATCGCCACCGCGGGCTCGGCGTCGAGCTCGGCCTTGGACTTGGCGAGCCGGAGGCTGCCGTCGGGGCGGAACCGGATCGCGGTCTGGCCGTCGGGCGGATGCCGCTCGTACTCGCCGACGATCAGCTGGGTGTTGGGCGGCTTGACCGGACCCGCGATGTGCGGTCCGGCCTCGCACGCGGCCAGAGCGACGAGGACCAGAGCCGCGGCAAAGCCGCCGCACGACGCGACCGAACAGCTGCGCATGGTCGCGACGATACAGCGGAGGGCCCCTGCCGTCACTGTGGCTCGCGGTCCACGATGACACCGGACCGCTCGGCGAGCTTGTCGTACAGCGTGCGCGCGGTGTCAGGAGAGGTCGAGCCGCGTCGCGCCGACCGCGGCGACCGCCTCGCGGAACACGCGGCCGCGGTGGCCGAAGTTCTGGAACATGTCGTAGCTGGCGCACGCCGGCGACAGCACCACCGCGTCGCCCGGTCCGCACAGCGAGCTCGCCCGGCGCACCGCATCGTGCATGTCGGTGGCATCGACGACGGGGTACGCGGCGCCGTGCGCGGCCGCGGCCGCGCGGATCAGCGGCGCGGCCGCGCCGATTAACACGATGCCCTTGCACACGCCGTCGAGCGCCTCGAGCATCGGCGCGTACGACCCGCCCTTGTCGACCCCACCGGCGATCAGCACCAGCGGGCGCGGAAACCCGCGCACCGAGGCCGCCACCGAGGCGACGTTGGTGCCCTTGCTGTCGTCGTAGTAGTAGACATTGGCCTTGTCGCCGACCAGCTCCATGCGGTGCGGCAGCGGTCGGTAGCTGCGCGCCCCGGCGCGGATCGCGTCGGCCGCAACACCGATGCCGCGGGCCGCGAGGTAGGCGCACATGGCGTTCTCGAGGTTGTGATTGCCGACGATCACCAGATCGTCGACCGGGTAGCGCTCCTCGCGCTGCTCGGCCGCGATCCCGCGCAGCACCAGCTCGCGGCGGTCGGCCGAGATCACCGCGCCGCGCTCGGCGGTCGCCCCGGGGCGCGAGTCGAACGTGAACAGCCGCGACGGGATGCCCTGGGTCTCGCGCATCGTCCAGCCGTCGGCGGCGTTGGCGATCGCCAGGTCGTCGGGCCGCTGGTAGTCCCAGATCCGGCCCTTCATCTCGGCGTAGCGCGCCATCGTGCCGAACCGGTCGAGGTGGTCCTCGGTGACGTTGGTCAGCACGCCGGCCTTCGCGCGGAAGCTGGTGCAGTTCTCGAGCATGAACGCCGCCACCTCGGCGACGATCAGGCCGCCCGGCGCGTTGGCCGGGTGATCGACCGCGTCGATCAGCGGCATGTTGCCGAGGTTGCCGCCGCAGAACGTCGGCCGCCCCGACGCCTCGCACAGCGCGCCGGTCAGCGCCGTGGTCGTCGACTTGCCGTTGGTGCCGGTGATCGCGACCATCGTCGCGCCCGGATCGAGGAAGCGGTAGGCGAGCTCGATCTCGGCGATCACCTCGACGCCGGCGGCGCGCGCCGCGATCATCTCCGGCAGCGTCGGCACGCCGGGCGACATCACGATCAGATCGGCCGACGTGAAGGTCGCCAGATCGTGGCCGCCGAGCTGCCAGGTCACCGCCACGCCGTCCAGCTGGGCGATCTGCTTGGCGAGCTTCTCCGCCGGCTTGCCGTCGGTGACCACGACGCGCGCGCCGCGCCGGGCCAGGAACCTGGCGACCGCGATCCCGGTCTGCGCCAGGCCGACCACGACCACGGTCTTGCCGCGAACTTCGGGCGGCCTCATCGCAGCTTCAGCGTCCCCAGCGCCAGGAGCGCGAACACCAGCGAGACCAGCCAGAACCGCACGATGATCTTCGGCTCGCTCCAGCCCTTGAGCTCGTAGTGGTGGTGGATCGGCGCCATCGCGAACACCCGCTTGCCGGTGCCCGACAGCGCCTTGGTCAGCTTGAACGCGCCGCGCTGGATGATGACCGACATGGTCTCGAGCACGAACAGCCCGCCGGCGATCAGCAGCACCAGCTCGTTCTTGGTGACCACGGCCATCATGCCGATCGCGCCGCCGATCGACAGCGCGCCGACGTCGCCCATGAACACCTGCGCCGGGTAGGCGTTGTACCAGAGGAAGCCGACCCCGGCGCCGAACAGCGCCGCGGCGAACACCGCGATCTCCTCGACCCCGGCGATGTGGGCGACGTGGAGGTACTGCGCCAGCGTCACCGGGCCGTGCGTGCCGATGATCGTCGTCGGTACGCCGGAGATATAGGCGAGCACGAGGAACACGCCGGCGTTCATGATCGACGGGCCGATCGCCAGGCCGTCGAGGCCATCGGTCAGGTTGACCGCGTTGGCGGCGCCGACCACGACGGTCGCGCCGAGCGCCGCGTAGACCCAGCCCGGGACGATCAAGCCCTGCTCGTAGAAGTTGGTGAACGGCAGCTGGATGTGCAGCCGCACGTCGTCGGGCATGAGCCTGCTGTAGTAGAGGTACGCCATCGCCGCCCCGGAGATCCCGAACTCGAGGCCGAGCCGGAGCACCCCGGAGATGCCCTTCTTGTTGCGCTTGGCGACCTTGGCGTAGTCGTCGGCGAACCCGATCGCGCCGAACGCGACGGTGATCGACAGCGCCAGCCAGACGTACTGGTTGCGCAGGTCGCACCACAGGAGCGTCGCGACCGCGAGGCAGAACAGGATCAGCGAGCCGCCCATCGTCGGGGTACCCGCCTTGGTCTTGTGGCCCTCTGGGCCGTCGGTCCGGATCGTCTCGCCGATCTGGCGGGCCTTGAGTCGCTCGATGAACCACGGGCCGATCACGAACGACAGGAGCAGCGCCGTGATCGCCGCGGCGAGGATCCGCGTCGAGGTGTAGCGAAACACCCGGAGGAAGCCGACCTTGTCGCCGAGCGCGCCGTAGAGCAGATGAAACAGCATTCAGGGCTCCGATCGGAGGGCGTCGCCGGGCCGCGTCATGGCGAGCTCGCCTGCCTCATCGCGTCGAGCACGCGCTCGAGCCGCATCCCGCGCGATGCCTTGAGCAGGATCCAGTCGCCGGGCGCCGTCCGCGCCAGCGCGCGGGCCGCCGCCACCGCCGGGTCCGCGGCGATCTCGGCGCCCGCCCCGGCCGCCGCGGCGACCGTGGCCGCGTGCGCGCCGAGCGCGATCACACCGAGCCCCAGCTCGTGCGCGAGCGCGCCGGCGGCGTGGTGCGCCGACGCCGCGTGGCCACCGAGCTCGAGCATATCGCCGACCACGGCGAGCGCCGCGCGCGCGATCGGACGATCGACCGCACGATCGACCGCACGCTCGGCGAGCGTGCGCAGGCCGGCGGCCATCGACGCCGGGTTGGCGTTGTAGCAATCGACGATCACGTGGCGGCCGGCGACCTCGACGACCTCGCCGCGCATCGCGGCCGGCCGGGCGTGGACCAGCCCGCGCAGCACCCACTCGATCGGCGCGCCCGCCGCCAGCGCCGCGGCGATCGCCGCGCAGGCGTCGATCGCCGCGGCGCGGCCGACCAGGCCGAGCGCGAGCGCGTGGCGCTGGCCGAGCACCTCGAGCCCGAGCTCGCCGCCGCGATCGGTCGGCCGGTAGCTCGCGAGCGCGATGTCGGCGCCGGGCTCGCCGAACGTGAGGTGGCGCGCGGCGGGGCGATGCGCGCGCGCCAGGCGTTCGAGCCGATCATCGCCGAACGGGCGGACCACCGTGCCTCCGGCGCGGAGCCCGAGCCAGATCTCGGCCTTGGCCGCCGCGATCGCGTCGGTCGAGCCGAGCAGCTCGATGTGCGCGGTGCCGGCGTTGACGATCACCGCGACGTCGGGCTCGGCGAGCCGGGTCAGGTAGGCGATCTGCCCAGCGCCGCGCATGCCCATCTCGACCACGCCGAACGCGTGGAACGCGCGCAGCCCGAGCAGCGTGAGCGGCACGCCGGTCTCGTTGTTGAGCGAGCCCTCGGCGGCGTGGATCGGGCCGGTGAGCGCCAGCGCCGCGCGGGTCAGCTCCTTGGTCGTCGTCTTGCCAGCCGAGCCGGTGATCGCGATCAGCCGGCCGGCCCACCGCCGGCGGTGGGCGTGGGCCAGCGAGCCGAGCGCCAGCCGGGTATCGCCGACGACGATCGACGGCGCCTCGACCTCGACCGGGTGATCGACCATCACCGCGCTCGCCCCGGCCGCCACGGCCTGCCGGCAGAACGCGTGGCCATCGTGCGTGTCGCCGCGGATCGCGACGTAGAGATCGCCCGGCGCGACGATCCGACTGTCGATCACGACCCGGCGGATCGCCACCGCCGCGGCATTGGCAGGTCGGGCGCCGGCGTCCTGCGCGAGCTCGCCCAGCGCGTGGGTCTGGCGCTCGGCGACCGCGGCCGCCGCCTGCTCGCGATCGTCGAAATGATGCTTGGTCGTTCCGATCACCTGATAGTCCTCGTGGCCCTTGCCGGCGATCACCACGACGTCGCCCGGCACCGCCTCGCTGATCGCACAGCGGATCGCGCGCGACCGATCGACGTCGACCGCGAACGGCCGCGGCACGCCGGCGAGGATCTGATCGAGGATCGCCGTCGGATCCTCGGTCCTTGGATTGTCGCTGGTCACCACCGCGAGATCGGCGAGCTGCGCGACCTCGGCGCCCATCCTGGGCCGCTTGGTCGGATCGCGATCGCCGCCGCAGCCGAACACGCAGATCAGGCGCCGGCGGGTCAGCGGCCGGAGCGCCGACAGCACGTTGCGCAGCGCGTCCGGCGTGTGGGCGTAGTCGACGAAGATATCGAGATCGGCGGCGTTGGCGACCCGCTCGACGCGGCCGGGCACGCCGGGCAGCTCGGCGATGCCGCGCGCGATCGCCTCGAGCGGCACGCCGAGCGCGTACGCGATCCCGGTGGCGAGCGCGAGGTTGGCGACGTTGTAGTGGCCGATCAGCGGCGGCGCGCTGACCTCGACCTCGCCGCCCGGCGTGGCGATCCGCGCCGTGATCCCGCGCACGGTCGAGCGCTGCTCGATCACCCGGAGCTCGGCGTCGGCGCCCGCGGCCGAGACCCGCAGCGCGCGGGCCGAACCGGCCGCGGCCATGCCGGCGCCCTCGGGGTCATCGACGTTGACCACCGCGGTGCCATCGCGGCCGACCAGCTCCGCGAACAGCTTGCGCTTGGCGTCGCGGTAGGCCGCCATCGTGCCGTGGACGTCGAGGTGGTCCTGGGTCAGGTTCGAGAACGCCGCGACCGCGAACTCGAGCCCGGCGAGCCGGTCCATCGCGATCGCGCCCGACGAGGCCTCCATCACGACGTGGGTGCAGCCATCGGCGCGCATCGCCGCGAGCGTGGCGTGCAGGATCTGCGGGGTCGGCGTGGTGTAGTCCGCCGCCTGGGTACGGCGCGCGCCGGTCCGGTCGCGCCAGCGGTACTCGACGGTGCCGATCACGCCGGGCCGCGCCCCCGACGCGGCGAGGATGCTCTCCACGAGGTACGTCGTGGTGGTCTTGCCGTTGGTGCCGGTGATCGCGACCAGCGTCATCGCCGCCGCCGGATCGCCGAGCGCTCTGCCGACCAGCACGCCGAGCGCCAGCGCGCCGCTTCCGACGATCAGCTGCGGCACCGCGGCCTCGACCGCGTGCTCCACGACGATCGCGGCCGCGCCGCGCCGGAGCGCATCGCCGACGAACGCGTGGCCATCGGCGCGCAGCCCGCGCACCGCCACGTAGACGTCGCCGGGCTCCACCGCGCGCGAGTCGCTCTGGACCGTGCGCACCGCCACACCGGCATCCCCGACGAGCCGCGCGCCGTGCCGCCGAACCAACGGATCGATGAGATCACCCAGCTTCATGTCGATCGAACGCGCAGCCTCCCCGATTTCGTGCATCGAGGCAAGCCTCACCGGGGATCGCCGGTGGATCGCGCGCCGCGCGAAGTTCCGTCGGCGCTGCGCGGCGCAGGCACGCAGGTCCTGGCCGCGGTGCTCGGCGGGGCGCCGGGCGCGGGCGGCGCGCAGATCGGCGATTCCCCCGGCACGCCGAGGTAGCGCAGCGCATCGCCGGCGACCGCCGCGAACACCGGCCCGGCGACCTTGGCGCCGAAGTAGTCGCCGTCGACCGGATCGTCGACGACCACGAAGATCGCCAGCCGCGGGTGGTCGAGCGGCGCGAGCCCGGCGAACGTCGACAGATAGTGCCCGGGCTCGTACTGCTTGGTCTCGGGATCGAACCGCCGCGCGGTGCCGGTCTTGCCGGCGCAGCGAAACCCCGGCACGACGATCGTCGACGCGGTGCCCTTCTGCTTGCCGCCCTCGAACACCGACGCCATCATCTGCAGCATCGCCTGGGCGGTCTGGTCCGACACGACCTGGCGCGCCGCCGGCGCCGCCTGGTACAAGAGCGTGCCGTCGGCGTCGATCACGCGGTCGACGATCCGCGGCTCGCGGTACAGGCCGTGGTTGCCGAACGCGGCGACCGCGGCCGCGACCTGGATCGGCGTGACCGCGAGGCCGTAGCCGTACGACATCGTCGCCAGCTCGATGTCGCGCCAGGTCTCGCCCTTGCGCAGCATGCCGGGGGTCTCGCCGGGCAGCTCGATGCCGGTGCGCGCGCCGAACCCGAACCGGCGGAGCGCGGCGTACAGCTTGGCGGCGCCGAACCGGAGCGCGATCTTCGCCGCGCCGACGTTCGACGATCGCTTGATGATGCCGGCGACGGTGAGGTAGGCGTCCGCCTCGACGTCGCCGATCGGCCGGCCGCCGACCACCATGTGGCCATGGCCGATGTCGAACTCGGTGTCGGGGGTCACGAGGCCGTCGTCGAGCGCCGCCGCCACGCTGAAGATCTTCATGACCGAGCCGGCCTCGTAGGCGTCGGTCACCGCGCGGTTGCGCGGATGGCTCGCCGCCGAGCGCGGCGCGTGCTCGCCGGCGCCGCGCTCGGCCGCGCCGGCCTCGGGGTCGGCCGGCGCCGGCGCGATCGCCACGGTGGGGCCGTTCGGATCGTAGGACGGCGCGCTCGCCATCGCGAGCACGCGGCCGCTGCCGACCTCGATCACCACGGCGACGCCGCTGCGCGCCTTGTTGCTGCGCACCGCCTCGGCGAGCGCGACCTCGGCGCTCGCCTGGATGCTGCTGTCGAGCGACAGCTCCACCGTCGCGCCCGGCTCGGGCTGCTCGAGCCCGTCGGCGAACATCCGCTTGCCGCGGGCGTCGCGCAGCGCGCGGCCGGCGCCCTTGTGGCCGACCAGCTGCGCGTTCATCGCGAGCTCGATGCCGTCGAGCCCGTTGCCATCGACGTCGCTGCGGCCGATCACCGGGGCGCCGATCGTGCGCCCGGGGTACCACCGGCGCGGCTCCTGGGTGACCTCGATGCCGGGCAGCCTGGCGTCGCGCACCGCGCGCGCGAGCTCGGGCGCGACGTGGCGATCGAGCCACACGAACCGGCGGCCGCCGCCGAGCTTGGCCTCGAGCGACATCGCGCTCTCGCCGAGCAGCTTCGCCAGCTTGTCCGCGGTGTCGGTGACGTCGCGGATCTCGCGCGGGTTGGCCCAGATCGAGTCCGCCGCCGCGCTGACCGCGAGCGGCCGGCGCCGGGCATCGAGGATCTCGCCGCGCGGCGCGGGGATCGCCACGGTGAGCGCGTGCTGCTTGTCGGCCAGCGCGCGGTAGCGGTCGCCGTCGGTGACCTGCAGCGCCCACGCGCGCCACGCCACGCCGCACAGCCCGGCGGTCACCACGGCGCCCGCCAGGTACGCGCGGATCCGCGCGGCGCGGGGCACGCCCGGCGTCATCGGCCGGATCTGCGACCGCGGGTTCGCCGTCGTCGCGCGCGGCCGGGTCATCGCGCCTCGCCAGCCGCGGCGCGGTCGATCGCCGGCAGCGCGCGGATCCGGTTCGGCGCGACCGGCGCCATGCCGAGCTGGGTCGCCAGCCGGCGGATCCGATCGGGCGCGGCCAGCGTCGCGAGCTCGAGCTCGAGGCCGCGCCGCGCCTCCTGCATCCGCCCGACGCGCTCCGACATCCGCGACAGCTCGAAGCCGAGCCGCAGCACCTCGTGCTGCCGGGCCACCCGTACCACGCCGATCGCCGTGACCAGCGCCGCGGCGATCACCAGCGAGATCACCACCGCGCGCACCGATGGCGCTGTGCCATCTGCCCGCTGAAAGATCCGGTACACCACGGCGGGCGACTGCATTTCGCGTCCTTCACTACACGCCGGGTCTCGCCCCCACGCAATTTTTTGTCGTCCCGCCGCGCCGAGCGAGCGTCAGGGCGCGCGTAACGTCCGCGCAGGCGCCGGGATCCGTCACATGGACGGCGCGCGTTCGCTCGCGTCGCGCCGCGCTATGCGCCGGCCGGGTTGCCGGAGGGAACGTCGGGCGCGGGGGTCCGCTCGCAGACCCGCAGCCGGGCCGACCGCGCGCGTGGGTTGGCGGCGATCTCGGCGTCGCTGGCGACGATCGCCTTGCGGCTGACCAGCTCGCACACCGCGGCGCTGCGCTCGCCGGCGCGGGCGGCGAGCGCGGGCGGCAGCGAGCTGGTCCAGGCGAGGTCGCGAAACCGGCGCTTGACCAGGCGATCTTCGAGCGAATGGAAGCTGATGATCGCGCACCGGCCGCCGGGCGCGAGCAGCGCCGGAAAGCTGGCGAGGAAGCGCTCGAGCTGATCGAGCTCGGCGTTGACCGCGATCCGCAGCGCCTGGAACGTCCGGGTCGCGGGGTGGATCTTCGACTTGCGCTGCTCGATCGTCGGGATCGCGCCGGCGACGACGTGGGCGAGATCGGTCGTCGTGTGCAGCTTGTCCTGGGCCAGCGCCTCCTTGATCAGCCGCGCGATCTTCTTGGAGTGGCGCTCCTCGCCCAGCGTGAACAACAGATCCGCGAGATCGTCGACGAACGTGTCGCGCAACAGCTCCAGCGCGGTCGGCCCCGACGTCGGATCCATCCGCATGTCGAGCGGGCCGGGCCGCGCGAACGAGAAGCCGCGCTCGGCGACATCGAGCTGCGGCGACGACACGCCGAGGTCGAGCAGGATGCCGTCGACGCGTGCGATGCCGAGCTCGCCGAGGATCCGCGGCAGCTGGTCGTAGGTGCCGTGGACCAGCCGGGCCCGGCCGCCGGTCCCCGCGAGCACCGCGGCGCTGGCGGCGAGCGCCATCGGATCGCGGTCGATGCCGACCAGCTGGGCCGCGGGAGCGCAGGCGAGCACGCTGGCGGCATGGCCGGCGTAGCCCAGCGTGCCGTCGACATAAACCCCGTGATCTCGAGGGGCTAGGGCTTCGACTACCTCGGCGGCGAGGACCGAGGTGTGGGGAGAACCGACCACGGCCGGGTAGCTATCATGGCGCCCGGGCAAGATGGCAGAAATCTTGCGGACGCGACGCAATTCATGTGCAATTGCATGTAGGAGGCAGGCCCACGTTTGCTTGACGATCGCGGTCCTGCCCCGTACACTTGAGTCTTCGTTTGCTCAATCGATCCGACAGGATAACACGTGCTCAGGTACAAAGAAACTGAGGATATCGACGCTCGCTTCAGCGAGGTCGAACGCATCGTCACGGCGTGGCGTGCACGCGTCGCGACGGCCAATCCTGTCGCGCGCACCGAGTTCAACAACCGGCTTCGCATCTCGCTGATCCACCACGACGCAGCGCTCGAGGGCGAGGTGTTGTCGTACAGCGAGATCAAGGCGGCGGTTGATCCGAGCATCATCAGCGATCCGTCGCTGATCCCGTCGTACGAGGAGATCCGTCGGTTCGACGATGCGTGTAACTACGCCGCCGAGCAGGCGGCGAACAAGAAGCGGCCGTTCAAGCTCGATACGGTGCGCGAGCTCTACTCGATCCTCGCGCCCGATGAGAAGGCGAAGGGGCTGCCGTTCCGCAAGGAGAACCCGCTCCACCGGCTCTACTATCACGACATCGCGGCGCCCGAGAAGATCCTGCCGTCGATGCGCAAGCTCGCCGAGTGGATCGACGAGCCGGGCGCCAAGCACCTGCACGTGATCGAGCGCGTGGCCACGATGCACTCGCGGTTCATGGCGATCTTTCCGTGGGCCAAGGAGAGCGGCCGCACGATCCGGATCGCCTCGAATCTGCTGTTGCAGGAGGGCGGCTACCCGATCGCGATCGTGCACTCGATCGATCGCCAGCGCTACTACGAAGCGCTGCGCGGCGATCACCTCGGGCTGACCTCGCTGTACCTCGAGGCGGTGCAGACCACCGCCGAGACCGAGATGCGGGTCTACGACGAGGCGAGCAAGAGCCCGGCCAAGCGGCGGCGCAAGCGCGACGACGCGCCGGCCTGATCGGCCCACCTCGGGACGCGCCAGCCGGCCATGGAAGATGTCGTCGTCACGCCGCGGGTGATCATCCCCGGCGACGAGCTCGCGCTCGCGTTCTCGCGATCCGGCGGCGCCGGCGGCCAGAACGTCAACAAGGTCTCGAGCAAGGTCGAGCTGCGGTGGAACCCTGCGCTGTCGACCGCGCTGTCCGGCGACGATCGGGCGTGGGTCCTCGAGCGCCTGCGCAGCCGGCTCACCGGGGACGGCACCCTGATCGTGACGTCGACCGCGACGCGCGATCAGCTGAAGAACCGCGCCGATGCCACGAGCAAGCTCGCGTCGATCGTGCGGGCCGCGCTCGCGCGCCCCACGCCGCGCCGCGCGACCAAGCCATCGCGCGGCGCCAAGCGCCGGCGCGTCGCCGACAAGCGCCACCACGCCGAGATCAAGCGCAATCGCAGCGGCGGCGACGACTGAATGAAGGCGTGTAGAACAAAGCCTGGAAACGTCTCCAGAAGACGTTGAGGTTGACCTCGACGTACCTCGACGTTGTCCCCAAGGCGTTGAGCTTGACGGCGACGGAGACGTCGACTCCACCGTCGACATTGCACCTTGACGTCATTGCAATCGTCGCATCCTCGTCGAGGATCGCGGTCGGGGGCGAGGGCGAGGTCGAGGTCGAGGTCGAGGTCCAGGTCGACGTCAACCGGGCGGTGCGCCTGAGCCAAGGCCCCGACCCCTTTGTTCGACGCCTCTTGAGCCGGGTCCCAGCCCTTTGTTCGACACCTCTTGAGCCGCGACCGCCGTCGCGTGCCCGGCCGCGGAGCCGGATCGACCGTCAGACGACCGCGAGGCCGCCGTGACTCCCGGCCGCCCGGCCCAGGCTTGCCCCGGTAGCATGGGGCATGGTGACCTGGGGAATCGGGGGACTCATGCGAACGCTCATCGCCACGGCCGCCTTGGCCATCGCCGCGTGCACCGGCACCGCATCGCTCGCGATCGACGATTACGAAGACGCCGCGCGCGACGCCGTGTGCCGCAACCTCGCCAAGTGCGGCGACGTCGAGAGCCGCGAGGTCTGCCGCACGGTCAACCTCGGGGTCGTGGTGCATCTGCAGCCGGGCGAACAGCGGGCGATCGAGATGGGCAAGGTCGAGTTCCACGGCGACCAGGCGAACGCGTGTCTCGACGCGCTGGCCGACCGCAGCTGCGACGTGACGAGCCGGTCGGGCCGCGTGACCCCGCCCGAGTGCCAGTTCGTCACCGGCACCCAGCCCGCCGGCCGGGCGTGTGCGCTCGATGACGAGTGCACCTCGCTGCGCTGCGGCGTCCCGAGCTGCGGGGACGCGTGCTGTCAGGGCACCTGCGTCGGCGACACCCCCGCGACGCCCGGCCATGTGGGCGACTCGTGCGAGACCGCGGCGTGCGACGACGACTCGTTCTGCGACCTCGACACCGCGCTGTGCGTCGCGCGCGCGCCCGCCCACGCGACGTGCTTCGCTCCCGACGAGTGCGACTTCGGGCTCGACTGCCTGCCCGACGGCACCTGCGGCCCGCTGCCCGGGCCGGGCGAGCCGTGCGACGGTGCGTGCCGCGATCGAGGCACCACGTGCAGCCAGACCACCGGGGTCTGCGTCAAGGTCGCGCTCGCCGGCGAGGCGTGTGCGACCAGCGCCGATTGCTCGGTGCTCTACGCCTGTGACGCGACCAAGCACTGCAGCCGCGGCCTGGCGCTCGGCGCCGCGTGCACCGCCGGACAGTTCTGCGCCGACGCCCGTGCGTTCTGCGACCCGACGACCACCCCGTCGACCTGCGCGCTGCCCAAGCCCGACGGCGAGGCCTGCACGCGCAGCTTGCAGTGCCAGACCGTGTACTGCGATCCGGCCTCGCTGACGTGCGCCGAGGAGCCGGTCTGCTTCTAGCACCTCGTCGCAGACGATCACAGAGGTGATGAGACTGGCCCGAGGGCTCGAGGCGCGCCGCCCCGACGAAGGGCCGCCGGGCCTGGCGCGACGAGGCGGTTCGTTCCGCGGCGCCAGGGACGAGCCCGCGTGGTGGATGATCCGGGCCTCCCGCGGTGGCTCGGGCGAGCCTCGCCGCGCTCAGGTGCCGGCGGAGTAGTCGCTGGCGTACGCGATCTGCTCGGGCGTGAGCTTGTCGATCGCGTAGCCCATCGACGCCAGCTTGATGCCGGCGATCTCCTGGTCGAGCTCCTTGGGCAGCTCGTAGACCTTCTTCTCGAGGGTCTTGCCTTCCTTGGCGAGCCGGCACAGCGCGAGGTACTGGTTGGCGAACGACATGTCCATCACCTCGCTGGGGTGGCCCTCGGCGGCGGCGAGGTTGACGAGGCGGCCCTGGGCCAGGACGTAGATCCGGCGGCCGTCCTTCAGCGTGAACTCCTCGCAGTTCGGGCGCACCACGCGGCGCGACTTGGAGCGATCCTCGAGATCCTTCAGGTTGATCTCGCAGTCGTAGTGGCCGGTATTGCACACCACGGCGCCATCCTTCATCACGTCGAAGTGACGGCCGACGAGCACGTCCTTCATGCCCGTGGCGGTGATGAACACGTCGCCGTGCTTGGCCGCCTCGTCCATCGGCATCACGCGATGGCCCTCGAGCAGCGCCTTGAGCGCCTGGGTCGCCTTGATCTCGGTGGCGATCACGTTGGCGCCGAGGCCGCGGGCGCGCTCGGCGACGCCGCGGCCGCAGTGGCCGAACCCGCCGGTGACGACGGTCTTGCCGGCGATCAGGATCGACGTCGCGCGCAGCACGCCGTCGATCGACGACTGGCCGGTGCCGTAGACGTTATCGAAGTCCCACTTGGTCTCGCTGTCGTTGACCGCGAACACCGGGTAGAGCAGCTTGCCGTCGTTGGCCATCGAGCGCAGGCGGTGGACGCCGGTCGTGGTCTCCTCGGTGCCGCCGATGATGTCCTTGACCAGCTCCTTGTGCTTGTTGTGCACGGTGAAGATCAGGTCGGCGCCGTCGTCGAGCGTGAGCGTGGGCTTGAAGTCGAGGGTGCGCTCGATGCACCAGTAGAACTCCTCGGTCGACAGCCCGTGCCACGCGTAGATCGACACCCCGTCGGCGGCGAGCGCCGCCGCGACCTCGTCGTTGGTCGACAGGGGGTTGCAGCCCGACCAGCTGACCTCGGCGCCCGCCGCGATGATCGTGCGGATCAGGACCGCGGTCTCCTTGGTCACGTGAAGGCAGCCGGCGACCTTCATCCCCTTCAGCGGCTTCTCCTTTATCCCCTTCTCGCGCAAGGCCATGAGCACGGGCATCCGGGTCTCCGCCCAGTCGATGCGCAGGCGACCAGCGTCAGCAAGTTTCAGATCAGCCACTTTGTGATTCGCCACGAGGAGCTCCTTGTCTTGCGGCCTCATAGCCCGCCCTCGTCGACAAATCAAGCAGAGCCAGCGAGCGGTTTACGGCGGCGGGCCGCCGCGTGTTAGGATCAGCGACGGCCGCGATGTCTACGGGTCCAGGCGGTAAGCCCGACAGTGGTAGCCAGCCGGGGAGGCCCGACGCCGATACCCCGCGGCTCGTGGTGCGTGCGCGAGATCCTCGCGACACCCTGGCCGACGCGGGCGCCGACGCGCGGCTCGGGTCCCATGATACCGCGGTCGCCGACCCGGCGCCCGCGCCGCGGTCCGAGCTGGCAGGCGCCGCCGAGCTGGTCGGCGCGACGCTCGCCGGGCGCTACCTCGTGACGCGCAAGGTCGGTCAGGGTGGGATGGGCGCGGTCTACGAGGCGACGCACACGCTGATCGGCAAGCGGGTCGCCGTGAAGGTCCTGCTCGAGAAGTACGCGCACCGCGAGGCGATCGTGTCGCGGCTCGAGCAAGAGGCCCGGCTCGCGTCGTCGTGCCAGAACGAGCACATCATCGATATCACCGATTTCGGCACCACCGAGGACGGCCGCACGTTCGTGGTGATGGAGTACCTCGACGGCGAGTCGCTGGCCGACTGCCTGGCGCGTGAGACTCGCCTGCCCGAGCAGCGCGTGCTGAGCATCATCTCGCAGGCCGGCTCGGCGCTGGCCGCCGCCCACGCCAAGGGCATCGTCCACCGCGATATCAAGCCCGAGAATCTCTTCCTGCTGCGCCGCAACGATCGCGACTTCGTCAAGGTCGTCGATTTCGGGATCTCGAAGTCGCTGCGCGCGAG
>Ga0302323_100000076_pt1 | contig 64086 bp, 73 predicted proteins | sample Fen_T0_3_FD_201950 | JGI IMG/M metagenome (GOLD analysis project Ga0302323, IMG submission 201950) | Peat permafrost microbial communities from Stordalen Mire near Abisko, Sweden - Fen_T0_3 | ecosystem: Environmental > Terrestrial > Soil > Wetlands > Permafrost | place: Sweden: Abisko...
TACTCGATGATGCCACGGAGTCACTGAATACTGTAAAGACCCAGCGCGATGATCTTGATGCGCAGATCGCAGATACCGAAAAGCTATCAGCAACAACAACTGATCCGACTAAACTTGATGCCCTAACCGCTACGCTCCAGCAGCAGATGGCACAGCGAGATGCGCTCAGCGAGCGTCTAAAACCCAATGGCGACCTAGGCAATATGGTGAGTCGTCACCGCGCCGCCTATGTTGCGGCTAAAGCATCTCAGGCGGTTGACACTTACAAAGCCCAAGAGGCAGAGATTGCCGCCGCAGTACGCGCACGAGGTGGTAAACTTGAAGATGACCCTGCCTACAAAGACAACCTTAGGAATCTGCAACTAAACGAGCAGTTGCGCAAGAATGCTGAAAGCGAGTTCAACAAAGCTAGCGCACTAAGCAAGCCAACGGCCGACATGACCGGTCAAGAAAAGATTGATGATGCGCTCGCGAGCGCCGAACCTTATATCCGAGCTGGCAAGGGCGAGAAGATGATCGGCAGCACTCCGATCAAAGCATTCGCAGAAGAATTCGGTGATGGTCGTGGCCCGGTCGATCCAAACTCAGTACTTAAACTCCATGATCGGAGTAAAGAACTGGAAGACCTTCTCAAAAATGACTCAACCACGAGGGTCACACCCATCGTATTAGAACACCTTCAGCAGGAAAAAAATTACGTAGATACCCTACTCAAGCAAAGGTTCGCACGACTACCCCAGGATCAGCAGCAGAAAATCACGGATATCACGCGCGATCCAACATTAGGGGAAAAGGGTCTTGAGATGTTCGCCGGCGCCACCCGCGGCGCGCTCAAAGGAATGTCTGAGGCGGTCAAGGGCACGACTAGTTTCTTCTCCCGTCGATTGATCGACAAGTCGGTGATCAACCCTGACGACAACGCTGTCACTCGCGCACTCGATCAATTCGAGAAGAATGTTGACACACAGATAGGCGTCAAAGGAATCACCCCCGATGTACGCAAGAAGCTCCGTGATAGTTTCGTGACCGGTACTGCGCCCGAGATGGCAGGTCAAATGGCATCACTATTTGTACCAGGTGGAGTTGCTGGAAAGATCGGTAAAGCCGCTGGGCTGGGCGAAACCTCGATCGCTACAATTGGCAAAATTTTAACAGCGGCTACGGGCGCTGCGCAGGGATCGAACTCTTTACGTCAACAGGCCGTCGCTGTTCTAAAGCCTAAGCTAGACGCCGGTCAGATAACCCAAGACGAATATACTCGGTCGGTCGGAATGGCAGAACTTGCTGGCGGTGCGATAGGTGGATCTGCATTCGTGCCGATCAGCCGTATGCTCAACCGTGTGTCGAGCCTACCAACCGGATCTACGCTTATTACTTCGTTACTAGAGCGCGCGGCCAAGGGCGGAAAGAACTCCGCTGCGCAATGGCTTATCGGCGGCGCCGGTCGCAAGGCCGTGGCTAATGTTGTTTCAGAAGGCGTTGAGATGGGTGGGCTGGGGTTCGCACAGCAAATGGCCAATGACATTGCCGCGAAGACTATCTTTGACCCTAATCGCAAGCTGAGTATGACCGATGCCTCGAAAGCAGGATCAGACATGGCTGTCATTGCCGCGCTGATGTCGGCATTTACCCATGCCCTTCCAAAAGGTAAAGGTCCTTCAACACCAGAAATACCTGAGGCTCCAGGATCAACTGCCCCAAAAGAACCAACGCAGCCGCCTTCTGCGCCAGAGCCAGTTAAACAATCGGAGCCCGCGGCTAAAGCACCCGAAGCTACGATCCCAGCAGAACATCAGACGGTAATTGATCGGCTAGCAGATGCAGCTGAAAAAGCTCACACTGGTACTCCCGAGGAACAGGCTGCAGCACAGGTAGAACTTGAAAAGATATTCACGGAGTCAGAGCCAATTGTTAAAGGCAAACTCGCTGAGGAGCAGGCTGCTGACAAAGAAGCGCGATCCAAGCCAATAGCCAAAGAGGGTGCTAGCCCAAAGGAAACCGCGAAGGCCGTGCTCGATATGTCCCCAGATGACTATTTCGAGTGGACCCGAAAACAACCTCAAGGGCAGACTGGAGAGAGTTATCGCATTGGTACGGCGGCAATCGGAGATGCTGAGGCAATCAGTTCCCTCAAAGAGAGTGTAGATATTGCTAAGCAACAATGTCAAGAGGCACGCGATAATATGCGCAAGGGAACTCCAGCAGAAAAATCTCAAGCCGCAAATGATGCCCATCTTCTTGGGTTCAAACTACAGTTCTTCAATGAGGCTATACAAGCAGCCGAAAATACTGGCAGCGCAGTAGGCCACCCAGAAGTTGCTGCCGCACACGAACGATTTACCTCATCTAAAGCACCTTTCGTAGAAACCACCAAAACGGAGAACCCATCCAATGCCGCTAATGAAGGGCAACAGCCCGAAGAAAATATCGTACAACATACGCGAGCTCCATCAGGGGCCGCAGTTCCAGAGAACCGAGCAGAAGTTCGGGAAGGACAAAGCGAACAAGCAGGCAGTAGCGATCGCCCTATCGAAAGCCCGAGAAAGCAGCCACGAAGCAGCCGAAAGCCCAAGCTGGGAACGCCGCGAGAAGAAACTCGGACTACCGGAGTCGAAGGAAAACAAAATGCCCAAGAAACAAGTCCGGCGCCTGTTCGAAAAGAAAGCGTAAAGCCAATCGAAGAGGTTAAGGTTATCGAACCTGCGAAGGAAGATATTCCGCCATCGATGATGAAGCGTGAGGATCGAATTGCCGAGCTTAAGGCTGGTGGTATCGCTACGATCAAAGGTAAAGCACTAGAGGATGCTATGGCCGGTGAGACGATGACTGCGTTGAGTCGCCTTCGTGCAAGCAAACTAGGTAATCAACCGATCGCGGAGACATCTAAGCCCGACATCATTGATCGCCTAAAGTCGATGAAGCGTGAGACCGCTGGCAAGCTCTACTCAGCACCCGAGGCACTTTATGATGTGGCACACAATGCAGCTATCGATGTGGCGATCCTTGCTATCCGCGCCGGTCGCGCGGTCAACGATGTCGTAAAACTAGCGATCGATCGATTCAAGGCCAAGTTCCCTGATTACCATGATGAGCATCTGGCCAAGGTCGAAGAAGCCGTTCGTGGTGCCATTAAGCTTGGCGAGGAGCGCCGCGCCGCAAAGGGCAAGGAGACCGCACAGAGCCGCGTACCCGAGAGCCTACGTGAAGTCGGAGTACCGGCCAAAGATATCACCCACGATGTCCGCGCTCAGAATGACCGGATGGCCGAAGCGCGTGATCTCATTGCTAAAGGTGGAGACGCGAAGGCAGAGAAATTGATCTCAGATCGTAAGCTACCCGCCGATACGCGCGTCGCACTTGGAGGCGTATTGATCCAGCAAAAGATGGATGCGCTCCGTACGGCAAAGCCAGAAGATGTCGAACGTCTTACTCAAGATATTCAACGTATCACCGCGGCCACACGTGCAGGCGTATCCACAGAGTCTGGCCAAGGCGTTGCGATGCACTCAAAGATTTACGAGAATTTAGCAGTAGGGTCGGCAATGGAATATACAAAGGAGGCTACTCGTCAACGTGAGCAAAATATGGGTGGTAAAGATATCGATAAAGCCGCAACCGAGGCCGCAGAAGAACTCAACAAGGCAAAGACTAAAGAAGAGCGCGATGCCGCAATAGAAAAGCTTAAGAAAAAGTACGACACTAAACCGGCGCATAAGATGCTCGATGCACTCAAAAACATCGACATAGCCAAGGAACTCAACCGCCTCGGGGTGCTTACCCGTGACGACATAATAAATCTCGCTGGTAACGCGCTCGGGATTCCCGGAATCTCTCAGGTTAAGCTTAAGCATATCGCCGAACTCGCTGATGCCGTCGACAAAGCTAAGTCTCATTCTGAGAGAGCTCGCGCTGAAATCGAATTAGCCGATACACTCCATATCTATAAAGGTGTTAACCCTCTAGATCTTGAGGCATCTAATCTCACGCTCAATATTCTTTCCGGTCCAACAACGCAGGCGGCGAATCTTGAAGGCAATGCGCTTAACCTCGTAGCACAACTCGGCACCACCGCAGCTGTAAATCCATCGAAGATCGGCGCGATCATGCAGGGGCTCAAAGACGGTATTCCACTCGGATGGGACCAGGCGAAGTCGATTATGGCAACCGGCCGAGGAACCCGTGACTTCCAGGATAAAACTCTTGGCGCTGGTAATGCACTAGCTAAGGTCGACTACGCTCGTGACTTTCCTAGGCTAAATAAAACGGTTGGATATATACTTACCGTACGAGCCCGATTACTAGATAAGATCTCACGATTCATGAAAGCGGCTGATGCCGTGTTCTATTATCCAGCGCGTGAAGCTTATGCTCGACTGGTGGCCACTAAATTACTCGAAGGTGAATTCACTGGGGCCGAACTAAACAAGCGCGTGAGCGAAGCCCTGCATACCACGCCCGAGGCATTCCATAGCGCCCGCGTGCAGGCAATGCAAGAAGGCTATACAGGTATCGATCTAGGTCGACGCGTGGCCGACATCATTGAGGAGCGCCGAGCCGCAAATGAAGCTGGAGGTAAAACCGTGAAAGAATCCGAGCAGTTTGCCGCTGAAGCTACATATAACAATGAGCCAGTAGGTCTGGCTGGCGTTATCTATCGAAACCTTGCACACACTGTACGTGATGCAGATATCGCAGGCGTACCTGTTCTGAAGCCATGGGCAATGTTTCTTCGCGTCCCGGCAAACGTATTCAACGCGACGACCAACTTTACGCCACTGGGCGCTTCTAGGGCATTATTCGGTATGAAGGGTGAGCGCTACCGCCGCGGTGGAACGGGCGAAAACCAGTGGCGTAACTTTACAAAAGACGAACAGCACCGGCTATATCTGCAGAGTGTGATAGGCACCACGTTGATGGCCGGACTCGTCGGACATATCGTGAATGGAGGACAGATAAATATATCGGCCTCTGGTCCAGATGACCCACAGAAGCGCAATCAGCTAAGAGCATCAGGTTGGAACCCCTACTCAATAAAGGTTGGGAATAAATGGATCTCCTATCGCGATTCACCACTGATCGTGCCATTAGCAATCATCGGTCATACCGCTGATTCGATGAAATATCAGAAGGCTAAATCCGACATGATTCTAGGAAGTCAGGTAGCCGACTCGCTTGCACATTCTCCACAGATCATATTCCAAACCTCTATGCTAAGTGGTCTATCCGACCTCATGGGGAGTCTGAGCGGGAAAGGCGATGTCACTGGCAACGTCGTGCGTACGCTCGGAAGCATACCAGCAAATTTACTTATCCCTTACAACCGGTTGCTTCAGCAGGTTGACCAGAGTTTCGACAACACAGCCTACGATAATAACCCGCTTATAAGCGGCGTACCATTTATACGTAGAACGGGTAATCCGCAGGTTGATGCGCAAGGTCGTACCCGAGGATATCCCCCGGCCAGCCGTTTCGTCTCTACAGAAAATAACGATCCGGTTGATAATGTTCTTCGCGAAAAAAATGTATTCGTACCAGAACCAAGCAAGAGCACAAAGATCGGTAACAACATAATGACCGAGGAGCAGTACTATCTTTATCACAAGCTCTCTGGTCAGCGTATTCGGAATCGACTTATCACGATAGCTCCGCAGCTCCGAATCCTCAATCAAGAGAAAGCCCAAGATCGTATCGATGAGATCGCACGTCAGGAACACCAGAATGTGAAGCAGATGATCTCAGCTGGAGTAAAGCGTTGAACGTTTATCAATAGTAGCCTAACCAATCTAACTAATGAGCGCCAATAATTCCCAGGTATCCACTTTCATCCATAAGGCAGATGAAGCGCTACGAAACGTTGAGGCACCAGCTATCGCCAGAGAAGAGCCTAAAGTTCCATTTCAATCTGCCCTCAAGCTAACAGCCGAACAGGAAAAGAAGATGATCGAGCATGCGTTCAAGCGACTTGAAACGCTATCGAATGAGACGGGACGCAATCAGACGAATAGCCCCACGTGGTGGACCGGGCAAGTAGCTGCTGGCGCAAATACCGCGCTCGCATCCCAAGGTCTGGTTACGGCTGCGGATACATTCATGGGTAAACGCTCGCGCTACGATGCGACATTCTTAAACGATGTCTCGTGGCGCCCATTCACAATGGGGCCAGAAAGCATATTCAACTCTTCGAATATCACTGTTCCTCTTGTCCGTCGCATCTGCCGCCAGATGCAGGCCAAGGCGATCAATGCATTTTTTGGGTCTGATCCATGGTTCTCAGTAGATCCTGCTCCAGTCCCTGAGTTCGATCCACAGGATGACGAGGGACGCGCACTACGTATCGAGCGATTCTGCCGATTCAAGCTTCATGAATCAGGGTCCCGCGATGACAAGGAACGTGCCATTAAGCGTGCGTTAATTCTTGGAGAATGCGCAGTGAAGACATCCTATGTCGTGCGTGACCAGATGTTCAACGTGGAGGCGCGCGTACTCACCGATGTAGATGGCCAGCCAATCCGTGCACAGGACGGTAATCACATCATCGAAGGAGAGGAGTTTATTGACGCCGAAGATGGAACTGGAAATCAGGTTTTAGCTCGCGATAAAACAACTCAAAAACCAGCAGCCCCGATCTACACTCAGGTTCCGCTCAATCGTCGCCAGATACTATTCGAGGGTGCGCGCTCTGAGCCGATTTTCTTTAAAGACTTCCTTTGCCCAATTACAGCGACCGACGTACAGACGGCAGATACTATTGTTCACCTCTATGATAAGCCAGTGATGGAATTCGTGGATCTTGTGGTGAAACGCGGCATGGTCGACGATAGCACGGACGAGCGTATTGGAGCTACTCAGAAGATGCTGGCTCTAATTAAGAAACTATCTAACAACTCGCCACTGCCAAAGTCTGCGATCGATAGCCAGAATCGACCTAACGATAATTTCCAGGCAGCTCCTACCGTAGAGACCGGTGGGCCTATCAGCGAGTTTGCAGAGTTCTACATGTGGTATGATGCCAATGAAGACGGAGTGGCGGAGAACATCATGCTGATCGCTGATCGTAATTCAAAGGCCCCTATCTTTTACGACCACGTTGCAAATATCACAACCGATGGACTGCGTCCGATCGAGATCGTACGCATAAATCCAGTCGAGGGCCGCTGGTATGGGCTCGGTATAATGGAGCTCTTTGAGTCATATGGCACGATTACCGATCTACTGGTTAATCGGTGGAATTTCAGCCAATCTAGATCTGGCCGGGTGGACTTTTGGAATCCAACTAACACACTTGAGGGTGATCGTGATCCAAGTCTCAAGATGAACTGGGGTGGAAGTTATTCTCTCAAGCCTGGGATGAAACCAGAAGAGACATGCAAACCGGTCTACCTAACAGACACAAAGTTCGATGCTATCCACACGATGATCCAGTTCTTCATGCAACTGGCGATGAATGAATCCGGTGTCACCAACGCAAATGATGATCAGGCTGCTGGCATGCAGTCAGCGAAACTCGCGACTGGAATTATTGAGGTAAGCAAGTCAGGGGACGAGCTATTTCAGCCGATCATCCAAGATCTCAAAGGGCCACTAGAAAAGCTGCTTACCCGTGAGATAGATGTGACGCTAGCCAATCTTAATCCCAAGGAGGTCTACACGTATCTTGAAGGCGACACGCTTGGTGTGGACACATTAACACCAGACGACGTTAGGAATCTAAAGTTCAAAACCAAGATAGAGCTCACGTCGATGCGCGATAATCAATCGCTCCAGATGTCGGCCCAGGCATCTGCGCTTGTAGAGAAATTCTACATGCTTACTCCCGCAGTGCAGGAAAAGGTTGCCAGTTTCTATAGGCAGCAGCTTCGCGTGCTCGATCCTAAGGCAGATGCTGATCGTGCGATACAGCCGCTGGATCCACCTACCGAACCACCAAATGAAACCAAGACCGGAGTAAATGTATCGGCTAAAATCGAGATGCTCACACCTGAAGAGCGAGCGAAGGTCATGCAAAAGCTCGACGTTCAAGAAACACCAGAAGATTTATCGAGCGCCCCTAAGCCTTTAGCACATAAGAACGGAGCTAATGGATCTACACATAAGTTAGGTGACGGCGGGGCAGCTGGATCTACTAGGTTCCCGACTCAGCTCACACAGGCAGGCAATAGGAAGACGTAAATATATTTCTCGCTTGACGGGAATATGCCGACCTGCCATCGGTATGTCTTATGCCGAAACAAAAGAAACGTTATGGGTTCTACGTGGAACTTCCACGCTGGACAATCCACCTCATTAAACTAGCTGCCAAGCGTACTGAATCCGGTACCCAGTGGGAGGCGATTCAGGATGCCTTCAATACTTCAGCTAAGAAACAAAAATCCAATAAAGCAAAATCCTAAGCCATGTCTGACTCACAACTAGCGGAGCGCCCACAGTCTGTTAAGGACTATCTCGCACTTCCATCATACCGAGATCGTTTCCATGAAGTGATGGGAAAACGTGCGAATCAATTCATGGCCTCTATTGTCGCATCAGCGCAGATGCCCGCACTGAAAGATGCCGAACCACGCTCAGTAATCGCTGCCGCAATGGTCGCAGCTACACTCGACCTACCAGTAAACCCCACACTTGGTATGGCGCACATCGTTGCCTACGGTGATAAAACTGGTGCAAAGATAGCACAGTTCCAGTGTGGCTATAAGGGATTCATCCAACTCGCACTACGGTCCGGCCAGTACAAAAGACTGAATGCTGGACCATTAAATTCAGAAGCCTTCGCTGGCTATGATCTCGTTGGTGAGCCAAAGCTAGATTGGTCTGAATATGACCCAGTCAAACCAGTGGGCGGATATTTCTGCGCTTTTGAGTTACTCAATGGATTCACGAAAGTAGTTTATTGGCCCAAGAAGCAAGTTGAAGAACACGCAAAGCGATTCAGTAAGGCCTATCAAAAGGGCTACCAGTCTTCACCGTGGTTTTCTGATTTTGACGGTATGGCTACCAAGACGGTGATAAAGAATGCCCTGACGAAATGGGGAATTCTTTCTGTTGAGATGCAGAAAGCAGCTACCCACGACCAGGGCGTTCAAGTGGATGTCGATTCGGACGTTAAATATGTCGATGCCGAGCCATTGAATACTACTTCTGAAAATGAAGCTGAAACAACCGGCGCCACTCAACAGCCTACCCGTCCAGCACCTCCGCCGCGCGCCAAGAAAGGTGCCGCTGCAGCTGAAGCTGCAATCGACGTCACGGCTACCCCGGTTAAGAATCCAGAGAAAACTGTCGAACTAGAGAAGCCCGTGGTCAAAGAACAAGAGCCGGCACAAGCACCCAAGACCGAAGAAAAGAAGCCAGAGCCCCCCAAGAATCAGACACCTCGGCAATCTCTCCAAGACAAGGAAGAGCTGGTTACTGTATGCGTGCCTGACAAGCTTTTCGCGCTCAATATCAAGCTTGCTGGCGTGGATACACCATCAGTACGTGCTACACTTAAGGGCGGATACATTGGTGATGTCTACCACTTCGGCGGTGCAATCAAGAACCCTTCTGGTGATGGGCTGATCCCAACCAAAGAATGGGAGATCGGAACTCCTGTCTCGCTCCTGCTGAGTGGCCGACTCAATAGTAAATCAGGAACACTGCTCACCGAGGTAAAGAAAATAACTCCAGTTGAGGCTGCGTCCGACACGGCGCAGATGGCGATTGAGTGAGGCTATCGTACTCGAAGCGATCACACCGGCTACCCAGCTGGTGTTGGTCGACTCTAAATTCGTCTCTGCGCTAACAGCCGTAGAGGCACAGGTTGCTACGCTAAAGATCACTGATTCTAATTCAGCGCAACTGGCCGCGGACCTACAGATCCGCCTTACTACGGCCGGCCGTAAGCTGGAAGAAGCACGGAAGATCATCAAGCAACCATTCCTAGACAAATGCGCTGAGATCGAGAATGCAGCGCGCGGACCAGCCCAGCGCATCATACGCGCAAAAGATTCAATCAAGAAGGCGCTAACTGACTTCGAAGTAGAACAGACGCGCATAGCTGAAGAGAAAGAATCCGAGCGCCTTCGTGAGCTTGATCGACTGGAGAAACTACGCCAAACAGAGGAAGCTGAAGCACAACGTAAGGCAGCAGAACTGGCCAAGCTTGCCGCTGAAGAAGCAGCCAAATCAGCTACACCTACGATCGAGATCGAGTTCGATGATGAGCCTGCACCACAAGCGCAAAAGACCGAGACAGAGAAAAAGATTGAGGCGATTAAATACGCCCCAGTGGTGTATGCACCTATAGTAGAAGGCGTTAGGTTCAAGACCGTGCTCATTCCGACCGTCGAGGATATATCTAAAGTCCCCGACTGCTTTGTTATCAAGACCGTGAACTATCAGGCTATCAAGACGACGTTCTGTACCGGCTACAAAGAAGGCCAACCATTACCCGTCTGTAATGGAGTGAAGTTCGAGGCCAAGCGTGAAGTAGATTCAACTGGTAGGAGAGTATTTTGAAAGAAACTATGAAAACAAAACTCAAAAAACGTTGGATAGTGACAAAAGATGGTGTCGATTGCGGGTTAGCCAAAGCCACAGAACTAGGCTTATGACACGAAATCTTGTCTAGTGTGGTAGTGCGTCAACACTTATGGGTAAGCGCGGTGTTCTGGTTAAGAAACCTGAAGATCCAGCTGACTTTGCCACCGAAAAGTCGGCGTTGAAATATATCGGTATCGCCGAACGATGCGCCAATAAGTTCCGTGGTACGCTCGTCGATGAGATGCCCAAGCTTAGGCCACTCATTGAAGGCGGAGTATTCGGTGTAAGGATGATGCATCGATGAAGCCATCAATCCGCTGCAGTGAACTTGACCGCGTGTTGTCCTGTAATGGGTCACTTACACTCACTCGCATAGTAGCCCCTCGCAAGGGTGACGAGGGCGATGAGGGTACGGATATCCACGCCAATATAGCATGGCGACTAGTTCATGAGCTCGGAGCCACTGATAATGGATTCCCAAATGGATTCAGCTATGAACCAGGAAAACATATTACCGATTGGATCGTAAACTTCTGCTTTAGGACCGTGCAGGAAGGAACTCCAAGCGACTGGTCTATGGAATGTGAAGTACCACTCGAATGTGAGTTCGGTCGGTTCATTCTCACAGGGCATCCAGATCTCGTCGCAATAAATCCCGATGTAACTGAATTCAACATCGACGATTACAAGACCGGTTATAATCCGGTAGATATCGCCGAATCTAACTGGCAACTACTCGGATATGCGGCGTTACTAAAGAGCGCTTATCCTACGCTAAAACGCGGGAGAATTCGAATCATCCAGCCACGTAATTACGAGGATGAAGGATTCCCGCGTGTCAGCGAATATACGATCGAGAACATAGACGCAGCTATCGCCGGGCTAGAACAGTTCGTAAACAAGGCCATCGATAACTCGATGGAGCTAAACTCAGGAAATAAACAATGCGCGTGGTGTATCGGCTGCCAATGCCCGGCACTCAAAGAAGAACAACGACTCATGAAACTCAAACTCACACCAGAACTACTCGCCAATATCAAGCGTGAGCCAGATGACGCCGCTCTTGCCGACTGGGTTATAACAGCGCGCACGCTCAATCGACCAACCGAAGATGCAGAAAAAATGCTGCACGAGCGTTTAGACACAGTGGCATCAATCCAATCCGGTACGGGTGTAACAATCACACGCAAGATCACCAAGGGTAGCTACTCGTTCCCGGACATGCTAAAGTTTATACAGGAATTTCGCGATCTAGTCCCAGGTGACGACGCGCTAGCTAGCGTCGTCACTCCTTCTGTAACCATAGTAAAGGACCAGATCGCCGAAAAGCTTGGCGTTCCAAAAACAGGTAAAGCAGCCGTAACTGCTGAAACACTTTTCGATGCCAAATTACGCCCATTCGTAACCCAAGGAGAACGTAAGATTTTACAATTCACATGAAGATCGTTGAACGTCCGTATAGAAAATCCAAATATCGCCGTCGTACTATGTCTCGCCTACCCCAGCTCAATAAGGCCAACCAGCTTTATCGTCGACTTATAGGTGGACACAAACCAGCGGCTCAAAATCATACCCCAATCTTACATGCCCCGGAGACTGACTGATGCAGATCTGGCTGCGATACTTGAACGGCAGGGCAAGCCAGTAGATTTCAAGTTCCGAAAGAACTCCGTACGATCTTCCGGCCCATCAGAGTCACAGATTCAGCAGGCTGTGATTCAATGGTGGCACCATGCGTGTGGCGCCTATGGAATACCAGAACGCTTACTCATGGCATTCCCTCTACAGGCTGCGCGCTCCCCGCGCAATGGCGCCAGAATGAAAGCCGAGGGCTGTCGAGCTGGCACACTAGATCTCCAGCTAGCTGTCGGCCGTGGTCGGTTCAATAGCCTATGGATAGAGATGAAAACACCTACAGGAAGGGTATCAGATGAGCAGACAGAAATGATCATCGCCTTACAGCACCAGCGAAACATGACCGCAGTTTGCAGATCGTCTGAAGAAGCCATAAAAGAAATTCAAGAATACCTCGCTCTCGACGGAGGCTGCGATGAATGAGGTCTTCGAGGTAGAGTTTGAAGAGCCGTTAAAGTTTAGCCTACGCGATTACCAGATTGCAGCTCAGAACGCTACAACTGAAGGCTGGAAAACGTTTCAACGCCAGCTTTTGGCGATGGCTACTGGAACTGGTAAGTCTACAATATTCGCGTCACTAGCTGCCAATGAGTGGATCAATAATCACGGACGCACACTCATCCTTGAGAACCGCGATGCGCTCGTGCGCCAGACGGCCAAGCGTATTAAAGACGAGACAGGCATGGAGTGCGAGATCGAGATGGCCGATCTTCATGCAAGCATAACAGCGCCAGTGGTTATCGCATCGGTTCCAACGCTCTGTCGGGATCGGCGCTTAACGGGTTTCCCGGATACCCACTTTTCGCAAGTCGTTGTCGATGAATGTCATCACAATTTATCAGCATCCTTTTCTAAGATAACGAGTTACTTCCACTATGGCGCTGAATCATCTGCGGAAGGATGGACTCCACCGCCAGATGGAACATACCAGCCTAAGGCAAAGATCCTTGGCGTTACCGCAACACCTGAGCTTTCTTCGAAGCGTACTCTCGGTGAAATGTATCAGACAATTGCATACACGTATTCGCTTATAGACGCCGTTCGTGATGGCTGGCTTGTTCCTCCAATAACCAAGAATATACCACTCAAGATCGATATCCGCGGATTACGTCCAGGACGCACACCAAATGGTAGTGACTTCAAACTAGAGGATCTTAGCGCTAGGCTTGAGCCTGTACTTGAAGCACTGGCAGAACAGATATGCGAGATCGCAGCAAACGAGAAGACGATAGCATTCGTTCCATCCGTCGAGTGCGCACGGATACTAGCCGATGCAATTTGTCGCCACGGCCTTAACGGAATCTTCGTCTCTGGCGACTGCCTTGATGTCGATGAAAAGACTGAGGCGTATAGACGAGCAGGACGCGGGACCGTATTGGTAAATTGTGCACTTTACGTCGAGGGAGCGGATTTCCCCGATACGTCCTGCGTTGTCATCGCTCGTGCTACAAAATCAACCGGGTTCTATCGCCAAATGATAGGACGTGGTACTCGCGTTTTAGCTGGCGTAGTAGACGGGCTTAATACTCCAGAGAAGAGACGTGCCGCAATTGCAACGAGTGCCAAACCAACGTTACTCATTCTCGATCCACTCTGGGTATCAGATCGCATCGATCTCTGTGATGCCTATGATCTTTTTACAGATAAACCTGAGGTTAAAGAGCGGATGAAAAAGCTTGGCCAGCCAAGTGAAGAGGCAGCCCGACAAGCAGAGCGCGACATGATTAAAGCGCTAGAGAAGGAAGCACGTAAACATACACGCAAGAAATCACGTGTTATAGACCCGCTTGCATGGTCGGTTATGGTCGGCGATGAAGCGCTCGCAGAATTTACTCCAGGAGATAACTGGGAATCAGTAGCGCCAACAGAAGGCCAAATCAAATTTCTCCAGCAACAAGGAATAGATACTTCAAAAATAAAATACAAGGGGCATGCTCACAAGATCATCGGACGTGTGATGTCTCGACTTAATCTAGGTTTGGCCACTGGCCGTCAACTTTCACTCATGCGCCAGCTAGGTCTCGATGAACAGACGTGCGCTACCCTCACGGTCAAGGAAGCATCACTAGCGATCGATCATGCGATGGCAGAACGCAAGCGCTACGCTCACACCTGATTATCACCGAAGAGTTTCTTCACATAACTGCCATAAAGATCAGCCGATCTAGGGTTAGAGAACTTCTTGGCATATAATCCAGTTCCTCCCATATGTCCCTCTCCACTAGAATCTATTCCACTAGGGATAGAAGATCCCTTACGACTAAACCCAAGCGCATTCGCGGGATCTATTTCTTCCTGTTCTCCGGGTAGCGCATCAGATCCAGTATCGTTTGTTAACGGATCATTCTTTGCCGGTTGATCAGCAGTCGGCTTAGGCTGGGAAACAGGAGATGGAGCAACATCTGTTGTAACCCCATCCTTGGTTAAGGTGCCACCGCTATTCATATCTGGATCACTTACAGGACTCGGTGCAACGATACGCGTGATACCGCCACGAGTAAGCGTACCTCCGCTATTTTGAGTAGGAGAGAGATTCGATGAGCCAAATGCACTTGGAGCTACTGTCCTGGTAATTCCATCCCTAGTCATAGTTCCACCAGAATTTGGAGTAGCCCTAGATGGAGCACGCTGAAGTACCGATGGAGCTTGGCTCGTAGCCATCGTTCGCGGGCTCTGTGGCATCGCTTTCGGGCTCGGCACATAACTGGTAGAACCGACTTGCTGTTGCGGAAAGAGTGGCTGTGGTTTGCCACGAAAGGCGCGGGATAGAGGTACAGATGGCATAAGATTTACGGGTTAACTTCTAATTGTTGATTTTCACGATTTATTCAAATCAATATCTGTCCATTTAGATCCGTCTGGGTGTGGGCATTTAGCTGTGGCAAGCCACCACTTAAAACGCGTGCAACCACAACCCGGAGCAGTACACTCACCAAGCCACATATTTCCGCGTCGGTTATAATAGTCACATGCTTCGCAAGCTGTACTACGGGCATTCAATTGATTTTCGTCGACAACAGGGAATCCCTTCCTAGCCCATACGCGCAGTTCACGTTGTAGATTCCAAGCCTTTAGCGCAATTGATGGGTTCACGGCTTAATTGCGATTACAGCGGTTTCATTTATACACGCACTATCCCAGTCAAAATCTACCCCGATCTGCATCGGTGCATAGACTACAAAGTCTCCAGATCCGCTCCCGTTTTGACCATAAGTATTAACCCCCCAGAACCAGATCGTTCCGTCGGACTTTAATCCCAGTGCTCCTACGGAATTATTTAGAGATATTGCTGCCCAATCGGAATCAGATCCGATCTGCATCGGTGCGTGGACTAATAAATCCGCAGCGCCACTTCCGTTGCCTCCCCAAGAATTAGTCCCCCAGAACCAAATCGTTCCGTCGGACTTTAGTCCTATTACTCCTCCGACATCGTTTATTGATATATAAACCCAATCCACACCAAAACCTATTTGTGTTGGTACGTATATAACGGAACTACTAACACCGCTACCATCCTGCCCCCTAAAATTACCACCCCAGAACCAAATCGTTCCGTCTGATTTTAATCCCATTGCTCCCGCAAAAGGGCCTAGAGATATTGTTGCCCAATCGGAATCCGATCCGATCTGCATCGGTGCATAAATTAATCCGTCTGCAACGCCATTCCCATTTTGACCATAATAATTAGTTCCCCAAAACCATATCGTTCCATCGGATTTTAGTCCCAGTGCTCCTATGTTATCACCAAGTGATATCGCTACCCAATCTGAGTCTGTTCCTATCTGCGTAGGTGTGTAAATACCGCCGCCTCCAGATCCTCTCCCATCTTGTCCGCAATCACTAGCACCCCAAAACCAGATCGTTCCATCGGACTTTAGTCCTATTACTCCTCCGAAATTATTTAGAGATATCGCTGCCCAATCGGAATCCGATCCGATCTGCATCGGTGCATAAATTAATCCGTCTGCAACGCCATTCCCATTTTGACCGCTAAAATTCTTCCCCCAGAACCAGATCGTTCCATCTGATTTAATTCCAATTGCCCCTCCAAAAGCACCTACTAGTATAGAGGTCCAATCAGAATCCGAACCGATCTGAGTAGGAATATATGTTACTCCATCACCTACTCCGCTTCCGTTTTGACCATCAAAATTTCTACCCCAGTACCACGCCTTAAACCCTACACTGCAACAGCTGCATGGCCCGGTAAACGAAATAGAACTCATATCATGCCCCCCAAGTAAGCGTTACGGTTATTGTACTCCCGCTACAAACGGCCGAAATTGAAGCCCCTTCTATCATTCTTGTTAATCTGCGTATATCGGCTAGCATTAAGTTAAGATTTTTATCTCCCTGTGGTAATGTTTCACGTGATAGCGATTGGTGAAAATCCCTAGATCTTCTAGCCTGTGCCTTAACAGCACGATCTACTGGATTATTATCCGGCACTACAAGCTTCTGCTTTGTAGTCCATGGTTCTCTAGATTCATCAATTTCTTCTGGCATATTATACTGGTAGCGTAGGTGGCGTTGGGATGTCTGCTACTACCGTTGTCTTCCTATAATAATTAGTCCCGGTTATCGATGTGAATGCCGGTCTCTCATCAATATGAACGTCGAGTGTAACAGTCGTACCAGCAGGATTTGAAGGTCCACCCGTGGTAGTTATAACAGCTGTTGTACCGCCATATATAGGATTCCCGAATATAGCTGCGTCAATTGGAGCTACATTACTACATGTTACTGTTACTGGAGTTGCACTAACAGCTAAATACCCAGGACATGGTTCGACTAGATTATGCGGGTTGCTACCAAAGCTTATCCACTGAGCCCTTACAGTTGCCCATTCCTTAGGAGCCCAAAGATCAGAAGGAGGTGTAAACGTATTGATTGTCTGGTACGCAACCGTTACAGTAGTCTTTATTCGCATCGTAACAGGAGGCGATTTAAAGACATCAAGCATCGTTCGACCTCCATATGTTTCGGTAAATGCCTTAACTCTTCCTGGGTAAGGGAAGTCAGCAATTGTATCAAAAGAAAAAGATCCAGAAGCAGGGTCACTTCCACTGGCACTCTGCATTGATGTTACTGTATATATTCTATACCCATCAGACTCACGGTACTCGTCTTTTAATACAACACCAGATGGAGTAACTTTATTACCAAATGATATATTAGTAACCTCTCTTAACCCATCCTGCCTTGAGTTTATAACCTGCTCTATTAACCCATCTCCAAGTACAAAACCATACTTATATACCTGCCTACCATTTATAAAATCAATTCCCTTGTTTATAAGCGTCCACCCACTAGGAGTAGCAGGCTCTACGCCAAGAGACGTTATCGTGCGTAATTGCACCTTACCTCCAAATTTTATTTCATCATCTTGTGATAATTGACCACTACTAATATAAGTCCTACGTATCTTTCTAAGCGTACCATCATTAGTTCGTTCCTCGGTTTTAAGCAGGCAATCTGAGAATGGTGATGGAGCTGGCGTGGTTCCGGGTATCTGGTATGTAGACGTACCAACATTAAGTTGATAATAATCGATTACGATACTTCTGTTATTATACTGATCTATAATAACTCCAGGCTGACCGACCTGCGTTTCATTAAATCCATCTAGCTGCTCATAAGTACGGAGCAATACAGGCGGTAATTTGCATGGCTCATAGAAATTTCCCAACTGCCCCTCAATCTTTTGATCTATGAGGTAGCAATTTGTGAATTTTTCATCAACTGTTCCGAGGGGTTTCCAGCATATAGATAAAATATCGGCTGGAGATTTAGGAACCCAGTTTAAAACATCGTATCGACGTTGGACCGTTAGCCGGAAATCCGGGTTACGCACAACAGTCGGCGCTCGATTTTGGAGATCCAGATTGGACACATATCCGCATTGGGCTTAATTCAACTAAATGTCACGCCAAGACTAATTCTACCTCGCTGGATAGATACATCTCCCAACAACTTGTTGACACCGGGTAATTATAATTCCAATCAATCGTTCATGGAAACAAGTCCAGCTCGCGGGACACCCGAGCAATCAGTAGTAGCACCAGTCGTTAGTACGGAGAAAGCCCCTGTGGCATCCTCCAGTTCTTTGCAGCAACCGGATCTGAACAGTAAGATTCAGAATGCTAAATCTCCCGCCGAAGTCAGGGCTCTAATTAAAGAGCAACGTTCTGTAATACAGGACACGTTACGAAAACCGGATGGGTGGAAGCCAGGTAGTGAGGCTAAGCCCGCTACGCCAACTCCATCGCCAGTTGAGGCAACGCCTGAAGCACCCGTAGCCGAGGAAACTCCCACTGGTGAACAGCCCGTAGCTGATGAAGCAGAGACTACCGAGGAGACTCCAGTAACACCCGAAGAGACGATTGATCCCGATGAAGATGATGCCGGTGGCGATGGCCCCGTCACACCAATCACAGGAAAACGCGCCCATCTTCGACTTGCGGCAGACGATAAGGTAGGACGCTTAGCAGCGTCCCTCATGAAGCGTAACCGCGATATGCCAATGGAGGAAGCAGTCGATAGGGCTAGAACCCAACTCGGGATCAAAACCCCTGAATCAACCACAGAAACTCCAGCCGTTAAATCCGATCTACCACAGACAGTCGAGCAGACCACTGCAGAACTTGATCGTCTTGATATAGAACGCGAAAAAGCGCTGGTTGAGCTTAGATTCGAGGACGTAGCCAAGATTGATCGAAACATGCGCAAGCTGGATCGTCATCAGGTTCAACTCGAACGCCAAGCAGAACAGAGCGCCACGGCAGAAGCCGCCGCTTACGACCGAGGATTTACAACCTCACAAACGAAAGCCGCTGATCTCTACGAATTCGCGGGTAAACCCGAAAGCGATGGAGCAAAGCGTATGATCGAGATCGAGGAAGTCCTCAAAGCGAACGGAGATCCACTATACTTTAGCCCCGACAAACCGCTGAGAATAGCCCAGATGGTTGCAGCCGAACTTCATATTGCTCCACGTCGGAAGGGAGCATCAGCCGCGCCGGCTAAGGCCGCTGCTCCGGCCCCCGCTACTATTCAACCTAAGAAACAGGTACTGCCGGGTGGAGGCAGTCGAACAACCCCACCGCCAACCAATCAACCCTCCGCGGTCGATCAAGCGATTAGAAATGCACCGAAAACCTTAGCAGGAATTCGAGATCTCCGTAAGCAGCTTGGGCTGCAGCACTGAGATCACCGCCCAACTCATCCTTGCCGCCCGCCATCGCCAGCATGTCGCTGGTAAACAATCTATAAATTTCCAACATGAGCTGGGAACCAGGAACAAATAACACCGCTACCGCGCTGGCAGCAATGTCGCCGGAGTCGGTGCGCATCCTCTGGCAGAAGACTGTCGATACGTTTGAACAAACGGAAGACTTCTTCTCCAAATTCGAAGGCGAGTCGAAAGACGCGTCTATCATGACCATCAATGACACGTCGGTTGATCGCGGCCTCAAATTCCGCATCACCTCGCGTGCAGGTTACTACAACAAAGGCAAGTCCGGTGAAGGTCTCTTCATCGATCAAGACGATTTCGCCACAGACGTCATCAACAACAATGAGCTGGATTGCGATTATCTGCGCAATGCGGCCTCTGCTTCGCTCCGTACCGATGAGTACATGGGCATGCAGGGTGAGCTCGTCGACGGCCAAGCGGAAGAGCTCGGCAAGTGGATGGGCCGTGAGAAATCGGCACGCGCTGGTATGACGTTCGTATTGAAAGGAGGGGCCGATAATCTACTGATCGGCGGTGGCAAATCGTCTGAGGCTAATCTGCTTACGGCAGATGGCCTTGTCTACAACGACATCCTCTATATGGGGCAGGCGCTGAAGCCAATGGGTGGACGTCCTTGTGAAATTGCAACCGTTCGCGGCTCCCCGGTTTACAAGTACTGCATGATCGGTACAACCCCCGGTCTGTTCTCCCTCAAACAGGATTCAGACTACAAGCAGGTTCTTCGTGAGGCCGCGCCTCGTGAGGCTGCTTACGATGAGAATCCGCTGTTCCAGGGCGGCTACACCGACATCGACGGTCATCGTATCGTCGAGTTCAATCCGATCGATCCAGACGGTTACGCTTGGTCCGGTTCGTGGTTCAACGCCAAGGCATTCCTTGGCGAAGCAATCACCGCTGGCACTGCTGCCTTCGCGATCAAGGGTGGTGGCTCTGCCGCCGCTGCCGCGATCACCAATATCGAGTACTTCCGGTTCTTCCCGAACTTCGCGTTCGAGTTCCTCCCGAACGATATCTACTCGCCTGGTTCGACCGAGCAGTACCTCCTCATCGTCAACCCGCGCAACGCCGCTGTCGACCCAGGTAAAGTCGGCATGTACGCGTACACGACCGGCAATAACGGCAACCAAATCACGATTACCAAGCGTCTCGCCGCTGTCCAGAATGGCCCTGTGGCCCTTGCGACAGTTGGTGATGTCACCTGGAATACCGGCGTCTGGGCCAACAAGCACACGCAGACACACCCAATCGGAGCCACGATCGTTCTCTGTAACGCCAAGGGCGTTCCAATCGGTGACACCGTTATGATGGGCGCAATGGCGATGCTCCGCGGCTACGGCAAATACCGTAATAAGCGCGATCAGTGGTTTGTCGATGCGTTCGTCACCCGCAAGTACATCCTCACAGTCTTCGGTCAGCAACTCCGCAAGAATGTGAATGGCAAGTACCCCGGCTACGTGCGTCTCCGTCACGCTATCAGCTATCCAGAACTAGGTCTCCCCACCGTTACGTCGTAACGCATAGTTCGTCCGTATGCCTGCCGGGGTTCGCCCCCGGCAGGTTACACTTTATGTCAGCTAAACTAATCATCTGGATATCGGGTAAACCACTGCTGAATGGCTACAAGCAGCGTGAGTTTATTTGGTCTCCATCCCACAACTGCTATATCTACGGCGGCGAAGAAATCGACGCATCTAAGTTCAACGAGAGTTACGAAAAGGCTATCCGAAACAATGCGGACATGAACCCGCGCATCCGCGTGGTTAGCGTGCAGCATGTGAAGGTTATCGAGCCAGTGCCTATTCCTATCTCGACAATTGCAGCCAAAGAAATCACTGCTGAGCAAGCAGAAGAAGTTCTACAGCGCTTAGCACCGGAACGCCTCAAGAAAAAGCCAGGACCTAAAACTCAGCCTGCGATCGAGGTCGCGTAATGCAATGTCCCTTCAAATCGTCCAAGCCCGCGATGATCTCCTGAGTAAACTCGGGATTGAGGATGCCACTTTGGCATCCGCGCTGGCTTTGCAGGATGTCATTGTTGCCATCAACGGCGCCATGCAGCTTCTCCAGACTGCTGGACAGGATTACTTCACGCGTGAGATACTAACTATCACACTGGCGGCAGGTACGTCTATTTACAATGTTCCTGTATCAGTACAATCCGTGCTCGGGCCTGTTCGTTGGAATAACACAAAACCGCTCCGCGCGTTAACTAGCGAAGGCGAGCTCGATCAATTTGATAGGGTCTTTCAAGGTGGATCGAGCTATGGCGTAGGTACTGATGGTAATCCAATTGCGTATTTTGTGAAGTACCTAAGAAACGGCACAAAGGGCGACATCTGCGCTATATCTATTCGACTCGCACCAGCCCCATCAGCACCCCCTGGCACACTTGTAGCCGAGGTCGTAAACGATGCACCTGAATATGCGGTCGCAGATCTAACCAGCACCGACTATCTACCGGTAGCCCAAAACTATACCGAGAGCATATTTCTCCCCATCGCTCGTCTTCTCATCACCAGGTCCTCGCAATATAGTCGGCCGGATACACTGGCTCAACTTGAAGGCGACGGGCAGCGCGCACTACAGATGATAGGGTTCTCAGGAGGATTCCCGAACGTCGATGCCCCGGCTCCTGAAAGGAGGGTAGAAGGATGACAATCGTTCAACTATTCCATCGCATCGGCCGTCGCTCTAAAGGCGGCGACTTTACAAAGTTGTCGATGACCGAGCAGACAGATATAGCCGAGGCAGCAAATACTGGCCTCCAGGAAGTCTACAACGCGCTCCCGGCGTACTTTAAAGAGATCACCGAAGGGTTCCTACTCCCCGCGCCACAGCCTATCACACTAGCCGTAATCCAGAATTCGAACGTTCTTTCGTCTGGTGTATTTACTGAAGAGCAGATCGGCCGTTCTGTTGTACTCGATGGGGACCCATCGTGGAATCAGGTGATCGCCACTGATCGACTGCTTAACCCATACATCGGGGCAACCGGAACAGTGAACGGTACACTCTACGGAGATTCCGTCTACTCTCAGCGCTATCCGTTTGATCGGATCATCGGGAACCCGATGTTCGCCAATCAGAATAACGCGTATCTCATGCGCCGTGAAATGATGCGAGGGAACCAAGGCTCTGCACTATGGCCATGGCAGCAGAAGGTAGGTGTTCCGATGATCTGGTGGGTACAGATGCTCGGCAACTCTCAGGGTAACGAACCTCTGATGGTCCTACGGTTCGCGCCAGCGCCAAGCATCGCCTACTCGATAAACATCCGCATGTCCTACTGGCCAAAGCGTCTCACGCTAGCCGACTACGATGCGGCAACCACATTGCCTGTTCCCGATCAATTTCTAGAGAGTTGCCTAATCCCACTGGCTATCAGGGCATTCATGTCATCGCCGTGTTACCAATCAAACAACGATGACGTAGCCGTGAATGCTCGTGCGGAAAACGGGCTACAGTTCATCAAAAACCAACCTGGCCAACCAGCTTCACCAAACAATCGAATCTTCACACCCTTCGGGTTTTAATTATGAGCACACGTTTATATCATAGCAGCGCAAAGACTGCATCCCAACTTGTCTACGTAGCTAATCTACAAGGAGAAAACGGAACAACCTTTATCAATGATACGTCAGCAAAAACAGGATCATGGAATGCAATTCAGTGCATTGCAAATTGCACCTTCTCTAAGCTCGTATCACCTGAGAACAATGGTTCCGACATGGCGTCCGTAGTGCTAACCGCTGGCGTGACAATCTATGGCCATTTCACAGACATAACTCTGGCCACTGGTTCAGTTATAGCATACAACAGCTGATGCCAGCCCAAGGCATACAATTAAGTACATCATCTTGTCCGCAATATGGACAACGCATTGATGTGCAAAAAATGGATTTTAGCATTCCAGCTAATCTAATAAACATAGTTCTAGAATAACACCATGGCTACAATTCCAATCAAAGACACAAACGGAAACCCGATTAATTTTACACCGGCTTCTGATTGCATAGGTTCTCCAGCAGACGCGGCAGCAGCGTCTGACACCGGATCGGCATCTCTAATCTCTTTATTTAAGAGATTTCTTGCTGCTTTCACGGCTTTTGTTACCGGATCTTCTACGGGATCAAAACAGGATACCGGCAATACATCGCTAGCTACAATTGCAGGAAAGGACTTTGCAACACAGACAACACTAGCTGCGCTAAGCGCAAAAGTACCTGCTATTGGACAAGCAACTAAGGCCACATCTATCCCCGTTTCTCTCCCAACTGATGTCGGAACTCTAGCGGTTAGTATCGCAACGGCCCCTGTACTCGTAGCTGGATCTGCCATTATAGGTAAAACAGGTGTCGACCAGACAACTGATGGGACAACAAATAAAGTCGCATCTGCTGGGCTACCAACAACCGCAGCGATTAATGCTGCTTCAGTTGGACTAGCTACCGGACTTACTGTAGCGAATATCAAGGCAAGCGCCGGTAGCGTTTATGGTATGGCGATAGCAAATAAAACAGCAGCCACTCTATACATCCAATTCTATAATACGGCAGGAACCCCAACTCTTGGTACTTCAGTAGTTTGGTGGGTTCCTGTTCTCGCCTCGCAACAGATATTCATTCCTGTAGGAGATATTGCCCTAGCTAATTTTTCGACAGGTATCGGTATTGGCGCTAGCACCACACCAACTTCAACTGGTACACCAGGAACTGCCCCTGACGTAGTAATATTCTACAAGTAAAATGAAAACCCGACCAGGACGCGCTGTTTATAATCCGCCCGGTGCTCCGGGGGCTGCTCCGTCTGCGTCGATCGACATCGGGATTACGTCGCTCACCGACCTTGCGGCCGTCGCAACTGTAAACCTAATCGCACCTGCCGTTAGATATTGGGTTCAGGCATCCGATGGAACTACGCAGGTATGGCAGCTATTGTCTAGTTCGGCGAATACATCTGAAGGCGTTCTAAGACCTAATGACTACAATGATCTTACGAATCGTAAAGTATGGTTCAAGGCATCATCCTGAGTGAATGTTGATGACGTAAAAGTTTCACAGGCCACACACGTAAGCCCACATCCGGCCTACGAAGACAGGTTCATCACTCCAGATGTCGGAACGCTTTGGGGGTTTGATGCGAACAAGCGCCCATTCGCAATTAAACTCGGGGCCAATCTCGCTCTAGTAGGTGATACGCTAAACGCAACCGGTGGAGGTGGTGGATCTGGCACGGTCACGTCATTTTCTTCTGGCAATCTATCTCCGCTATTCAGCACCAATGTATCCACACCATCGACAACTCCAGCGCTAGCATTCTCGCTTACAGCTCAAGCCCAGAAAACATTTTTAGCTGGCCCATTAACTGGAGCAGATACCGGACCTTCATTTAGGGTTATCGCCGCCACTGATATTCCCGATCTAAGCAGCACATACCAACCACTAAACACAAATCTAAGCTCCATTGGTGGACTTTCCAATGCCTCAGGCTGGCTCCATAACAATGGCCTTGGCATATTCTCATATTCAACCCCGACCTACACCGACGTAGGCGCAGATCCAGCCGGAGCTGCAGCAGCAATAACGCTTTCTGGTCTAGGTGGAGTTCCAACAACCAGACAAGTTAATGGTCATGCATTGAGTTCCGATATTACCGTAACAAAAGGAGATGTCGGTCTTGGCAGCGTTACCGATGATGCACAGGTAAAACGTACCGAGATGGGTGCTGCGCTTGGGGTAGCAACACTAGATTCCAGTTCTAAGCTCCTTACATCACAGCTACCATCGATTGCTATCTCTGAATACCTCGGGTCTGTAGCAAGTCAGGCTGCGATGCTTTCACTTACTGGAGAACAAGGAGACTGGTGCATACGAACCGATCTTGGAACCACATGGATTATAACTGGTACTCCACCATCAGTCATTGGTTCTTGGACTCAGTTGAGCTATCCTACTGCCCCCGTGACTTCAGTGGCAGGACGCACGGGAGCTGTCACACTTACAAGTACTGACGTCGGGCTAAACAATTTAACTAATTCGCTTCAGCTTGTCGCTGCTAGCAATCTAAGTGATCTTGTAAGCGCAGCCACGGCACGCGGAAATCTTGGTGGAACCACAGCCGGTCAATCGTTTTTCACGCTGGCTAATCCAAGCGCTATAACATTTCCGAGGATCAACGCAGATAATACCGTAACTACACTGGACTCAGCGAGTTTTCGTACGGCCATTGGCGCTGGTACTGGCGGAGGCACCGTAACCTCCCTATCTGTCGTTACCGCCAATGGCTTTGCCGGTACGGTTGCTAATGCGACAACTACGCCGGCCATCACGCTTACAACTTCTATCACTGGTATTTTGAAAGGTAACGGTACGTCCATAAGCTCGGCCAGTGCTGGAACGGATTTCGTAGCTCCAGGTTCAATCACAACATCTGGGCTCACACAAACTACTAATAAATTACTTGGCCGTGCGACCTCTCTTACTGGAGCTATCGAGGAAATATCCCTTGGGTTCGGCATGGTTTTCGCCAGTGGTGAACTACGCACTCCACAAGATCTCAGGACAACTGGTTCACCTACTTTTTCAAATCTGACAGCCGATGGTAATTTCCGATTATCGTCCTATTCAAGCGGTCCCCTCTATGTTAATGATACAGGAGATGTTCTGAGGGAAACTTCGTTAAGTGTAGTTAGGGGAGGGACTGGAAAATCTAGTATTGCGGCTAGCCGTCTACTTTGGAGTACGGGTTCAAATACACTCGGGGAGATTTCCCTTGGTTATGGAATAACTGTAACGTCGTCCGAATTAAGAACCCCCCAAGACCTTCAGAGTACCGCCTCGCCAACCTTTGGAGGTGCAACTATTGACGCTCGTGGAGTTGGTTATGCCCTCCTAACCCTTAATGCAGATGTAACAAATAATTCGTCTGGCCTTTATCTACGGTCTAACAATGTACAGGAATGGGCACTTATTAGCCATCTTGGAGGAGCGGATGCTTTCGGTATTTATAACAATGCACTATCTGCAAATGCACTCTCTATAAACCGATCAAATAATCAAATATCTCTAGGAACGATTGCCGCAGGAGTTTGGCACGGAACTGCAATCGCTGATGCTTACATCGCAAGCGCAACAACGTGGAACGCTAAGATGCCAGCATTTACCCTTGGCAATAGCCTGGCGTTTACCGGAAGTGTGCTGGATACGATTCAGGATATACGGACGAGTGCTAGTCCAGGTTTCTTGGGGGTTACATTAAATAAAACTGGCGCTATCGGGGGTTCGCTGATTGGTCTTGGGACTAGTGAGGGGTTTCACCTAGAAGCTTCTTCTGGAAACAATGTATTTGAAGTCCAGCAGAAAGGTGCTGGTGTCTGTGGTATCCGGTTCATAGATATAGACGGTCTTGAAGCAGGGGCTATGGGATATGGAGAAAAAACCGGGACAGTCGGCCTCCCGTTTCGCGATATGATGTATGTGGAGATGGGGGCTGTTGGGGCAGGGAAAAGCACTAACCATCCATCGGATTTTGCTGTGGTTAATACATCCACAGATAGTGCATGGAGCTATGCCATGTTTCGTTGTTTTTGGAATGGTAGTATAGAGTTAAAGAGGCAGTACTCCTCTCCGGGTGTTCCTGGATCAGATGTGGCATTTAAGATAGATGGTATTGGTGGGGCATGTAGAGCACCGTTCGGTATAAATTCAGACGGGGCGCTGAATGTATTTTCGGGGGAAATACGAATGGCTTCCAGTGGAGCGTCCGACGATGAGAATATGTCTTGGAAGAATGGTACACGTCAATGGAATGCGGGAATCGCGGGCAGCATAGGAAGTAGTTCATTCTTCATTAAAAATGTAACGGCAGGCACCTACGACCTAATTATAGATGGGACATCTGGACTGGCTCAATTTAATAAGGCTATACAGACCGGATCACCATCAGGCGGCACTGCGAAGCCGGTAAAATTTGGCGCAGCAGCAACGGTAACCCCGACATCACCAAATCGCACAATTGAGTTAGAAGTCGATGGGACTACTTACTATTTAGCAGCAAAAACTACTAACAATTAACTCTTATGAACCCAGACCCAAAACAACTCCTACAGATAATCCATAATCGCGGTGAACAGGCGAAAGTCTGAAGCTAAAATAGAATTGGAATAGATGGATACCTAATTACGATCTATTCTCGCCACACGAGATTCTTCTGGAACTATTCCAAATCTGGTTTCAACCTACGCACATGAAGTACACGTTAAAGGCACAGACGATAAATCTACTCAGGCAGGTAGTAACATGCCCTGGATGGACTAAGAAAATCGAGGATATATACCGGGGCGGTAAACTATTAGTCGAAAAACTTCCCGAGATAAAAGATGGCATTAATACCGATGAACCGACTGAAATTGAACTCGATACCCAAGACCTAGAGATATGCAAGACTGCATTTGAGCATGCCCTATCTAAGGAATTCGTCCCCACCTCAAAGTGGACCAATGACCTGATTGAGAAACTTGAGTTCATCTCTAAGAAATGAACCCAGACGGCACAGCAGATCTTAATTTGATATCTTTCTGCGGGCCAGAAGATAACTATAAAGTCTTCATCACAAAAGAACCGATCGGCTGTAAACTGGCATGCTACACTGCTGCATTAAAATTCACATCCAAGGTCAATGGTATATACGGAAGATTTACTGACGTCATTGGTGGTATAGAGTCGACCGTCGATTGCAACAATCAATCATCGTACATAAACCTTTCGGCAGACCTCTGGGATATCTCCCAGACAAAATACGGGTTCACCAATAAAGGCAGCTGCAATCACAACTCATTCACCGGTCTTGTTCGAGGTCATGGCAAGGAAGTTGATTTCGATCAGGACAATTGGAGTGATCAATGTCACGAGCCATGCAAAGGCACTGTTCTTGCACTTATCAGCGAGGATAAGAAACCAATCCGCGTCCGCTACATCTATAATAAACCAGACTTTAAACCGGGAACCGGCCCATATCGCTTCGTCTTTCCATGGCCTTGGCTACCAGTTCCTCGCTCATGGATTGGCATGATCTTCAACCAACTCAGACGTCTCGGGTTCTTCAAATGAAAAAATCAACTCGTGGTGTAGTAGATCCTGTAACATGGGCCGTGATTGGCCTAATCGCCGTTGGAAGCTGGGCCTACGTCAAAGTCTTTGAACCAGGCCGAAATAAAAAAGTAGCCGATAAGATCGCGGTCGCTACCGAGAAGGCCAACAAAGAAGCAGAAGCAGCCAAGGCTTTATCAATCGAGCTCCAAAAGTCAGTGCAGGCCATGGCCGACGCACACGCTCAGGAGACAAAAACCGAACAGAAGATGCGCGCTAATGCCGCTGACTTCAATGGTCAGAACAAAGCCGTCCTAGCTGCTGATCCAAATCCATCGCCATACACTCTGATCGCAATAGGGCTGTGTGATTCCGTAGATCAGTCTCTCGGCATCCAGTCGACAGCTGAACAGCGCCTAGAGTGGAGCAAACGTGTTATCCCGCTACTCCAGCACAATGCCGAAATAGAGAAACTCCTTGCCCAAAAGACTGCTGAAGCCGCGGCGCTTTCCGCCAGTCTTAAGGCCGAGCACGAACATGCCGTTGCATCAGATGCCCACGCTGCCACACTTGCGAAAGCAAACACAGCCAACGTAGCCACGATAGCTACGATTACTGCAAAGGCCGAGAAGTTGGCGGGAGAGAACGCTAACTGGGCAGCCGGAACGCTTGACTGGAAAGGACGATTAAAAGCTGCAGTGATTGGCCTTTGTGTGTTGGGTGTACTACTTTTCATCTTATCATGGAGATACCGAGGGAAGGATAAGACCCTAACCGATTCAGTTGCGCTCGGTGAATTCATAAAGACTCAGGCCATAGGTGCCGGCCACAAAGCCGAAGAACTAGAGACAAAAATAAAGGACTGGATGCAAGGCGATCACGCTGGCATGGCAGCCATTGACAAAGTAAAAGAAAAACTTCGGATTTAGCTATCGATCTTTCCGCCCTCCAGCACAGCATGACCAGCAACCCCAAAAGCAATGTCCGAACAAGAAGAAGTCGATGACTCCGATCTTACAACGCCACTTATAAAACCGGAGTCCTTTGAGTTTTCGCCAAGCGTACCGGCGTCAGATATTGCTGACTTCAACAAGCGCGACCAAAAATTACTCCTCGGATTTTATGTTATCGCTCAAAAGGTCGATCGCCTTATCCAAGCCACGATCGAGACAAATCGCCAACAACGTAAATTCGAAGCCGATCTCATCGAGGTTCGTCGCTGGAAGAAAACGCTCACAATGCGCTACACACTTTACTCAGGCATTGCTGTGTTTATTGTTACCACGATGGGTAGCGGAATTCTGTCAAAGATCGCCGATGCAATCATGTCTAAATTCTTTCCCTAATATGGTCCCAACCAACACAGTTCAATTGATCGACGATCTAGTCCGACACTGGATACTTCCACCCGAGATACTGATCGTTGATGACGACGACATCCTTTGCGATGTTTTGAGAAAGATAATTTCGTCTTTTGGTTTGAGCGTTACGACGGCCACGACCGGAGCACTTGCGGTCGAGCATTATCAAAAAATGTATGAGCGAAGATTCCAGGATAGCGGGGCTACAACGCACCCCTACGATTTAATCTTCCTCGATATGAGACTGCCGGATTCCAGTGGGATGGAAGTTCTTCAGAAGATCCGCAAGCTTTGGCCACCGCAACCAGTTGTACTTATCTCAGGTCATTTTACGAATATCACCGGGATAACCGAAAATGGTCCGGTATGCATCGATGAGAAACCAATTACCATCGATAGCGTTCGACTGGCCTTAGCCATGCACAACATTCGGATGCCCGCCAACCTTCACTCCCCGAGCAAGCTGTGATTTGCAGGTAGTTTCTTCGCGCGACATCATAACAGAGATCTCTTCGTACTCTTTTATAATCCTCCGAAGGATCTCGCGTTCTTCATGTGAGCACTTATCGGCAGGATCGTTACGGAAGCGCGTCTCATAGGCTCTCATCTTTTCAGATAGCCTGCGCATGAAATACCTAGTAAATGGTTCAAAGCGCTGCAGCTGACCGATATCAATCAAGTCCTGACGCGCTCGCTCATCTGCCAGTGATTTTTCGTCGACTTCCATTAGATTGGGATACTGCGTGACCGATGCTCTGCCATGATCTGTGCGAACTCCTCCTCATTCTTCGCCATCAGTGCACTTCGTTCCTCTGGGCTGAGCTCATCCCAGATCGCCTTGGCTGCATTCGCGCAGGCCTTACAGGTATTAGGACGACGCTTATGGCCGGTAAAAACATTATTACACGAGGTGCAAACATGCGAATAACACCCATTATCCTCATCTGATAAATCCTCCGGCCAATCGCGAGCAGATCCAGATTGTATCATGTTATCAGTGGGATATCGAAATACCCAAGATTCCGGCACAACGTGATATATACTGGCATCGACGGCCAGTTATTCCCGGCTTCGATATTTGCCAGTGTTTTGTTTGAAATTTTCAGGTCTTCAGCGAAATCGATCTGAGTAATCCCAAGATTCGCACGTCGTTTCTTTACCTGATTGGCTAGTGCTTTCAGTTCGGTATTTCGGCGCATTGGGTTGATACGTCAGATTTCTGGGTTGATCGGTCATGTGGTATGATCATGTCCAACTTCGGTTGTTTGGGTTGATGGCTGATATTCGACGGAGCAACCGCAGCCGCCCCATTCGAGTTCGTCATAGGTTTTACCGGCTTCGATCTTCTCTCTGAGTTGGCGAAGCGTGAGTGTTGATGTGATGCCGCCTGAACGGTCTTTCATTATCGAAACGTCTTTGCCGATTCGGTCACGAAAGGCCTGCTCACGAAGCTCGTGATATTTGAATCGGCCCGGCATCTTTCTGAGGAGGTGCGCAAAGTGAGCCTGACCTGCCTTTACGCAGAATCCTCCGCAGTTGTTATGGGGGAAGCCCATGGCATAGAGCCGAGGGAGCGTGATCCCGGTTTTAGCCAGCTCACACATCATGCGCCCCTTGTCCCATATCGGCTCCCACATCATTGGTGCCTCAATCCTCCAGCCAGGCAAAGCGGCTCGCATCCTTTCCAGCCGATGGCCCTCAGTCCAGTCTAGGCCAACGAAGATGGTTGTGGACATCTCATAACAGTTTGCCCTCCGCCATTTATCCATCAGCTCTTGTTTTAGAACCTTTGAACAGCGAGAGACTCGGCTATTGCCCATCATGTCCTCATCTTCAAAAAGCTGCCACGGATCGCGCCCGTCGCTGATCACGGTAAGCGGGACGCCATGATACCTTGTCGATTCGTTTAGGAACTCGTAAAGGCCCTCATCCTCCATCAGTGTATCGGCAAATAGCCGAGTGACGTTGGACTTTCCGTATCGTTCGATGACGCGGTGCAAAGTCCAGAAAGAGCATAGCCCTCCGCTGTCATTTACGATAAGCTGTTGTTCAAAATCCATGTTAAATCTCGAAGGAATTACGGTTGAGAACCGCGCCGAGACCCCGACGCAGTATGACTACATTGTGCGAGCGACTACCCAGCCGCCGCCCTGTTGCCTGACGCCTCCCGTCCGCAATGGGACGAAGCGCGTGAAATACCTCGACCTGCCCATGCATGGCCGCCACGTCGTCATCTGGGCCGACCGGCAACGCTTCAAGTGCAAGAGTTGCGGGAAGACGCTGTATCAGCCGATCCCGAACATGAATGACACGAACATGATGACCCAGCGCCTGGTTGACTACGTCATCAAGCGTTCGATGGAGACTCAGTTCACGGCCATGGCTCGCGAGCTGGGCGTCAACGAATCGACCGTCCGCCGTATCTTCCGACGCTTCGCCAAGGTGCAATTGGAGCGCCTGAACATCGAGACACCGGAGTGGATGGGCTTGGACGAGATCCACATCCTGTCGAAGTTCCGTGGCGTCGTGACCAACGTGAAGGAACGCACGCTGGTTGAAATGCTGCCCGGCCGCAGCAAGAAGAACATCATCGCCTACCTCGCAGGCATCAAAGACAAGGAGCGAATCAAGGTGGTTACCATGGACATGTGGACGCCCTACAAGGACGCTGTCCACGAGGTGTTGCCCCATGCGAAGATCGTCGTGGACAAGTTCCACGTTGTGCGGATGGCCAACGAGGCCATGGAGCGCATCCGTAAAGCTCACCGACTCACACTGCCGACCAAGAGTCGGCTGCAACTGAAGGATGATCGCTGGATCTTGCTGCACAACGAAGAGGACATCCCGGCTTTCAAGCGGATGATCATGGAGACGTGGTTTGACCGATTCCCGGACCTCAAGGACGGGCACGCGGCCAAGGAGTCCTTCCGTGCGATCTGGACCGCTGCCACCGTAGACGACGCAAAGGCACGCTACGATAAGTGGAATGACCAACTGCCCGACTCGTGTGCCGATGCCTTCATTGACCTCAGAATCGCCATGCGCAACTGGCGTGAGGAGATCTTTAACCACTTCGAGTTCCGAATCACGAACGCCTACACTGAGGCAATCAACGGCATTGCTCGCATCGTGAATCGTGCTGGTCGCGGCTACAGCTTCGAGGTGCTTCGTGCCAAGATGCTTCTTAACCACGCCAACCACAAAATTGAGCACGGTGGCGGCATGACTATGAAGAAGCCGATGAAGCTCGGCATAACGCTGCCAATAGCCTTTGGCATACCCTTCTGGAAGCTCACGGACCCCCGCAGGATGAAGCTGAATCAACCTTATATACTGCCCGACTGGTGGCTGTTGGAAGTTTAACATATCAACCCTTTTTGCCGATTAGCCTTCAGTTCTTCTTTACCTGCTTTTGGCATGTCGTTACGATGGTGCATTAAAAAAGATTCCCGTCAAACGAGAATATTTTAACAAATGCGGCGATTAAGCTTGTCTCGTGTGGCGAGAACCTATGCGATTCCGCAATCAGGCTGCGACGCCCGTGATTTTGTCTATCATGCATTTTCTAGTCCCAACTATCAGAAAAACCACTACCCTACGTGTAGAGGTTTCCATTACTTCCCGGTCCCGTGTATCAACGCCTAGCGTTGAGGCTTACCGAAATCAGGTAGGCCGTTGTGCGTCGCAGCCCTACACGGGGCTGGGCCGATTTTCCAAGCAACACTAACGTTAAATGAACTTCCAGCCTATCTTCTAATGAGTGGGATACCCTCAGACCTTGAAGTAGATTTTGGAGACGATACTCCGCCCCAAGCCCCACAACCAAGCGTAAGATTTGAAGATCTTCCGCCATTGGCTAAGCCTCCTCGCGTGCCCAGGTCGGCCGGTAAAAACGGTACAACCGAACCAGGCCGATCACTACCACATAGCGTAGAGGCCGAAGAGTACTTGCTTTCGTGCATCCTACTAGACGGATCGGACACGATGAAGAAATGTCTCGATGAGCGGTTAACCGAGGAGATGTATTACAGTCCAGCTAACCGTCTTGTCTATGAGGTATACCAAGGTCTTTACAATAAAAAGTCCCCGATTGATCTGGCAATAGTTTACGAGGAATTGAAACAAGCCGGGACGCTAGACGAGATTGGTGGGCTAGCTTTTCTAACCCAGATAAGTCAATGTGTTCCTACGATCGCCCAGACAGGCTACTTCATAAAAAAGGTTAAAGATCTGCATGTGATGAGGCGGGCGATCAAAGAGGCGACATCGACTGTCGAACGTGCCTACCAATTTAGCGGAGATTCAGATGAATTTATCGAGGACGCTCAGCTTAGGTTTAAAAGCATTGCTGATAGTTCGTTATCTCCAGCTCGATTAAAAAATCGAGGACTATTCGATTTTCCACTGGCAAAAGATAAAGACGATTCGATATTGCTCGGGAATCGGTATCTTAATCGTGGTGATGGCGCAATTCTCGTATCCACATCGGGAATGGGGAAGTCATCGATGACCATCCAGATGGCTACCGAGCTAGCGCTAAATTTAGGGCCATTTGGTATCTACGGTAACGGTCCGCTACGCAGCCTGATCATTCAATCTGAAGACTCTGATGGTGACGTTGCAGAGGTAGCCTACTCGATGCGTCAGGTCCTACAGCTGACATCAGAACAAGTCGACCAGGTGAACTCAATGGTCAGGATAGTCACCGATCGCGTGAACCGTGGCACAAGATTCCTCACCGAGCTCAAGAAACAGATCGCCCAATTTAAACCAGATATAGTATTCATAAATCCACTACAGGCATTCATGGATGGCGACGTAACAGACGGGAGAGATCTTGGTACATTCTTGCGTGAGGGATTAAATAGCCTCAACGAACCGCCGACATTCGGCTACATCGTAGTCCATCACACAACAAAACCAGCTACTGGGAAAGAGAAGTCAGAGCGACTTTGGCATGAGGTAATGTACGACATGGCTGGAGGAGCAGAACTGATCAACTGGGCTCGGGCAATTATTTCATTACGGGCATCGGAGACAGAGGGGGATTACAATCTCGTACTAGCCAAGCGTGGCCGGAGGGCAGGGGTTACAAAAGCAGTACCGCACGGCATGGGTACACGACTAGAACCAATAACCACGATTCCATTAAAGCATGCCACTGGACGCTACGAAATCGACGGAATCTCAAAGGGAATTCCACAGATATTCTGGGAACCACGCACACCACTTCCAGAAGAATCGAAACCAACATCCCAGAAGGCACCACCAGACAAATATTTATTCAAGGACTTCCAGCTGGCATTCCCTAAGGCCAATGAACCAGGCCGATCGGTAAACGAAATCGGGCGCATTTTTGCTACCAATGGACTTCCATCACGTTACGAAAAAATCCTACCGATTCTATCTAAATTTTCAGAAGAAGGTTTCATCACCGAAACCATAACTAACCAACGGAAAGTATATAACCTACGATCAATATGAGTGGCCCTAATCCAGGCAGCGCCACTAGTGCTGCTAAAATGAACCTACGATCTGGTGTAACAGATCCAGGAATCAAGATCTACGTCGAACATGGGCGTAAGGTCTCCTCCAACGAACTGAAGCGAGATGCAGAAAATGGCTCTAACTATTTCTGGAATAATCCAGAAAAACCATGGCGCTATGCCAATCGTCCGATTGAAATGAGGCGCTACTAATGAACTACAACAAGGCTAAGATTATCACAGACGCGGCCGCAGATATCGGCATGGCGCTCATCGGTAAAAAGACTGACGTAGATCTCGGATCAATCACGATCATTCGCAGTGTGTCGCTAGGCCAGATGGAGACGGCTGCTGATCAGATGACGGCGGAGAATGTTGCATCCATCGCATCTGCGTCAGATCACCCGATCCACACCGTGTGCGATTCAAAGCTCCTTCAAAATGTGAAGCGCTACGCTGACAGCATTAAAACCCCTCCCACCCAAAAGGGAGGGGCGTAAGATTACGCTGCAGGTGGAGCAGGCGGCGTTAGCGCATCGAGCGCAGTTAGCTTGTCTGCGATTGCTTTGGTGCGAGCTTCAATGCCATCAAGCAACGCTTGATCAGCAGCGGTAATGGTTCCGGCTGAATTTTGCAGGGCTGTGATTTGGGAAGCGAGGTTTTTGACGTCATCGGATAATCCGGTGACAGCGGTATCGATTTGATCGTTGTGTGCATTTTGAGCAGTGGCGAAGTCTGATATGGCACTCATGAGTTTAGTTCCTATTTCCTGCAGGTCTTGTTTTGAAGCAGCATCGGATCTAGACCTGTGAAATAATCCAGCTGCTGTTATGATTTTATCACCAAGCCTGTCTAGAGACTCTGCCAGTATATGGAGCGAATCTTTCTGGTGATGGTTGTGATCGGGCATGCGGCATAGTACGCCGGTTGACCATTTTGTTCGATGGGGTATAACCCGCCTTGAGTGGTACTACACCCTATGGCGATACCAAGCTACTCCTGATATCTTGCGCCATGTCCATCATATCGCTTATCATCATCTTGGTCGTTATCGGGGTCATAATGTGGCTCGTGAACACCAAGATCCCTATGGAAAATACGATCAAGCAGATCATCAACGTCGTCGTGATCATCGCTGTGTTAGTTTGGCTTTTATCAGTTTTCGGAGTCCTCGGTAACGTCAATGCCATCCGCGTGCCGCGCGCCAATTAAAAACTGAAACCCTGCCCCAGTTAAGAGGCAGGGTCCTTCAGATAACCTGACCGTTCACTAGGCGGTCCGGCTAAACCTTAGTTTACGCACAGCAACTAACAAGATCAACGCCGCGGCGCCGTATAGCGCGTAGGCCGATGGCTCCGGGACAGGATCGAATCCTATTTGGCTCGTATTCGTACGGACCAGAAAAATACCATCGTTAAAATCGATTGTATGGCTATCTGATGCCCGATCATCAATGAACGCCACGTAGTAGTTGAAACTTGGATCATCAGTCGACAGAAACCAGTGGAAGATCGAGGTATTAAACTGATCTCCTGCGATACCCATCGTCGCATCCTGATGTTTGAATGTAATCGTATTTGCAGGCAACGTGCTCAGCCCTGTGCCATCTATACGCCATGTCGCCGTTGAGGATGCATTGTACGAGGCAAACAACGTGGTATCTCCGTTGGCGATCCCAAACGACTTGAAGTTATTACTGTCGTTCGAACTCTTGGCGAGATATGAGACCTCAGCGAATTGCGTGAATGACCCATTGAACCCAACTGTGAATTCATTGGTAGCAAGTGTTCCGGTGATATCGCTGAACGTCAGTCCAGGGAGCGATCCTAGAGTGAAACTTGATGCCGACCCGAGATTGAGCAGTGTGTTAATATCTGAAGCGTTGGCACGGATAACCGATGGAGGAGCGGTGACGCCTTCATTGGTGTAGACGAGCTGCGCGGAAGCCGAACTGGTGATCGCCAGTACGAGTGCGATGAGCGTGTTTTTCATAGGGAAATTATCTTGTTAGCCCACGGATGGATCATATTAACTTCAAAGGTTGATCCGAGTTTACGAGCCGACCCGAGGTAGTACGGCTGGTCGTTGAACATAAAATAATGAGGGGCGCCGCTATCTCCGGGCTCTAGGTAAGAACCATCGACCGATACTCCGGTACAGGTGACTACGCCTGATGTCCCCGATATTGCGCGCAGGATCTTCATCCGTGTGGCCGCTGGCTTCCAGTCATATGGTCCAAGTCGACTACCGATCAACCCGAATGATACAGTTGGAAGCCCTGCATACTGGGAGAGCATCAGAGCGCTGGTCAGCTTCGCCGGCTTTATGCTCTGGACCTGATCGATCTCATAGATCTCTAGATCTCCGTAGACCGCCACTGAGCCTTTTATGCTGGCCTTCACGATACCCTGTTGATTGTAGAACCAGACTTCACCGGAAATCGGATAGTGGTGGGCTGCGGCAACCAGCCTTGATGTGATCAACGCGCACAGCCTCGGCGGCTCACCTTGCACGACACCCATCGATTCATATGGATCGACCACCGCTCCTGGCTTTACGATATCGCGGATTATCGGAGGAGGAACAACCGTCACCATTTCATCGATCGCCGGGAATGTCTGTGTCACTAGCTGACCACCTACGTCCTGGGTAATCGGTGGTGGCTGCACATGAACAGGGACCAAAATAGCTGGTGGCTGGAAAACTACATGCTCGACCATCTGACCATCCGATGTCGCGGCGAAAAAATTAGGGTTCAGCGCCTGATCGAAGACAGGCAGGTTCGCCGGAGTGAAATTGGTTATCTGCATTATGTGAGCCTAACCGACTTCAATCCGGCTGGATATAGGGGTATCCCTTAACGTAGTGTAAGGACGAAGACGATACGCCGTAATCACTCTACCTCAAATACCGTTGTCTTTGGCGTCTTTCGGTCAACCTGCCATGCGGTGGATGGGCCGACACCCCCAAGCAACTTACCAAGCTCTTTATAGGTGCGTCGTGGTTTCTGCCTCCACTGCATCACGATCGCCTGTCGCTCATCTAGAGATCGAGGCATTATCGGTGATACTCGGCCAAGCTGCTTACCCTCTGCACGTGCAACCTGAAGCCCAGCGATCGTACGCTCTCGAATCAGATCGCGCTCTAGTTCGGCAACGCTTCCAAGAATTGATATCAGAAATCTCGACGCAGGATTCGATTCCGACGTATCGATATTCTGCCCAGGTACAACTAATGCTACTTTTAGTTTATTGAGTTCGGCGATCAGCGAAGCGAAATGTGCCAGCGATCTTGCCAGTCGGTCGAGCTTGACCGTCATGATCATCTTTACCTGTCCAGCGCGTACCATCGTCATCAGCCGATCAAGCCCTGCGCGCGATGACTTTGACCCTGAAATGATGTCGGTAATCTCCTCATCTATGGTGATACCACGAGCTGTCGCGTAGGTCCGTAGCTCACGCAGCTGTGGCTCTAGCGTCTGGCTAGCCGTAGATACCCGGCAGTAGATTATGTTCATTTTCTTTTCCTTCTAAATCTAATGTTATTTCGGCATCCTATCTGGCACACATACGCTCCAGATACTAGGTGGTTATAGGCGATGAGTTTTGGTTGATACCTACGCGTCATAAGATCAGCGAGGATCGCACGAGCCAGCGCAGTATTACGACTTCCGATCATTGAACACTAGTTTTCGCATATCCTCTAGGTGCCGTACTGTTGCAGCCATAGCGCCTGCACTTCCTGCGCCTTCGGTTGGGCGAATACCGACGCGCCAGAGTTCATCCATGAATTGCTGAGCATCATCAGGGGTTATCCGTATGGCCGGTGGCAGCTCGATATTTCCACCATCGGATTCGAGCGACCTAAACATCAATGGGTTTGCGACTATGACCACACCAATGTTTGATATATCTGCTATCCTTATCGAGATCGTATCGTTAATAAACGGTTCTCTCGTGGCGATTACTTTTAATCCATTCATATTATAAATATACTGCTTCTAGTTCGTTGATTATATATTTTTATTCCTTCCTTATTCGTTTCTTTTTCGACTTAACGGCCGCACGCTTTGCCTGCATTTCCTTGGTTATAACTGTCCTTGCAACCCCATCTAAGCAGATCACGTAAAGATCCTCGGATTGTAGATGGTAGGTTCCGTTCTTCATTCCAACTGGTGCGCACGACGCGATGTGAGATCGCACCTCCTCGACTTCAAGCCCGAGATAGCGTTCGTCATACCGCAAGATCGCGTGGTCGGTGACGTTCATAACTTATTCCAAACCTTGATTCGTTTTTCTGTGCAGAGTTTATAGACGTTCTGGGTGATCCAGCCAGCGAGGTACGCATATGGTTCTTGGTTGGAGAGCGTGAACTTATCGCCAAGGTAGCCCATAATATGATGCGTGATATGGAACACCTCATGAGCGATATCCCCGTGGCATATATGTTTCCGATCAAAGAACAGCGCCGCGCGTCCATGACGGAATGACGCCAGCCCATTGAACGGTCCACCGTTGTACATCCCTAGCCACGACGAGTGCGATCTACGCTCAGAAGCAGGATTATCGGCCACGCAGATCAACAGCTTCACGTTGTAGACCGGGATATCGGTGATGTGCGTGTGGGTCATGGCGACACCGCCGATCGTTTGAGCCCGGTGAGCGGAAGTATCAGCGGACGTCGACTCCTAACTACACCGAGGCCAATCTTCTTTGGAAAGCTACGGCGCAGGACTGCTCCGACGGAGAGGAATTTCTTGTGGTTCATTCGACCTCCACGGCGGCGAGATTGTAGAGACGGCGCTGGTTGACGATCGTGCAGGTGATAAGCCCTTCATCTTCGAAGCCACCGAGTATACCGATTAATTTGTCATACCTACTCGGAAGACCGTTAGTTTTCATTATTCTTGCGATCTCATTGATTGACCTACCTGGTTTACCATATGGTGGGAACGCAATCCGAGCATTCTTAAACGTTACTCCATTAGTAACAGGTTTATTCTGTGCTGGTATATTAGTTAATATTCCATGCCATTTATTTGATATAGGATCATAATCTATTGCATCTGATTTTATGATCACCTCATTTGTGAATAGCTCCAAGGCGGACTCAATAAGTCTGGGTTGCTTTGATACCCATTTCTCCATTTCACCAAAGGACATAGCTGGCATCAACGTAAGTATTTTTATATATGGTTTCACAATTATTCGATTTCTAGTTTATCTACGGGTGCGTAGTACCGGTTATCGCAGCGCACGATCAGCCCACGCTTGAGAAGTGCTGTGAATTTATTGTGTGCTGTCGTCATTGAGATCCGTACGGTCGCAAGCACATGCTTATACATCTTACGGAAGCTCGTGGCCTGAGCCGCCGTGGGCGCAAGTTCCTGAACAAGCCGAAGGAACTCTTCCTCGGTGATCACCAAATTGAATGCCGGTGGTGCCTCTGTGTAGGTAGCCGCATGCTCAGTGGGCCACACGTAGAGAACCCCCGGGTCTTCGGGTACCAAGGGATCTGGATTTGGGTGCTGCCCTTGCTCGATGAGATTACGGCGCAGCATCGTCTTGAGTCTCGATATCGCGGCGGTCTCGCTCAGGTTATACGGGGGCTTCCCAAGAATTTCTTTTACCAAATACGATCTCGTCATGATCCTTCCATCGGTCTCCACCAAGGATTTTCTGAGGATCTCCAGGATCGCCATATCACTTGCCCGCGGCTCCTTCCCGCCCCCGGTGATCGTCCGATTACTATGCTGCGCACACCAGTCTTCCTCACACGTGATCGGCCACGCTGTGATCGGCGGATTCAGTCGGCACTCACCTCGGCCGTCTTCGGTTGCGTTCCACGCTCGGCATGTTTTGCAGCTAAGTAAACTCATCGTGTTTATACCTAAAAAGTGTTTTTGTCGTCCTGTCAAGTTAGTTAGTGAAACTAGCAGTAAAAGCGTTCAGTCTCTATTATTACAATTGAAGCGTCCAGAGGTATTGTTGCAGTGGGGAAAATAGCGTAAGCTCTATTTTCTCCCACTGCACAAAACTAATACCTCTCGGACCGCATCACTTCAAGGAGCATTTTTGAACACATAAAACACCCGTTTTATATCCTACCAAAAGAATGACCTGTTCGCAGATTTTATTTTTTAAAAATTTTTACCCACCCAAAGCTTCCTTGCCTAAATCCTTCTTTGCTTACGGACCAGAAATTTTTAAACACATGGATAGCTCTATGTCTACGGACGGATGCCGAGCCACGTAGCCGCTCTCAATCGGTGCATAGGGTGGGTCGCTATTTTAAAACGCCTAGGGCGAAGGTAGGCCCAGACCCGCGCACCAGCTCGATCGAAGCGTCTACGCGTGCTGTGTGGCCTGCGTTGTGGCCTGTAGCGATGCGTCAAAGCACTTGTTTACCCTCGTAGAACGACGTTTATGGCCATATTTAAACGACCGTCACAGTATAATCACGCTGTGCAGCCCGTCACAAAACGCCTAATCCACCTCGACAGCGAGCTCTGCGACTCTGCGCGCCTCAGCGGCCTTCCTATTCCGCGTGCCATCGCGGTATTCACTTTTGTCGAGTAGTCGTTGTGCAGCATCACGCAATGCCGGGGATTCTTGTAGGGCTGCCAAAGGATCTATTGTGGGACCGTTTAGGTGTTGATGGACAATCCTCTTAATAGGCTCACCCTCCATGTGGGCAAGGAGCCCGAAGAGTGTCTGTACGCGGATTCTCATGTCGGGCTCACTCTCTAGGTGGCCGCCTCCCCTGGGGTCATCCTTAACCCAAAAGCTCCGCTCAGCTCGTAAGCCGTCTTTGGCTGCGTTGATCAGGAGCGGCAAGAACTCCTTATCTGAGGTAAGCGAGTCGGCTAGGACCTTACCTATCCCGTTTCCGGCCGCCGGCGCCAGCAAGGCAACTTGTGCTGCTATGGTGTTTAAATCAGAAGACATAGATTTTTCGCGCTCGGACGCACGCGAGATAATGTGTGTTCTTGTCACATTTCCGTCAACCACCTTCTCGTGCGATTTGCATGATAGTTGCGAAAAGGAGTGTAAAAACTCACGAGAGGGAAGAGCTGTAAAGTGCAGTTGGAGTCTTGCGTGGCGAGAATAGATGTTTTTGGTGGTTATGGTGAGGGATATAAAATAGAGGCTCTGTACCTAGTGTATGGTTATGACGGTAAACGTGGCAAGAAACTAAGTAAGCGCCGAAACTATTTTATGTTTTAAGATACGATACAGCAAAGTCATACGATTATTCAAAAATCCCAGTCTTGTGTAGCGAGAATATGCGCCGTTGTATAAGTGCACAAAGGAAGCAATCAAGCGGCCGACAAAACCAAAAACAAAATGAATACCTACGACATCCACTTCTTCAAAACCTCCAACCTCTCGGCCGACGAGAAAAACGCGATGCGGCGCAATGCTTCTGGAATCTGGCTCTGCGGTGGTCGCATCGAAGCCAAGTCTGCCCGCGCCGCCTGCGCGGCCTACCGCAAAAGCGGCGAACTCGGCAGCAAAGCGGCCAAGCTCCGCGCGAAACTGCATTTGGGAGTGGTTGCGATTACCCCGTCCATTGTAGCCAACCAGCACGCGGTAGGCGCTAGCATTACTGTAATGTAATGTACGGCGCGCTATCGATCGATCTGGCGAATTACAACCCAAGGACACTTTCGGGCTTCAGGAACTCATATGGTGCGTCGAATAACACCTACGAAGCCAACGCAACGCTCTGCACAAGGTTTTAAAATGATTCACGTCTCTTTTTACCGTAAGCCCCTCCTTGATGGAATGCCTCGAAAGGCCCTGATCAATCAATGCACTAATCATGGAGCATGGTATCAAGATCTAGTCGGCAAGATCGTGCTGATCGAATTGATCGACAGTGAAGGCTATTGGGGAAGAGAAGGCGGAGAATACAACTGCATTAACGTCATCCGCGTAGAAGACGCGACACTGCTACCATTGGAGAACTAATTATGTTCGAATACATCAAAGACAACTACCATGTACCGGCACAAATAGGCCGGCGTGTCATCGTCTATGGTAAGCCCGGTATAATTATAGAAGACCGTGGACATCATCTAGGCGTAAATTTCGACGAGGATAGGCCAGGTGTAGTGAAGAGTGCGCATCCTACATGCGAGGTGGAATACCTAGATAGAATAGGAATTATCCGCAAGATGACGCGATCTCAGCGAAACTATCAGACCTATCTTAAATCGGAATGTAGTGAAAGCTTTGGTGAATGGCTGAAGATCACGCAGAGCAAGGGTAATCTATGAAAACCCAGCCTGCACTTTCCGAAACCGAACTTCAGATCCTAGGCTACTGCCAAACGTTCCCTAGTTCGCCTGTGGTATCTGATGAGCTGCTCGAACTCATCCACCCGCACCCACTTTACTCGTCGTGCAAAAACTTAGTGGAGTTTCATGAAGCTGAAGAAAAGTGGAAGGTGCTGACATTCGGTGGGGCTACTATGCCAGCCAGTGAAAGCTACTCCAGTATATGCCGACAAGCTTGTGAGCATCTGGTAAAACTCGGGTATATGCTGGAAAACAATTGCGGTTACGGTCGGTTCAAATATTTCATCACTCAACAGGGGCTCAAATATGAAGTTAACTTTAAATAATCTTGATGACATCGACGTGAAATTCATGCGCCACTGCGCGGAGACATGCGACTATGCCAGCGAGATGGAGCTACTCGAACTTATCCATCCATATCCCAAATACAGCGGCAGTGCGATTGAAACATTGCTCGAAAAGCGTGAGTGGGGGCGTCAGGCATTCGGATACGGAGATCATGGCCTACCATTTATTGAAAGCTACTCAGCGTTAAGCAAGGAAGCGTGCACAAGACTGGTCGATGCAGGTCTGTTTGAACGCCAGCGATACGGAGTAAGCTACAAATATGCTATCACATCAAAAGGAATGAGGCTGATCGACGCATGAAAACGCTTCTCCTGCTCCTAGCGCTCTATCCATTCGCTATCTGGAGTATTCACCATAGCAAGCGCTGCAAATTTAGAGAAACCCCAACCTATTTATGTCACTCGAAGAATACAAAAAACTGTTAGAAGCACATGACTGGTACTACATGATGTCAGATGACAATCGTGTTTACCGTGAAGGAACTACGGCTGAGGCCAATCTAAAAGCTAAAGCGTTAGGTAGCGACGAATTCAAGCGCGCCTATAACGAGGCATATGCTAAGCGATTCCATAATAATCCGTTCACAACGCCTCACCACTGGCCGTTTAAGGAGGTGGCGCCATGAATGACATAACCATAGGGCAACTAGCTATAGCTGCACTAATTGCTATCATCTCATTTATAGTCGGCTACATCTCCCACGATGAATAAACCAACACCAGGCTGCTTACGCGCAGCCGATCAACTAATGAGCGACCGTAAGCACGTCGCTGAACTGATCTCACGCGAGACCAATGCAGGCGATATGCTTGAGGCACTCAAGAATTTGGTGCATGCCGAGGACGATGCCAAGAAGGGGCTTGGACCTAGTCAAGTTATCGCCCTTGAGCAGGCTATAGATCGAGCGCGCCGTGTCATCGCCCGTGAATGCCCAAACGACACTGACGGTGACGGCAACTGCCATCTGTGCTTCGGTAAAGGCGCCTGCATCTGGGCGGCATCCATATGATTTCACTCCGAATACCTGTGCAGCTAGTCAACGGACTAGGTGAAACTAAGACCGTTTTTGCGGTTGCTGAGGTCGATAAGCGGCCGGCGACGACGCTGTTTTCACCACAGGTATGCGTCGACCGTGACAACAAACTAATAGGAGCAAAGGAACTGCCAGAAGACTTCTGGTTGAACGTCAGAAAATATATTTTAAAATCATGATCGCATCTGATATCATAAAACTCCTAAAAGCCAAACATAGCGAAGATGTATTCGTCTCTGAATGTAAAGATGGCCCAACACAGAGCGTACGAAATTATCTTCGTATGGATGCATGGGTAATGCCGCGGAGCTGGACTCGCCAAGCGATCACAGCCTATGAGGTAAAGGTCAGCCGGTCCGACTTTCTTGGCGATGAGAAGTGGAGAAATTATCTGCCGCTATGTAACTACTTCTACTTCGCAACAGCACCGGGATTGATTCAGCTCAATGAGCTTCCTACAGAGGTTGGGCTAATAGAGGCATCGAAATCGGGCAGCAGGCTGTTCATAAAGCGCAAGGCGGTGCATCACGAGGCTACGAATATAGAAGGCGTTTTACGCTACGTCCTAATGTGTCGATCGACAATCCGAGGCGAGACTACAGAAAGTGGTAAGCGAGAATTCTGGAAGACATGGCTTGAGACACGCCAGATAGACGCAACGTTTGGCCATAACCTTTCAAAAAAGCTAAGAGAAACTATTGATAAGGAAATAATTCTAGCGCGCCATGAGAATGAAAACCTACTTCGAAAGATGGAGACCTACGATTCCCACAGGCAGATCCTAGATAGACTAAAACTTGATCACAATGTTAGTTCGTGGAGATTCGAGAATAAGCTTAATGAACTCAGGGCTGGGATCTCAGATCAAGAAATCAGGAATATGGAGGACCTATCACTTTCACTCTCGCGGATTGCCTCAAAACTCAAAAATCCCATTCTCGCTTGACGGGAATCTATTTTCAAAACACCCTCACTTTACATGCATATACTCACACTAGAAGACACGGTAGATCTCGGTTCAAAGCAGGTAATTAAACCAGATAGCTACCTCATTGACGACATAAACGCAGCCCACCTACTTGTCCTCGCAAGCCGAGGAACGATGAATAAACTGGCTACTATTCGTACTCTAGACGAAACACAAGATTGGAACAATAAGCGCATCCTTGTTATGCGTGCAGGTGGGTTTGGTGATCTTGTTTTGTTAACCCCGGTGCTCCGAGAAATTAAGCGCCGATGGCCATCCTGCTATATCGCCGTTTCTACGATGGCCACATACGCCCAGGTTATCTCTAACCTGCCATACGTTGACCACATATCTGAATATCCTATTCAAATCGATAACGCCAATACATTTGACGCATGGGTCTTTCTTGAAAACGCGATCGAGAGAAACCCGCGCGCCGAAGAAGTTCATATGACCGAATTATTCGGTGAGATAGCCGGAATAAGCTCGATAGAAGATATTAAACCTGACTACAAGGTCAAAGCCACAGAGGCTATCTGGGCAAATGAAGCTTACCCCCGTGTTGAGGGCACACGCCGATGCTGCATCCAGATCGGCACATCAGCACTCTGCCGAACTTATCCTCGTCCTAAGCTCGGTGAAGTCTGCACTGCACTAATCCAAAAAGGCTGGGAAGTATTTTTACTTGGAGCTAATGGGGAAATCCGGGTAGATAAGATGCCTCACAATATGCGTAACCTTGCCGATGCCGATCTTACGCTTCGGCAGTCTGCAGCGGTTATGAATAACGCTGATGTATTTCTTGGTAGCGATTCGGCACTGCTCCATATTGCTGGAGCATTAGCAGTACCAGCTGTTGGTCTCTACGGACCATTCCCATGGTTCCTACGCACAAAGCACTGCCCAACGACCGTAGCGATTTCAGGAACGGGTGCATGCGCGCCGTGTTTCCATCACGTTAACTCTGCGCGTCGTAATCATTTCCCGGATTACTGCCCATCAAAGAGCAAGGGGATATGCCAGGTGCTTGAGGATATATCACCAGCACGCATCGTCACAAAGCTTGAATCGATAGCGCGTAACCAAATTGATATGATCCAATAAACGCCATCTTCAAGAGTGAGCCATTACAAAGGTATTATCTGTAATACCATGGTTAGAGAAATCTATGAAAACTGAAAAAGACCAAACACAGGAACAGATAAAGAACTAACGCGACGTGCTCTTAAGCATCGAAGGCCAGGCTCAAAAACGACACGAAGAATCCGAGCGCGTAATCAAGCTCCTCGTGTCCGCTGGCCTCGTAAGCGATGACAAGGTAGCGCAGGCCCGCGCACTGGCAAACCCTCTCTGCTGAACATCCCAGTGAGCCACGGATCTGCCGCGAACACCTAAAAACCATGAACTCCACTGACAACCCATCGAAAACCAAGGAACCGGCAGAGACGTTGCGCTCTAGTGGCTGGTTGGCCGCTCTGACGGAAACCGCCGATGACCGCGAGCACGATGCGGCCCTGGTAATGCTGGACGATCTTCGTGCCGCCCTGCGATACATCGACAAGCTGGAATGCGCGAGCCGCGAAAACCTAATCTCTGCGCGAATAATCGACGCAGAGAACAACCAACGGGGACACATCTACGCTATCACGAGAGACGCTAAATTTATCCTCGCCAGAACCGAAGCGGCTCTTTATTCGGCCAACAAACCCGACTCAGCTAAACCCAACCTGTAATTACCGGCATTGTCTGTAATGCCATGGTTCTCCATCCGATTTTAACCTCAATCAAAACGATATGGGATACATACGACATGACGCAATAATTGTAACCGCTTGGGACTCCGAGCGGCTCGCCAGATGCGTGGCTAAAGCCGCCGAACTCGGGCTATGCCACACGGAAATAGTCGGCTCTAAAAGCAACGGATATGCCTCTTTTATGATCGTGCCGGACGGCTCGAAAGAGGGATGGCCTGCATCTGATGAGGGTAAAACAGCGCGGGAGGCATGGATCTTTTGGGCGCGAAACACCGAGGAGCTTTGGGCTGACTGGGTGCTCGTGAACTACGGCGGAGATGAGCCGGAATATACAAGCATTGCAGACCACAACGGCAAAGAGGCCGGAGCATTGGAGAACAACCGCGCTTCAGCCACGCCGGAGAAAATGCTATGAAAACAGAAACGAACAAAGCTCCGGCGTTGCGCTGTGAGGCAATAGTTAGGCTCTCGTGGAGACAATGGCTAGACATCAAACACGGCCTAGAAAATGGCGTAGCGATGTGGAAGACACATGCCGAGCGATACAAGACCGATCCGATTTACAACGATACGCCACGCAAAACCATACATCCGGTACACCGCAGGATCATCGCACAGTATGCGCGCGCGCTGAAAACGATAGAGCGTATCGAGCCGAACACCCGCAGTGAGCCATGACGCGCAGCGGCATTGGCTCTGATGCATGGTTGGACTCCGAACTTAAACCTTAAAACTACTAAATGAATGAGCTGGCTCTTTTCGCAGCAACTGGTGGCGGACTACTTGGTGGAAAACTCTGTGGATTCACCACTCGCTGCGCTGTTGAAATCAACCCCTTCCGAGCTAGCGTACTGCTCGCACGGCAACGCGACGGTTTACTCCCACACTTCCCAATCTGGGACAACGTGTGCACGTTTGACGGCGTACCATGGCGAGGAATTATTAGGGTGGTATCTGGCGGGTTTCCGTGCCCAGACATCGCCTCTGGCGGACCAGGCACGGGAATCTTCGGAACCCGATCCGGCCTCGCATTTGAAATGCTCAGAATCATTGGTGAGGTTCGACCTGCAATCGGACTGTTTGAAAATAGCCCACTGCTCACTCGCCGCGGTCTCGAATACATCCTTTTTGCTCTGGCCCGCATGGGGTACGATGCGCAATGGGGAGTGCTGGGGGCGAACCAAGCCGGTGCTTCCCACGGAAGAAAAAGGGCATGGGTTCTGGCATCCGACCCCAACCAAAAGCGACCATCAAGGGGCAACGACAAACGCTCTAATCAGGAAGGATGGAAGGACGCGGACCTGTCAGCTGAGATACTGGCTGCAAGACCGTTCCCGACGAACGGGAACGACATACCCGCACCCCACGTTTTTGGAGGCAGTGATGGGATGGCCAATGGGCTGGAGCGGGTTGCAGCCTGTGGAGACGGTCAAGTACCAGCAGTGGTGGCGCTCGCATGGCATCTTCTTTCAAATGAATAACCAACCAACACGCTCCGCAGAGGAGTCCAACATCCCAGCTCAGCCACGCCCGCGTGCGTGAATCAATCTCATGGAAACAAAAAATAAACAGAGCGTCGGACAGACGCCAGAACAAGGACAGAGCAAGGGCGTTGCTGCTGTGGCGAATGGTTCGGTACTCCGACAGATGGACCCTCAGCCAAACTGGCACGAGGAGCCCATCTTCGACGGTGATTCATGGGGCGCGAGATATGTCGGCGCAACGTGTAGCGCGTACGGTGAACCCGAGCAGACTGTTGGCGAAGACTGGCACAAAGCTCCGGACGACATGCGCGGCGCGAAGCCAGTCGAGCACCTTGGGTACTGGTACTGGTCCTTACCGAACAAAACAGGTGACCAATTCCGGGGCCAGTCGGCTCCGTGACACTAAAACCCAGTATTTCATTTTATGGACAACATCGAAGCAACAACGGATAGCGCCCCGGAATTGGGTCTAGTGCATGGTTCTTCGGTTTGGCAGATAGTCAGCATTATTTCAGACTCAGAATACGAGGAAGTGAACTGCAATGGTGGGGATCGCCGACGCATCACGAAATCACGCTGCGTTTGCGGTCAACCCGTATTGATCGAGCATGACGCTAATCGTGGTGGCGTGCGCCGAACATGCCGAGCGGATGGAAAGCGCGTATTCTACCCCAACCAGCCGGACGTGGGCTGGTGCGTGTTTCGCTGTAAAGGATGCGGAGAGCCCATCGACCTGACGTGTCCAGACGCGTCATATTCTTTGCAGAACACCAACCGTCAGACAACCCCGCACTCGACCCATGCCAACGAATAATCCTCAAGTCCCACCCCTGGCGCCATCGGGGTTGTCTGTACGAGCTGGTTCTGCGATTCTTTGTGAATCATGCGGATACTCAGGCGTGATCGATAGCTATCTCCCGTCGATGTCGGCTTACGCCGATTGCCGATGCCCAAAATGCGGAAGCACGAAAAACCAGCACAACGCCGACTATTCCGACCGACTCCGCAAGGCGTGGAGCTGTAAACATGTCGAGACACTGGTGGATGCGGGGCGCGCAAATGGGCACCTGATCCTTAAGTGCACCGAATGCGGATGCGTGGGGCTTGATTGGGCGATGCGCGGCGAACGGCCTCCTTTGCAGAACATCGCTGTGAGCCAACCCGGCACCCGGCCCGAAACTACCTAAACGCAACGGCCTACCTGTGGCAGCATACGGGTTGGCTCTAAAAACTGGTTCGCACTTCTTTTCTCCATGAAACTATACACCGTAGAAGTAACATTCAAAACCGTGATCCTCGCCGAAGACGCGAGGGACGCTGAAAATCAGGCCGAGAGCATCGTGAAGCGCGAAGATGATACCGCCGAAACCGTATCCGCTTTCGAACTGACTAACATCGACGAGCTTCCCGCACCCTGGGAGCCGAAATGCAGACCGTGGGGTAGAGCCCGCGACCCGTACGACCGCACAATCGGCGGCATTCTTGCGAACAACCAAGGTGACACACGCCATGAATGACTCCGCTCAACAGAAAGGTGCCAGCAATGGCGTTGTGCCTAGCGCACTGGTTAGGCCGAGAGTAGGACAGTGTTGGGCCTTTGGAGGCAGGAATGGGCGACTCGTAACAATTACCAGAGTATCTCATGGAATATGCGGATGCTGGGGCACTAGCACAAAGGGAAAGCTAGTGCCGGTTGGCGATAATCCGCATACTTGTTTTTACGTTCACGCAACGCCGTCTTGCTCGGCTCAATCGGTAAAATCATGGCTCTACAACTGGCACTTTGTCAGTGGGACTAACGCCAGTGATGACCAACGAGCACAGCGAGAATAACTTTATGGACCAAAATACAACTCAACCTCAAGCCAACCAAGGAGCCGCTGTGCTCGTTGGGTCTGGCACTTTGTTAGGCGTCGGTTCTTCCGTGACATGGTGCCACTCGTCATCGAATGGCCGATCAATCGGATTCACGACACGGCGCGGCAAGATCGTTCAAATCAACCACGAGAACGGCATGGCATTCGTGAAGTTCAGGGGAACGCACCTATGGATACGGCTCACGCGGCTGCGCTCGGCAAGCGCACGTACAGAACTCACCGAAATGGTCATGGAGGATGCTTCGCCTAAAGCGAGCCCGGCAAGCGACGATCCGCACGCCGCTGCAATATTCAACCTGCACCGCAGTAGGCAGGGACTCGCCTAACGCCGGGGGTGAGACATGACCTGCGCCACAACCAACTCCCGAATTAACCTCAAAACGTCCAGCGCAGGGCATTGTCTCTAATCGCTGGTTCGCATCTTTTTATGACCGACTTACACGCAATGAAACGAGAAATCGAGGGTGGCGACAATATGCGCGACCTCTCAGAGCTGCACGCTTCCGATCTGGGCGAAATCGTCTGGCAGCATCGGAGTGGCGCAACCGACATCTACATCGCCAAGCGCCTGCGGGCAAAGCTCTGGCAGGTGAAAAACTACATCCGCGATGTGGAGAAACGCTTTTCTGCGAACGTTACAGGTCAGCCACTCGGCAGAACAACCAATCAACATGAGCAATAAACAAAATCGTAAGAAAAAGGACGGACAGCCGAGTTGCGCTGTAGCGACTGGTTCGGCTCAGTCCTTCAATAGTCGTATAACATTCTTCGGGTGTTTGATACTTGAAGAACCAACTGGACAATGGGCCGTTGTCGAAACCCATGCGTTCAGAACGCGCGAAGAAGCTCAGTCTTTCGGAGAAGCAAAACTGCTGCTCACGCATGAAAGTGTGAAGCCGTCGCGTCTCGTGTGGAGGATAAAATCTCATGTCGCCCTTTGATCTGCCGAACACCCGCAGTGAGCCATGACGCGCAGCGTCATTGGCTCTGATGCATGGTTCTGCCCCTAAATCTCAAACTTATGAAAACACCTAGAACAAACGCACAGATAATTCTTTTGACCGACGCTGAATCGGAAATGCTCCATCTTTTGAGTGGAGAACGCAGGCTGGTTCCTGCTGCGCTGGCTGAATCGCTAGAAACGCAGCTCACCCAATGGGTCGAAGCGGCGGACGCCTCGCAACAATCGCAGGCTTTCTACGATGGATATGGAGAGGCGCAAATGCGGGCGATGCAGGCAATGATGACCAACGCCAAAACAGACGCCGACGATCAGGCGAAATGGGCAAAGCACTACTCCGACCGCTGCGACAAGCTGGTAGAACAGCTCGCGGAGTGCGCAGGCGTGCTGGCAAGCGTGGATACGGAACGCCGGTTTCGTGATATGCACGGAAACATTTGGATAAGCCAGACACTAGACTGGTGCAAGGGCGCGAAGGCCATCGGCGAGAAAGCAAACGCTCTACTGGAAGAGCACGACGATCTTTCCGCGCAGAACGCCGTCCATGAGCCAACCGCGCAACCCGGCCCATCGAAGCCCCTGGCGTCATAGCGGTTGGCTCTGGGGACATGGTTAGGACTCCGAATTTATGACACCAGAAAAACTAGATAAACTAATCGACAACATGAAACTTCCGCTTGGCGGCCCAGCATGGCTGCGCGCTAAGGCTGACGAAAAAGACGAGCTATTTCACCTAATCACGTCGCCTGACCCAATAAATCGGCGCGAAGATGAGAGAGAAATCATTGGACTTAGGGATGCCGCAACGCGAATGGAGTACCTAGAACTGACGCTTGAGATGCTCGATAAGCGCGTCCACTCAAACTACGACTTCAACGCCGACCCAGACAAGATGACGCTGCGCGTGTCGCGTGCTTTGTCCTAACAACCCAGCTCAGCCATGACCATGCCACTACCGACTCCAGCTCTCGCAGAAACGACCGCGCATGGTCATTGCGCTGTGGCGACTGGTTCTGCCTCCGTCTTGGATGCGTGCTGCGGAAGTCGCATGTTCTGGTTCGACCGCGCTGACCCTCGTGCAATCTTCATCGACAAACGAAGCGAGCGGCACGAGCTGCCAGATAAATCAAGCAAGGGCGGAAAGCGGTCTCTGATCGTCGCGCCGGACATCGTCGCCGACTTCACGGCGCTTCCGTTCGCGGATGAGACGTTCGCGCTCGTGAGCTTCGATCCGCCGCACTTCGAGCGCAATGGCGCGAAGGGCTGGGTCGGGCTGAAATACGGCACGCTCACGGGCGACTGGCGCGAGATGCTGCGCAAAGGCTTTGCCGAGTGCTTCCGAGTGCTCAAGCACGAGGGCACGCTCGTTTTCAAATGGTGCGAGGATGAAATCCCGGTCTCGCAGATCCTACAACTCACGCCGGAGCGGCCGCTGTTCGGCAACCGCTGTGGCAAAACCGCGAAAACGCACTGGGTCGTTTTCTTAAAGCAGAACAAGTAGGTCGTACGATCTGCCAAGTCTAAACAATAAGTCATGAGACTATCTAAACAAGGAATCGAACGCATTAGAAATGGCTTAATTCGCTCTTGGCAGACAGGCGGAACTCATCACCAGCGCGTGCAGACACAAGTAATCGACGCAGATACACTGCGTAGGCGTGCTTTAAATGACCGAAAAGGAAAATTCGTTGGATCGTTCGATCTATACCACTCCACGCATCGCAGTGATCAGTTTGATCTATTTTTTGAGAGTGAACTTGTTGCAACCGGTGGTCCTAGAGTGATAGCAAAATTTATGGCCAAAATCACACATTGACCAATGCCTTATCGATCTAAAGTAAAACGCCTCCAGTATGCTGCACGATGGCGCCGACAGTATCCGGGATATATGTCTACCTATGGTAAGGAGTATTATAACCGTAAAAGAGAAAAACGCCGATCACTTCTAGTTTTATGCATAATTTCACTATTTAAAAATTATCGTTTGGTTAGATCTGCATTTAAATCGGCTAAAATATATACACAGGAATCTAAATTATTTAGATATTGGGTAAAAACAGTACCATGCCAAGATATACAAAACCAAATTGATAGACTGAAGAAGGACTTATCACCTACAGCAATACATACATTGGAGATTACACTAGAAATTTAATATGACTATTCAGAATCAGCTAAAAAACTTGGCGCATAGGGATCAGATTGGGGATTTCCTTAATTCACTTGGCCTAACTGGTAAAGGGGTAGAAGTCGGAACTCTTTACGGTGCCTATGCATCTGCGATACTTAGTAAGTGGAATGGGAATCTTAATTGCATTGACCCGTGGATAAACCAATCAGAAAAGGTTTATTTTGATCAGGCTAACGAGCTAGACATGGACCAGGTATTTGATCAATGCAGTGACGGGGTAGGCCGTCACCCACGCTGCACGCTGCATCGAACAATGAGCCTTAATGGAGTAGGAAAATTCGATGACTACGAGTTGGATTTCGTTTACCTTGACGGTAATCACTCAGTTGAAGCGATACGTGAAGATATATCAGCATGGTGGCCGAAAGTAAAGATAGGTGGTATATTTTCAGGCCATGATTTCTTTACTCGATACGATAGCACGGGGAACTGCGATGCGCTAACGGCAGTAATGGAACTATCCGAAGCTATCGGTATTCGACCTCATGTAACGTGGTGTTCAAGCTGGTGGTTTATTAAGACAGAGGAGGCGGATTTGAGCTTTCAAGGAGCTTGCGTAGAAGATCGCCTTTCACGTCCTGTATATACCACAAATCCAGATGAACTGGTTGTAGTTATTCCAGTTGCCAAGTTCGATTGGAATCTCGCTGTTAAGATGCTCACGTGGTGGTCAAATATGCTCAATGGAAAGCCTAACTACTATCCGACAATAGCACTTTGCTCAACAGAGCTCACCGCTGAACAGCGTGACGCCATAGGCGACTCAAGATTACCAAATCTATCAATCGTTGTAGCCAACGACGTTAAAGAACTTGGATATTTTGGCTCTCCTAATCAGATGATACGCCTAGCGCTTGAATACTGTGAAGTAAATTTCTGCGACCGTGCTATGCTTTGGGTCGAGGCAGATACAGTTCCAATGCGCCCATCATGGGTAAGCGATATAGCCGTTGAGTACTATAATTTCGGACGTCCATTCATGGGCGCTCTTCAACGTGAAGGGCCGGTCCCGCATCTCAGCGGTAACGCAGTGTACCATCCACAATGGCGCACACTCGCACCATCACTCGCTAAGCTCGGGCAAGAAGCCTGTGGATGGGATAGCCTGTGCGCACACGATATTGTCCCTCGATGCCATGTGGCTAAAACTATTCAGCAAATATGGCGCCCACAGCTACCGATAACAGAGCAATTCCTAGAAAGCAGTATTCGACCTGAGACTGCGCTATTCCATCAATGCAAGGATGGTTCTCTGATCGATGTGTTGTGCAGGCGTGACGGCCTACAAGATATACCGTTAGGCAAAGCGCTATGTGAATCCACATATGAGACAGATAAAATTAAGATCATAAACGAACCAGGTCACAAAGTGTTTAAACCAAAACCAAGGTATCAACCGGTAATAAAAACTACATCGATAAGCGTCGAGATATTGATCGTAACACACGCAAAAGATATTCCATTCTTAAGGTTTTGCCTAGCATCTATCCACAAAAACACTGCTGGGTTTACAGGCACCACGCTTGTTGTACCTTCATCCGAAAGAGAGCAGTTCAAAAATATACCTAAGTGGGTTAAAATAGTCTATTTCGATCAAATCGAAGGTAAGGGCGTGATGCATCATGTACTCATGAAATGTAGGGCTGATGAACTATGCCCAAATGCTGATGCAATTCTTCACGTAGATGCAGATTGCATGTTCTGGACGCCAACTACACCTGTTCATTATGCTCCTGGAGCTAAGCCAATAATTCTCCGTGAGAAGTTCTCTAAAATAGGATCAAGAAATACGACCAGAATGTTATGGCAGAAAAATGTCGAAAGGGCACTAGGATTTCTACCGGAATACGAAACGATGGTTGCCCACCCAAATATCTACCTGAGGAGCCTATATCCAAAGATGAGATCGATAGTTCAAGATATCCATGGGATTCCGTTTGATCAATTTGCGCTATCTGGTAGGAATGAATTCCCGCAATCGTTCCAGGAATTTACAACGCTTGGTGCAACCGCCATAAAGTACTTTAACGAGTACTACAATTTTGTAGACTACGACCACGACCGAGACGGCCAGGAATGCGGTGTTGTTGGGTCGGACTACCAATATATTTACCGTCGAGACCGCGATCATCTAGTCGAAGCATGGAGCCATGGTGGTATCGATCGCTATAAATCAGACTGGACTGCATTCCTAGACGGTAAAGTACCTGCATACTATTTAAAATGAGCCAATTTATAATAGCACTTCAATGCTACGAATCAGATAAGCCACAGGCTATGCAGCTCGCTCGGATGATTGCCGACATAGAGCCAGTCTACCGGCCAGATATAAAGTTCGTATTCGTCTACCGGTTCGATTGTGAACCAGATCAAGAGACCATAATGTACGTCTCGCATAAATTCCAGACCGAGACATTTAAGTCCCATTTGAAATGGGAAGGCTGGCCGGCTGGTCCTAATGGCATGGCTGTTGATATCCTTCGAGCGCTCGACGGCCGCACAAAGACTGGAGAATGGAAGGACATTACCGGAATGCTATTGATCGAGCCAGACTGTGTTCCGCTTACCACGGCATGGCTATATCTAATCATGCACGAATGGGAGCAGGCTCGTGCTCAAGGCAAGTGGATCATGGGTGCATGGCGTGATAGCGGTACTCAATGGGGACACATAAACGGCAATTGCGTTGTTCGTCCTGACTTTGCAAAGCTAGTCGATCTTGACTGCGTGTCCCAGCACTTCGCTTGGGATTGTGCTGTATCATACTTCACACACGATCACTGGCATATCACGAGCCTTATCCTCAACTGCTTTCAATCGGTAGAAGCACAGGCCGATCAGCTGTTCATCGGTGAACTCCACGCGCTAGTTCACGGATTCAAAGACCAATCGGCATTCAACCTAGCGCAGGAAATCATGTTCCCAGAAAAACGTTATGACTGGACCAAAATTTAGTATCATTCACGCGAGCTATGGACGGCCTTATAAGGCTATAGCAGCTATGCAGTCTGTATTCAAAAATGCAGTACATCCAGAAAACATTGAGTATATTTTCGCCTTCAACGAAAAGGATTCTACTAGGTTCGATTTTGAACTACATCCAGTATTTGACAAATGTAAACAGGTAGTCGGTAGCTTCAAGGGTTCCGCACCTGCATGGGATGCAGGCGCAAAAGAATCAACTGGAGACATCCTGATCCAGATGCAGGACGATGTAGTACCACCACTTAACTGGGATGAATCACTACTAAATACACTCCACTCGGCTATGGCAGAGCCACCAGATTCTGGAGTATACTTCACGAGAATTCCAATATTTGTGGCAATTTCAGATGGCTACCGCCTAGACGGATTCTGCTTTATGGCTATCATGAACCGAGCTTACTACAAAATGCGCGGTGAGTTTATCCATCCTGGATACATGTCGGTCTACAGCGATGATGATGTTTATTTCCAGGCGAAGAAGGCTTCGTCCGAAGGAAAGGCTATTTTAATTGAAGCTCGTGATATCGTTTGGAAGCATGAACACCATTACCATAATCCAGATGTCGAACTGGATTCAACCTACCTACGGGAGAACAGCGATGTAGCGTATGCACATGGCCAAGCACTGTTCGCTAAAAGGTGTAATGAATACTAAAATTATAGTATATATTCCATGCTTAAACCGCAAGCGCATCGTCGAGCAATGCCTCCCAACCGTTGAGTCTGGGCTAGAGCCACAAGACTTGCTATCAATCTGGAACGACGGATCTACAGAATACGATGATTATTGGTTAAGACAATTCGGTGACGAGGTAAGACATCCTAGGAATCCAGACGGAGAACAGATATTAATATCTGTAGGTATAGAAAAACAGCGACGCGCTCATTTCATGGACTTTATGTGCAAAAAAAATGATCATACGCATATGTACCTTACTGATAGCGATGCTATCCATGATCCTAACTGGAGAGCTAAAGCTCTTGAGATCCAAGATAAATATTTCGGCGTACCGATCTGCCTCTACGACACGAAAGCGCACTCGTCCCTGATTGGTAACACACTTGAAGACGACCCATCAAAAGACGTCATCTGGCGCCGTGTTGCCCCTGGGATATCATACTTTCTAACACGATCGCACGTAGAAAAGATAGTACAGACTATAACGCACCTTCCAGACCCACTTAACTGGGACTGGGTTGTGCCGAATATCCTTGGTAACTGGTTCGCAATCTCACGTACAAGCTACGTGGATCACGTTGGGGTACAGGGAATTCACCACCCAGAATCAGAAGGTTTGAATGGTGGTGATCGTGCTACAAACCCAACAGATTGGCTTGTTGCTAAGCGAGCGGAAATAACACAAAAGCTATCCAATGCTATCTGACGTCTTCGTATCAACCGACCCATCGCTACTTGATCGAGACTGGATTGTCAGTGCGATCCACGCGAGTTACTGGGGCGAACGGTTCACTGAGGACCAGCTGCTTAGTGCTATCAATGCAACACTGTGCTTTGGTGTGTATATGCGAACAGGCAACAAACAGCAACTAGGATTTGCACGCGTGCTTACAGACGGAATAACGCTTTCATCCGTAACAGATCTGGTAATTCGTGAAGGCCACCGTAGATCGGGACTTGGCACGCTGCTAATGAAATCCGTGCTCGCACATCCACGCGTGAGCCAGACAATCTGCGTCCTACAGTCTCGTGACGCCGTGGAGTTTTACCAGAAGCTTGGATTTAACAGTGTAACAAATGTACTAACCCACGACCCAGCGTGACCGAACAAGACTTCATCAAAACAGCACTACAAACCCATTCAGGTGCGTGGTTCGAATCACCTTACTGTAAGATCTTCGGTAAAGACCGATCGAAAGGCGTTTTCACACCCAAGCAGAATTACCTTCAGCATAAGATCCAGATGGTGATCGATAAGATGGAGGACCTTGGCCTTCCAGTTCGTATCATCGGTTTAAAGCCCCGCCAAAAGGGATCTACCACGTACTTCGCCGCAACCGTCTACCACACCCTAAGGCGCCGCTCTGCATCTGCGATCCTTATAGGGGGCCAATTATCACAGGTTGCCGAGGCGTGGGGCATGATGCAGACATATTCAAAGAACGATAAGTTAGACTGGAAGAACGACGGAGATATAAACACCAAGGAAGGTCGATGGACGCATGGATCTAAACTGATAGGTGAAACCGCAAAGGACGTACTAGCTGGTGTTGGTGGTACGCATCAAGTCCTACACGCATTCGAGGTAGCACGCTGGGGAGAGCACGGCGTAGCCAATACAGCAGAGGTCTTGGCGAACATACTTAAATCGGTTCCAACGATTCCAGATACTATGATTATACTGGAGTCGACAGCTGAAGGAAGTGCTGGGGAATTTCCCGAACGTTATTGGGATGCGACTCCAGCCGAACAGTTTTTATCAGGTGAGGTTGATGTAAGTCCTGGCGCATATGTGAGAGTATTTGCACCCTGGTTTGAATTCGAAGACTCTGCACAGCGTCTCACCGAAGAACAGCAGCGCTACATTCAAGAGACGCTTGATGCCGACGATGAATACGAAGGAGAAAAGGAACTGATAGAGAATTACCTCACAGAGGAAGAAGGAATACAGCGGCTTGGTAGCTCTATAAAGAATTTCAACGTGTGGGAGCAATTAGCGTGGCGCAGATACGCAATCCGCCATGAGTGTAAGCGCGACAAGAATATATTCGATCGAGATTTCCCAAAGGACGAGCGTACGGCCTTTCAGAAGTCAGGCAAGATGCGGTTCAATTACACCGGCATAAGTGTAATGAGGAAACGTGCTTCACTTATCACACCGATCTACGGTATATTTGAAGACCTGAGCAATCGACGATATGGATTTAGGAAGGTCCAGGCAAACGAGGCTAAGGTAACTATCTTCGAGAAACCAACGCCTAACTTTAGATACATAGTACCGGTAGATCCTATGACAGGCATAACTCAGACTGGAGGGAAAGATCCAGACTACCATGCGGTGTTTGTACTCCGCGCTGGATATTGGAACGCCAAAGGCCAGTGGATTCGTCCATGCACGGCAGCCAGAATAGTACCGTGTCGATGGGATATAGATGTGCTTGAGGATTCGATATGGAAACTAGCTCGCTATTACGGCCCACCAGGAAGTAATGCTAAAATTGCTATTGAGATGAATCAAGATCGAGGAATTACAGAGCTCCTAAAACTTCGTGGGGCTAATCTCTATCAACGAGAGGTTTTCAATAAGATGGAGTTTAAGACGACGAAGGCGCTTGGATTTCAAACAAACGTAAAAACACGCGAGCAACTTATCGATACCCTTGCCAAGGGTATCCGTGAATGGGATACTCCAGGTGAAGGTATTGATATTTACTGTTCAAACGCACTCGATCAGCTTGAAAACTTCGTTACTAAGGACAATGGTCGATCAGAAGCAGCGGAAGGAAATCACGACGACGATGTGTTCTCAATTTCACTCGGTCTTGAGCTCATCGACCAGGCCACCATATATATCCCAGAACGAAGCATATTTAGTCCGCCTCCATTGGGCGCGGAACAGCATACGGGAACTGGGTCTGCCTACTCCTAGTAAATTGACATTTACCAAGTCTGAAGTTAGCCAGCGTTCTAATGCCAACAGCGCCAGCTAACAAAACTGTCGACGATGAAGAGGATTCCCCTGCCTTAATCGAAGGTGATCCGAATAGGCCAATTTCGCGCAGCCGTCTTGATACCGCTGTCCGCGCCACGTCTGCGCCTAAACCGTATGAACAGACCGACCAAGAATTAGGCCAGCAACAGCCAGAGCAAAAGGTAATTGGAACGACAGGTGGAGAGATTCCAACGTTCGAGAGTGATCGTCCACAGCAACCCGTGCAATGGTCTGCAGACCCAATTAAACGCCAGCAACAGGTACAGCAGGAAATCACGCGCAGACGCCAAGCACAGGGCTCTGCCGAGCATCCATTCCTTCCTACGGCATGGGCGCCAGACATGTCATCGATAAGCAATCCACACGATGATCGAAAGTTCGAGGCTCAAGCTGAAGACCAATTCCAGTACCAGCGTCAGCAGGAGGTCGCGCAGCGCCGCCAAGCTGCCCAACAGGCCAAGGCCGACGTTGCCGAGTACAATTCTCAGCAGCTGCAGAAGTTTACTGCTAATGGTCAGAAACATTACGTTGATCCAGCTACTGGAAAGATCACTCCGGTCGTCGACGAACAAGGTCGTGCACAATTCACACCTACAAAATGGGAATTAACAAAGCACCCGAAGACTGGCGATACCATGCTGATGATGCGTGACCGCTATGGCCAACGCCAGTTCAAGGAGCCACAGGTCGTCGCTGGACTCGATCCAACAGATGAGAACATGTACCACCAGCTTCCAGATGGTACGCTTTCTGAAGAGCCGGCCGGATCGATCGAGGAATTAACCAAGTCACCAAACTACCGGGTCGCAAAGGTAGCCCTAGCCGCTCAGAAACGAAATGTTCACGCGAAGCACCAAGAGGCATTGGCCGGAGTGAAGTCACTACTCGATGATGCCACGGAGTCACTGAATACTGTAAAGACCCAGCGCGATGATCTTGATGCGCAGATCGCAGATACCGAAAAGCTATCAGCAACAACAACTTATCCGACTAAACTTGATGCCCTAACCGCTACGCTCCAGCAGCAGATGGCACAGCGAGATGCGCTCAGCGAGCGTCTAAAACCCAATGGCGACCTAGGCAATATGGTGAGTCGTCACCGCGCCGCCTATGTTGCGGCTAAAGCATCTCAGGCGGTTGACACTTACAAAGCCCAAGAGGCAGAGATTGCCGCCGCAGTACGCGCACGAGGTGGTAAACTTGAAGATGACCCTGCCTACAAAGACAACCTTAGGAATCTGCAACTAAACGAGCAGTTGCGCAAGAATGCTGAAAGCGAGTTCAACAAAGCTAGCGCACTAAGCAAGCCAACGGCCGACATGACCGGTCAAGAAAAGATTGATGATGCGCTCGCGAGCGCCGAACCTTATATCCGAGCTGGCAAGGGCGAGAAGATGATCGGCAGCACTCCGATCAAAGCATTCGCAGAAGAATTCGGTGATGGTCGTGGCCCGGTCGATCCAAACTCAGTACTTAAACTCCATGATCGGAGTAAAGAACTGGAAGACCTTCTCAAAAATGACTCAACCACGAGGGTCACACCCATCGTATTAGAACACCTTCAGCAGGAAAAAAATTACGTAGATACCCTACTCAAGCAAAGGTTCGCACGACTACCCCAGGATCAGCAGCAGAAAATCACGGATATCACGCGCGATCCAACATTAGGGGAAAAGGGTCTTGAGATGTTCGCCGGCGCCACCCGCGGCGCGCTCAAAGGAATGTCTGAGGCGGTCAAGGGCACGACTAGTTTCTTCTCCCGTCGATTGATCGACAAGTCGGTGATCAACCCTGACGACAACGCTGTCACTCGCGCACTCGATCAATTCGAGAAGAATGTTGACACACAGATAGGCGTCAAAGGAATCACCCCCGATGTACGCAAGAAGCTCCGTGATAGTTTCGTGACCGGTACTGCGCCCGAGATGGCAGGTCAAATGGCATCACTATTTGTACCAGGTGGAGTTGCTGGAAAGATCGGTAAAGCCGCTGGGCTGGGCGAAACCTCGATCGCTACAATTGGCAAAATTTTAACAGCGGCTACGGGCGCTGCGCAGGGATCGAACTCTTTACGTCAACAGGCCGTCGCTGTTCTAAAGCCTAAGCTAGACGCCGGTCAGATAACCCAAGACGAATATACTCGGTCGGTCGGAATGGCAGAACTTGCTGGCGGTGCGATAGGTGGATCTGCATTCGTGCCGATCAGCCGTATGCTCAACCGTGTGTCGAGCCTACCAACCGGATCTACGCTTATTACTTCGTTACTAGAGCGCGCGGCCAAGGGCGGAAAGAACTCCGCTGCGCAATGGCTTATCGGCGGCGCCGGTCGCAAGGCCGTGGCTAATGTTGTTTCAGAAGGCGTTGAGATGGGTGGGCTGGGGTTCGCACAGCAAATGGCCAATGACATTGCCGCGAAGACTATCTTTGACCCTAATCGCAAGCTGAGTATGACCGATGCCTCGAAAGCAGGATCAGACATGGCTGTCATTGCCGCGCTGATGTCGGCATTTACCCATGCCCTTCCAAAAGGTAAAGGTCCTTCAACACCAGAAATACCTGAGGCTCCAGGATCAACTGCCCCAAAAGAACCAACGCAGCCGCCTTCTGCGCCAGAGCCAGTTAAACAATCGGAGCCCGCGGCTAAAGCACCCGAAGCTACGATCCCAGCAGAACATCAGACGGTAATTGATCGGCTAGCAGATGCAGCTGAAAAAGCTCACACTGGTACTCCCGAGGAACAGGCTGCAGCACAGGTAGAACTTGAAAAGATATTCACGGAGTCAGAGCCAATTGTTAAAGGCAAACTCGCTGAGGAGCAGGCTGCTGACAAAGAAGCGCGATCCAAGCCAATAGCCAAAGAGGGTGCTAGCCCAAAGGAAACCGCGAAGGCCGTGCTCGATATGTCCCCAGATGACTATTTCGAGTGGACCCGAAAACAACCTCAAGGGCAGACTGGAGAGAGTTATCGCATTGGTACGGCGGCAATCGGAGATGCTGAGGCAATCAGTTCCCTCAAAGAGAGTGTAGATATTGCTAAGCAACAATGTCAAGAGGCACGCGATAATATGCGCAAGGGAACTCCAGCAGAAAAATCTCAAGCCGCAAATGATGCCCATCTTCTTGGGTTCAAACTACAGTTCTTCAATGAGGCTATACAAGCAGCCGAAAATACT
>Ga0302323_100000082_pt1 | contig 63362 bp, 45 predicted proteins | sample Fen_T0_3_FD_201950 | JGI IMG/M metagenome (GOLD analysis project Ga0302323, IMG submission 201950) | Peat permafrost microbial communities from Stordalen Mire near Abisko, Sweden - Fen_T0_3 | ecosystem: Environmental > Terrestrial > Soil > Wetlands > Permafrost | place: Sweden: Abisko...
GAGGTGACAATAGTCACACGGCCACGACGATCTCTTCTCCCTTAGTCATGGAGAGAAATCAGTTCCCTCGTGTAGGCTGCGGCATTCCCCACTTCAGAGAGCTCCAGGTGAACAGCGTCAACGGTCCTGAAAGTCGTCCCGATCGGGCCCGCCGTGCCTGGTTGTCATTTTGCGACCTCTTCCGGAGGCTCCGCCACAGCCACGGCAGCTGGCTCATCCTGCTGACCTGTATCCCGGCTCTCATCATCCTGAATCAGCTGGCCCTGATTATCATGTCTCGCGTGCGCTACCCGCTCACGGGATGGATCTCTACGTCAAGCCCAACGTCGGGTTCATGCCGGACTCATACCCGCCCGGGTACTTCGTCGTGCTGGCGATGTTCGGCGCCGTGTTCGGACTCGACTACGGCAGTGCGCGGGTGGTCTCCTGCGTGGCGATGGGGCTCAGCATGCTGCTCGTGGCCCGAGAGGTGTACCGGCAGTTCCGCCCGGTGGGATTTCCGATCGTCTGGGCGGTCCTGGCGATCGGTTTCATGGCAGCCGCGTTTCCGATTTCGGGTGGGTGGTTCGATCTCGCGCGGAACGATTCGGTCGTGTGCGCGATGGTCATCGGCTCTGCTGTGCTGGTTTATGGGCAAAACGAGATGAGTCGTCGGCGCTTCTGGGCCGCCGCATTGCTCATGACGTTCTCGATGTTCGTCAAGCAGACCGCCGCGTTCTTCGTCGCGTGGATTTTGCTTTTCGAGCTATTCCGCTTTCCCAAGCGGACTTTGCTACTCGCGCTCACCATCGCGGGGCTCGGCCTTTTAGCCGTGGGGCTGCTCGTGCTGACCAGTCAGGGTCGGTACATCTATTACACGTTCACGGTTTTCGCCCATCAGCAGATCCACCAAGATCGCTACATGGCAGGGCTCAGGGCTTGGCTGGACTTCGCACCCTACCTGCCGATGGTGCCGATTCTCGCGGGCGCCTTGTTGTGGTTCAACACCCTGCCGCTTCGCAGCCGTTTCTGGTGCGGCATGCTCGCGACTGCGTTTCCGGCCTCCCTGCTTCCCTACGCCAAGCAAGGCGGCTTCGACAACAACCTCCTCCCCGTCGCACTTCTGGTCGGGCCTACGGCGCTGATCCTGGTGGGTTCGCTGCTGTCGCATGTGCCTCGTCGAACGGCAACCGGCAAGATCCTGATGATCGGCTGTGCGTCGGCCGCGGCCTTCTACCTGGATGCGAGGACGTTCCCGACGTCGAAGTATGCGGTTACGAACGACCGGTGGGCGGCCGCCGGCCTTCTCAAGAAGGAATACCAGAAACTCGGAAGCAACGTTCTCGACTTCCACCATCCCTTCTTCGCGATCCGGGCGGGCGCCCGAATCGACCAGCTTCACGAAATGCCCTGGACAGACGCCTGGCTGGCAGACATCCCGGACCTGGACCTAAAGCCGTTCCTGGCCAACGCGAACGCGGAGTACGTCGTCACGTCCAGTGAGGAGATTCCTCTCACCTTCGATGCTCTCGCCGACTTCTACGAGCTGGACCACGCCTTCCCCTCCGACATGCTCGCCCCGCCGGTCACGGGCTTCCCGAGTTGGCCTCGCTACCTCCTTCGGCGTCGGCACGTCTCGGAAACCAGGTCATGCCTGTTCGATTTCGAAGGGGCCGACTACGACGGATGGGAGAAGACAGGCGATGCCTTCACGCATCCGGTAGGCCGCTGGATCACCGAACGAAAGACCGCCATCGGCATCGAGGGAGGCGGTATGGCTTCCTCGGCGCCCACACACGACGACGGGGCAATGGGCGTGCTGACTTCACCCGCTTTCGAGATCAAGCATCCCCGTTTATCCGTTCTGGTCGGTGGCGCGGACCATGCGAAGCTCTCCGTCGAGCTGGTCGTGGAGGGTCGGGTGACTTACTCCGCCCGTGGACAGGACGTCGACGCGCTGGCGCGAGTGATCTGGAACACGGAGCCTTACCTCGGCAAGACTGCCCGCCTACGCATCACCGACGCCGATTCGGATGGTCATATCCTCGTGGACAGTGTCTGCGCCGACCAGGCGCCCGGACCGCGGCCGTAGCTACGACATCCGCCCCCGACATTCTTGTAAGGTTGGACCGCGTCGGCGGACGAGACAGGTATCGACGATGATTACCGCCATCGTCGCAGCCTCGACGAGAGACAGCTTCGGTTCTGACGGCGGCTCGCGAACCTGCCAACTTTCTGCACGCAACCACACCCTTGGTTGGCAGGCACCCCCACGCTAGCCCTGTCTCGACGCCGATTCTCCACCCTGCGCCGAGGGCACGCCGCTTGCTCATGCTCCATCACCATGAAGGAGGGTCCACATGAAGATCTATCTGCGTACGATTCGCTGGGTGGCACTTGGAACCGGTCTACTCGTCTGCCTTTGGGCTTGCATCTCGCATCCCCTCGCCCAACCGGTCCCCGAGCCGGGCCAAGAGTCCCACGGACAGGTCACCATCGTGCCCATGCGCCACCTCGACCTTCTGTTCATGGTCGACAACTCCCCATCGATGAAGCCAAAGCAGGACAAGATGAAGGCGCAGTTTCCCAAGCTCATCGAGGCCTTGCGCGACCGCAATGACGGCACCCTCCCTGACCTGCGCATCGCAATCCTCGACAGCGACGTCGGCGCTGGCTACTCGGAGGCCTGCGGCAGCACTGTCAACCAAGGTGACAAAGGCGCCTTCCAGATGCGCGATCCGGCCGGCTGCGGAGCCAACGAAAACGCGCGCTGGCTGGAGTACACAAAGGGAAAACCCGTCAATTTCACCGGTGAGCTAAGTCAGGTGTTCGGCTGTCTGGCCAGCAACGTGGGCGTGAAGGGCTGCGGGTACGAGCACCAGCTTGGCGTATTTCAGTGGGCATTCTATGCAACCGAGAACGCCAGTCAGTGGGACTTCCTGCGCCCCGAAGCGTACCTCGGCATCGTGATCCTGACTGACGAGGACGACTGTTCCGCGCCCCCCAACACCAACATGTACAACAAGCGAGTGCTGGCCGAAGGTGGCAGCCTTCGCTGCGGGACCCGCGGGCACCAGTGCGACGGCGCGCAGTTCGCATTCCCAACCACCGGACCTTTGTCCGTGTCCTACGCGTCCTGCCGTGCACGAACCGACGTGAGCTGCGACGAGGACAAGACCGACACCACCGAGGCAACAAGTTGCAATCCGCTCACCAGTATTGCGGACCTGGTGAACTCCGTGAAACAGCTCAAGGGCGGCGGCGACGCCGCGGATGAAAAGGTCCTCGTGGCAGCCATCTACGGTACGCCCAGAGCCGGCGACACGACCGCCCCCGTCTACAAGATCGACCTTGCAAAAGATCCGAACCCCTACGCAGAAGCGAACGCAAAAATCTGGGACTACTGGCCCATTTGTTACGATCCGGACTATTCACCGTCCAGCGTCGGCGTAGACGTTGCGGCCGAGCACGGCGCCACCGGCGGTCTGCGCATCGACGCCTTCTTGAACGGCTTCCCGGCCAGAAATCGTCGCGCCTACAGCATCTGCGAGTCCGACTTCGGACCGGCCATGCAGGGTGTCGGCGACGCGCTGGCGAACCTGATGGGGGATCTCTGCGTCCCGTTCAAGCTAGTGGACACAAGTGACAAGCCTGGTCTGCAAGCCGACTGTCGCGTGGCTTATCGGATTCCGCACGAGGCGCAAGACAAGAACGGCAAATGGACGACCACCTGGGAAGAGAAGGGCGAATCGCTGCCCGCGTGTGACGGCAGTCGAACCCCCGACTGCTGGGAGGTCATCCTCGGCAACGAAAATGGAACCGACGTCGAAAAGTCCGCCGCCAAGCGCTGCCCAGTGAAGGGTTCCACGCCCAGTCAAATGGTCAACGTGGTTCGCAAGCCCGACAACGATCTGCCCGTGGGCACGAAGGCCGTCATGCAGTGCCTGACCTGCGTAGATCCGGTGCCCGGCACCCAGCCAACCGCCGGCTGCGACTACTAGCGCCAAGCGGCCCCGAATATCGAGAACGGTCGGTCGGCAGCAAGTCGAGTGCCGGTCGCCAACCGAGGGTACGCATGAGCTTGGGAGCCTCGAGACGTTGCAGCGATCATCGTCCCCTCCCGCCGCAAAGCGGCCGCCCCGCCCCGCCTCGCCCGCGGCAGCGGGAGAGGCCGGCGCGCGAAGCGCGACGGGTGAGGGGCCCCCGCGCCCCGCGAGCGCTTCCATCTCTCCACGTGGTTGTTTGCACCCGCAGCATATGCAATTGATCGACACGTCCCGGTGTCAGTAAGAGACAGAACCTCGACGCAAGCTCGCACAGAGTATTCCGTGAGTTTCGCCCACTCGGAGCCATGATCGGTTGGGAAGGAGGGGACTCTGCTGTACACCTACTACGTCATCTTGTTCCTGCTCTCCTCGGTTTCGGCGGCGCCCGCCCCCGCGATCGAAGGATTGGAGCCGCCGCCTTACGTGCCCCGAACGCCCACGATCGGTGCACCGGAGACTCAATCGCCCTCGAGCATCACGTCGGCACCCGCGAACCCGACCAAGCCCGCGCCCGCAAGCGTCGTGCCGGCCCCTGCGAGCTCGGCCATACCCGCGCCTGTGAACAAGGTGGACACGCCCCCGGCCACGCCGCCGCCTGCGAATGCAACGATGCCTTCGCCTCTGCCGGCGCCTCCATGGGACGATGAAGCCTTTCCGGTCGCGCATCAGCGACTTTCTCCGCCGCCCAAGCCAGCGGCGCGCGAATGGATGTTGTCGGTGGAAGGCGCGACCCGCACGCCGGTGGACCTGGGGCTTCAAGCCACCCTGGAAGCTCCATTCCGCGTCCGCCTCTCCGCCGGCTATGGATGGGTTCCCACTGCCTACAGCAGCCTGTTCACCAGAATCGCCAGCTCGGCCAGCGGCAATGCCCAGGTCAGTGCCATCCTGGACCACGCGAGTTATCAAGGTCGAACATTCAGGACGGCCCTCGGAGTGCGCCCCTTCGCCAGCGGCGACCTCCACCTTGACGTGGGCTACGCGCGCCTAAGCCTAGATGGGGCGCTCGACCTCGCGGACAGTGGCCTCGCCGTGCTGGATTCCCTGGGCGGCGGCTATCGAGCGCACACGATGGTGGATGCATGGATGGTCGAGGTCGGCTCACAGGTCGAGGGCTGGGGCGTGGTGTTCGGATTCGCCTTCGGTCTGATGCGCACCTTCGCAGCCCACACCACCATCAGCGCCGTGAACGGCGCGCCCACCGGCCCCGTCCTCGCGTCGGCGGCACAGCAGACCGACACCGCCTTGAAGACCTACGGCTACGTTCCCACCCTCACCTTGCGTCTCGGATTCGACCTACTGTCGGCGCGATCCCGCTAGTTCCGCCCCATCGTCGACCGCTTTGGGGGCCAAAGTGCCGCCAATATGTTCGCAATCCCGGTCCGCCAAGCGGCCCCATCACCTCGACAACGTCACGCACCCCGTGTGCCCCGCTCCGGGGCGCAGGCCCGAGCTGACAAGGACCCGCCAGGCCGAAAGCCCGCGGGTCGCCTGGCTGGACGGCGTATCATGCCGCCGGTGAAGAGCGGCTGGCTCGACAACCTGACACCCGGTACACAAACGATGCGGCTTCGGGCCGTCGGGGACTGGCTCGGTCGCAGGACGGCACCGTGGATGCTCGCGGTGGGGCTGCTCCTTGCAATCGCCATCTTGGTGGCGCCGTGGGGCGACTATCCGCTCAACGACGACTGGCAGTATGCCCGGGCGGCTCAGCTGTTCGCCGAGACCGGCCACGTCGTGATCGACACGCCCATTGCACCGTCACTCGTCGGGCAGGTGGTCATCGCATGGCCCCTTATCAAGGTCTTCGGACCCAGTCACCGGGTGCTCCGGCTTCTGACCCTGGCCATGGCCGCGCTGGTCCTGTGGTCGCTCGACCGGATCCTCGTCTATGGAAGAGTCTCCCGTGCGAACCGCAGCAAGGGACTCGTGCTCTTGGTGCTGCACCCGTGGTTCCTGAACCTCGCGTTCAGCTTCATGACCGAATGCTACGGCTACGCCTTGGCGTTGCTGGGCACGGTGGTTTGGTTGGGCAGCCGCAGGGCCTGCGATCGAGCCTACGCCAGGCCGGTGGTCACGCTCTCCGGCTCGGTCATCGCGGCGCTGCTCGTGGGCGCCAGCTTCTGGGTCCGGCAGTTCTGCGTCCTGACATACGCTGCGATGGTCGGTGCAGCGCTCTTTCACATCGCCAGCACCCGGACGTGGCGACGGCTGGGGGACTCGCTGGTCCGAATAGCCGTGGGGGCGCTGGTTCTCGCCGGCACGGTCGTCGCCTATTTCCCGTGGGCCAAGGACCACCGACTGCTCAAGGATTCGTTCTCGGGACCGCTCGGTCAGTTGGTCCACTTCAACCTGGTGGACTATCAGGTCGTCCTCGGGCTGCAGCTCATCTACCTCGGTGTCGCGCTCGCACCCATGTTTGTGTCCTGGCCTTGGCGGAATGGGGCGCGCACTATCCTAGCCTGCGCAGTCACCTTGGGGTTCGGACTGGGCGTTCATTCCCTGTTTCAGCTCGTGGCCTCCGGAGATGCAGGAGCGGTCAACCTGCATCGGCACTTTCCTTACGCATCAAACATCATCAATACCGACGGCGTGGGGCCGAACACCCTGACCGACGTGTTCTTTGGCAATTCGGTCGCCTACGCTGTCCTGTCGCGAACGTTCTGGCAGATCGTGGGTTGCGCCGTCTTGGCGAGCACCGCCCTGTGGGGCCTGCCCCTGGCATCCCTGGGTCGCCTGCGCAAAATCGCAGGGGCTGGCCGCGAGACCTTTGTTTTCGGCTTGGCGTTTGCCCTCTTCTCCTTGGCGATGGTGACCCAGACCTCGGGACAGAATGGCTTCGATCGCTACTACTGGCCGGTGCTGGTGGGCATCGCGGTCTGTGCGATTATTCTGCTCGATGGCGAAGAGCAGGCGCTGCGCCCACCACGCAAGCGCGCACTTGCCACAGCCGCCTTCATCATCGTCGCCCTGCCCCTCGCCGTCTTCAGCGTGGGCGGAGTCCACGACTACTTTCGGTGGAACGACGCCCGCTGGCGGTTGGTCGAGCACGCGAGGCAGCTCGGCGTTCCCACCACCAGCATTGACGGTGGTTACGAGGTCAACGGGGCACTATCCTTCGACCTGGTACGGAACCATCCCAAGGCCATCGACCAAAGCCACTGCATCGGCCGATGCCACTGCGAGATCCCGTGGGACCTCGGCCCCATCTGGACTTGTTATGACGACAGTTATCGGGTCGGCATGACAGTCCGCAACGGCTACCTCGAGCTCGCGCGCGACCAGCCCAACACTTGGCTCGGCAACGATCGACCACTCGTTCTTTCTCGCAGACCCGGCAAGTGACGGCGGGGACTTGGACGTTGCGCAAGAAGCTCACCCTCGCTCCCCTGATAGCAGCGACCTATTTCATGGTAGCAGGGGGCCCCTATGGGCTCGAGGACCTGATTCGCAAATGCGGCTACGGCGTGGCCATGGTCGTGCTTGTACTGACGCCGCTTCTTTGGAGCGTTCCCAACGTACTCATGGTGGGTGAATTGGCAAGTGCGCTGCCCGCGGAAGGCGGCTACTACGTCTGGGTCAAGCGTGCGCTCGGCCCCTTCTGGGGATTTCAAGAAGCGTGGCTTTCTCTGTGCGCCAGCGTTTTCGACATGGCCATCTATCCCACGCTGTTCGTGCTGTATCTCGGTCGTCTGTGGCCTGCCGCGAACGCCGACCTCGCGGCAACTCTCATCGGAATCGGGGTCATCGCGGCGTGTGCAATCACCAACCTGCGTGGCGCACGCGCCGTCGGCGGTGCCTCCAAGTGGATGTCCCTGCTGCTCTTGGCGCCCTTTGCCGCGTTTTGTGCAATCGCACTTCTCTCGTCGACCACACCGATCGCTGCGGCTTCTACCTCGGCAGCAAGTGGCCACGATTGGATGGGTGGCCTGGTGATCGCCATGTGGAACTTCATGGGCTGGGACAATGCCTCGACCGTGGCTGGCGAGGTCGAACGTCCGCAACGCAATTATCCCCTGGCCATGCTCTGCGCGCTGACGTTGGTGGTGGTCACTTACGTCGTGCCCGTGACCGCGGCGGCGCACACTGGGCTTGCGCCCGAAGCTTGGATCACTGGAGCGTGGGTCGACGCTGGACGCGTGGTGGGAGGTTTCCCGCTGGCCATCGCCGTGGTGCTCGGTGGGCTGCTGTGCGGGTTCGGCATGATGAATGCCTTGGTCATGTCGTATTCGCGGTTACCCATGGTCATGGCCCAGGATGGGTACCTGCCCCGGATCTTTGCACGACAGATCCCTTCGACAGGCGCGCCCTGGTTCGCCATCCTGCTCCTGTCCGTCGCCTGGTCGGCTGCGCTTGGCCTCGGCTTCGAGCGCTTGGTCGAGCTCGATGTGATCCTCTACGGCCTTGCACTGCTGCTGGAATTCGTTGCACTGATCGCGCTACGGATTCGCGAGCCGCAGCTTGCGCGACCGTTTCGCGTGCCTGGTGGAATGCCCGTAGCTATCTTGCTCGGCGCCAGCCCCGCCGTTCTGCTCGGGCTCGCACTGGCGCGGCAGTGGCAGGTCGCGGGCGGAGGAACCGTCTCTGTCGCGCTAGGGGTGGGACTTATTTTCGCCGGCCCTATCCTCTATCGGGCGATGAGTCGTAGGCGGAGTGGCGGCCTTCCGAGGTCCCGAGAAGGACGGGACCCTGCCACAACCGGCTCCCCCCCGCGTTAGGGATGCGAGGTGTGCGATGGGCCCCCGAGAGACCCAAGGAGATCCCCATGCCGCCATTCTCTGAAGCATTGCTCGAACGACTCAGAATCGCCAAGCGGTTTTGGTCGCCGGGATGGGCGCTGCGGAGTGCGCTCACTCGCTAGAAGTGGCGTTGCGGTCGAGTTGGCGTCACCGGCCCGGAACGCGATCCTTATGGCAAGGTCACGAATACCTCAGACTGGTTGAAACTGGCTTTGCCGAGTCCTTTTTCACATGGCAGGGTTCTGGCGAATACCAACGAAGGAGTTTGCGCATGATTTGCATCTTCGGAGCGTCTGGAAATACCGGCGGAGCCGCCGCGGCCCATCTGCTCAAGGCGGGCAAAAAAGTCCGAGTGGTAGGCAGGCAGCGCGAAAAGCTCGCGGCCCTGGCCAAGGAAGGCAGCGAAGTCTGCGTGGGCGACATGGAGAACGCCGGGTTCGTGCGCGAGGCCCTGTCCGGAGCAGAGGCGGCCTATGTCCTAATCCCGCCCAACTATGCCACCGATGATTTTCGCGCTTACCAAGCACGGATTGTCGATGCCGTGGTTGGCGGCATCCAGGCGACTGGCGTCCGCCACGTCGCGCTTCTTAGCAGCGTCGGCGCCCAGCACGATGCGGGGACCGGTCCCATCGTCGGGCTTCACCTCTTCGAAGAACGCCTCAAGAAGATACCAGGTATCAGCGCGCTCTTCGTGCGCGCCGGAGTGTTCATGGAAAATGCGCTCATGGGCATGGGCGCCATCAAAGCGCAGGGCATCTTCACCGCCGCCATGCCTGCCGATACGGCCGTCCCCTTCATCGCGGCGGCGGACATCGGCGCCTACGTCGGAGCTCGCCTGGAAAAGCTGGATTTTTCGGGCATCAGCGCCGTTCACCTGGTCGGCCCCAAGTCCGTTTCCCAGACCGAGCTCGTCGTCGCCCTTGGCCAGGCAATCGGCAAACCCGTCCGCTACGTGCAAGTCACCCTGGCCGATGTGGAGCAGGAAATGAAGCGCGCGGGTCTCAAACCCAACCTGGTCGCGCTCTATATCGAAATGCTCACGGGCGCGGGCAAGGGACTGCTCATGCCCGAGGACGGCGGCCTGGTGGTGCCTGCCTCGACCAGCTTCGAGACCTTCGCCAAGCTGGTGTTCGCGCCGGCGTATGGCAGATAGGTCACCCGTCGCCTGTGGGAAGCGCGCAGGCCATTTTCTTTTACCACAGAGAGCACAGAGGCTCGGAGGATGAAGGGTTCCGGATCGCGATCCGAAACCCTTTCTTTTTCTTATCCGTCTCCGTACCTCTGTGTTCTCTGTGGTTAGAATCTGGAATTCCTCAGGTTCCAACCCGTTCCGCGGGCGCTGGCTCGCCTTTGGTCTCTTTCACGAACATGGACTTGCCAGTCAGGTATTGCAGCAGCGCCAGGGACATCAGACCGCCTTGTTCGCCCGCGCCGCCGGCGCCGCCGCCGACATAGACATCGGGAATCAACTTCAGATTGGCGCCCGCAATCTTTTCGACCACTTGAATGCGGCCGAACACATCGCTGCCCATGGCATTGACCTGTTGCTTGTAGGCCTCGGCAGTGGACTTACCCTGTTCCAGGATAACGCGCGCGGTGGCCAAGCCTTTCTTCTCGATGGCCTCGGCGTCCGCGGTGGCGTTCACCTTGGTGGCCTCGGCGTCGGCGCCTGCCTTCAGACGCGTGGCCTTGGCGGCGCCCTCGGCACGAATCTCGATGGCCCGCGCCTCACCGGTGGACTTCTCCACCTCGGCGTTGGCCAGGTTCTTCGACACCTCGACCCCTCGCTCCGACTCGACCACCTTGGGCTGCATGTTCGCCTGTGCGGTGGCGTTCTCGAGCAAGCGTCGCTCTTCCTGGGCCTGCTTCTGGGTGGCAAAGGTGATCTTCTCTTGCTCGGCGATCTGTCGGTCGGTTACCGTGCGGGTCAGCTCGGCCGGCAACACCACGTCGGCTATCATGGTGTCCTTGGATTCGATGTGGTGGATACGCAGAACACCCTGGATGTGTTCCTTGGCGCGGGCCTGCAGCTCGGCACGCTTCGTGTACAGATCCAGTGCCTTCACCGACTGGGCCGAATTGCGGAAATGCGACGAGATGGCGGGTTCCAGCACCTGCGAAATCATGTTGTCCACCGACCCCAGGTTCGCCACCACCTTGGGCGCGTCGGACATGGCGATGTGGATGATCACGCTGACGTCCATGCTGACGTTGAATGCGTCCGCCGTACGCAGCGTGATGGTCTTCAAATTGGAATCAAGCTTGTGTGCGCTGGACTCGTTGTCGGCCCAGTTCAGCAGGATCTGGGTGGTCGGCACCTTGTCCACCTTGCACACCTTGGTGTTGATGGGGTGCTTGCCCGGACCAAGCGGATCGGCCCAAATGCCCTTCTTCCCGTTGCGAACGATCTTGGCATTCACGTCGGCGCTCGTGGTGTCCTCGCCCTCTTCGCCCACGAAGCTTGTCACCACCGCGCACTCGCCGATCTTCACCTCGACCATGGGCACCTGTTCGATGGCCGCGAACCATGGATTGATGGCGTAGTTACCCGAACGCAGCACCGGGATCTGCAAGCCCTTCTGCCCACCCGCCGCAAGGAACTGTGCCGCGTTCTGGAAGTTGTTGTGCTTCTCCAGCGGAATCTCGTCCGCCGCGATCTTGGTCGGATCCATGATGGGCCGGCCTTCGAGCACCGTCACGATGCCCACCGCCTCGGGCCCGATATGGGTCCACGGCACCACGGCACTGATATGGAACAGGGAGGTGTTGATTCGGTAGGTCCCCGGCATCAGAACGTCGATCTGGTGGCCCTTCTGGCCACCCGCAAGGATGAAGGCGTGTCCATTTTCGAAGTTGGAGTGGCCTTCGAACTTTTTGCCCAGCAGGTTGCCCTCAGGGATTCGGGCGCCGTCCATGGCGGTGACCAGGCCAACGTGGCCATTGGGAATTACGGTGACGGGCACCTTCAACACCCGGAACAGCGATGAATTGATACGGTAGCTGCCAGGGGGCAGGATGGCGATCTGCGGCCCCTTCTGCCCACGGTTGCGCAAAAACGCATCCGAATCCTGGAAGCAATCGCACTCGACAGGTTCGGCAAAGATGCGGCCAACCGCGCAGGGCATGCCCGCCACCGATTCCACCACGCCCACTTCGTTCTCCGCGATGATGGTCGCGGCCTCGATGTCGATGACGAACAGGTTCGGGTTGATCTGGTATTCGCCGGGCGGAAGGATGGCCAGCTGGGGGCCCTTTTCGCCGCCGTTGCGCAGAAACGCTTCGCCATCCTGGAACAGGTTGCAGTTCACCGTGCGCGCGAAGAACTGCCCGGCAGGCATAGGCATCCCCGTGATGGCCCGGACGATGCCGATCTGGTTGGTGCCGATGAAGATGAACTTCTGCTTCGACACCTTGTAGATGAACGGGAACATGAAGTGAATGCCGGGGCCCAGGGTGCGTGCCTGCACGCCCACCTCGCTTCTCAAGGCCACCGTGCGCCCGTCGGCCATCGTCTTGCCGAACCAGCGCCGTTCCAGCGTGAGGAACTGGCTGCCGCCCGCCACCGCCAGGCTTTTCCACCACACCAACAGGAACGCCAGCCCACCCAGCAAGTACCAACGGTACGTGATCGCGAGAGCTACCCAGTTCATTGTCACCGGTCCTTCCGTCAGGAGTTAGTATCGCGAGATTAACACGGGTCGGCTAAACGGAAGCCGTGGCCACGATGCATTGGCTACTACCCCCGTGCCCCGGAGGCGTCAGGAGATCCGCTTGTGGGACAGGAGGTCCCGAACGCAATTCCGCCGATAGGGACCGAGCTTATGGCCGCGGAAAGTGGGGTATCAGGGGCTCGCACCACGCAGGTCACGTCCTCGCGAAACGGCCCGGCGAATAGCTGCTGGACGAACTTCCCCGTGGTTGCATCGTAGAGGTAGACCGCCTCATACGAGATGGCCATCTCACCACTGTAGTCGGTGGCGAGTACGACCTGGTTGTACAGGCCAGGGTTCTCGCTCATGGACCACCATTCGTAGAGCAGACTGAACCTGCACCATGCACTCGGCTCCCGCGCCGCGGCCCAGGTGAGAGGAAAGCCGGGATCCTCCTGGGCTGACAGCGTACCCGTGCACGCACGCGGGTCGACCTCCGGCCCAACCACGGTGTCCGGCCCTGCGTCGGGCAAGACAAGTTGGATCCCATCGGCTCCGGTGGCTCGAGCCTCGGGAAGCACAAACACCGCCAGAGCATCGGCCCCAGCCGATTCATTCACAGCGGCGTCGACTTGGGCCTGGGTCGGCGACGCCTTCGAGCAAGTAGCAACAGAGAGAAGCAACGAAAGACACCGGAAGGCCGCCAGCGCAGTACGCATACGAGTAGTCTACACCCCGGCAGGCAGCGGCCCCGGAGCGGCGATTCTACTTCGTCGCCATCGGCTCGACGTCGGCCCACCGCGCGCGACGACAGGCCGCCAGATCCGGCACCAGAACGTCACTCGCCAAGTGAAGCTCGGGCTCATCCACGATGAGCCAGCCCCCAGGCCCACCACGTCCGCGCTTGAAGGGTAGCCCCAGCTCCTGCTACGGGCAAGCTCGTCAAAGCGAGCCGCGGTCACTTCAGACTGTCGAAGAACTTCCAGATGTTGCCACGAGCAATCCGATCGACCGTGTGGGTCCAATTGCCGACGCAGTAGATGACTGGATCGCTGCAGGCGCCGTAGCTCTGGCAGCCGGTGTAGATCGCCGTGGTCGTCGTGTTGCAACCGTTCTGCTTGGTCCAAAAATCGCGGGTAGGCTCGCCGCCTTTTGCAGGGGTAGCAGTGGTGTCGGCAGTTCCTTGATGGATGATGATGGCAGGCTTGGCGTCCGCGTGTGAACAGGTGCCCGGGCCTCCCCCTTCGACAGGTGCATACCCGCGGAACCAGGCGTTGTGATCGCAGGCCAGGGAGTTGGTGAACATCCCGCCCATGCTGAAGCCCGTCATGTAGACGCGCTCGGTGTCGACGCAGTACTTGCTCTCGATATCGGCTGCCAGCTGTTGCATGAAGTCGTAGTTCGCAGTGTTGGCGGTCCAGGTCGATTTGAGGACACTATCCCCCCAGTGAGACGTGGTGCCCGGCTCCGGTCCTTCGCCTTGAGGCAGGACAGTGATGGCTTTGTTGCCGGATTCAGTGGTGAAATCGTAAAGGTCCACCAGCGCAACGTTGTTCATATCGTACCCGTGCAAGGCGAGTACGAGCGGGAGCGGCGTGTTGGCGTCGGCGCTGGTCGGGACGTTGAGCAGATAGTAGCGGGTCGTCCCCCCGATGGTGATGGTTTGCTGGGTCTTCCGATTCGGTTTCGCGGTGCTCTTGCCGCAGCCAGAGGATGGGCCGCCGCTGCTGCCCGAATCCACGGTGACGCCCGTGCTCCCGCCCTGCCCGATCCTACCACCGGCTCCGGTAGCAGCGTCCGGGCCTGCTCCGCCCAGAGGCCCACCGTCTCTTCCGGCGCCCGGCCCGCTTGCCCCTCCCGCAGCGCCCCCGCTCGCCGCACCACCGAGGCCGGTGGTCGAGGTCCCCCCCATGCCCGTACCAGTCGTGCTTCCGCCAGCTCCGTTTGTCTTCCCGCCGGTACCGGACGCAGCGCCTGTGCCCCCTGTGGCCCCACCACTGCCCGTCGCCGCACCGCCGCTGCCAGGCGTGGCACCGCCCGAGGATTGGGTGACACCGCCTGTGCTAGCCGTGAAGACGCTGGACCCGCCCGTGCCACCAGAAGCGATGGCGCCTCCCGATCCACTGCCTCCTGTCCCCGAGGCACCGGGTGAGGAACTCGAGCACCCCACTATCCCCAATAAGGAGATGGCCACAATTGAGCAGGAGACGGTCGCAATCCGGACGGTCGAAAATGTCCGCGCCATAGACGAAATTGCGTTTGTGCTCAGTCTTTGTCAAACGAACCGCCAACCTTCCGGCATCGGCTACGGCTACACGCCTGAGGCCGGCCTAATGCGCTTGAGCCCCCGCGGCAGGCCCACTTGCGATCGCGTAGCCAGCAGACGAAGCTGTCACAGCCCTCACCTGCACCGGCGCGTTCATCTCGCGCCCGGAGCGGGTGAAGTAGCGGGCGATGCCGGACTCGCCGTGGCGTGACTGTTCCACCCAGCGAATATCCATCTCGCGAGTATCGACGTGGACGAAGTTCTGGCGCGGATAGTATCCGACGCCCACGTTGCGATAGGTGGCCCAGATCCAGGTCGACAAGCGTGCCGACGAGACACCCGCCAGTCGAATATCGAGAGCTTGCCCGAGGAAATGCTTCGAATGGGGAGCGCCGTAGGGGCGGGCTCGGTAGCCGGAAATGATCTCCGCGCTGTTCACGCCGAAATGCCCAGCGGCGGCCAGGACAATCTCGATCAGGCGTGGAGCGATGGATTTCTCTTTGTTCGTGCGGTAGCAGCGAACGAAGTGCGAAAAGTCGCGGATATCGGCGGAGGACAGGCCGCGGCTCCAACGGACCGGCAGGTAGTCGTGGCGATTCGGGAACGCCAGCATGACCGTCGGATGAGGAGCCGGTGCGGATTCGACAACGACGGCGCCCCCAGCCCGGATCAGGAGATCGGAAGGCCCACCCGCGACGAGGGAGGCCGGGGGACCAAGGAGCGCGTCGCCTTGGTTTGATCCGCTTGGTTGAATGAGCGTGGCAAGAAGTACGGCGATGTGGGGTGTCATGTTTTCTCTCCGCCTGACGGTCTGTTGCCCTTCACAGAGCAACGCGAATGCCAAGCGAATGCCTTGGCCAAGTCTCTGGAATTGCAGTGGATACTGCGGTCGAGCTCCCGCGCGACACCGCCCTGCCCACCGGATTTCGGAAGGTCGAGCGAAAGGTCCTCCGGAAATCGGAGACTGCGCCATCTCCAAGCGCTGTTTGACGGTGTGTTTTCCCGTCAGTACGATCCCTGATGTTGGAGAAGCCGCGCGAGAAGACGAAGATGTTTCACGTAGGCACGCCGCCGGCGTACCGGACGGCGCGACTGGTTATTACGCCCCCAACGGGACAGGACCGCGCCGTGGTCCTGAGCGTTCCCCAGGTGCGCATCGGCGCCAGCGCCGCCAACGACGTCGTGCTGGAAGATGAGCACGCCTCGCGATTCCACTGCGAAATCCGTAAGACGAGCGAGGGGTACCTGCTTCGTGACCTCGGCTCGATGAACGGCACGCGCGTGGGGGATGTGGACGTGAAGGAGTGCCTGCTCCACCCGGGCGCCGTCATCACTGTCGGCGGGACCCACATCCGGTTCCTCGCGGACGACGGCAAGCCCGAAGAGTTTCTGGTGGGCAAGAGCGACTTCTTCGGAAATCTGGTGGCAAGGTCGCTGCGCATGCGTGAGGTCTTTGGTGTCCTCGAGCGCGTGGTGGCTACCGATCTCACGGTGCTCATCGGGGGTGAGACAGGATGCGGGAAGGATGTCATGGCTCGGGCCATTCATGCAGCCAGCACCCGCGCCGACAAACCCTTCGTCGTCTTCGACTGTGGTGCCGTGGCGCCCTCGCTCATCGAGAGTGAGATCTTCGGCCACGTGAAGGGCGCCTTTACCGGCGCCAACGAGAACCGCGATGGCGCCTTCGTACGGGCGAACGGCGGGACGTTGTTTCTTGACGAGATCGGCGAGCTGAGTCCGTCGCTGCAGCCCAAACTGCTGCGCGCCATCGAGGCGCGGACCATTCGCCCCGTCGGCGGCGGTCACGAAATCCCAGTCGACGTTCGCATCCTTGCCGCCACGAACCGAGATCTGGAGGAGGCGGTCAGGAACGGTTCGATGCGCGAGGATCTCTTCTATCGACTATCGGTGGTAACCATCCAAATCCCCGCGCTGCGCGAGCGCATGGAGGACCTGCCCGTGCTGGCCGAAAAGATCGTGGAGGTCGGAAGCAAGCGTCTGCGCCTGGCGTCCGAAGCGCTCAGTGTCTTGGAGCAATACGATTGGCCCGGCAATGTGCGCGAGCTTCGCAACGTCATCGAGAGTGCCGCAGCCGTTTGCGACACGGACACCATCGAAGCCAAGCACCTGGTGTTCTTCCGCCCCCATCGCAACGAGCGAGCCAAGAGCCCGGCCGTGGAATCGTCCTTGGCAGGAAAGTCCCTCGAGAGCGTCGAACGGGAGGCGATCATGCAGGCGCTCGAACGCTGCGAGGGCAACAAGGCCCGGACCGCGCGCGAGCTTGGCATCTCGTCGTCCACCCTTTACTTGAAATTGAAGAAATATTCGATCTAGCGCGATCCGCCAAATGGAATCCCTGACCCGACGGAGATTGCTGGCCTTACCGATGGGCCTAGCGTTCGTCAGCGGAAGCGGTCCCGCCGCCGCGCTGGCGAAACAACGTCGAGCACCCAAGGGCCGTCACGTGCTGTCTGTGCGGGATGTGCCGGCCATGGCGGCCAGCGACGCCTTCGCCGAGATCACCCGCCAGGTGGACCTCCTCATCGCAACGGAAATGCGAAGGCGTCCGGCGCCTTGAATATCTCGTAAAGGCCCCGGCGCTCGGAAGGAGCAGGGCCAACCAATGGCGGATAGGAGCGCGATCGGTGGGGGGCGCAGGTCACGGCTTCGTTTTATGCCGCGCGAGCCGTGGCCTTGAAGAAGGTGTAGCAGAAGGTGCCGTCGTCGAGGGCGGCGCGCTTGAGCTCGGCGATGCCCTCGGCCCATTCCTGCTCGCCAATCAAGCCCAGGCGCAGTGAGACCTCGCGCGCGCCTTCGACCATGGCGATGAAGGTCTTGTTGGTGAAGCCGTCGACCCAGCGGGGCCGGCTGCTGTCGCAGTAGACGAATCGTGGGGACACGTGAACGTCGTGGAGGCCGACGCCGCGGAGCATGGGGAAAAGCCGGCGGCCAAGGTTGGCGTCGCCGCCGCCGTGGGCCTGCGCCCGCACGAGACAGTCGATGGTTTTCTGCGCCTTCTCGCCATAGGGATGGAAAAAGGTCGAGCCGTGGTCGCCCTCGATGACCGTGACGGTGCCACCCGGTCGCAGCACGCGCAGCAATGCGCGCAATGCCTCTTCGGGCCGGGACAAGTGCTCGAGCACGAAGCACACGAACACGTGATCGAAGCTGGCTGCGGAGAACGGCAAATGGAACAGATCCGCCTCGAGGAAGGTGACCGCTGGTGTGGAGGGCAGCGCAGCCACGGCTGTACGCGCCCCGGCCAGCGAAGAAGGCTCGCGATCGATGCACGTGAGCTGCATCTCCGGGCTGTGCGCCAGCAAGTGCACGGTTTGCGCGCCCACGCCGCAGCCGGCCTCGAGCACGCGGCTGCCGGCGGGATAGCACGTGTCGTGATGGAGCAGTTCCGCGAGGGTATCGGCCTGGTCGGTCAGGCGCGTGGCCTCGGTGGTGCTGTAACCGTGAACGTAGCAAACAGCTCTCGTATCAGCGCTCATGCGGTGACTCCATGTCTTCATCCAGGCTAAAGGGATACGCCTCACGCGTGGGGAAACGAGCTTGGATGATGCTCATTTCCAGCAAGTGCGGCGACGCAAACATGGCGTACCTCGTGGTTGCTGTCCACCGGGTCGAGGTCAGGTGACGTTGGCGCGCCCCTTTGCCAGGCGTTTCGCTTTGGGGTAGACCGTGGTCATGTTGCTCCGCCGCATTCGGCTTGGGTGCTGGGCTTGCCTCGTGCCATCTTTGCTCGCTTGCTCCGCCTCCAGCGGGGACCAGGTAGTCGGTAGCATGGGCGGGGCGGGCGCAGGACAAGCGGCCGCAGGACCGTCTGCCACGGCAGGGGCGGGCGGTACCGGCGCGCCCAGCGGCGGTAGCCGAGGCGGCGCCACCATCATCCTCGGGGGCCTGGGCGGCGGTGGCGGAGGCGCGCAGCCCACCGACGACTGCGCTGATTCGGCCAAGGTAGTGTACCTGGTTACCCAGGAAAACATGCTCTATTCCTTCGATCCCACGCTGGATGGCTTGTCAGCCTACAATCGCATCGGCGCCCTGACCTGTGAGACGGCAAGCACGCCTCAATCCATGTCGGTCGACCGCGAGGGCATGGCCTACGTGTTCTACAGCTCGGGCCATCTCTACCTGGTCAGCACGACAAACGCCCAGTGCACCCCGACCAGCTACCAGCATCCTGTCTCGCCCAGCAAATCCTCCTACCAGCTGGGCATGGGGTTCACCGCGGAGACACCCGGGGCCACGGGTCAGGTCTTGTACATTCAAAGCCCCGATTTCGGGCTTGCGACGGTCGATCTGCAAACCCTCGCCGTGAGCAAGCGCAACGTGTTCCCCACGACCACTGCCGAGCTGACCGGGGGCCCCGACGCTGTCCTGTTCATGTTCTCGTCCGCGTCCGCGGATCTGTCGCAGGTCGATCGCAGCACCTACCAAGCCCAGCCGGTTCACCGGTTCAATCTGCAGGGGATCAGCGCCTTCGCCCTTTCCCGCTACGCAGGCGTCTTCTACGTTTTTACCGCCGGCTCGACCAACGCGAAGACGAAGACGACGGCGTTCGATCCGCAAACCAACAGGGAGTTTGTGCGCGATCCCGATATCGGGTTTACCGTGGTAGGCGCCGGCCAATCGACCTGCGTGCCCCCGCCGGTGATCCTGTGACCCCTGCGCATGGCTGAGACAGATCTCGCCCTCACCCATCCGGCCGTGGATGCACGCCCGCCGCTCGTCCTGCGTGGAGTGGTCTTCGATCCGCCGCTGTTCAGCGCGCCCATGGCCGGCATCACCCACAGTGCCTTCCGTCGACTGCTGGCTGACTTTGGGGGCTACGGCGCGCTTTACACCGAGATGCTGGCCGGCAAATGCATCTTGCACGAAGACGAGCTCCAGTCGCCCTGGCTCAAGCGAAGGCCCGCTGAGGGCCGGGTCATCTACCAGCTGCTCATTGCGAACGAAAGTCGCTTGCCCGAGATTGGGGCGCGCATGCAAAGCATTCGCCCCGACGCCGTCGATCTCAACCTGGCCTGCGACGCGCCGCTGGTGCGCAGGTTGGGCGGCGGCTCGAACCTGTTCGGGGACATGAACCGCATGCGAGCCATCCTGCGCGGCCTGCGCGCGCATTTCCAGGGGCCGCTGCTGGCCAAAATTCGCCTGGGCGACGAGGGCGAGGGCTGGCCCGAACGACTGCGCGAGCGACTGCACCTGTTCGAAGACGAGGGCGTGGACGCCCTGGTCGTGCACACGCGCTACGTCGGCGAGAAGCTGGGCCGCCCCGCCCGCCCGTGGCTATATGCCGCCCTGACCGAAGAAACCCGTCTGCCCATCATCGCCAACGGCGACCTGCACTGCCCTGACATCCTGGCCCGTCACGCCGCACCACTCTCCGCGGTACGCGGGATCATGGTGGGCCGAATGCTGGTGGCTTGCCCGTGGCTATTCGGCAAGTGGCACAATCCCGCCCTGTCCGTCGATCGTGTGGCCCTCTGGAACCGCTACTGCGACTACCTACTCGAGGATTTTGCCCCCGATGTCGCGCTCAAGCGCCTCAAGATCTTCACGCCCTACTTCGCTCGCAACTTTTTCTTCGGCCACACGCTGTTCACTGGGGTCCAGGTCGCCCCCGACTTCGCCACTGCCCGGGCCCGCGCCCAAGCCTTCTTCGAGCAATCCCCACGCCTGACCGCCGTCGACCTGGCAGGTTTGTAGGCAACGACCGTCGCGGGTAGCGACGACCGGTCTCGATTACAGCTCGGTGGCTTCGATGCGTCGGTTCCGCTGCCGGCCCTGCTCTGTGTCGTTCGGGGCGATGGGGCGCTCGTCCCCGTAGCCCGCGGTCGCGATACGACTGGGTTCGATGCCCTTCGAGACGAGGTAGTCGCGGCAGGATTGTGCTCGCTTCTCCGAGAGCGCCTGGTTGGCCTTTTTCTTGCCGATGTTGTCGGTGTGGCCGGAGATCTCGATGCGCGCGTTCTTTTTGTGGGCCATGAAATCGGCGACGCTGTCCAGGCGGCCCACGGACTCCGGGCGCAGGGTCGCCTTGCCGGTGTCGAAGTTGAGGCCGTCCAAGATGAAGCGCGCGGCAGGCGGCGCCGGGACGATGATCGGCGGTGGTGGAGGTGGCCCCTTGTAGCGAAGCGTGAGCTTGATGCTTTGCCTCGGCGCATCGGACACCGTCACCTGCGCCGCGATTTCGCGAATACCGAGCGACAGGTACGCGAGGTCATATTTCTGTCCGACGGGCACGAGCACCTCGGTGTAGCCGTCGCCATCGGTCTCCTCGGCGTAGTACTTCTTACCGTCAGGCGCGGTCAGGGCGATGACAGTCCCCTTGATCGGTCCCTTGTCCTTGTCGACCAGGATGAAGCGCAAAGCGGCCTCGGTCTGCGTCGGTTTGATCTTGGCGTGCTTCGCGGTCTCGGCCCGGCTGGCCTCGTCGGGAGGGTGAAGCGCGAACTCCTCAGAAGCCGCCTTTGGCGCCGGCGCCGCCGAAGCAATTCCCGGCGTGGCTAGGAGCGCCGCCAGCGCCATCGTCAAGATCGAGTCAAATCGCATGTTCACTCTCCTGCTCCCGGGGTCAAAGCCACGAAGCATTCTACGTCTATCTCGCTCCCCCTCCCAGTTGTCTCTGTCGCGTCAACCTGCGAGGGGTAATGATGCTAAGGTGCACGTTGACAACACGGCGAACTGCCGTCAATTAGATCGTGACCATGGTTCGATCACTGATTCTTGTCCTCTCCAGCGTGCTCGCGGCCTCGTGCGATCCGAACCTCGACGCGGGACAGAACGAGTCGGGCACGAAGCTGTCGGTGGACAGGCACAATCCCGTAATCCTGCTCAACGACTCGGCGAGAGATAACTGGAGTCCAGAGTACGCAGCGCTGTTCGCCAACGACCACGATGGCGGGCCGAAAATTGTCGGCATCGTCGTCACCCCCAGCGAGTACTGGCCCGACCCGGAGGCGAACATGGGCGGCTGGTTGGAGTTCGTCACGGCCGCGCGGTCAAGTGGGCTGCAAGGCATCCCGGATCCGATTGCCAGCGGCGGGGCTCAGCTCGTCGTACCACCCGATCGGCGGATCGAATCGACCAGGGCCAACAAGTCCGCCGGTGCCGAGCTCATTTTGCAAAAGTCCAAGGAGCTGGCTCTGCCCGGGCAGCCGCTGGTCGTTCTCTGTGGCACGCAGCTCACCGATATCGCCGACGCTTTTCTGATGGATCCGACGGTCGTCGAGCGCGTCGTGGTCGTGGCGCAGCTCGGTTCCTACGCTTTGGCCAAGGCGGCGATGGGAGGGCCGAATGGCGATCTGGATCCCTGGGCCGACTGGATCGTGGTTCAACATTTCAGCTACGTTCAGGTGAGCATCTCCTATGATCAGGACGGCGACGTGGTGGCGGACGACCTCGCCAACTTGCCCAAGAATCCCTTCGGAGTGTGGATGTCGACCAAGCAAGCCGCCCTCTCCAAGCTGTCCAAATCACCGGACCAAGGGCCGGTGCTGGCGCTTGCCGATCCCAACTTCATCACCACAGTGGTGCGCAGCGCAGCCGACACGTCGGACGGCTTCAACTCGCCCCCTGGGGCGGGACCACCGCTGGTGGCGAATGGAAGTGGAAACAACTGGCTAGTCACTGAAATCGATGGGACGGTGCCACGTACGCGGATTTGGCAGATGTTGTCCAACCTGAAAGCGACCAAGCCCTAGGTAGCCATGAGACGGCCCTCGACCATGACTGCGATACTAGCGCTCGCTGTGCAGGCGTGCACAGCGGCGCCCAATTCAAAAGATGGCGGCCCCGCCCGCGACGTTGGGGCGGATGGCACTCCACCCGCCACCAGCCCGCTCGGACTCGCTTGCTCGCCTGGTGTCAACCCAACCGACCCACTCATCGCAGATTTCTCTGCGGCGAGCTTCAACAACAACAAGGGGCGATGGGGGGGCGCCCTCAACCTGACCCTCTTTACTTACGGCTACCGCGCCCCGAACACGAACGACACCTCCGAGGACACGCTTGCCGGTGAAGCCTTCGGCCTATCCGGGCAGGTCATGCCCAGTTACAACGACAGTTACGCTGGCGGCGGCATCCACTTCGATAGCTGCCTGAACACGACCACCTACCGCGGAGTGCAATTCAACCTGACGGGTAGCTCAGGTGGTTGCACCATCTACTTCGAGCTCCAGACCTATTCGCAAGAGCCCATCAACGAGAGAGGCGGCTGCGCGTCTTACTGTTTCCAATTTCCACGCATTGCCGTCACGCCACGGCCTACCCCAATCACCGTCTACTTTTCGGACCTCGCCGGCACGGGGATCCCGAGCAGCCCCACCGGCATCGCGAGCGAGATCATGGGACTGCGCTGGCAACTCGAGCTACCGTCCGCGCCGGCAGATGCCGGTGCCCCGACCTGCACCTTTAGCATCACCATCGACGACGTGAAGTTGGTAAAGGGGTAAGGCCCACAGAAGAGCGGTTCGTCATGGCGTCGATGTGTTTAGGGGATGGCGCTGACGCAACAGTCCACTGCTATAGCGAGAGCGATGGCCGGCCCGGGGGCCAGCAGCTCCACCGAAAATCGTGAAGGAGACCACTTCATTTTTTCTCAACGCCTGCCGACATCAAGGGTACGGAGGTGGCCACCTTCGGACACGCTTTCACTGGCTTAAGGAGCATCATGGGCGGGAACCTGAAACTTGCTGCTGGCGTTGGAACGAGCGCAGCAGCGGATACCATCGAGGCAGGCCGGGAAGCGGCGGAGGGGGCCGTCGCAGCTCTGCAAGGGGCGTTGCCAGCGCTGATCATCGTCTTCACGACTCCCCGCTATGACCTACCCAAGTTGCTGACCACCATCCGCTCCGTCACCGGCCCAGCGCTTCTTGTGGGAGCCACGGGCTCCGGGGAAATGGCGTGCGGTCAGTACTTCGGCTTTGGCGCAGGAGTCGGCGTCCTCGCGATGACGGCGGGTCCTTACAGGTTCGGCGCAGCGTCGGTCGCCCACATCCGCGGCAACCTCGACAACGCTGGCAAGCAGATCACCCGGGAAAGCAAGGCGGCCGTCGGGGAAAGTCCCCATGCCACAGTCCTGCTTCTCGTGGATTCACTGGCTGGGGATCTCCAGCAGCTCATTCAGGGCGTCTATCGGATTGCCGGGCCGAGGGTTCCCATCGTGGGCGGCGCGGCTGGTGATGAACAGAAGTTCGTCCGCACCTTCGTCTTTCACGACGAAAACGTGATCGAAGAGGGCGCGGTGGCGCTTTGGATCGGCAGCCCACATCCATTGAAAGTCGTCACCGGGCACGGCTGGCAACCCATCGGTGTGCCCCTCCTGGTGACGCGAGCCGAGGGCACGGAGATCATAGAGCTCGGGGGCCGACCGGCGGCGACGGTCTACGAAGAACAGCTGGGAATTGTCCCCGGCCAACTGACCAGGGAGAATTTCTGGGGCACCTCGATTCTCCATCCCCTGGGGCTGCTTCAGCACGATGGGTCCAGCGTGATCCGTGTGGCGCGCTCGAAGAGCCAAGAGAACCGCCTGAGGATTCAAGGATGCGTCCCTCCAGCCGGAAGCGCCATACAAGTCATGTCGGGCTCGGCTGAGACCCTGCTTGGCGTCATCGAAGGCATCGCGCAAAGCACTCTCGATGCCCAGACCTCCCCGGCCGTGTTGCTGGCTTTCAGCTGTGCCGCCCGAGCGACGATTCTGGGCCAGCGAACGATCGAGGAAACCAGACGACTGCAGGAAGCCGCAGGCGCAGTGCCAACTTTCGGGATCTACTGTTGCGGCGAGTTTGCCCGGTCGGCAGGCGTGCTCGCCACCCACAACGCGACCCTGACGACGATCGCATTGTAGCCGTCGTCTGATCTCGGGGACGGAACCGTGGAGCCGCCGAACGGCGATGATCTGCACCGGTTGGAGGTCGAACGCGATGTCGCACTTCGGGCGGCACGGGCAGCGGTCTACGATACGACTCGACTCACACGCCTCCTGACCATTCTGAGTGAGCCGGCTCCGCTGCCGCTGCTGCTGGACCGGTTACTTGGGCTGCTCTCCGAGTTGTTCACCGCCGACATACTCATTCTCGTTGACCCAGTTGGCACCGGTTCGTTCGCGCCTTTGTGGTCGATAGGCATCCCGGAGGAAATGGGTCAGGCCCAACTCTCGAGTGCCCCAGACAGCTACACAGCCATGGCACTGCGGACCATGCGGCCCATCATGACGGTCGAGGCGGACGTCGATCCAAAGGTAGAGCCTCACCTGCGGGAGCTTGGCGCTCAAGCGGTTCTCTGGATGCCTGTGCCTGGCACTCAGGAGTCAGCAAGGGCCGTGCTCATCCTCGCGCGCTGCCGGCCAGCCCCCTTCGAGAGCGCCGATGTCGCGCTCCTGACCGCCATGGTGTACCGGATCGGATTGACCATCGAACGTGAACAACACGATAGCCAGCTCGAAGAGGTCATACAAACAGGCCACGAGATCGCTCGCCATCTCGACCAATCCACGGTTGGCGCCCAGGCCGTGCAAAAGTTCTGCGCACTCTTGAAGGCGGATGCTGCAGCGCTTGTCGTGGAAGACGGCACGGGAACTCCCGTGTGCGTGACGTCCGCTCATCTAGAACCCATCCAGGTCGAGGCATGCGGCACGCTGGCCGCCGCCCTCCTGAGAAAGCACCCTTTCTCGACCGCCGAGGCCTACCAAACCACGGACTTGCGTGCGTCCGAACACCCGGCGGCTGCGGACCTTCCCGATGACTTTCCTTTGCGGACAGTCATGGCCTTGCCCATTTTTCGCGACCGGTCGGTGTACGGTTTGCTCTTGGCGATTCGCTTCGTCCCCCTGGCTTTCAGCTCGGATTCGCTGAAGATAGCCACCCTCTTCTCCGAACAGCTCGCAGCGGCTTTGGAGAACGCACGTCTGTATCGATCGGTCCAGGACGAGTTGTCCGAGCGAAGACGGGCAGAGACGGCCCTACGGGAAAGCGATGAACGGTTCCGCGCCCTCATCCGAAGTGTCTCAGATGTCATTGCCATTCTGAAGATCGACGGAACGATCGCGTATGCAAATCCGGCGGCGGAGACGTCCTGGAAAAGGCCGATCAGAGACCTGTGTGGACAGAACATTCTCAACCTGGTCCATGGCAACGACAGGGAGGCTGTGCGCGAGCTCCTGTCGTCCGTGCAACCGGCGTCGAGCATCACCCGGTCGGTGCGGGTAGGCCAAACGGAAGGGGACGCGCGGGAATACGATGTGATCCTCACCAACCTGCTGGCCGAAGATGCGGTGGCGGGAATCGTCGCCACCTTTCACGACGTGACCGAGCGCAAGACCTACGAACGGCAGTTGACGAAGCTGGCATACCTGGATCCTCTCACCGGGCTGGCCAACCGTGCGTATTTCAAGGACCAGCTAAGACGCGCACTCGCCAACGCTGCCACAGGGGGGACCTCGGTGGCAGTGTTCTTCTTCGATTTGGACGACTTCAAAACCCTCAACGACAGCATGGGACACGAAGCAGGCGACCACGTGCTCAAAGTCGTGGCGGAGCGTCTGCAGTCCTGTATGCGCCGTGGCGACATCGCGGCACGCATGGGCGGTGACGAGTTCACCCTCTTCATTGAGGGCATTCATTCGACCCCGCAGGTCCTGCTCTTGGCGCGCCGGATCCTTGCCTCGCTTCACGATCCGGTTGGCATCGACGGCCGCGACGTGTTCATCGGCACCAGCCTGGGAATCGCGGTCAGTGAACCTGCCCAGAACAGCGTCGACGAACTGCTGCGCAAGGCGGACATCGCGATGTATCAGGCGAAAAGCACCGGGAAGGGCGGCTATGCCCTCTTCGATGCCAAGCTTCACGCGGCCGCCGTGGAGCGCATGGAGCTTGAAGCCGAGTTACGCCATGCAATGGCCCATGACGAGTTGCAGGTGCACTATCAACCGATATTCTCGCTCGACAGCCGGCAACTGCGCGACGCAGAGGCACTGGTTCGCTGGCAACATCCACGCCTCGGGTTGATCCCACCCGTCAAGTTCATCCCCATCGCCGAGGAAACCGGACTTATCATCGAACTTGGCCGGTGGGTGCTGGAGCAGGCCTGCCAGCAGATGAGCCAGTGGTGCAGCCATCTTGCAGAGGGCCTCTCGGTCAGCGTCAACCTATCGGCACGACAGTTCCACCACGCCGGCATCGTGGGCGAAGTCACCGAGGCCCTCCGGAAAAGTGGCTTGAGTCCCCACAACCTGACCCTCGAGCTCACCGAGAGCGTTCTCGTTCACGATCCAGTGGAAGCCATCAGGGAACTTGGGGCCCTCAAGGATCTCGGCATCAAGCTGGCGATCGACGATTTCGGTATTGGCTATTCGAGTTTGAGCTATCTCAAGCAGTTTCCGGTGGACCTGCTCAAGATCGACCGAACCTTCGTGCAAGGCATCGAAACCGATGCGCACGACAAGGCCATCGCTCGCAGTGTGGTCGCCTTGGCTGGTGCGTTCGGCCTCGACGTCACTGCCGAAGGCATCGAGACCGAGGGGCAATGCGCCCAGCTTGTCGACATGGGATGCAATCGAGGACAGGGATACCTATTCTCCAGGCCGCTGCCCGCCAATGTCTTCGAGGCCTTTGTCAGAAGCAATCGTTGAGGCTACTCGGGTCCGCTCCCAGGTTGATTGGGAAGGGCGGCCATTCAGCTGCCTTGCATCCCCTTCGCTCGTGCGATGGTCATGGCCAGCGCGGCGCGGTTGGTGTCAGTGACCAGTCCGTCGCTTTCGATGGACACCATCAGGTCGATGCAACAATCGATGAGGCCTCGGGCGCAGTTCTTCGCCTCCTGCAGGTCGCGCACCATCTTGAGTCGCTCGCGGATATCGCGTGCGGCTGCGAACACACCTTGCACCACGCCCTCGCTGTCCTTGTACACTGTGGCGTTGAACGACACGGGTATCTTCTCACCGTCGCTGGCCTGCAGGGTCAGCTCGTAGTTGCGAACACTGCCCTTGGAAAACGTCCGCTCGACGCCGTCCTTGGCCTTGTCATGACAGACGAAGAGATCCTTGAACGGCAGCCCCACCAGCACCTCGCGCGTCCGCCCGGACAGCGCCACAACGGCTTCGTTCACATCGGTGATGGCGCCGTCGCGATCGATGACCATCAGGGCGTCCAGGCTGGCTTCGAGCAATCCGCGCGCGTAGCCTTGCGACTGATTGACCTCGGCCCAGACCACGGCGGGCACGAGGTTTACGCTCAGCAAAGCGCTGTGGACCAGGCCATCGCCGCGGTCTCGAAAGGTAAGACCGTTAAGCAGCACCGGGCCGGTGGATTCGTCGGAATAGCGAAGCCGTTGTGGCGACGCGGTTTCCTTCCCATGCACGAAACACAGTGACAGACTTGCGCTCACGCGCTCGGAGTTCACGAAGAAGGAAGCGGCGCTTGCACCAACCAACGCCGATCGTTCGCGCCCGAGCAGGGCACAAATCTCCGCGTTCACGTCGGTGATGAGGCCATCCTGGGTGACGGTCAACAAAGGCGAATGGATGCTGCCCAGAAGACCCGACGTATAGTGGTGGGCGTAGTGTACCTCGCCCGCGCGTTCGCCCGGGCTTCGCCGAGGCGAATCGCGAGGCTCCACGTGCGCGGATTTCTGCGCCTCGCCTTTGATATGGAACATCAGTGCATCGACGTTGGTCTTCGAGGGAAACGCCCAGTCCTTGCGCCCGGGAATGATCAGGACCTCGTGGATCACGAAGGCGCCGTCGTCGTCCGTGGCCTGGGCAGCGGCCAGTGCCGTAAGCCGCTGCTGCACAGCTTGGTAGTCGACCAGGGCGCCCTGGCCGTAGCCGGAGCAATACGGCTTGATGGTCAGAAGGCTGCCAAGTCGCGGATCCGCGTAGACCCAAAACGGGAACCAACGACACACGAGATAGCGGTCCTGATGTTTGGCGCATGCGTTGTCGGCAGTGAGGTGCGGACACGGTTCGTAGGTCAGTTGGGCCACTTTGCGGGCATATCGACAACATTCGCCGCAACGCTGGCACTCGAAGCGGGTCCGGCCGGGAATGACGAAGTGGCTTTTCGTGAGAACGCCTCGAACGGTCGGGTCGGATGCCTCGATGCCCAGGCCAGCAAGGGAATCGGATCGCGAAGGCGCCGGCTCGACGTTGTAGGCCTCGAAGGCCTTCCAGAAGGAGGCACCTCGCTCGGGCACGCCGAGGGTGCGCGAGGTCGCCACCGCGAGGCTGCTCCCCATTGCGAGATGCGTCGTGTGCTTGTTCTTGCTCAAAGTCCAACCTCCTCCAACGTGTCCGGGTTCGATCCCCGGCGCATTATCCGCCGATTGCGCTCCCTTCGCCAACCCGACGGGGTCTGATACCCTGGGCGCGTGACACCCTCCCAGACGACAAGAACTCGGTATCGCGGCCTGCTTGTGGGCGTGGCTCTTTCTTTCGGGTGTAGCCAAAGCCCCGCGGATCCAGGCGACGGCCATGCTGGCGCAGTCGGCTGGGGAGGCTCGTCGGCCGGCGGCGGGTCGTCGGCGAAGGGCGGAACATCGGGAACCGGCGGCGCATCCAGTTCGGGTGGAAGCACGGCCGGCGGCAGTTCGTCGATCGGCGGAACTTCCGACGCCGGAGGCGCCCCGAGCCCAAGCGACGCCGGTGAGGGTGGAAGGGCCGACGCTTCCAAAGCCGACGGCTCAGCCCCGGGGGACGGCGGGGCATGCAAGTCGACCACGCCAGCCCAAGCGCCGTCCGGCGCCACGCCCTTCCCGGCCATCGACGGCTTCGTGACCCGCAACGGTTCGGCCCTGTCGCTGTGTGGCCAGCGGTTCCGCGTGTTCGGGACCAACCTCTATTATCTGCAATCCTACTCGGTCTACGAATCCGGCAACCTCAGGACCGTGGCCGACGGCCTCGACGATGCAGTCAGGATGTCCATCCCGGTGGTGCGAACGTGGGCGTACTACGACGGATCGGGAAGCGACACTGGCCTCATCCAGACCGCGCCCGGAAAATACTCGGAGACCGCACTGGTCGGCCTCGACAGGACGGTCGCAGAGGCCAAGAAGCGCGGCGTTCGACTCATCATGTGCCTCACCGACTACTGGGAAGGCTACGGCGGATTGCCCACCTTCGCCAAGTGGGCCGGGGCCTCGGGCCCGAATGACTTCTACACCAACGCGACCATGCAGGGTTATTACAAGGACTACGCGACCATGTTGTCCAAGCGGACCAACACAATCACGGGTATTCCTTATGTCGACGAGCCGACGATCCTGGCGTGGGAGCTTGCCAACGAATTTCGCTGCGAGAAGTGTCCCACAAGTACGATGCTGAGTGCGATTGACAGTCTGTCGACCTTCCTCAAGGGACTCTTTCCCAAACAGTTGATCGCGGACGGGGGCGAAGGCTTCGACGACCACGTGGACAATTACGCGACCATGAGCAACGCCTATGTGGTTCGCGGCGACGAAGGAGCCAGCTACACCAGCATGGTCGCGCTACCCAACCTCGACATGGCCAGCTACCACTACTACCCCGTCGACTGGGGATTGACGGCTGTGGAAGCCGACGGAAAGGCATGGATAGAAGGACACGGCGCCATCGCCAGGGCAGCGGGCAAGGTGGCCTACTGGGGCGAATTCGGCTACCAGAAGGGCGCGGCCGACGCCGTTCGCGCCCCCATCTACGACAAGTGGCTTTCCACTTTCTATGGGGCGGACAATGGGGCGATGGCGATGTTCTGGCAGCTGGTGCCCACCAGCCGCGGCGCCGACGACGGCTTCGCTTGCATCCTCGGTCGGGACCCTGCGACTGTAGCGATCTTCGAGAAGTACGCCCAGCCACTGGCCCCGCGAGTGCCTTAGTCGGACCTACTCAGGGGCCGATTCGGTAGCCGGCACCTCGTCTTCCATCGTCGTCTTCGCCAGTGCGACCCGACCGTTCATGGTCACGTAGCCACTCACCTGCTGGCCGCCGTCCTCGAGGGAAATCTGGTAATACCATGCCGAAGCCGAGACACGATTGAGGTGGATCTCCACGCGCGCCCCTTGGCTCGGCTGCGCAGCCCTTGCAAGGACACCACGAAAGCGCGCGAGTGCGGCCGATGCCGACAGACGCGGCGGCTTAGCAAGATCGGTCCACTGACTTGTGCGAATGGAATCGCGACCGATTTCCGCCGGCGGTCGAACCTCGGAAAATGGGGCCTCGCACGCGGAGCGTACGACGTAAGACCATGCCCACGGTTCTTGTGGACTATCTCGCGGCTCGCCGGTGATGGCGATTTCGATGGGCGTCTTTGCGGCAGGCGCCCGTTCGCGAGACATGCCGGCGTACTGGGCGGCTTGCTCGACCGACATAGGCGGGGACGGGCCGAGCATCGACCACGCGTCGACCCGCATGGATCGCTGCTTACCTTGCTCGACGGAAGTTTCCATCTCGAACCAATCGTCACGCCAACGTATCGAGGCGAAATCAGGCGAGCTCTGCGGCGTCTGATACAAGCGCGGATCGAAGGTGGGCTCGAGCATCACGCGGTTAGGCGCCAGCAACCACTTCCGAAAACCGATCAGAAGGTCGACTGGCCTGGTGTCGGCGCTAGGCTTTTCTCCCTGTCCCCAAGCCCGCAGCCCAGGCGGATCGTTGAGCCAGTACTCCTCTGCTTTGCGTCGCTCGTCTTCATTGCTCGGCCGTGCCAGCTCGAACACCAGCGCGTCTTCCAGCACCCCCTTCCGGCGAAGGGCGCGGCGGCTCTCGTGATTGAGCGTGTCCACCAGCCGCGCCACCGTCATCTGGCGAACTGCCGTGGGCGCAATCGAGAGTCCCTGCAGGATGCCTTCCAGATAATCCAGCTCGCGCCCCCCTGGGCGCGTGTTGCGAAGGTGATCCCGCAACGCCCGCAAGATCACGGCCGAGGCGTCGTCTGGGTGGCTCACTTTGCAGGCTGCGCGCAGGGCCGGGTTGGCCCCCCACAGTCCGAATCGGTTTCGGATGTACGTGCCGAGACCGTGGTGGAATCGCACCAGATCTTCCTTCAGGGTTCCCGCGAGCACGGTTCTTTCTCGCTCGGGAAGCTCGGCCGTCAAGATCGCCACCGTCTCGGACAGCGTGTGTGGGAACGGCGGCAGCTCGTCCAGCGGCTTAGGTATGGTCGGACACGGTTGGAACGCATACAACGTCCGCCCACGGTAGACGAGCAAGAGCTTCCCTTCCGCAAGGTGCAGTCTCACTCTCACCTCCTCGAGGATGGCGCCGTCACCGTCGGGCAACCACCGACCGTGGTCCTCGGCGCGAAAGCCGAAGTGGTCTTCAATGCGGCGCCAGGTCCCGTCGGCATTCAGTTCTAGCCAGTGCCCACGCTGCTTGCCGTCGATCTCGGTGCTCGCCAGCCAACCGCCGATCAGCTTGGGGTTCGCCGCGGCTGACACGTGGCCGGACAGCAGCACCAGCATGACCAGGACCGCCCCCGTGGATGCACCCAGACAGCCGCGCCGGTTCACTCCAAGACCTCGCGATGCACATCGGGCTTGGTCTGACGGGTCAGCTGGAGGCTGCGCAGTTGCACAGGCCGGTTGCCGGGGTTCGAGATCTCGATTGCCGCGCGGTCGTGGAGAGCGAGAGAAGTTCCGCGGTCAACTCGGTTGCCATCCAGCCAGACCAGCAGGTCTTCACCCTCGTCACCGTCGAGGGTCAGAATCCACCGGCCCGCCGCAAGCTCCACGGGCAGCGCCAAACGCGCCGAGGGAGGAATTTCCGTGGTCACGCGCCCATTGCCATCCAGCCTGGATGTGCTGTCCGAATCGCCGACGAGAAAGCCCGGGATCGACACCCGATCCGCCGATGCCTCAATGCCGATCTTCTGGGAATCGCGACGAACCCATAGCTGCGAGCGGAAGCGGAAGGGCTCTTCGCCTTCGAAACCGACCAACTGGTAGTGCTCGGTGAAGTCAGCGAGCTGAACCATTTCACGGCCGCTGCGGAAGCAGGGCTTCTCCCCGCCGCTCGGAAGACAGAAGAGCACCAGATCCGGCTTCTGCGACAGCACGTAGGGACCATTGCCCAGCTCGTGGCCGAGCGACGTCGTTTCGCCAAAATCGGCCGGCGGGTGATGCCCAAGATACGCGTCGCTCAGGCCCAGCATGTCGAGCGAGGGCAGGCCAGAGAAATAGGGAACGCAACCCGCGGAATCCACCGCGAGCAAGGGCGCCTTCTGGCCGAAGGCTTGTGCGAGAAATCGACCGATCACTTCGCCATTCCACTCCCACCGCTCGGCACGGGCAAGCGCCAGTCGAAAGTCGCGATTGCGATCGTAGAGCCCCAGAAGGCAAGCGTTCAGGAGGACGACTATCACGATCCACTGGGCACGGACACCGACCTGCAACGCAGCCGCGGCGCCCTCGGCAATCAGAAAGGCAGCCAGCACGAGGGCAGGCACGAAGTGGCGCCACGCCGGAAAGATGTCGCCGCCCACCAGCGCCAAATAGCCGAGCCACGCAACGAGCGGGGCACCGATGAGCAGGACTCGACGCCGGTCTCCGTGGCGCCACGCCACCACCCCGCTGGCAGCAGCGACCAGAAAGACCGCTCGCTGCGCGACCAGGCCCTCAGCCACATGCGACCAGCCACGCACGATATGTGCGGGACTGATGGCGAGCTTGGCACGGCCCGTGTTCGGAACGAAGTCACCGTAGTAGAGCAATCGAAACAGAAGCTGTGCCAGAACCATCCCAACCATGGGCGCGGCAAAGCGGAGAGCCAGCCGCACCCGGTCGGCACTCGACCGCTGGACTAAGAGCACAACGGCCCCGACAGCGGCCCCGAACAGCAAGCCATCCGGACGAGCCAGGGCCGCCAGCCCGAAAAATAGACCGGCCACCACCGGCCGCGGGTTTGCCGAGGAGCCCTTGCTGGCCCCGTCGTTTCCAGGCATCAGCGAAAACGCATTCACCAGGCCGAGCGCGATACAAAGGTCGAGCAGCGGCTGCTCGAGGCCGCCGATGGCCCAGACCGCTACCGGCTCGGCCAGCGCAAGAGCCGCCAGGGCGGCCAAACACGCCAGCCAGCGCTGCGAGCGCTGCGACCAGGCCAGGGCCACCAAAGTGGCAAGCGTCGCCGCGATGCCTAGGGCGCGGGCAGCCGTCACCAGATCTACGCCGAGCCACCCAAGCAAGGCGCACACCAGCACCCAAAGCAGGTTCGAATAGCCCTCGACCCGCGGGCCATCCGTCCACGTCAGCCCGTGCCCGTCCAGCAGCCGACGCGCGTAGCGCAGCGAAATAAAGGCGTCATCGGCAATGAAGGGTAGCTGCGCGCGCGCCCGCAGCACCAACACCACCATGGCCAGCGTGAGCAGCAGGGCATGCAGCGGCGGGACCTCGACGAGTCGGGCTCGCCAGCGCGACGCAAAGCTGGGCATGCCCCTATCCTCTTAAGTCGAGAGCGGACATGCAACTGAAGATGCGCCGTTCCGTCGACCGAATTGTTAGGCCGAAATCGCAGGCTGCCGCCACTGCCAGCCCAGGAGCCCCCCCATGAGCACACGAGTTCGCCGTGACCTTTCGTTGGCGCTGTTTGCCCTGCCGTTGCTTGCGTTTGCGGCCTGTAAGTCGGATTCGCCTGCGCCCAGTCCCGGTCACGATGCGGGTCCGGATGCTTCGACCACCCCGGATCTCGGGTCTGACAGGCCAAACAGCCCGGACCTCGGCCCCGACAGCGGCGCGCAGCCGGACGCCAGCAAGGCGGACATCGCCAGCGGCGCCAGCGACGCAGCGGCGGGCGGCTCAAGCGACGCCTATGCCTACTTCATCAAACAGGCCAACGGCACCACCAGCGCGACACCAGACAAAGGAACCGTCGCGGTCAGCAGCACCTACAGCTCGTCGGGAAACGCGTTCAAGTTCGTCTCGCCCAACTACTACGGAACCGCCAGCAACGGTTTCATCGCGCTCCCCACCACGATGGCCGGCGATTTCACCATCTCTGCGGAAGTCACCATCAGTACGCAGAACAAGGCCAACAACGCCTGCGGGATCGGGGTGGGCATGACGACCGGCTTTGCGCCCACCGACACCTATGCGTACACGCTCATGCGCAACAACAACAATTCCACCAACGCTTACTACGTCAGTGGAACCGGCGCCATCTCCGCGGCCGCGCCCACGGTGAAATTCACCAACGGAACACCGCTCGCACTCAGCTTCAGTCGCAGCGGCAAAAACGTCACCTTCAGCGCCGGTGCGGTTGGCGAGACACCCGCGACCAGCACGCTCGCGACCAGCAGCTTGACCGACGGAAGCAACGTGTACGGCGACAGCGCCGTGTACCCGGCGGTGTCGTTCAACAACGTGGACGCCAGCATCGCCAAGCTGGTGATCAAGGACGGCGACGGCAAGACGGTCTTCGATTCTGCCACCGCCGGATGGGTCAACTACGTTCCCGCCGCCCTCGCCGTGTCGCTGGGCAGCGTCAGCATGGTCAAGGGCGGCTCGGCCACGGTGACCGTCACCGCCAACGCTGTCGGCGGCGACGTTTCCACCGTCTCGGCCGTCTCGGCCGACCCCAGCATCGCCACGGTCGCCCTCGAAGGTGGCACGCTGACCGTTTCTGGCGTCAAGGGCGGCGCCACGACCATCACCATTACGAACACCGGTGACCCGAATCCAAGCACCAACAGCAAGACCGTCGAAGTCGCGGTGAACGACTACCCGACCACCGACAACTACGGCAGCAAGGCGCTCACTGCCTATCCGGCGCCCGGTGCCACCCGTGCATACCCGGACGGAGAATTCTCGCTGACCTTTGATTCGCCACCCACCCTAAACAAGGCCGGCACCATCAAGATCTTCAAACTCTCCGATGGCAGCGAGGCGGACAGCATCGCCTTCGCCGACGAGGTCGTGACCTACGGAACCACCGCCATCAAGGTGGGCAGCCAGCTCGCGCGCGTCGACGGCAACACGGTGTACTTCACGGCCCACCTGGGCAATCTGGGCTACGCCACTGACTACTACGTGGTCATTCCCACCACCTCCATCGCCGGTACGCTCAACGGTATGGCATTCAACGGCCTTTCGAATCTGAGCAGCGTCGCCACCTGGAAGTTCACCACCAAGGCCGCACCCACCCTCGATTTCACCAACCTCACCGTCGACGGATCGCAGACCAGCACCGCGACCTTCCGCTCACTGGCTACGGCGCTGAACGCGGTCGCCACGAATGCCACGACCCCAGACAACGTCACCATCAAGGTGGCCGCCGGCACCTACCGCGAGTTGCTTCGCTACACCGGCCCGGGCAGCACGGCCCAGACCGTGACCATCACGGGCCCCGCGGGCAACAAGCAGGGCGACAACTGCATCGTCCAGTTCGCCAATGGCAACGGCATCAACGGCAGCACGCAGACGCGCGCCAGCTTCTACTTCAGCGGGGCCAACCTCGTGCTTGCAAACATCACGCTAAAGAACACCGGCATAAGGTCGCAAGTCAGCCAGGCCGAGGCCCTGTACTTTGCCAGCGGCGGGAACTACACCATGGCTGCCTACAACAGCTCGTTCGTCAGCAATCAGGACACCATCCAGACCTCCGGCCGGACTTGGTTCTACAAGTGTTACATCGAAGGCAACGTCGACTTCATCTGGGGCACGGCGCAGGCGTCGCTGTTCGAGGACTGCGCCCTACATCTCGTGGTGGATCCGAGTAGCAGCTCGACGAGCTATAGCATGATCGTCGCACGCACCGGCAGCACGGTTACCGGCGACGGCACCGTTGGCAAGGGCTACGTGGTCCTCAATTCCGCCGTCACTGTCGACGCCAACATCACCGCTACCTTTGGCCGCAACGCCGGCGCCGGCGCTTACTATGACCAGATCGCGCTGATCAACACCAAGTTCAGCGGCGACGGCACCCTCGGCGCGGGATTGTGGAACACCAGTACAGCTCCCGCGGCGATAGGCGACGCCAGCGTCGTGGGCTGGAAGTCCAGCGGCTGCGCCGGTCTCAACTTGGCGTCGCTGACCACGGCAGACAAGACATCTACCACCATCGCAGACCAGCCCAGCGAGTACGACACGCGCGACCACATCTTGAACCGGGTGATCAGCATCAAGTCGGGCGTCCCCGCCGGCTACGAAACGGTGCCCCTGCCCTGGGACACGTCGTCGCTGGCCACCACCTGGAACGCGCCGTAGGCGACGTAGTCAACCACCACTCGGTGGGGTCGCCCCCGAGCCCGGCGTGGCCAAGCTCGACCGGGCATGGGCACAAGGTCGATTTTCAGCGCTCGGCCACAGCAGCAGCACAGGCGGGAAACACTCTCCCTGGATCGTGCATCTGAAAAGGAGCATGTCCTCACATCCCACAGGTCCGCTCGGTATCGTTGCCCTTGGTCTCGCCGTAGCCGGTTGTGCCGGTGATCGGATGGAGCACCGAGGACCGTCCGTATCCCCTGTGTCGTCGCCACCGGTCAGGTCTGGTTATGCGCCCGTCAACGGCATCAGCATGTACTACGAAATCCACGGCGAGGCAGTCGGCACCCCGCTGGTGCTGCTTCACGGTGGTGGCTCGACCATCGACGTGACCTACGGCCGGATCCTGCCGTTCTTGGCCCGGCACCGCACGGTTGTGGCGCTGGAGGAACAAGGTCACGGCCGCACGACCGATCGGGATGCGCCGGTCCGGTTCGATACCTCGGCCGACGACGTGGCGGCGCTCTTGGCCACACTCCAGGTCGCGAGTGCCGATATTATGGGCTTCAGCAATGGGGCGAACGTGGCGTTGCGCCTCGCGATACGCCATTCAGCCAGCGTGCGAAAGCTGGTCTTCGCTTCGTCGATCACGAAGAGGGCAGGCGCGGCTCCCGAGCTTTGGGGGTTCCTGGCGAACGCGACCTTCGCGAACATGCCCAAGCCACTCAAGGACGCCTTCCTGAAGGTGAATCCAGACCCGGTCAAGCTTCGCACCATGCATGACAAGGACCTCGAGCGCATGCAACACTTCGTCGAGACCACGGACGACGAGGTGCGGTCGGTGAAGGCGCCGACCCTCGTCCTGGTTGGGGACCACGACGTTCCGACCCGCGAGCACGCGCTCGAGTTGGGGCGGCTCTTCCCGCACGCGCATCTGCTAATCCTGCCCGGTGGTCACGGCGAGTATCTCGGTGAGTTGGTCGCCAGCAATCCCGGCCCGCCCGAACCGGCACTGGCCGCGGGATTGATCGAGGCGTTTCTCGACGGCGGGTAGCGAGAGGTCCCAGGGGTTGGCTGGTTGCCCTCGAGACGGCGACGGCGCTGGCGGAGCCAACTGGACTTCGCTACCATCCGCGAATGTCGGGCAGGGCTTCGCCATCCACACTCGCGCGCGCCGGGCTTCTCATCGGGCCCGTGACCTATCTGGCGATGGTTAGCTGGGTCATCGTCGCTCGGGCGGCGTATCCGTTCCAGCTCGAGTGGATGGAGGGAGGCTCTCTACAGCATATGCTTCGGCTCAAAGCAGGACTGCCCATCTATGGCCCGCCGGGCCTGGAATTCACCGCGTTCCAGTACCCTCCTCTCTACTATTATGTCGCCGCGCTTGTCGCCAAGCTGCCGGGCATGGCCGGGTTTCTTCCGCTGCGGGTAACGTCGGTTGTCGCGGCCCTCGGGTGCATTGCATCGATCGTCCTCATCATCCGCAAACAGACGTCCTCGCTGTACTGGGGGATCGTGGGGGCAGGCCTGTTCGTGGCGACGTTTCGCCAGGGCGGCGCTTGGTTCGACATCGCCCGCGTTGACATGCTCTTCGTATTCCTGCTGCTTGCCGCGCAGGTCGCGCTCTTACACGGGCGCACCGGCCGTATCTGGGCTGGCGTACTCTTCGGCCTGGCGTTCTACACCAAGCAGACCGCCTTCCTTGTAGTCGTACCTCTGGTTGCCGTGATGATCTGGCGATGTGGCTTTCTGGCTGGGCTACAGCTGGCCCTCCCCTTCGCGGCGATCGCGGCCGGGTCGACCGCCTTCGAACAGTGGCGTTCCGGTGGCTGGTACGCGTACTATGTCTTCGGCCTGCCCAAGCAACATGCCCTGGTCAAGCCTCTTCTGGAGCAACTCGCTGTGCGGTCGGCAAAGTTGCTGGAGACCGTTCCGGTGGCGGCGATCCTGGGAGCGGCGTACGCGGTGCTCGGGCGCAGAGAGGCGTGGAAACGCGGCGCGGAGGTTACGGCCGTCTTCGTGCTCGCGCTCGCCGCCCTGAGCTTCGGCGCGAAGCTGACCTACGGGAGCTACGACAACGTGAGCATTCCTTTCTTCGCCGCGCTTTCGATCGCGCTCGGGCTGGCCGGCCGTTGGCTCGAGGGTAGGCTCACGTCCGAGTCGCGCAGGACCACGATGCTCATGGCTTGCGTGGCCCAATTCATGATCCTGGGCTTCGACATCAAAAAGCAGATCCCGACCGAGGCGGACCGCAAGGCCGGCGAAGCCCTCGTGCAGCGGCTCAAGAGGATCGACGGCGATGTTCTGATCCCAGCCCATGGCTATCTGGCCCATCAGGCTGGCAAGGCAATGTTCGCTCACGAAATAGCGCTGCTCGAGGTCCAAGGCGAGTTCTCGGAGGGCGGATTTATCCGCAACCCCGAGTTTGAGGCGTCCCTCCGCAACGAGATCGCCGTCCGGCGCTTCTCCGCCGTCATCCTCGACGGTGAGCCCCAGATGTGGCAGCCAGTGTTCGACACCTATGAATCGGAACCGCTGGCCTATCCCGACGACCGCACCTTCCTGCCGATAACGGGCATGCGGACGCGGCCGAACGTGTGGTGGACACCCCCATAGTCGGTATTCGAGCGGTTTGCGGTTGGCCGTGCCGTTCGAGCGTTTCCGAGTCATCACGGGGGGCCCACTCGGCGCAGAGCCGAAACTGTACATTAGGCCGCCGGCCGCCCGTCTCCCGCGGCTGGCATTGGATGCAAGACAGGCTGCGATGGATTCTTGTCCCCGGCGCCAACTCTCCGTGAGCACGCGTGGCGATGCCCGCCGTGCTCCCGTAGTCTCCCACTTTTGCGGACACCTCAGATCGACAGCCACGCCGCCCGAATCGAAGTACAATAGGCAGCGACAACATGCCAAGCTCAGCGGCCAAGACAAGTCGATGGGTGACGTCGCGTGTGCGCGAAGCGCTGGCCGCGGGCTCCAACACCGAGTTGCTCAAGGCCCTGGTCGAGGCGTTTCCGGGCAGTTGGTTCTTCACACGTATCGATGCGACCTTCGCCTTCGTCAATCAGCATGCCTGCGATTCGCTCGGCTACACGCGGGACGAACTGATGGCGCTCAGCCTGTACGACATCGACCCCAGCTTGACGCCCGCCGTGTGGAGCAATCTTCTAGCCATGGGAATTTTCACGCCAGCGTCAGTGCGCACGGTTCACCGTCGAAAAGACGGCAGCACCTTCCCCGTCGAGGCGTTCGGCTCGCGCATCATCCTCGGTGAAGAGGATGTTGCTGTCTCTTATGTCGTGGATCAGTCCGAAGAGGCCCAAGCCCGCCAGTCCCTCGCCGAAAAGCAGCACCTGTTGCAGTCTCTCCTCGACAACGCGCCCGTGGTTGTTTGGTCGGTGGACACCGAGGGCCGCTTCCAGCTCGCCGAGGGCAGCGCCTTGTCGCTGCTCGGTATCGTGCCGGGGCAAGTCGTGGGCAGGACGGTGGCCCAGCAATTCCCGGCAGCGCCAGAGATCGTGCAGGCTACCGAGCGCGCTCTCAGCGGCGAACCCGTGGAAGGCATCATCTCGCTGGACCGGCACGCGTTCGAGTATCGATACGTGCCCCAGCGAGGGGAGAATGGTTCTGTAATCGGTGCAACCGGGGTCGCCATCGACGTCACCGCCCGAAGCCAAGCCGAGCACAGCAACCGTCGCCTGATGACAGCCATCGAGCGGGCCGACGTCGCGGTCTTGCTGCTCGATCCCGGGGGATGCATCGAGTACGTCAACACCGCCTTCGAGCGCATGGCTAGCACGACGAAACAGGAGGCGATAGGCCGCTTCTGGCCTGACCGCTTGCCGGACGATTCTGGACGAGAGCTGGCTCGGGCTGAGCTTGCGGCTGCCATAGCCTCCGGAACTGGCTGGCGTGGAACCATTCGGTCTCGGCGCATGGACCGCAGCGAATGCATCCAGCAAGCGACCCTGTCTCCCTTGCGCGACGCCGATGACCGACTGACGGGCTTCGTCGCAGTCAGCCGGGACGTGACCGCACAGACGCGGACCGAGGAGCGTCTGCGGCAGGTCGAGAAGATGGATGCTGTGGGGCAGCTCGCAGGTGGCGTTGCGCATGACTTCAACAATTTGCTTCAGGTCATCATGGGCAACGCCGACCTCTGCCTGGCAGCAGATTCCGCTGAGGCGATGCGGGCAGCAGTGGAGGAAATTCGGGATGCCGGCAAACGGGCCGCCGGATTGACCAGGCAACTTTTGACCTTCAGCCGAAATCCGGAAACTCAGAAGAGCGTCTCTTTGGCCGACCTTGTGGGGCGGCTCATGCCACTGCTGCGGCGGCTACTCGGCGAGCACATTGTCATCTCCTTTTGCCAGGTCGAGGACAAGCTCGCGGTTTGGGGGGACGAGAGTCAGCTGGAACAAATCATCGTCAACCTGTGTGTCAACGCGCGCGATGCCATGCCCGAGGGCGGGCGATTGGACCTCTGCCTGTCTACGCGGGAAATTTCGGCAGAGGAGGCCCGGCAGCTCGGATTGCCTGGGCCAGGTCGCCACGTGGTGCTCGAAGTGACCGACACCGGCTGTGGCATGAGCGAGGAGGTTCAGCGTCGGGCGTTCGAGCCCTTCTACACCACCAAGGCTCCCGGGGTAGGCACAGGGCTCGGTCTAGCAACGGTCTACGGGGTGGCCAAGCGACACGGAGGCATCGTCGAGCTAACATCCTCGCTCGGTGCGGGAAGTTGCTTTCGGGTGTTGTTGCGGGCATCGGAGCCCGGTCAGGTTTTGGCCCAACAACCGTCGCGACCGCTGGCGTCGCCGACGCGTACCTTGCGGATCTTGCTGGCGGAGGACGACGCGTCTGTCCGCGAGATCACCCGGCGCTTCTTGGTCCAGGCCGGCCACGAGGTCGAGGTGGCCGAGACCGGGAGAGCGGCGGCGGCGCTGTTCGAGGCCAGTGGCACACGCTTCGATCTGCTGGTGCTGGATGCAATCATGCCCGGCGCGAACGGCCCCGAGGTATTCCGGCGTTTTCGTTCGCACAGCAATGCGCCCGTCCTGTTCGTTACCGGCCACGACTTCGACGTGCTGGCCGCCGTCCTGCCGGACCGGACTTGGGCCGTTCTGCGCAAACCGTTCGACGCCAACGAGCTTGCCGGTGCGATTGCACGCCTGACAGGGAATTCGTAGAAACTCGCTGCAGCTACTTGCCGTATCCTGCAGCGACGATGTTCGCCTGAATGGCGTCTTCAGTCGCATCCGTTGGATAGCCCGCCACAATGGCACCTTCAAAGAAGATGCCCGAGCTGGCGTTCGCTCCGCCGCTCGGTTTACAGCAGTCGCCGCCGCAGCCTAGAATGAGTGCCCCTTGTTTCCTCATGGGGCTGTACTTCGTGCCAGGAAGGGCGCCCTTGTAGTACGTACCCAAGCTTCCGGAGGTTGCGTCACCGCCCCTGAGTGCGTATTCGGTCGTCCCGTTGTTCTTCAGGATGGCAGTGACAAACGGAGCCGTCTGGGTCGGATCGTTCTGATTCTTGGTATTGCCAACTTGGGTGAAGAGTCCGTACTCCATGTCGGCCATGATCCACGGACCAGAGCCGGCCCCCGAGCCCCAGGCCGTCGTCGTGCTGAAGTTGATGGAATCCATCGCGCCTTCTCCGTCGGCACTTCGATCGGTTTCGCTGTTGCCGTAGTCGAAACAGCAGCCCGAATTGGCGTGCCTGCTGCTGGTCACCATGTACATCCCTTCGGGTTGGGCCCCGGTCGGCATGCCGGACTTCGAACCGTCGTGCCAGTAGCAATTCCCGGCGTTGATGTAAACCGAGTAGATCTTGTGGCCATTCACCATCGCCGAATCGCTGGTGGCTTTGGCGGGGCTGCTCGATTTCGAGGCCGGCACCTGATCCGATCCCTGGTACCAAAGATCGTTGCCCTTGCCGGTTTGATCGTAGACGACGGTGAGGACGCAGGTCGAGCCGGCGCAGAAGGTGTCCTCGGGCCCTGTGTCGGCGACGCCGCCAGCCGCGAAAGGTAGGATGTCCTTCGTGCTGTTGTCCGAGCGGCGGACTTGATACAGCTTTCCGTTGTACGCGCCGTAGAGCGCTCGCACCACGCTGTGTGCGGCGACGCAAGGCGTGTTGGCCTCTCCGTAGATATCGCACGGACCTCTGGCGCCGGTGTTCCCGCCGGTGGCGGTGGCGCCGCCCGAACCAAGAGCAGCGCCCGTGCCGGCCGCGCCGCCGGACCTTCCCGTTGAAACGCCTCCTGCTCCACCAGAGCCGATGCTGCCGCCCGCGCCCCCAGAGCCAGCCGAACCGCCTGTGCTGCGGACGCCTCCCGAACCGGCCTGCCCACCGCTGCCCGTCGCACCGCCCGAGCCCGAGCTGCCGCCCTTCTGAAAGACGATCGTGCCCGCCACCATCGGGGTCGTACTCTGCGGAACCACTTTCATCGTGGACCCCGAGACGCAGTACGAGTACTGCATGTCGTCCGAGTCGCCCGTGAGCGTGAGCACGTTGCCCGAGGCCTTGTATTTTCCGCTGGTCATCGGGTTGATAGACAGCAACCCAAGCCCACCGGCTTGTTTCACCCCCGCCGAGCAGTTGCACCCACCGCCCGCGGCGGACGCGCAAGTCAGTGACGAGTAGCCGAGGACGCTGCCGAGGAGGTTGGCCGCCCCAGCGCAGGTGACGGGAGTCGACGAAATCACCAGACACGAAGCGTCCAAGGTGAATTGCTCGGTGCCGGTCGTGGTCGTGTTGTCCGAATATTTCCCGTCGGCCGTGGCAGTCAGCGTGCCATTCACCTCGAGTGAGCCCGTGACCGCTGCGGACGCACACCCCGCACCGACCAAGGATAGGTCCAGCTCACCTGACACACTGAGACACGACGACGTCGCAGTCCAGACTCCCACTACGTCGCCCCCACAAGGCGCCTCACTCGCGCAGGCGCTCGGACTACCGGCGCCTCCGCCGTTGCTCGCTGATGCGCCCCCGCTCGAACCGCCGCTTGGGGTCCCGCCATTGCCCGCCTTTCCGCCGCCAGCACCACCGGAGCCGGGCGCGCCGCCCGAAACCGACTTGCCTCCAGAACCGCTGCTCCCGCCGTCACCACTTCCCGAAAGAGTCGACTTGGAACAGGCATCTGCCGCTGGCAAGAGCGACAATGAGACCCCGAGAAGGACGAAGCGAGAAAAGCCTTGCGAGCTCTGCATAAAGGATCTCCTTGTGCGCCAGATACAGCTGTGAAACGACCGGTTACCGCCCTCTGCTGGGAATCGGCAGATCATGTCGAGAGGTAACTGTCGAACGAGGATGGATGTTGTTACGCCTTTGCCAGCCGATTCCTGCATGGCGAACATTCACCTCGCTCGGTGTCCGCGAACGCGCTGCCGATACGACCGCCTCCCTACGATGAGGCTCGCTACCAGTCAGACGTCTTCCGCAGTTGCCAAGCTGGGTTCCATCCAAACGGGCCCAAACGTCGCCAGGGACTCGCGCGCAGACAGCCATGACTCGGGCAACGCCGCACCCGGATGGGCCGCGGTGATTCCGCCAACGATTGCGCAAGTCGTGTCACGGTCGCCGAGACCTGACACAGTTGACCATAGGGCTTCTTCGTAGTTTCCGATGTGCGCTGCTGCGCTCCATATGCAATACGGAACGGTGTCTGATGCGATTACGCGAGAGCCGCTTCCAAGGAGCATGGCCGCCTCGCGCGGGGGTGTTTGCAGACTCAGTCGGCTGGCGATCTCGATTCCAGAACAGGTATCGCCCGGTGGCGTGTGCCGAAGGACCGACTCAAATAGTTCTGCAACCTCGGTCCCCCCGTCTGCCATCCACGCGGTCGCGATGGCAACTGCAACAGCTCCGGCCTGACCGTCGAGATGAGCATGCGTAATCCGCGCAGAGGCGGCAGCAGCCTCGCGGACAACAGACAAGTCACCTGAAAAATACGCACCGACTGGGGCGGCTCGCATCGCCCCGCCATTTCCCATGGAACCCTGGCCATCGAAGGGCGCTGATGCCGCCACCTCCCAGGGAACTCCAACCGCAATCCGACCAAGAATTTCGTGTGCGATTCCTCCGTATCCCCTTGCAGGGTCTAGGCGATATCGCTTTGCAAATAGATGCGCGAGCTGGGACTGGTTCAAGAACCCGTTCATCGCTAGAACGTCGACGACGGAGATGGCCATCACGGTGTCGTCTGTGAAGCGCCACGATCCAGGTGGAACAAGTCGGGCCTGAATCCGTCGAAGAGCGTCCTGAGGCTCGCCGAAGAATCGTTCGCCAAAGGCATCTCCAATGGAAAGGCCGTCTAGTGAACGCAAGGCTCTTTGGAGTCTGTTGTCGAACATCGCTGGTCGGGAATCCAATGCGTCTAGGGCCTTGGCGTTCAGCAGTGAAAAGGCCGCAGGTGGTGGTCGATGGTAGCACCGACTGGCCTCGTCAGTATGCCCGGCATTCCGCAGGGCCTTCCGCCCGACCTTCCGCACGTGCGATACCAACGAGAAAGGCGGCCGGGGTCAAAGTCGAGCTGGCGCTTGCAGCGTTGGGCACCAGATTGCTACTCGGCAAAGTTAAACTAGCCCTTCGGGTCGTCAATTCCTCGCCGGCATCGGGCGGCACGAGTCGTGCACCAGCCGCACCCAAAGCGACCGTGCTCGCAGACAACATCAGCGCTCGCCCGCGGCCGCGTCACCCGAGAGGAACATCATGCGACGATTCTGTATCAGCGCAGCTGCGTTACTGACAGGACTCCTGACCTTCGAGGCCCACTCCCTGGCGGAAATCGTGGAGGGACGTCGCGACGTTCCTCCCGTCAGTGAACAGGCGATGGGGAAGGTTGCCGTTCGTCGGGGCGTTCAAGGACCCGCCGGTCTCTTCACGGCCCGGGTGAATTTGCTCGTCAATGCGAGCAACAGCAGCTTCGGCAAACCGACGTCACTGGCCCCCGATCTCTTCTATGCACTCTCGGACACCGTGCAGATCGGCCTCTTGCATACGGGACCGATGGGCTGGCAATCGCATCCCGGTTTCGGCCTCTGCCTCACCGGCAAGTCAAATCGCTGCCCCAAGGTCTACGACAACGTTGGTTTGGACCTGATGTACGGGCTGCTCTTCGGCGACTTCCACCTCTCGCTGCACTCGTCGCTGTACCTGCTTCCCATCTCGGATCCTACCGGGGTCATGTGGACCCTCGGCTTCACCGGCAAGTTCCATTTCACGAATCTGGTGGCGCTGTACTTCGATCCTCAGGTCGGCGTGATGCTCTCACACCGGGACGTCTATGAAGACCAGCTCTTCATTCCTCTCGAGCTCCAGTTTCAGGCGACGCCCGCGGTCGCTTTGAAGGTGCTATCGGGCGTCTCGGGCCAATTGTCCAATCTCGGTGACACGTCCCAGGTGCCGCTAGGGCTCGGCCTGGTCGGTAACGTGAACAGCAACGTCGACATCGGACTGCGCTTGAGCTTCGACAATTTGCTCGGGCACCAAACGCCGGGAAGCTCGCGCACGGACATCCGTTCGATAGGTCTGCTTCTGACAATCCGAACCTAGCGGAGCCTTCTTCTGGCAGCACAGCCCGGCGGCCGTCGCTTCCACCACGTCGCGGCCCAAGCTGCGCAGAACATCCACGCGCAGGTAGCCATCGATCAGCACCTAGCGTGACCAACCTGGCGAGTGACATCGCTGCCAACAGAACGGCCTCTTTCTCAAGGCCCCTTCGGGCACGCAGCTATGCCGCGACCCCCGTCCCCTTTCGCTGCGACATCTCTCGGTGCGCCTGGCGCCAGGTGTTCAACCCGGGGTGGGTCAGTTTCGGTGAGCACCCCCCGGGTCAACTTCGGTGAGCGGCGAAGCCGCTGCCACGATCGGCGGCGGAGAAGGGCGAGGCCTGCGATCAGCGCGAGGCCCGAGGCCCAGGAGGGCTTGCCGGTGGTCTTGCCCGGAAGTACGCACCCACAGCCACCCTCCGACCGCGAGGAGGAGTTACCAGCAGCTCCGCTCGTGGCTTGACGGGTGCCGCCGGTGTTCGATGGAGATGTTCCGCCGCTCCGTTGTCCCCCGCTACCACCCTGCGCATTGGTCCCTCCGGCGGCGTTTCCTCCGGTGCTCGCTAGCCCGCCAGAGTTCGCGCTCCCGCCGGAGTTCGCGCTCCCGCCGGAGTTGGCGCTCCCGCCGGTGTTGGCGCTCCCGCCGGAGTTGGCGCTTCCGCCGAAGTTGGCGCTCCCACCGGTGTTGGCGCTCCCACCGGTGTTTTGAGCACCTCCCTGGTTGGGACCTCCGGCGCCGCCGCTGCTTACCGAAGACGTTCCGCCGCGAGCCCCGCTTCCGCCGATCCCGCCACTGGCGCCGCCCTGGGTCGCGCCGCCTCCAGCACCCCCGGAGCCGCCGGTTCCCCCGGGATCGGTCGTCCCCGACCCGATGAACTTCCACCAGTTGAAATTGAGCAGGCTTCCCGAGCCACCCGTAAACACGAAGAAGAGGTCGTGCACGGCGCTGGCTCCGCTGATGGCACACGTTTGAGTGGCCCAGGTCTGCATGCCGCCCGTGCCCGTGATAGCACACGTCCCGACGAGTTTGCCGGTTTGACTATCAAGGCGGACTTCGACTTTGCTATTGCTCGAGCTAGTGGCGACCCTGAGCTCCAGGGAGGTAGCGCCCGCGCCAAAGTCGGCTCCCTTCACCTTGATGTAGTCACCATTCTCGATGGCGGTGACGTCAATCCCGCCCTCGCTGCAGGTCTCGGTCCTCACATCCCAAGCCCAAGCGATGGTTTCAGCTTCCGTTTGCACGTACGGGCTGAGCGTTCCGACCTGCTCCGGGCCCGTCTCGCTCCAAAAAGGCAGTTTGGGGATCGTGCCGTCCGCATTGTAGGTGAACTTCTCCACCGAGACCGAACGCATCTCTTTATTTCGCGCACCCGTGCGCTTTTCCTGCAATCTCCAGTTGAACCCAAAGACGTAAGAGCTCCCCTTGAACTCGATGATACCTGGATGGTTTCCGTTCGCCTGCGAGTTCGGGTCCATGATCGAGTTCTTGTACTGCCACGGCCCCGTGGGAGATGTGCTCATCGCATAGCCAATGCCCTCAGGACAACACGTGGAGGCGAAGGCGAGGTAGTAATTGTTGTCCCGCCGGTAGAACCATGGCCCCTCTTGATAGGTCTGGATCTTGGCAATCTTCGTGGGAGTGCCGGAGTAGGAAATCATATCTGCGTTCAGCTTGACGTAGTAGCAATTGGGGTTTCCCCAATAAAGATAGGCTTGCCCGTCATTGTCGATGAACACGGTCGGATCGATGTCGTCGCTGGTCCCCGTGCTGACCAGTCCCTTGTTGAGCGCATCCTTGAAGGGGCCGAAGGGGCTGTCGGCGACGGCGACCGCGATGGTCCTCGCGCCGCTACTGGCTTGGATCGGCACGTACAGGTAGAACTTGTCGTTCCTCTCGACTACTTGCGGCGCCCAGGCACCATTGTCCGCAGCCCACGAGAACGTCTTGTTGGGGGCCTTCGTCCCAGCGATGATCCCGTGGTCGGTCCAGTTGGCCATATCCGTCGACGTGTACAACATCCAGTTGTACATGTTGAAGTTGCCGAGTGCGGTGGATGTGTCCTCGTCGTGACTGGTGTACAGGTACACGGTGTCCTTGTAGACCATCGGCGCCGGATCGGCGGTGTACTTGGTCTGAACGACCGGGTTGTCAGCGAAGCTCACTCCAGTCCAACAAAGCCCAAGCGATGCCCACAGCAGGCCAAACAGGTAGTTCCGCTTAAATTTCATTCGATCGGAATTCCGACGATTACGTAGGGGCCCCCCTCCCCCTGGGCGACCCTTTTTCACCAAGGCCGCGAGCAGCGCTGCTGGACGGTGCGTGAAATCGATGCACTTCATTGCTTGCTACTGCTTCGAGACGATCTTCTGTTATGAAGAAAATGCGTTTTGTTGCCGGGAGTCGGCTCCCGGGGAGCAGGCCGAGTTCGTCGACGAGATGGCGATGCACGGCAGCTGCGACCAGGAGAGCCGGCGATGGAGTTCCTCGACAACCTCCCGTGCTGATTGACGCCGACTACCCACGCCTGCCGCGCTGAAGGACCCGTCCTGCGCCGAAACCGAGATGAAAGCGGAGCCGGCCTGACGCAGAAGCCCAGCAAATCAGCCACTTTCTTCACGCCACCGAACCGGGCGGAACGCCCCGGACCCCGTCAGGACTACACGTTGAACTTGAAGTGGATCACGTCGCCGTCGCGGACGACGTATTCCTTGCCTTCCAGGGACAGCTTTGCGGCTTGCCGACAGGCGGCTTCCGAACGGAGCTTCACCAGATCCTCCCACCAGATAACCTCGGCCTTGATGAAGCCTCGCTCGAAGTCGGTGTGGATCACGCCGGCCGCCTGGGGTGCCTTGGCACCGCGACGGGCGGTCCACGCCCGACACTCGTCTTCGCCGGCGGTAAGGAAGGTGATGAGGTCCAGTATCCGGTAGGCGGTGCGAGCCACGGAATGAAGGCCTGGCTCTTTCAGGCCCAGGCTTTCCAAAAACGCAGGCCGATCCGACTCGTCCAGGCCCGAGATTTCCGCCTCGGCGGCGGCGCAGATCACGACGACTTGGGCGCCTTCCTTGGCTGCGTAGGCGCGCAGCTTCGACACGGCGGGGTCGCTGTCCGCGCTGGCGAGCTGCTTTTCCGCGACGTTGGCGACGTAGAAGACCTTCTTGTGGGTCAGCAGGAAAAGCTCGCGCACGAGTTCGTTTTCCTCGTCGGAGAGCCCTTGCGCGCGCACCGGCACGCCTTCGGCCAGCTTCACCTGCACCTTGGTGCACACGTCGAAGCGGGCTTTCTCTTCCTTCGACGCCCCGCCCTTCATCGCGCTCTTGGCGCGATCGATGCGCTTTTCGACCGTCTCGAGATCCTTGAGGCACAGCTCGGTGTCGATCGTGGTTACGTCCGAAACCGGATCGATGCGACCCTCCACGTGGATGATGTTGTCGTCCTCGAAACAGCGCACCACGTGGGCGATGGCGTCCGCCTCGCGGATGTTGGCCAAGAACTGATTGCCAAGACCTTCGCCCTTGGAGGCGCCGCGGACCAGTCCGGCGATATCGACGAAGTTCACAGTCGCGGGGACGACCGACTTCGGATGGTAGATCTCGACCAAAGCGTCGAGTCGCGGATCCGGAACTTTCACCACGCCGACATTTGGCTCGATGGTGCAGAACGGATAATTGGCTACCGCGGCCCCAGCCGCAGAGAGCGCATTAAAAAGCGTCGACTTGCCCACGTTGGGCAAGCCGACGATTCCACAGGAAATAGCCATTACAAAACACAGCGCCCAACGGGTGGGCGACCGCGTACTCCGTTCAGCCGGCTACAGCTTGCCAGCGAGGTTGAAAGCGATGAGCAAACCGTAGATGACCAACGACTCGATGAGCGCCAGGGCGACGATCATCGGAACGAAGATCTTGCCAGAGGCCTGCGGGTTGCGGGCGATTCCGTCGAGAGCCGACGCGGCAGCGCGACCTTGACCAAGACCACCACCAAGAGCCGCAAGCCCGATGGCGAGCGCGGCGCCGATGCCGATCAGGCCCTTCGAATTGTCGGCCGCCACTGGGGCAGCCCCTTGCGCGAACGCAGCGGCGCTGGAAAGGGCGGTCAGCACAAACGCAGCCAATGGAACGAACAACTTGGCAACTCGGCGCATCTCAGGATCCTCCTAAATGGGACGGTGGGTGGGCAGGTGGAACATAGAGCTAGTGCTCTTCGTGAGCAATAGCGGTTGATATGTAAATGGTCGACAGGAGTGAAAATACGACGGCCTGCACAACCGAGACGAAAACCCCCATCACCAGGAACGGGACAGGAACGAGCAGCGGAATCAGCGCAAAGAACACCGCGCCGACCTTGTGATCGGCGGTGATGTTGCCCAAAAGACGCATGGACAAGGAAACCGGGCGCGCGATGTGGCTGACGATTTCGATGGGGATCATCAGGGGCGCAAGCCACCACAGGGGGCCCATGAAGTGCTTGAAGTACTTGAGGCCGTGCTCCATCACGCCGAACACGTGGGTCAGAACGAACACCAAGACCGCGAGGCCGATGTTGGTCTTGAGCGACGAGGTGGGCGGCAGGAAGCCGGGAATCAGCGACAGCAGGTTGGAGAAGAGGATGAAGAGGAAGAGGCTGCCGATGAGGGGCAGGTACTTGCGCGTATTCTTCGCGCCCATCGGGCCCTCCATCAGTCCGAACACCATGTCGCCGAAGGTCTCGAGAAGGTTGCGCACGCCGAACCGCGGCGGCGGAACCGCACCGCCGTCCGAAGCGCTGCGAACGCTCATGGCATAGCGAAGGGCGAAAAGGCTGAGAAGCAGGAAGACCAGAAGACCGCCCAGGATGTGGTCGATCTCGAAGTGGGTGGCCTGGAAGACCTGCCAGGTCCATTCCCGACCGAAGTAGATTTCGAGGTTTTCCCGTAGGGTTTCATACCCCGGGAACATGCTGAACCATGTTGAGTGCGGACCCATGCTCTAGGCTCTCCCGCTTTCGCCGGCTGTGGAACCTATCCACAGCCCTGCAAAGACCAGTGAGATCGGCAAAACCGATATTCCGATTGCGAATGGCACGAGGGCCAGATTGTAGACACGTATCGCCACCCATACCAGCGCGAAGAGAATCATCATCTTCGCCCCCAGGGCGGCCATGAGCCACGACGTCTGGGTTTTGTCGCCGGCAGCCGCCCGGGCCACCGCCCGAGCACCCAGCCTGCGCAATACCCAAAGGTTGAGGCAGGCAAGCGACGCACCGACGCCCCCAGCCACGAGCCCCGCCTGCCCCCACGCCAAACCGCCGAGAGACGTCACGGCGACAGCCATGATGAGGTTGATGAGGTCCATGGTACCGAAGGTCTTGCTGCTCATTTCTTGTCGGCTGAATCTTCGTCGTCGAGGCTTTTCTGGTAGCTGCGAACCACGCGAACCAGCGCCTTGATGGCAGCTCCGATCCCCGCCGCAAAACCCAGCCAAGTCAACCACGGGGCCGTTCCGAGCCTGCGATCCAAGTACTGTCCGCCGAGGTACCCTATGCCAATGGCCGCCGCGATTTCAAGACCAACCGCACCTGTGGTGCCCGCAATCGTCCACATCCTCTTTGCATCGGGATCCATAGGCCAACCCTAGCAGGGTTCCCACCCATCGAAAGAGCCGTCGCCGATCGTGCAACTTGCTTAGAACTTGCTGCTTACCGCCAAGAACGTCATCTTGTCGTTCGTTTCGCGCAGGCGCGAAGACAGGGTCCGCACGAAGCTCCAGAGGAGGTCGTAGGCCAAGTCTCGGTCGACGAACAGCAGGTCGGCCACCCGTTCTTTGGTAAGCACGAGCAGCCGGCAGCTCTCGTGGGCGATGGCATCGGCGCTGCGGGGAAAATCGTCGATGAGAGCCATTTCGCCGAAATAGTCGCCGGTCTTGAGAATCGCCAGCGCCTCTTCGCCCATGCCTGGAACCTGACGGCTGATGCGAATCGACCCCGCCAAGATGACGTACAGCTTGTCGCCCACGGCCCCCTCGGCGAAGACCGGAGCGCCTCGCGAATACGTCTCCTCGACCCCGAGGCTGGCGATTCGGCGCAGGTACACTGCGGGCAGATCCGCAAACAGGCTGACCTTGGCCAGACACGCGGCAACCTGATCCGTATTGCCGGTGTTGGTCTCGGCCGGCGGGGTCATCTCCACGACGATTTCCGGCTCGTTCGTGGGATCTGCGTGCGGACTCTCGATCATCGACCGACCATTATGCTCCTGCCGAGCGATGCCGACCAGCCAGTAATCTTCCCGCTCAGTGCGCCAGGAAGCGCTCGGCGTCGATGGCGGCCATGCAGCCAGTGCCAGCGGCCGTCACTGCTTGCCGATAGATATGGTCGGCCACGTCGCCACAGGCGAACACGCCGGTCACGTTGGTCGCCGTGGTGCCGGGCTTGGTCAGGATATAGCCGGTCTCGTTTACCTCGAGCTGCCCCTTGAACAAACCGCTGTTCGGCGTGTGCCCGATCGCGACGAAGATGCCCTGGCAAGGGTAGTCGCGCGCGCTGCCGTCTCGCGGGTCGCGCAGGCGCACGCCGGTCACGCCGGGCCTCGGCAGATCCCCCAGGATTTCGTCAATCACGGCATTGGTCACGAATTCGATCTTGGGGTTCCTGCGCGTCCGATGAAGCATGGTCTGCGACGCGCGGAACTCGTCGCGGCGGTGCACGATGCTGACCTTGCTAGCCATGTTGGTCAGATAATTCGCCTCTTCCATGGCGGTATCGCCACCGCCCACCACGACGAGGTCCATGCCTTTGAAGAACGCACCGTCGCAAGTGGCGCAAGCGGAAAGGCCGTGGTTACGGAACTTCTCCTCGGATGGAATGTCGAGCCACTTCGCCGAGGCTCCGGTGGCGATGATCAGCGCTTCGGCAAGGAACACGCCTTCGCCGGTTTCGATGCGGAATGGCCGGCTGGAAAGGTCCACCGTCGTCACGTCGGTGGTGACGATGCGTGCGCCGCTGCGCTCGGCTTGGGCGCGCAGAAGCTCCATCAATTTGGGGCCCTGGATGCCGTGCGGAAAGCCGGGAAAGTTCTCGACCTCGGTGGTGATGGTCAGCTGCCCGCCGGGGGTCGTCAGCGGCTCGACCAGCAGGCCGCCGCCCTCGAACATGACAGGCGCCAGATTGGCACGACCAGCGTAGATGGCGGCCGTGCAGCCCGCAGGACCGCCGCCGATGATTGCGACTTTGATGGTTTCGGTTACCGACATCTGTTCTCCACTGTTTAGAGCCCGCTTCGAGGCAAAGGTAGCGCAACGAGGCCCCGAGACAAAGGACTCTCGCCCTGCAGCGCAACGGGCGCGTCGAAGATTCACCAACCCGATGGAGGTCCACCGCAGATCGGCGCGGATTGGCGGTCGGGGCGCCCGTTTTCAGGCCCCGCAGGTCTGGCATAGCGATTGCGTCGTCCTGGGCCATGCGCATCCGAACCTGCCTCCTCGCCCTCCTGCCGGTGCTTTCGTCAGCCGTGGCCGTCGCCCAGGAATCTTCGCGAGCGCTCGCTGGGGTGGCGTCCAAGAAGAACCTCGTCCAGGGCAGCCTGGGCTTGGGCTCGCCGGTCGGGGCGCTCGGGATCTCTTATTCCTACATGCCCATCCGCCAAGCCGAGATCGAGATCGGTGGGGGACTTGGTTTCTCGGGCTACCAACTTGCGGTCATGCCGAAGCTCAGCCTCGGCACGACCGATCGCCTGGTGATCGGCCTCGGGCCGTCGGTCTCCATCGATGCCTCGGCCGAGGCCAAGCAAAGACAAGTCGGCTATTGGCTCAACGGAGAACTCGGATATCGGCACACCACCGCCTCGGGGCTATCGGTATTGGCAGCAGTAGGTCTCAGCTACGGCTTGTCGGGCAGCATCCACGCCTTGTGCGGAATCGATTGCGCGACACAAGGTGCGGGCGAACCAGGTGCGGGCGAACCCATCGCCGGACGGGTGCTGCCCGAGATTCGCGTCGCGGTCGGGCGGGCGTTCTAATCGCAACAGCATCACTGCCAATCGGCCACGCAACTTTCGGGACCCACGATCCGAGAAACCTGGCATGGATCACAAACCAGCGCTTCTCGGCACCACGTCCGCCCTTGAGGCCATCGTCGGCCATTCGGGCCCCCTCCGCGCCGTCCTCGCCCAGACGGCACGCCTCGCGCGCACCCGGCTGCCCGTCTTGGTCACCGGCGAAAGCGGCACCGGCAAAGAGCTGTTCGCGCGCGCTCTGCACGAAGGTAGCGCGGTGGCGGCTGGCCCGTTCGTAGCGGTCAATTGCGGTGCCCTCACCCGCGAGCTCGCAGAAAGCGAGCTATTCGGACACGAGCGCGGCGCCTTCACCGGCGCAGGCGCCCGCAAGACGGGCTGGTTCGAAGAAGCCTCGGGCGGCACCTTGGTGCTCGACGAGGTGGGCGAGCTTCCCATCGATCTGCAGCCGAAGCTACTGCGCGTCCTGGAAACCGGCCGCTTGCGGCGGGTCGGCGGACAGGGCGAAATCGCGGTCGACGTTCGGGTTGTCGCGATGACCCTACGCGATCTGCGGCGCGACGCCAGCCGAGGTTTGTTTCGCCTCGACCTCTACCATCGCTTGGCCGGCTGCGAGCTTCGTCTTCCCCCACTGCGCGAGCGCCGCGGGGACATCGTTCTTTTGGTCGAGCACTTTCTCGGCGAAGCCTCTGCCGAGTCGGGTCCGCGCACCGTCGCGCCCACAGCCATGGCTCGGCTGGTGGGCCACGACTGGCCGGGCAACGTCCGCGAGTTGCGCAACACGGTCCGTCGAGCGGCGGCGCTGGTCGACGGATGCATCGAGCGCTCGGCCCTCGACCTCGACGTGCCTTTACCCGCGGAGCCGAGGTGCGACCTACGACTCTCAACCCGGGCCGCCGATGCCCCACACGAACCGTCATCGGCGGACTTCCTCATGACCAGCGACCAAACTGAGGGCGACGTGCTACCTCTGGCCGGCAAGACTTTTCAGCAGATGCAGGCAGCGATCTTCGGCTGGGCCCTGCGACGAAGCCAGGGTAGCCGCAGGCGCGCGGCCCAAGCGCTCGGGATTTCTCGCTCGACGTTTTGCGATCGGATTCGAAGGCTCGGGTCTTCTGTTCCGGGCTGATGACGCAGAGGACGGACAGGGGCGCCAAGGCAGAATTGTGGGTAGAGTTTGGGGCGATGAATGCCTTTTCTGCGGGAGGATTTCTTGCTGCCATCGGGGTGCTGCTAGGCGCGTTTGGGGCGCACGCTCTGCGCCACCTGGATCCGCCTCGGCTCGCATGGTGGGGCACCGCCACGCAGTACCTGTTCGTCGCGGCGTTCGGAATGCTGCTGTCGGGAACTATCGATCGGACGCAGCGGATTGGATGGGGACCGGCGACGGCGCTGCTCGCGGGCGCGGTGTTCTTCAGCGGCTCGCTGTACACCATGGCCTTGGGCGGGCCTCGCTGGCTCGGCGCCGTGACCCCGGTTGGCGGGCTATCGCTGGTGGCCGGCTTCGTCTGGATGGCCGTGCGCGCCCTCGGTTCTCGGTAGGGTGAACCCTAGACGCGCACCCGACCAAGGCCTTCCATCAACGTGGCGAATTCCGCGTACGTGAGGCTTTGCTCACCATCGGAGAGCGCCTTGTCAGGATCGGGGTGAACTTCAATGCACACGCCGTGTGCGCCACAGGCACGCGCCGCCCAAGCCATTGGCGCCACGTACGCGCGACGCCCGGTCCCGTGGCTGGGATCCACGATGATGGGCAGGTGCGTTCGTTCCCGCAGGACGACCACCGCCGACAGGTCGAGGGTATTGCGCGTGGCACTCTCGAAGGTTCGAATTCCGCGCTCGCACAGCACCACTTGGCCGTTGCCTTGAGCCAGAATGTACTCGGCAGCGGCCAGCCATTCTTCGATGGTGCTGGACATGCCGCGCTTGAGCAGCACGGGGCGATCCACTTTCCCGACCGCGTTGAGCAGCGCGAAGTTCTGCATGTTGCGCGCGCCGATTTGCAGCATATCGGATTTCTCGGCTACGGCGTGTACCTGTTCGGGCGACATAACCTCGGTGACGATGGGGATTCCCGCCGCCTTTCCCGCCTCGGCCAGCATGTCCAGCCCTTCGAGGCCAAGCCCCTGGAACGCATAGGGCCCTGTGCGCGGCTTGAAAACACCTCCGCGCAAGATGTGCGCGCCCTTGTCGCGAACGGCCAGCGCGGTCTTGTGAATCATTTCGGCCGATTCCACCGAGCACGGACCGGCCATCACCACGAAACCATCGCCTCCAATCAGCAGATCTCCCACGCGGACGATGGTGTCCTCGGAACGGGTGGCGCGCGACGCCAGCTTGTAGTGCTTGGAAGCGCGCGGCGATGGCCTCGGCGGTGCGCTCTGCGGCTCGCTGGCGGCGGCCTCGGTCGACGGCTTGATGTCCGATGCCAGCGCCACCTGGGCAGTCGCCTTCGCCGGGTAGCAACCAAGCACCTTTAGATACAGCGCCTCGGCGCGCAGGGCATCCAGCGCGGCGGCCACGCGGGCGTCTGCGACGTTGCCTTCGAAGTCGATGAAAAACATGTATTCCCACGGCCGGTTCGGGCGTGGGCGCGACTCCAGCTTGGTCATGGAGAGGCCGTACTCGCCAAGCGCCTGCAGACACCGCAGCAGCGCGCCTTTCTCGTGGCGGGTCGATAGGATGAGGCTGGTCTTACACGCCACCCGCGAATCGACGGGCAACGGCGCACGCGCGAGCGCGACGTAGCGCATGAGGATCTCGTCCTGGTTTCCGATGTCGCTGCGAATGATGGTGAGGCCGTGCGCGCGGGCAGCCTCGGGCGAGCCGATGGCGGCCAGGGTTGGATCCTTGGATTCCGCCACGACCCTCATGGCGTCACGAGAATCGGCGACCGGCGCGGTCTGCACCTGCGGCAAACCGTCGATGAACGCCGAGCACTGCTCGAGTGCCAGCGGGTGAGACAGAATCCGCCGCAGCGCGGGCAAAGGCACGTCGGAGGTGGCGGCAAGACACAGCGAAATCTTGAAAGAATCCTCGCCGAGGATGTGCAGATCGCGTTCCCGGAGCACGTCGTAGACCTGGTTCATACTCCCCGCTACGGTATTTTCGATGGGCAGGAAGGCCAGGTCGACTTGCCCGGCAACCAGCTGCTCGATCACCAGCGAAAGCGAGGCCAGGCCGATGAACCGGCCCTTGAGTCCCTGGCTCGCCACGTATTGCTCGGCTGCAAGCTGATTGTAGGTCAGCGGCTGTCCCTGATAGGCCACCGAGACGTAGCTGCGCTCTCCCTCGGTCAGCGAAGCCACCTGTCGGCTGACCGAATAGTCGATGATCTCGGAAAAAATGTTGCGCAACAGCGGGGCCGAGATTCCAAGCGAATTGGCTAGCGACTCGACCCGCTTCAGCACCTGGCGCTCTCGCTCCGGGTCACGAACCGCGCTGGCGTTCTCGGCCTTGGCCTTGCCGATCAGGCTGACGGTTTCGAGTCGCCGCGCGAGCAGGCGGACGATGTCTTCATCGGTCTTGTCGAGTTGCTGGCGAAGGTCGCCGAGGGATGGGGCGGGACTGTCGTTGCTCATGGAAAGCGGACAGTTTAGCACCGAGATGGGATGTTACGCGCGCGCACCCTTCGTTCACGACGAGACGGAACCCTGTTCGCAATAGTCCTGCAGAAATAGGCGAACCCGCCCAAGTTCGTCCCGCATGGCCGCGAGCTCGACCGAAAGCGACTGCAGTTGGCTCGCCCGCGCCATCCGTTCGATTTGCCCGGCCAGCTGCTCGATGCCCACAAAGCCCAGGTTGCCGCTCGACCCTTTGATCGCGTGGGCGACACCGTACGCCGCCTCGGCATCAAGCCCGTCGATGGCATGCGCCAGCTCCTCCACCCGTTTCTCGGTGTTGCGCTGAAAGGACCGCAGCAACATGGCGTGGCCATCGCTTGAAGCGGAGCCGAGCAGCTGTGCCATGTCCTTGAAACGCGCGCGGTCCAGGTTCGGTTTTGACACCGGCGCATCTTCGGTTGCCCTATGCGCGGCCTTGTGGCTTCGGGTGAGGCGAACCATTTCCTGTAGCAGGTCCTGGCGACTGAACGGTTTGCCGAGGTAGCCGTCCATCCCGGCCGACAGACAGTGCTCCTCGTCGCCGGCCAGGGAATTCGCGGTTACCGCAATAATCGGCGTGTGGCTGCCGGTCGACTTTTCTGCCTCACGGATGCGCGCGGTGGTTGCAAATCCGTCGAGCACCGGCATCTGGCAATCCATGATGATCAAGTCGAAGGGGCCGCGCTCGATGGCCGAGAGCGCCTGCTGTCCGTTCGCAACCACGGTGACCGTGGCGCCGACTTCCTCGAGCATTCGCCGCGCCACCAACTGGTTCACGTCGTTGTCCTCGGCGATCAGCACCCGAAGTGGGAAGGGCAGCGTATCGACCTCGACGGTGATGCTCTTCGGCGGAGAGACCGAATGGCGTGTGACGATGACCCCGGTGTGCCCGGTGCGTTTGTTGTCGAGGACCGTGCCCAAGATCTTGGCGACGAGCTCGCTGCGCGCAGGTTTCACCATGTAGCCGTCACAGAAACCCCCGACCAACGAGGGGCCCTCCGGGACGTCGGGGTGCAGAACCAGGGGTGCCAGAAGCACGATGCCCATGTGGGCCAGGCGTGCATCCGAGCGAAGCACCTTGGCCAGTCGCTCGCCGCCCAGGCCGGGCATGTGAAGGTCGACCAGTGCGAGGTCGTAGGGACGGCCGTCTTGCAGCGCCGCCCCGGCCGCGGTGAGGGCGTATTCGCCGGAATCGACTGTGGAAACCTCCACGCCGAGTCTACGGAGCTGCTTCTCCAGCGCCATTCGGACCAGCGCGTGGTTGTCCACAACCAGGCAACGCTTGCCGGCCAGCGGCCCGGGCGATGCGTCCGCGGACGGGGTCTCGTCGACGGGCAGCGCCACCGTCACCGTCAGCGTGGTGCCCTGCCCTTGCCGACTTTGCAAGTCAATGGCTCCGCCCATGCCCTCCACGATGCGCTTGCAGAGCGCCAGGCCAAGGCCGGTGCCACCGTGCTTGCGCGAGGTCGATGCGTCCGCTTGCGTAAACGGCTGAAAAAGCCGCCCCTGCGCCTCCTCGGGAATGCCTTCCCCCGTGTCCGAGACTGCGATCGATAGCACGACCTTACCGCCCTCGCGCCGGACCTGTCTCGCCTCTATCTGGATGTGGCCTTTCGAGGTGAACTTGACCGCGTTGCTCACCAAGTTGCCGAGCACTTGGCGCAGCCGTCCGGGATCGCCGACGAAGTCGGTCGGCAGCGCGGGGTCGAAATCTACCACCAGCTCGACGTCGGCGGGCGACGCCTTCGTGCCATAGAAATCAACCACGTCGAAAATCAATCCCTGCAGATCGAAGGCGATCGATTCAATCTGCAACCGGCCCGCCTCGATCTTGGAGAAATCCAGAAGGTCGTTGAGGATGGTGAGAAGCAGGTCACCGCAGCGGGTGATGGAATCCACGTATTCCTGCTGGTCCGAGCTGAGCGGCGAACGCGACAGCAGCTCGGTCAAGCCCAGCATGCCGTTTAGCGGCGTTCGGATCTCGTGGCTCATGTTGGCCAGAAACTGCGACTTCACCCGCGAGGCATCGAGGGCCGCGTCGCGTGTGATAGCCAGCTCCTGATTCTTGCGCTCGAGCTCGGCGGCAGCCTGCCGCAGCGCCGCCTCGCTGCGCTTGCGCTGGGTGATGTCGACCACCGCCGCCAAGATCAGAGACTCCCGCGACAAGGACAGTATTTCGGTCGACACCAAGCCGTCGAGAATCTCCCCCGAGCGCGTGCGCAGCTGAACCTCGACCTCGCGAGGTTGGCGGCCGTGCAGCAAGGCATCCAACAGGTCATCCCGTTGTCTTAGATCGACGAACAGGTTCAGCTCGGTCGGCCGCTTGCCCAGGGTCTCTTCGCGCACGTAGCCAAGAACGTCGAGGAAAGCCTGGCTGACGTCGAAGACCGTCAAGTCATCGAGCTTGATCAGCGTCATCAACGCAGGGCTGCCGTGAAAAGCCTTGGCGAATTTCTCTTCGGAAACCCGCAGCCCGGCGATGTCTTTGCAAACGCCGAAAAGCGCAGGTCGCCCGTTCCAACTGCCGCGCACCGCGCGCGTCTCGACGGGAATCAGCTCGCCATCCTTGCATTCGACGGGAAGCGGACAATATGAAATCTCGCCCGCGAGCAGCTCTGCGAAGAACGCCTTGGCCTTCTCTTGCTCTGCCCTTGGGTGAAGCGCCACACACTCGCGGCCGAGCAACTCCGCTTCGCTGTAGCCGAGCCGCTCAGTTACCTTGCGATTCACCTTGAGGATGTGCCCGCCGTCATCGAGCACGAACAAGAAGTCCTCGATGGTGTCGAAGAACTGCCGGAAGTTCTCCTCGCTTTGCCGGAGCGCCTGATCCGCGTCTTGCTGCCCGCGGCTTGCGGCCGAGAAACGGTGTTCCCCGGCCCGCCATCGCCAGACCAAGGCTACGACACCGGCCGCTGTGCCAGCTAGGAAGGCGAGTAGGGTGTGCACTTGGAGGTGTCTCCTTTCGGTTCAGGAGGAGTATGCTTCGCCCGCCCACAACCCACGAAGGAAAAACACGAGAGCCATGAAAGACCAGGTCTTGATCTTCGACACCACCCTGCGCGATGGCGAACAGGCTTTGCCCGCCAGCCTTTCGGTCGGACAGAAAATCCGAATTGCTCGCCAGCTTGCGCTACTCAAGGTCGACGTGATCGAAGCCGGTTTTCCCATCTCTTCGCCAGGCGATTTTATTTCCGTGGAAACTATTGCCAAAGAGGTCAAGGGCCCCATCATCTGCGGGCTCGCGCGCGCGGTGGAGAAAGACATCCTCGCCTGCGCCAAGGCGGTACGCCCGGCCAAGCGGCCGCGCATCCACACCTTCCTCGGCACCTCGACCATTCACCGGGAAAAGAAGCTGCGAAGGTCGCCGGAAGAGTGCCTGGCCATGATCGCCCAGGCCGTGAAATTGGCGCGCAGCAAGTGCCCGGACGTTCAATTCTCCGCAGAAGACGCCGGCCGCACGGAGCGCGACTTCCTGTGCCAGGTGGTCGAAACCGCCATCAAGTACGGCGCGCGCACCATCAACATCCCGGACACGGTCGGCTACACCACGCCCGAGGTCTTCGGCGCCATCATCGATGACCTCATGAACCGCGTGCCCAATGTGGACAAGGCCATCATCGCGGTTCACTGCCACAACGACCTCGGGCTCGCGACGGCCAACTCGATCACGGCGGTCAAACATGGCGCCAGGCAGGTGGAATGCACCATCAACGGCATCGGTGAGCGTGCCGGCAACGCTGCGCTAGAAGAGGTCGTGATGATCATGAACGTTCGGCGCGACTACCTCGGCGTCACCTCCGGCATCGAGACCACCGAGATCATGCGCACGAGCAAGCTGGTTCGCGACGTATGCGCCATGCCGGTGCAAGCCAACAAGGCGGTGGTGGGCAGCAATGCCTTCGCGCACTCGTCGGGTATCCACCAGGACGGCGTGCTCAAGGCCAAGGGGACCTACGAAATCATGACCCCACAGTCCATCGGGCTCACCGAAAACAAGATGAACCTGACCAGCCGGTCGGGCAGCCACATGGTGAAGAACCGACTGCAAAGCCTTGGCTACCGCGACAAGGACATCGACCTCGAAACCTTCTATCCAAAGTTCAAGGCCCTGGCCGACAAGAAGGGCACGATGTACGACGATGATCTGGTGGCATTGATGGAGGCAGACACCATCGAGGAGATCGGCGATACCTACAAGCTCGAGTACCTGAACGTCACCGGTGGCATGGGCGTCATCCCGACCGCGACGGTCCGCATTGCACTGGATGGGGCGTCGAAGGAAGAAGCGGCCAGCGGAGACGGCGTGGTGGACGCCACCACCAAGGCCATCGATCGGGTGGTGGGCCTCAAGATCCAGATCAAGGACTACCACCTCGACGCCATCAGCGAGGGTCAGGAAGCCCTGGGTCGGGTGAAGATGGTGGCCATCGCGCCCGAAGGCACTTTCACCGGCATCGGCACCAGCACGGACATCGTCGAGGCATCGGCCAAGGCGTATATGGACGTGGTCAACAAGATCTGCCGCATGCGCAAGTACGCCCCAAAGCTACGAGGCAAACGCGCCAGGGCGATCCTCTAACAAGCAGGCCATTCTTTCCCCACAGAGAGCACAGAGGCTTAGAGAATGAAGGGGTTCCGGATCCGAACCCTTTCCATCCTGATCCCTCTCAGTGCCCTCAGTGCCTCTGTGGTTAAAATCTGCGGTCGAAACAGCAATTTCTTGCTGCTCAGCCCCCTTGGCGGGCGTCGGGCGCCCCTTGGCGGGAATCGGGCACGCTCGCAGGAGCGTCGACGACATCCGCGTCTTCCACCGCAGGCGCAACGCCAGCGTCCATAACCACCGGCTGCAAGGGCGGCTCGCAACCCCAAGCGAGCGCGCCGTTCACGTACGCAGTGATCTTTGGATTGGGGCCCAGCGCCGTGGTCAATTTCGGATCGTACGAGTAGTCGTTGGATTGATCGTTGGTTCCGGCATAGCTGGTCTTGTGGAATGCCAAATTGAAGCCCCTGGTTTCCACCCATGAAGCCCCTGCGTCGGGCGCATCGCGGAAAGACATTTCGAGCACTGTGTTGGCGCCGGTCCGGGGCGGATTGACGGTGCTGAACTTCATCGTGGTCGTGATGGGCACGTAGTACTGCTCGACCACATTGGCGGACGTCGGATCCTCGTCGGTGAACCAGTACTTGACCGTGACCTGCTGCAAACGGGAGGTGTACGCGGTGTAGTTGACGACGTCAAAATGCAGCTGGATGGCGGAGTCAGTGGCCTTGCTGTTGTCGTAGAAGTAGACGGCCAGGCGCCCCGGGCTCTGGATGTCGTCGCATGCGACGGGGCCGGCGTCGCTGGCGGCTTGCGCGCCACCACTACCAACGTCCTCT